>Ga0075154_10000439_pt1 | contig 35057 bp, 26 predicted proteins | sample JI71714BDNA_FD_70965 | JGI IMG/M metagenome (GOLD analysis project Ga0075154, IMG submission 70965) | Wastewater effluent complex algal communities from Wisconsin, to seasonally profile nutrient transformation and Carbon sequestration -... | ecosystem: Engineered > WWTP > Effluent > Algae... | reverse complement strand
AATAAACCATTTACATGAGGTTGGTCAATAATGTATTTTTTTACATAATTCGCAATATCCTGTCTGGTAACTTCCTGTAAATTTTGCACATAATTAGTATAATAGTCTATGGTTGCTGAAGCCCACCAGTAGGTTACATAATGAGTAAACTCACTGGTGCTTTCTTTACCATAAGCATCCTGAATGGCTAATAAATTTTTTGCAGTTTCTAATTGCTCGTCTGTATAGTAATTAGGGTCAGTCCATTGCGCTACATTTTCCCATAACACTTTCCATGCTTCATTGATTGTTGCCGGATTTGGCACTAAAATAATATTAATAGGACCTGTGTATTTGCAAGTTTGGTAACCAACATTTACCTGATAGGCTAATCCTGATTCCACTAAATCTTTTTGCAATTTGCTTGAAGCCTGTGAAAGGATGTAAGAGAATACATCGGCAGCATAAGTTGCTTTTAAATCGTTACGTGTATCAGGGCCATGAAATCCGGTTAAGAAAATAGGCACCTGAGCGTTTTCGTTTAAAGTAACAAAATTGGTTACACCTTTTAACGGTTCAAATTCAGGTATAGGCCATTTTTGGAAAGGGTCGAAATCAGCTGGTTTCCAATCGCCAAAAACTTTTTCAATTTTGGTGTACATTTCCTGATGGTTTACATCGCCTGCAATAACAATCATACTATTATTAGGGTAATAATATTTATCCTGAATAATGCGCATTTTTTCAGGTGTACAAGTAAGAATTACATCATGCACCCCGATTGGATTTTTGCGGTAATAGTTTTCTTTCCACATGTAGCGATTAAATTCGTCAAATAAAAAGAAAGTCGGATTTGATTCGGCGCGTTGAAATTCGCCATCAACCACAGGGTTTTCTTTTTTCATTTCTTCCGCTAAAAATAATGGATAACGAATGGCTGAATTCATAAATGCAATGCCTTCATCAACCTTATTGTTCGTGAGTGTAATAAAATAATTCACGCGTTCATCGCTGGTGGTACCATTAAATACGATACCTAATTCGTTGATTCGTTTTAAAAAGGCTTCCTGACTAGGCAGGTCTTTATTCGCTTTAAAAAACATGTGTTCATACATGTGTGACAAGCCATTGAAAGCGCTATCTTCGGTATAAGAACCGTTCTTAACCACAATTTCGATGGTGGCCAGTGGAACAGTTTTGTCTTCAATGATGAGCATTTCCAATCCATTTGGCAGTTTTTTCATAAAGAAATTGGATGGCAGCTTGGTTTGTGCTGATACGGTAACCGTAATCAACAACGTGAGGGTTAAAACACTGATTATTTTTTTCATAGACAATTATTGATATTGTTGCTGTAAAGGTAGCGGTTTGCATTTTAGGTGCCTAAAAACCGCCGGTTAAACTATGTTAAATGGGATTAAAACTGCAAAACCAGGTTTGTCTTGGCATGAAATCCCGGCTTGAAAAATACGATGCCTTTAAAGAAAAGGTCAATGGACAAGGTAACAGCAGGGTCTTTTTTAATGGTTTCCCAAGCCTGGTGCATTTCGTCACTCCAGTGAATATCGTCGAAAATAACCACCGAATCGTCGTGTAAATAAGGCTTTAAAGATTCAAAATACTGCAGGGTAGGGGCATAGCGGTGATTGCCATCTACAAAAGCCAGGTCTACAGATTTCAATTTACTAAGGGCATTGGGCAGCGATTGAGAAAACTCACCGGTGATAATTGTGACGTTACTTGACTGTAGGGTTTTGAATTGGTTTGCGGCTATTTCAGCCACAGCTTTGCTGCCTTCCAGCGTGACTATCTGCGCCTCAGGCACTGCTTTTGCCAAATACAGGGCACTTACGCCTAAAGAAGTGCCAATTTCAAGGACAGTCGTAGGTTTGAAATTAGCAGCTAATCTAAACATCAACTGCCCGAATTTTGGGGTAATTAAGGTGTTTTTGGCAATAGCACTGACTTTCCGGACAGGGGTTTTGTTGATTTTGCTACCTGCACCAAAATCTTCAACTGTAATAGTGGACTCATCGGCTAAAAGGTTGCTGCGCAGATGTTCTATCTCGTCAAACGCATAATAATGGCGTTGGTCACGTAAAATATCATTGATAAAGCTGAAAACGAAGGGGGAATGGACTTCATACCTGGTTTTGGCACTTAAACGATAATTGAAATAACGTATAGCGGTTTTCAGTTTACTCACAGTTGCGAAGATAATGTTTGTCTTAGATTTCGGAATCTAAATTTTTGTGACGTGCTGCTTTCATGCTCTTTGTGCTAATTTATCCGGAATTTGGTAAATTTTAATGCTTTCTGTTACATGGCATTTCGAGCCGTTTTTGGCAAAAAGGGGTGCTATTGTGCTGAATTACAAAAGATTTGCACTAACGAAAAAGTAAGGTTAGCCCAAAAACCACCACCTTACTTTTTTATGGAAGGCTTATTTTACAGGTATTTCAGCGATAAAGATGAAAAAAATCCGTGGTTTTGTGTCCCGACGACCGTGTTAACACTGTATGATTTTTATGCAATTTACTGCTCAAATGTTGATAGTAAGTTGTGCATTTGTGAAAAGGTCGTATATTCGTGATTTAATTAACGAAAAGGTATGAAAAAAACGCTACTCACGCTCTCGATTGTCTTGTTTGTCGGCGCGGCAGCTCAAGCTCAACAAGGTATTCATTTTGGATTTCATGGACAAATGAATAGTATCTGGATTTTAAATCAGAACAACTATGAGTATTCAGAAATGGATTACGAATATAAATTCGGGCCAAACGGTGGATTAACTTTAGGATACAATTGGGAAGATAATTTCGGTATACAGGTGGAATTTAATTACGCTCAAATGGGCCAGGATTATTCCGATATCATGAAAGATTTTGGACCAACTGAAGATACTTCAAAGCCGGATTTACAAACCAAAGTACTTACCTACCGTTATGTAGATTTAAATTATTTACAAGTTCCGATATTATTTAAATATATGGAAGGTGATACCAAGGATGCGATTAAATATCAATTGTTAGGTGGTTTACAACTTGGCTATTTGTTAAGTGCCGAACAAACTTATACAGCTGATGTTATGAATATTGACCCGGATGATCAAAAACCGGTTGATATAGCTCCTCAATCCGGTGTGCCTGATTTTAGAGGAAACGCTAGTGTAAATGGTACCGACTATTTCCAGAAATTGGATGTAGGTTTATTATTAGACGTGGGAGCTGATATTTATGTAAACGATAAATTATATTTCTCACCTTCGTTCAGAGGTTATTATGGTTTCTTTGATATTAATGCTAAAGAAACACGTAATCTTCAACCTGCTCAGGGTGAAAATATTTACCTTGCTTCGCACAATGCCTACATCGGATTTTCATTAGGCATTAACTTTATGTTCCCTGATGCGAAATTAGGTGGAAGTGATGATGAATAAATAAGTAGCAAAATAATTTACAATAACCCGGAATTTATTTCGGGTTATTTTTTTGCCCTAATATTTCCATAAACGCATTCCACACAGGATCTACAGGTGGATTTGCAGTAATAATTACCGGCTCGTTTTTTATGGGGTGAATAAATTCCAGCTGACGGGCATGTAAACTCACACTGCCATCTTTATTGGAACGGTCGAAACCATATTTTAAATCGCCTTTAATTGGACTTCCAATGGTGGCTAATTGTGCACGAATTTGATGATGTCTGCCGGTTTTTGGGTCTACTTCTAATAAAAAGTAGCGGTCGCTTGATGCAATTAATTGATAATGTAAAATGGCCTCCTTGCTGTCGCCTTTTTTTTCGGCATACGCAAAACTTTTATTCATACGTTCATTTTTTAATAAGTGATGAACGAGGGTTGCCGATTCTTGTTCCGGTTTGTTTTTTACAATTGCCCAATACGTTTTTTTGAAAGCTCTGTCACGCACTATCTTTGACATGCGTTCACCTGCTTTACCTGTTTTAGAGAAAATTAATACACCACTTACCGGTCTGTCAATTCGGTGTATAAGTCCGGCGTATACATTACCCGGTTTCTGGTATTTATCTTTCAGATATTGCTTTACTATTTCAACTAATGGTACATCATTCGTTTTATCACCTTGCGAAATTTCTCCGGGGCGTTTATTTATAGCTATTAAATGATTATCCTCAAAAATTATTTCCGGTGGAAGCATAATGTATATTAAAAGCCCAAATTTACAGGTTTTCCAACTCTTGCCGTTGTTTTTTTGTCATCCCTTTTACCACTTCATCGTATGAATGGTCAATCATGGCTTTTACTTCCTTTTCAGGAATACTGCCATCTACCATTACCGTATTCCAATGTTGTTTATTCATGTGGTAACCTGGTTGCACAGCAGGATATTTTGCCCGTAAATAAGTTATCTGTTCGCTATCACATTTTAAATTGATGCTAAAACTTTCGGCATCTAATCCTGTTAAGGCAAACATTTTACCCATTACTTTAAATACCAAGGTGTCTTCTCCAAAAGGAAATTCTTCTGTAACACCTTTTTTTGCCAGGCAATAACTGCGAAATTTTTCTATATCCAGCATATGTATATTTTACTTGTAAATCAGCTTGTTATGTAAACTTACTATTTTTGAAACAAATTGCTATACATTTGAAGGTGTAAATTGCGTTAATTTGTTGAATCAATACCACTATTACTATTTCATGAAAAAAAATCATTTATTATATTTTTGGATAATTGCATTCGCGATTGCTGCTTGCAAGCCGCAGCACGACGAGATAGTAATACATAACGATAGTGTGTATTTTGATGCCATGCGTAAAAGCAGAGCTGCAACCAATCAATATTTTATGAGTGCTTCCGGCCCTGTAAGCGACTCTCTTAAAGCAGACTTCGAAGGAGTAAATTATTTCCCTGTAGATACCAATTTTAAAGTAATTGCCGATTTCGAGAAAGTAAATTCGACTGAAGTGTTTGAATTTTCTACCACAGGTAAAATTGCAGATAAGTATAAACATATAGGCGATCTGAGATTTACATTACAAGGGGTAGCTTGCAAATTAGCGGTGTATGAAAATCAAAATTTAAAAGCAGAAGGAGAAGTTATTTATTTTGTTCCCTTTTTTGATTTGACCAATAGCAAAGAAACTTATGGCGGTGGCAGATATCTGGATTTTAAAGCTATCAATACAAAAAAAGTAATTATAGATTTTAATGAAGCTTATCAGCCCTATTGTTATTATAATCATGCTTACTCTTGTCCTATTCCTCCTTTAAGCAATAAATTGCAGGTTGCAGTCATGGCAGGAGAGCGGATGTAAACTTTTTCCAAAATTGTTGGTTCCTATAATATAACTTGTAGCGTAAAAGATGCAGAAATTTATTCCCATTTTCCCGTTAAACCTTGTTGCCTTTCCAGGTGAGGTAATTAACCTGCACATTTTTGAGCCTCGTTACCAGCAGTTAATTCGCGAATGTTGCGAGGAAGAAAAAATGTTTGGTATTCCGGTAGTGGAAAATAACCGGATGTTAGATTATGGAACTGAAATGGAATTAGTTAAAATCCAAAAGGAATATCCAAATGGAGAAATGGATGTGAAGGTAAAAGGGGTACATGTAATTCAAATTTTGGAAACAGTGAAAGAAGTTCCCGGCAAATTATATGACGGTGCAATTGTTTCGGTAATTCAAAATATTGAAGATAGACATAGCCGCTTGTTTGCCGAATTGGAAGAATTGACTGAAACCTTGTTTGCTTTATTGGATATTAAACAAGATATTTATAAACCGGACTTCGTATTAAATTCCTTTAAATTGGGCCATTATGTTGGGTTTGAGTTTATGGAAGAGTATGAATTACTTCGACATCCCAGAGAAACATCCAGGCAGAAATTAATTGTGGAACACATTAAAAAAATATTGCCTTCTGTCAGACAAATTGCAGAAATAAAAGAAAAGGCAAAATTAAATGGGCACTTCAGGATGACGAATCCACCGGATACATTAAAATAAAAAAAGGCTGTTTCAATTAAGAAACAGCCTTTATAAATTAAACCGTAAAATATTATTTAGCACTCAATGCTGCCGGAAATACGGTGCGCATTTGGCCTTTGTAATCATATACATCTATTTGTGCCACATTTGGTGTTACACGAACCATCTTAGCACTTTGGCTCAAATAACCTGAACCATTATACAACTCTACTTTCGATTTTTTACCATCTTTATAAGAAACAATTGCATAGGCATCGTTTGCAGATAAGGTAATTACTTTAGTAGTTTTTATCAGTCCAAAACTTTCCATTTTTCCATTTGAATTACCAAGCAGATAAACTGGTTGTTTTGATTTGCTATCGATAATAGTTGCTAACGATTTCGCATCACCATCACTTCTGAATCCTGTAATATAACCACGTTGTGGAGCGAATGTACCATCGCCTTTGCCATACAACAATAATCCTGTTCCGGCATCGTGACGGGTAATTTCAATTTCAGTGTTGTAGAAGTTACCATGTAACAATATATCCTGGATACCATCTTCGTTAAAGTCGTCAGTAACCAATCCAAATGTTGAAGAAATCTGAGCTTCGTTAGGTAAAAACTTCATAGTGAATTTGCCATTACCATCGTTCATTAAAACAGAGGTATGGAAAATATATGAAGTGCGGTGGATAGATTTTTCTAAATCGTCACCAAACATATCCTGAACAGTAGCATCACCATAAGCACCCCATGTTGGATATTGCTCAGCCATAGTTGGAATTTGTTCCAACATACGTTCACGAGTTTTAACCGGGAATAATTTATCGTGCTGGTAATAACACATAATGTAATCTTCCTGTCCATTTTTATCGAAATCATATAAGAAAGCTTCTAAAGGTAATGCGTGTCCGTCTGAAACTGCCGTGGTGTTTTTATAACGACGATTTGTTCCGAAATTTCCAACAACATAATCCATATCACCATCATTATCCATATCGGCGCCGGTAATACTTTGCCACCAACCTGTAGCATTTGTTAAGCCGGTATTTTTAGTTACGTCGGTAAATTTGCCACCTTTATTTTTTAGGAAAGTAACTGTCATCCAGTCGCCGGTTAAGATTAAGTCGATGTTGTTATCGTTATCAAAATCGGTCCATAAACCTGAAGTAATCATTCCGCAGTCTTTCAACATTGGCGCAACCTGAGCGGTAACGTCAGTAAATTTGCCACCATTGTTTTGCAGAATATAACTTGAAGCAGGAGCGAGGTAACGTCCTGGAACCTGACGGCCACCGACAAATAAATCGATATCACCATCTTTATCAAAGTCGGCACCATTTACTGATGAACTACTTGAATTTATGCCAGGTAAAGCACCCGTTGATTTGGAGAAATTACCTTTGCCATCATTCATGTATAGTCTGTCTGCATATTTAGCATCATTAGCTGCAAATTCGTTGCTGCCTGAAGCTACATATAAGTCGTTGTCACCATCACCATCTGCGTCGAAAAATAATGCACCAGCATCTTCACTTGCTGCACCATCGGCTGCTGTTTGCTGCCATGCTGATTTTTCAAATGAACCATTTGCATTTTGGATATACAATGCACCTGATTGACCTGCGCCACCACCAATATAATAATCATCAGCACCATCGCCATTCACATCGCCAACGGCAATACCTGAACCTAATGTGCTCATTTTATGTGGCAACATAAATTCGCGTAAATAATCATCGTATTCTGCTTCCTGATGTGCGAAGTCTGTTTTCAATTCTTCAGTCTTTTTAACAAAAACTTTATCACCTTTAGGGCGATCAATAAACTTCACAGATTTAGATGCATTAGCATGATCGAGCATTACAACCTGATTAACAGGAACATCGATTAAAATTTGTTTTGAACCATCTAACCACTCAATTTCTACCATGTCAATTTTTTGTGCTTTACCAACACCAAAATGACAATCGTCCTGAACAGTTGTGATATAACCGCGTGATGCAGTATGCTGAATATATTGCATTTGTTCGCCGGTGTAAATTTTTACTTTAGTACCTAAGCCACCTGAGTTTTTAGCATACCCTTTAAATTTAAATTGAATCCAGTTATTACCGGTATTCATTTTTTCGCTGTTGTTGCGATAAACCCATGGTGTTTCATTTACGTTTGATGTAACAATATCCATATCACCATCATTATCCAAGTCGGCATAACCACCGCCATAAGTAATTGATGGATAATAAATACCCCATTCATCACGCATATCTTTAAATGTTAAATCACCATTATTTTTGAAAATATAATTTGGATGATCTAATACGTAAGTAGGTAATTCTTTTTTCACTTCATAATAAACTGTTGAGTCTTCAATACGAACTGCTCTTCTCAGCTTATGATAAGTTTCTGATTCATCCACATGGAAATCGCGTAAGAAACCATTTGCGATATATAAATCTTTCCAACCATCATTATCAAAATCGGTAAAGAAGGTTGTCCAGCTCCAGTCAGTTGTAGATACATTTGCAGTTCTTGAAATTTCAGCGAAGGTGCCGTCACCATTGTTTAACTGAAGTGAATTAGAGCGGTTCTGATAACCATATCCTGCATTAATTAAAATGCGCATTACTTCCACCTGGCTCGACAACATAAATGTTTTGTAGGTATAGTTGTCTTCCATATCCATATCCACTACAAACATGTCGAGGAAACCGTCATTATTAAAATCAGAAATATCGGTTCCCATCGAGTTGATGGATGTTTTTTTAATTGCTTTTAATGATTCATCGCGGAAAGTGCCATCGCCGTTGTTTACATACACATAATCATACATGGCATAGTCGTTCGAAACAAATACATCTAAAAATCCATCTTCATTAATATCACCAACTGTTGCACTCAAACCGTAACCATGATTGTTGATGCCAACTTTCATGTGTGATTCGGTAAAGGTGTTGTCACCATTGTTGATATAAAACATATTGCTCAGGTTTTTGCCCTGTTCAATTTTTTGAAAATATTTTGTTTTGTTTTTGTCGATGAAGTCAACCGGGTGAGTAACTAAATACATATCCAGGTCACCATCGTTATCATAGTCGAAAAAGTTAGCATGTGTGCTATAAGACTGATCGGCAATACCAAATTCTTTTGCTTTATCGGTAAAAGTACCATCGCCATTATTTACCCAAAACTCATCGGTTCTGCGTTCAGGATTATCCCAACGGCTCATAGCAACATAAATATCTAAATCGTTATCACCATCAACATCAACCATTGATGAACCATAAGGCCATTTGTCTTTCGATGTGGTAATACCTGATTTAGTAGTAATGTCTTCAAATTTTAAATTGCCTTTGTTGAGGAACAATTTACTTTCCACAAGATTTCCTGTAAAAAATAAATCAGGCAGGTTGTCGTTATTTACATCTCCGATAGAAACTGCTCCACCGTTATAAATGTAAGAATATCTCCACCAGTTTACTTCGTAAGTTTCACGTAAGTCGTTTACGAAAGTAATGCCTGTAGACTTGCCGGTAAGAATGTCAAATAATTTCCCGGAGTTGCCATCTAATGTAACTTCTCTTTTCGGATCGATAATGGCAGTGCCACGCGGGTCGCCATCGCCTTTCGAAAAAAGTTTGCAAGATGCAGCAAACATTAACGTTGCTGCTCCTGCGAATAAAAGTATGTTTTTTAATTTCATAGTGCCTAGTTAATACAGGTTATTGATTTATTTTTTGCTGCCAAGGGTTAACATACTGCCATACACTGAACGTGCATTGCCTTTGTTGTCGTAAACAGTTATTTCAGCAACCTGATCATTTACAATTACAGATTTTGAATTTTGACTTAAATATCCTGAACCGGTGTATAATTCCTGACGGCGTTTTTTACCATCAGTGAAAGTAATTATCGCATAAGCATCATTATTGTTGAGCGCAACAGATTTTTGATTGCTCACTAATTTAAATGCTTCCATTTTGTTATTATTATTAGTTGATAATAATACCGGTGTTTTGTTTGTTCCAAGAGTAATTACTGCTAATGCTTTTGCATTCAGGCAAGAATAAAATCCTGAATAACGAGCATGTAATGGTGTAAAGTGACCATCACCTGTTCCTAACAATACGTTACCGATACCTGCATCCTGTGTATTGGTTTCAATTTCTGTCTCATAGAAGTTACCATGAGAAACGATATCTAAGTTGCCATCGTTATTTACATCCATTGCTACAATACCGAATGTGCTTGAAATTTGGGCATCATTTGGTAAACGTTTAACCTGGAATTTATTGTTGCCAAGGTTTTCGATATAAGATGAATAAAATGTATTGGCTTTGTAATGTAATTTAGAATTTTCCATTCTTTTTTTGCCATAAAAATCCCAGATTTCTGCTTGGCCATAAGTATGCCAGTCAGGGAATATTGTTTCAACATCTTTTATCTGTTCAATTAAACGCTCTCTTGTTTTTTGAGGATACAATTTATCTCCTTGCCAGTAACCCATAATGATATCATGTGTACCATTATTATCGTAATCATCATAAAATAATTCGATAGGTTTTTCTCTTGGACGATATTTCAGGTTAATACCAAAGTTACCTGCTACAAAATCCATATCACCATCATTATCAAAATCGCCACCGGTTAAACTATTCCACCAGCCTGTAGATTCTTTAAGACCTGTTTGGTCAGTAATGTTTTTGAATTTACCACCATTGTTTTCAATAATAGTAATTGGCATCCATTCACCTGCAAGAATTAAATCATAGTCGCCATCATTATTATAATCGGTCCATAATCCGGCAGAAACCATTCCAATTTCCATTAAATCAGGAGCAATTGATTTAGTTACGTCGGTAAATTTGCCTTTATTATTTTGGAGAATATAACTTGCAGTAGGATAAGGATAATTTCCCGGTATCATACGACCACCAACAAATAAATCCATATCACCATCTTTATCATAATCCTGTGCAGCTACTACTGAACCGCTTGAAATCATTTTTGGTAATGCATCGGCAGCTAGTGTAAATTCACCTTTGCCATTGTTGATATATAATCTGTCTTGTAATACAGGTTCATCTTTAGGGAAGTCGCTACCACCACTAACTACATATAAATCTAAATCAGCATCACCATCTGCATCAAAAAATATGGCACCCTGATCTTCCGCTTGAATTTCATTAGCACCTGCAGTAGTATTTACTTTTGTAAATGTACCATTTGCACCTTGAGTATATAATACACCTGATTGGTTTTTAGCACCACCAACGTAAAAGTCTTCAAGGCCATCACCATTCACATCGCCAACTGCTAAGCCTGGTCCTAAATTGCTCAATTCGTGAGGAATTAAAAACTCACGGTCGAAGTCATCAAATTCATTTTCTTTATGAACGAAATCAATTTTTAAATCTTCCGTTGCATCAACAAATAATTTATCCTGTGTAGGAATATTAGATTTAGCAGGTTTAACGGCATCGCTGTGATTAAATTTAATAACCTGATTAGCAGCTACATCAGTTGCCACATTTTCTTTACCATCTAACCATAACACAACTACTTTATCTGCTTTTTCATAACTACCCAAACCAAAATGTGCAATTGGTTCAGAACAAGAAAGGTAACCTTTAACGGTTTCCATTTGTACCAGTTGAGTAGTATTACCTGTAGTTACATATACTTTTGCACCTAAACCTTCAGGGTTAGATTTTTCACCTTGTAAATCAACACGTAAATATTTATTGGTACTTAATTTAGTTGAATTATTTCTTGCGATATATGTTTCCATATTCGCGTTATTTAATACGATATCAATATCACCATCATTATCGAAATCGGCATAAGCTGCACCATAAGATGTTGATGGGAAATACATACCCCATTCTTCACGCACATCGTCAAAAGTTAAATCACCTTTGTTGCGGAACATTGCGTTTGGCCATTCGAGTACTGAATTTTCAGGAATTTGTTTTCTAAGTTCATGATATTCAGTTGAATCAGATAAACGGTTAGCGCGAGTGAGTTTGATATACACTTCCATGATATCCATGTGGCTGTCTTTTAAGAAACCATTCGCCACATATAAATCTTTATATCCATCGTTATCGTAATCGGCAAATAAAGGGCTCCAGCTCCAACCAGTGGTACTAACACCAGCAAAGTTGGCAACTTCACTAAATTTACCTACGCCGTTATTTAATTGTAATGCATTACGGCCGTATTGTTGTAAATATCCGCCGTTAACTAAAGTGCGTAAAAAGGTTTGTTTGTTTGATTGCATGAAGGTTTTAGTACCATAGTTACCTTCAATATCCATGTCCACTGTGAACATATCCATTAAACCGTCATTGTTATAATCGGCAATATCGGTACCCATACCGTAATAGGAAGTTTTGTTTAACACTTCGCGGCTGCTTTCTTTAAAAGTACCATCACCTTGATTAAGGTAAGTGTAATCGTGCATGATATAGTCGTTACCAACAAATACATCCATCCAGCCATCGTTGTTAATATCACCTGTTGTTACTGATAAACCGAAACCGTGGTTATTAATACCAACTTCTTTATGGCATTCGGTAAATTTACCATTGCCATCGTTGCGGTAAAAACGGTTACTGGTATTTGTACCTTCTTCAATTTTCTGGTAATTTTTCTGTTTGTTTTTGTCTTTGAAGTCGGTAGGGTGGGTTACGATGTAAACATCAAGGTCACCATCATTATCTGCATCAAAAAAGTTAGCATGTGTAGAATAACTATCATCATCAAGGCCAAATTCTTTTGCTTTTTCAGTAAAAGTCATATCGCCGTTATTGATATAGAGTAAGTTTCTGCGTTTTTCAGGATCTTCGAAACGCGCACGACACACGTAAATATCCTTAAAACCATCTTCGTTTACATCAACAATAGTAACCCCTGTGCTCCAACCCGGTTTCTGATTAATACCTGATTTAGCAGTAATATCTTCAAATTTCATGTTGCCTTTGTTGATATAAATACGGTCAGGCACTACGTTTCCGGTATAGTATAAATCCTGCAGACCATCGTTGTTGAAGTCGCCCACACCAACACCTGCGCCATTATAGGAATATCCATAACGGTAGTAGTTAAGGTCGAAGGTTTCCAGAAGTTCATTATTGAAGTTAATTCCGGTAGTTTTACTAGATAAGATGTCGAACATTTTACCGGTTTCCTGGTCGGTAGGCACAATTTTGGCCTTGTCGATGTTTTCGGTAAATTTCCATTCATTGAGGTATTCTTTCCCGTTCTTATTAGAGCCGCAGCTATAAACCAGAACGAGCATACCGATAATTACAATTGGTGTTTTGAAAGATTTCATGCCTTTTTACGGTTTAAGGTGCAAAGTTAACCCCATTATAAAGGCATGAAAGCACCCCTTCTGTAAATGTTTTGTTAACGAAATAAAGCTGCCGTAAAATGATTAATTTTGCGGAGTTTATTTAAATCCAATAAAACTTAACTAAATTTCTAGAGTCATGAGATTCAAACACTTAACTGTAGTATTGCTAACAGGTGTTATTCTTTTTGCTGCCGGATGCGGAAAACAATCCGGAGGTGGAGAAAACCCGTTGTATAGCGATGCGTCTACACCATCAAGCGAAATTGATGCTAAATTCCTCCTTGAATGGTGGGATGCCTTATTTGCATTTGTGAGCAGCGAGCGCTTATCACCACCTGATGCTTCGCGTATGTATGCCTACATTGCTGTTGGTATGTACGAAGCACAAATTGCTGGTAGCCCTGATTATTTAACACTTGAAGGCCAATTGGCTGATTTAAAAGGTCTTCCTCGCCCGGAAAAGGGACAGGTTTATGACTGGCAAACTTGCGTTACTGAAACCATGTATTTGGTTCAGGATGGTATGTTAGCGCGTTATTTCCCTGCAGGGGTTAGTACTTTAAATAAATTGTACGACAAACAAATGGAAGAACGCAAAGCTGCCGGAGTTACAGATGAGGTATTAGAACGTTCAAAAGCTTATGGCGAAGAATTAGCAGATGTGATTCTTGAGTGGAGTGAAGCTGACAAATATGTGGAAACACGTTACATGCAGTATAAATCACCAACTCGTGAAGGTCACCCTAGCAACTGGGAACCAACAGATTTCAATCAAACACCACTTGAACCTTTCTGGGGAACTCACCGTACTTTCTTCGTAAAAGATGGTACTCAGTGTGATATTGACAAAGCTCCAGCTTACGGTGGAAAAGGTGATACTACAGGTGAATTATACAAACAAGCTAAAAAAGTTTGGACTGTAGATAAAACGTTAACGGAAGAACAAAGAACAATCGCTCAATACTGGGCTGATGATCCAAGTGAAACTTCAACTCCTGCGGGCCACTGGATGGAAATCATGGGTAATTTCGTTAAGTCTGAAAACATGAAATTGGACCGTGCTTGCGAATTATATGCACTTGTTACAACTTCAATGAACGATGCTTGTATCACTGTATGGCATACTAAATACCGTGTTAACTTGGTTCGTCCTAAAACTGTTATTCAGGAAACATTAGATTCAAAATGGGAACCATATGTTGAAACACCTCCATTTGCAGGTTATACTTCAGGTCACTCAGGATTTAGTGGTGCTGCTGCTACCATTTTAACATCACGTATTGGTGACAATTTAGCTTTTATTGATAGTTCACACGTTGATATTGGTTTATTGCCAAGAAATTTCAAATCATTTAACGATGCTGCTCAGGAAGCTGCTTACAGCCGTATGTATGGTGGTATCCACTTCGATTGCGATATCGATGATGGTTTAGAGCAAGGTAAATGTGTGGGTAATTATTATCTTGAAAATATCAAAACAAAAGCTGCTCATACTGAGAAAAAAGGTACAGAAGCTAAATAACCTAAAAGCGAATAGCAACTATGAAAAAATTATATAACCTTACATTATTAATTGCCTTTGTAACCTTATTTAGCGTTACAGGTAATAGCCAGGTAGTTATGAAAGACTATTTGGTAGCCAATCATCAGGGTGTTGTTGAGAAATCATTAAACAACAATGGAAGTGGTTTATTCTATAAATTTGAATATGTAAGCACTGAAGGTGCCCGTATCAATTATAAACTACATTTATACAAAGACAAAGGAATGTCTACACCTTGGATGAGTTTTGATGTTTTAATGCGCAATCTTAACTGGACTTATTACGTGGATATTACCATGAGTAAAGACGGTGCGGATAAAGTTGCTGCGATGATTTTCAAAAAAGACTTACGTTGGAGCCGTGTTAAATATTCTCCACACGTTGGTTGCTTGAGAGTTGACCCACCGGTATACGAACGTTATACTATTGGTGCAGAAACAGAATCGGCTGAAGTATTATTTGCCGGTTTGTTAAACAACTTTATTGCTCAATTAGACAAAAACGTGGACTTTAATTGTTACGCTGCGGCGAAATAATTTCCACCTTTAGCATATTAAAAGAGGCGTTGTAATAAAAACAACGCCTCTTTTATTTTACTTTGTATCAGATTAATACTTTATGCAACAACAATATATCGCAAAAACACTGCAAGGTTTGGAAAATGTGCTTGCCAAAGAACTTGAAACCCTTGGAGCTAAGGACGTAGAAGTGCTGAAAAGAGCAGTGTCGTTTTCCGGCGATAAAGCGATGTTGTATGCAGCCAATATCTATTTGCGAACAGCCATAAAAATTTTACAGCCGCTTACCACATTTAGAGCAGATGATGTGCAGGAATTATATGACCAAATACTTGCTTTTAATTGGAGTGAAGTAATGGATGTGGATGATACTTTTACGATTGATAATACGGTTTTTTCTACCACATTTACACATAGTAATTACGCCGCATTAAAAATGAAAGATGCACTGGTTGACCATTTCAGAAATAAATTTGGAAGAAGACCAGATGTAAATAAATTGGACCCAACGTATAGGTTCAATATCCGAATAAAAGAAAATGAAGTAAGTATTGCTTTAGATAGTTCAGGAGAATCGTTACATAAACGTGGGTATCGCACCGAAACACATGCGGCCCCAATGAGTGAAGTGCAGGCTGCTGGATTAATTTTGTTAAGTGGTTGGGATGTTAATCAGCCTTTGTATGATCCCATGTGTGGAAGCGGAACAATTCCTATTGAAGCAGCATTAATTGCCAATCAAATTGCACCGGGATTAATTCGCAAAACCTACGGATTTCAAAAATGGAAAGATTATGATGCCTCTTTATTCAGGCAATTAATGGTTGCTGCAGCAGGGGAGGTGCAACAACGTCGGTTAGCTATTATCGGCTCGGATATTAGTTCCAGAAATATTGTTATGGCAATAAAACATGCCGGTAACGCGATGCCTGAAAATAGTATCAAGTTTTTTACTAAAGCATTTGAAGATGCAGAGCCACCGCGTGATAAAGGTGTCTTAATTATCAATCCGCCTTACGGTGAGCGATTACAACCTGAGCATATTATAGAGTTCTATAAAACAATTGGCAATGTCTTAAAACGCAAGTATGCGGGATTTACCGCATGGGTTTTTAGCAGCAATGCAGAAGCAGCAAAATTTATCGGATTGAAACCTTCTGAGAAAATAAAATTAAAAAACGGTCCGCTCGATTGCCTCTTTTTAAAATTTGAAATACGTGATGGGAAGTTTGTCAAAAAACCAATGACAGAATAAACCATCTCATCTGCACAATAAAAAAACCGCGCCTGTTAAGACGCGGTTCAAATTATAATCTAACTGCTAAGTAATATGAATTGGTTCTGTGTGTATGAATGGTATGAATTAATCGCCTATACGCGACATTAAATCTTCTATTACAGGTTTTTTCAGTGTAAATGAACTTCTTGATGATAAGTAACCATTGTGGTAAATTTTAACGGTATAGGTTCCGGCTTTAAATTCTTCATCCTGTTCCCAATACATACAATGACTTTCTACATCACCACCATCGTAGTTAACACTAATGGCTTTGGAGAATAAATTGTCTTCCGGCTTTTCTTTGTTTACAAATTCACCTGAGCCTTCTGTATTATTAAATAATGTTTTTCCTGTAGGGCCAATTATTTTCACAAAAAATGTTTGTGATTTCCCGGCTGATAATTTATTAGGTAATAAGTCAAAACAAATCTTTAAACGGTCGGTATGTTTGGCATTTTGACCTTCAGAATCGTTACCATTACCTTTTTTACGAACACCTGTTATAGTGATATCTTTACTTAATACAAATCCTCCGATTTCTAAAATTGAATCTTTCGAAAAGGTAAGTCCTTCAGAACGCGATACTTCTTTTTCATATAGTATCTGGAGTTCTTCAAAATCTTCCTGCAATGCTAAGTATTTAGCGTTGAGTTCATCCAATTGCGCCTTGTAGGTAGAACAATCTACTTCAAGCGAAACTACTTCTTCCTTCACTTCATCTAATTTCTTTTGGTTGGTTGTTACGCCACCGTTAAAGAAGTTACAGGTTTTAAGTAATGTAGCAATCTCGTTGCGTTTGGCATCCAATTCGGCTTCATAAACAGCAATCAACGAATCCTTTTGGCTGAAATCGCCAACCTGATCTTGTAATTGTTGTTTGGCCTGACTGTATTGGACCTCCAATTGACTGTAAAGGATGCGGGCTTCTTCAATCTGCGCAGCGCTTTTCTTTCTGTCTTCCTTGTTTTGAAAGGCATTATAGAAAAGCCAGCCATTTAGGCCGAGCAGCAGAAAGATGAGGATTAGGTACAGACCTCTCCCTCTGTTTTCAGACTTCTTTTCTTCATTCATACGTGAACCGGGTCAGTTTTTTGTTTTTTGCCTGTCATACTTACTCAGGCTAAAACTTGACCTATACAAACTTCGCAGATATAAATATTGCGGTATAATAATCTAATGCACACTACTTACTGATTATTAGCGATTTATGTTGTACAACTATTGTATCCACATACATGTACAGTACATAGGCAAAAAATGAAAGGCTTGATTTTATTGGGTTTTAGCAAAATTGGCAACCTGCCGAAATACGATATCCACCTCTTGTGTACATTTTTATTGGCACGTGTTGATAACGTGTGGATTTAGTGTTAATAATCCCCAAAACAGTAGTCCCCAAAAGGGCGGATTGCCGGACTCAGTAAAGTAGAAACAGTTTTTAGTCCTTAATAGTTCCTATTTTTCGCTGTTCCCAATCGCTCCAGATTTTGGAGTTGTAATAATCCTTAATCAACTTATTATACTCAGGAGTTGCCTTTAATTTGGTAAGTGCATTACGAGCCGGAGTTGAAAGTCTGTGATTGCTTGAAATGAGTGCATTATACAAGTTAGCCACAGCCGCCTGGTCGCAATAATTAAGATTAACCAAAGCGCCAATAGCTGCATTACGGGTTCTGAATTCATAACCGCTGCTACTATAATTGACCAATTCGTTGATGTATTGATTATTGTTAGTGCGATTGGCAATTTCTAACCAGGTAATACGAATATTATTTGTTGCACCTTTTTCATTGGCAGTTACTTCCAAATATTTTTTGGTTTTATCCGGGTTCAACGTGCTTAGGCGTGTTAAGGCTATTTCAATATTGGTGTAATTATTATCAACCAACAATGTTGTTGCAGATTTTTCTAAAGATTTATGCAGCGTTTGAATATTGGAAATAACTGCACGGCGCACTAAAGGATTAGTATCTGTTAATGCTGTTTTTAATAATGCCAGACTTGATTTATTATCGTCGTTAGCTAGCTGACTAATAATTTCGGATTTAATACCAAAAAAATTTTCTTTGTTGTAAATAGCGATTAAATCTTCCCTTTTTAATTCCAAACCTAATTCACGCATCATTACAATAGCATCATATCTATCCATCATGTTTGGGGCATTAAATGCCTGATATTTTAATTCTGTATAGGCTTTTGGGAAATTCACTTTTGCATAAATCATCGAATTCGGGTCGAATAAAACAAAAGCAACTTCTTTTTTATCGGCATTCGGAATGTTAACTTCTGTTGAACTATTTTCCACCCATATTACATCATCTGTAAAACTGCCATCTAAATAGTGTACCTGCACATGTACAGGCATTTTAAATAAATGGATAGTGCCATTTTGTATTTGTTGTTGTTGGATGGTAATTTGTGTAAAATCTGTTTGCTTTTGATATTGTACACTATACACCGGGAAACCTCCTCTATAAATCCATTCATCAAAAAACCATTCTACATTTATTCCCAATGAACGCATAAATTGCATTTCAAAATCATTTGATTCAACATTGTCGTATGGGTAACGAGCTAAAAAGTCGTGTATAGCAATTTTAAATTGTTCGTCCCCAACCACATATCGTAACATATCAATTACAATACTTCCTTTTTGATAAACCCTTGGAGAGCCTGCCCCTGAATGACCTACAGGTAAATTATTTTTGGAATCGGCGTCAAATGCCGTATTCATCTCTTCACGGCGTTTCCAGTGGTAGTAATCATCGCCACTAATTTTTTGTCTGAATTTTTTAGCGTAATAAGTGGCAAAACTTTCTTGTAACCAATGGCTGGAACCACTCCATGCTGTAATATAATCGCCGAACCATTGATGCGTTAATTCATGTGCATTAATATCTACATAATTTTTATCCGGAAATGCTCTTTCATCCTGATAAAAGAAATCAGAAAAAATAGTAGCTGTGGTGTTTTCCATTGCACCATATAAAAATTCCTGAACTGGAACATTGGCATAAGTAGTCCATGGGTAAGTAGTATTTGTTTCATCTACCAAAAAGTCCATCATTTCTGCTGAATATTGATACGTATGTTCAGCATAATGTTTTGTCCCGGGATAATAATATTGTCTGGATATCATTCCATTTTTAGAGGTGTAATCCAGATACTCATATTTCCCAATTGCCAACATAATTAAATACAAAGCATGAGGATGTGGCATTTCGTATTTCCATGTTTTGGTGCCATTTGAATTTTCAGTTGCATTTTTTAATGCACCATTTGATACTACGGTATAATTTTTATCGAATGTAATATTTAATGAAGTGATTAACTTATCATTTAATCCATCATAAGAAGGTATCCAATATCTGTTATCTACGCCCTGCCCTTGTGTCCAAATTTGTTTGCGAATAATAGTCGGGTCATTTGGGTCATCAGTTTTTGAATTGTTCCATCCCACAAAATAAATACCGCGTTTTGGCGTAGCATCATATTGTATTTGTAATATATAATCCTGATTGCGGACTAATGGTGGGTTAAAAAATACGGTTGTTCCAGCACTATCAGTTTTGAAACGGGTTGCCTGTTTATTTAAGGTGATATTTTGAATGATAATTCCGGGTCCATCTAAAAAAACGGAATCAACTTTTACCTGTATGGCGTTAAACAAATAGACTGCCACACCTTCCAATTTGCCATCTTCTGGTGTGAATTTTATATCGAGGTCTAACTTTTTAAAATCAACATTATGTGACCGGATTGTTGCATCAGGATCAGGCATATAACAATTTAACTCCGGGCTTTGAGCACTTAAAAAAGTTGATACAAGCAGCAACATGCTACTAACGAATATTTTTGTCATCCTAATTGTTTAAAGGGTAAAATTAGAGTAGTAAGGTTGATACTCAAAATTAATGAAGGTTTAGGTTCATTAAAATCTGTTAACACGAACTTCCTGATTGATGGAAGTGCCGTTAAAAATGTGCTCAACCAACTGTTTTGCATAATAAGGTGCTAATGAAGTTCCTTTAGTGCCTAATCCATTCAGCGTAAACATATTTTCTATTTCAGGATGTCTGCCTACAACAGGTGTTCTGTCTTTTATTGTAGGTCGCACAGCAGCTTTATGTGCAACAACATGATACGGAATTTTTAAAAGTGCTTTAAGGCCATTATCAAGTTCCTCAAAAGCTGCCTGTGTTGGTTCGTTGGTAAGGTCGTTCCAGGTATTTGTTGCGCCAACCCAATAGGTGTTTTGACCAATAGGAACAAGAATTACACCTTTCATGATTATTTCATGCAGCTGCATATTGGGCACTTCAATAATTAAACATTCGCCTTTGGCAGGTTTAAATGATATAAAATTAAACCACGGATTTTTTTGTGCAGCAACACCATCACAAAAGATTATGTTGCGATAACTATTGCCTTTGTAATAAATAGCATGAGGTTCAATTTTTAATGTATCATATACTAATTGCTCTTGCAAAATACAATTTGAAAATGCCGCATAAAACTGCTGTTGCATTAACACCATATTTAAATGAAACGCAGGGTATACGCCAATTGCGCCAAATCTGAAATCGAGATATTTGGCATACGATGTTGAATCGGGAAAGTGATTTATATAAGCAGAAACAGGTTGTGCAGATTTGATTTTAAGCCAGTCCTCAACTACCGATTCGTTTTTATGAATTTTAAAAATACTTTTTTTGAATAAAAAATCAGTGTGTAAAAAATGACCAATTTCAGTGTATGTTTTTTCTGCCAGCGGAATTAATTCATCGATATTCCATTGGGTGGAAAATTTTCTACCGGTAACCGGATTTATTAAACCTGCAGCAATAGATGTAGCGCTGTTATATTTACAGGTATCAATTAAATGAAAACCGGAACCACGTTGATGTAGTTGCCAGGCAACATTAATACCGGCAATTCCACCACCTACTATAAGAAAGTCAACCACGATGTAAAATTAAATTACTTTTTGGTAGCGCGTAACATTTCGCGTTTTCCGGGAGGGCCTGGGAGGCGTTCCACAAAGAACCCCACGGCTTGTAAATTTCTGCGCACTTCTCCTTTCGCACAATAAGTTACCAAGGTGCCATCTTGTTTCATCGCTGCATAAATTTTTTCAAAATTACTTTTGTCCCACATTTCAGGTTGTGCTCTGGGACCAAATGCATCGAAATACACTAAATTATAATGTGATTCTAATGAAACATTTTCCAGTTTGGCCTCAATTCGGGTAAATGTAAATTGTGGATTTATTTGGAGTGCAATATTTGCAGGTTGCTGATGAATAGATTGAAATAATGTAGCAGATGTAGAAAATTGTTGTGCATACAAATCAGTAAGTTGTGCAACTATTTCTGATTGAATGGGGAACGGTTCGAGTGCATCATAACGAACATTGATTGGTGAATTTTTCATGGCATTAATCGTCAGCAATAAATTACTTGCAGTGCCTAATCCGATTTCCAATAAATGAATGTGTTGGTGTATTGTCAGCTGATGAATTAATCCATTTTGAATAAACACATGCATTGATTCATTCAGCGCGCCATGAATAGAATGGTAATGTTCATTTAATTCCGGCACAAAAAGAGTAGGAGAGCCGTCGCCGGTAATTATCACCTCACGGTTCATGGTTTATCAGTTACTTTATCTACAATTTCGTAATGTATTTGAATCGTGTCGTTATTTGCTGAAAGTGCTTCCTCGCTTAGCTCATCCTCAGGTTCGTCTTCTAAAATTACAGGTGTAGGTAAATCCACTTTACGAAAATAGAATGCACTGATTCCACCGCAGATGGCACCCATTAAATGGCCTTCCCATGAAATGGTTAAATCAACAGGAAGCACACCCCAAACAATACTGCCATATAAAAAAACTACAAATAATGATAGTGCAATGGATTGAATATTTTTACGAAATACGCCACTAAAAAATATAAAAAATGCCATGCCATAAATTAATCCGGAGGCACCAATATGATAATTTTCGCGGCCGGTTATCCATAACAACAAGCCACCAAAAAAATAAATAAACAAAAACGATTTATAAGCTACTTTCCGATAATTGAAAATCATCAGAAATGATAAAATAAAAAATGGAACGGTATTAGAAAGTAAATGTTCCCAGTCGGCATGTAAAAACGGAGAAAATAATATTCCTCTTAATCCGATGAAATGTTGTGGTAAAATGCCAAAAATGCCTAAGTCGATTTCGGTAACTACTTCAAATAGTTTGACAATCCACATGAGAATTACAAATACCATAGGTATATATACACTCAGGTAAAGCAATTGTTGCTCTTCCTTTGGTTGTAACCTCGGTCGGTTATCGCCTGTATTTATTTTTTCGAAGGAAAATAGTGCCATTAAGACAAACAATCATTTACAAACGAAAATAGTTCGTTTTGCAAACTAACTGTTTTATTTTGATTATACCAATTTTGAAGGTTTATAACCCAATCGTCGTGAGGAATACCTTTTGCAATGGAGTCGTCAACCAATTGTTGCGCTTCCGCAGGGCGTGGTCCCCAATTCCCTAATTCCTCGCCGGTTTCAGCATTAAAACAGATTAAACGGGGTATAGAACGAGTTCCGCGAAACAGGTAACGGTCAATGAGGTCGGGATGCGAATCGCGCAAAACCACTTTAAAGGATATTTCCAGTTTTTCAGCCACCTTATTAATTACAGGCACTAATTGTGAGCCATCGCCACACCAAGCTTCGGTAATTACGACCCATTGTAGATTGGATGTTTTAGTTATATCCAGGTTCGACCATTCTGGCAGCAACTGAGTAGTTTTGTTTAAACGCGTTAACCGTTGCAGGTTGAGTTTGGTTGCCTGTATGCGCTCTTCGCTTTTTACAGGTCCTGAAGTATTATTATCGGCAACTAATGCGCTTGTCATGTTATAAAAAGCGGTGTAACTCATTGCTGTATCAATCGCGTTGTGCAAGATATTATCTATTAAGATTGGATGAGGTGTCATAGCTAATAGTTGAATGTTTTAACAATACAAAGGTTCATATAGTTCGGGGCTTTAACAGTGATAATTATCACCCAACCTGAAAAAAAGCGTAACAGTGGCATTTAGGCTTTTTAACATCCCATAAAATTGCCTTATTTTTGACCTATGCATGTAAAACGTGTAATAAAATATTTTGCAGGTTATACCATTCCATTAGCAACCGGACTGTCGATATATTTTGGGGGCATTTGGTCGTTTATAACACCTGTTTATGCATTTATTTTATTGCCATTTTTAGAATTATTGATTCCTGCCAACAATAAAAATTTATCAGATGTTGAAGAAGAGCTTGTGAAAAAAGATAAAGTGTACGACTGGATTTTATATTTACATGTGCCGATTCAATATGCTATGCTCTATTATTTTTTATATACTGTAACGTATTCACCATTGCAAGGATATGAATTAGTAGGTTTAATTTTAAGTATGGGAACTTGTTGTGGTGTAATAGGTATTAATGTTGCGCATGAATTAGGGCATCGGAAATCAAAGTCAGAGCAGTTTTTAGCAAAAATGTTATTGCTTACTTCATTGTATATGCATTTTATTATAGAACATAATAAAGGCCATCACAAAAATGTTTCAACTAACCAGGATCCTTCATCCGCAAGGTTAAATGAGCCTTTGTATTTTTTTTATTTTAGGACAATCACCGGAACAATTGCTTCAGCCTGGCATATTCAATTAACAGAATTAAAAAATGCAGGACATTCATTTTTGAGCTGGCAAAATGAGTTGTTGATTTTTCAAATCGTGCAAGTGGTATTTTTAGCATCAATAGCTTGGATTTTTGGAATAACCACTATGTTTATTTTTATACCTGCAGCATTTGTCGGGATTTTATTATTGGAAGCAGTAAACTATATCGAACATTACGGATTGCGTCGTAAAAAAGCAACATCTGGTTTATATGAGCGTGTGCAACCTTGGCATTCATGGAATTCAAATCATGTTATCGGCAGAGTGGTATTGTATGAATTAACACGCCATTCAGACCATCATTATATGGCATCACGTAAATATCAGATTTTGCGACATACTGATACGGCGCCACAACTGCCTGCAGGATATCCGGCAATGATTTTATTATCACTTATTCCACCTTTATATTTTAGGGTTATGAATCCGATGATAACAAAAATTGAACATCAATAAAAAAAACACTACATGATTGTAATTGGTATAGGAGGAGGTTCTGGTTCAGGGAAAACTACATTTGTAAATAAACTCATCAATAGTTTATCACCAAAAAGTGTGTCGTTAATTTCGCAGGATGCATATTATAAACACAATCCGCAAATAGCAGAAACCGAGCGTAAAAAAATGAATTACGATCACCCCGAAGCCATCGAGTGGTCTTTATTGGAAAAACATATTACATCGCTTCAAAAAGGTGATACTGTTCAACAGCCGGTTTACAGCATGCTTACTTGTTTGCGCACCGACCAGCAGGTAACCATTTCACCAAACAAAGTGTTAATTGTTGAAGGTATTTTGATTTTAACGCAACCTGAAATCCGTGATTTGATGTCTATTAAGATATTTATTGATGCTGATGCAGATCATCGACTCATGCGTGTGGTAAAACGTGATATGGAAGAGCGGGGAAGAGACATCGATCAGGTGATGACCAGATACCTAAATACTGTGCGTCCAATGCATGAACAATTTATTGAACCTTCTAAACGATTCGCAGATATCATTGTTCCGGTTGGTGGTGATAATCATGTGGCCATTGACCTTTTAAGCCAATATATTGCTGCCCAATTATCAAATTCAGCGTAAATCTGAATATATTTATACTCGATTTTAAAATACCCAAACCATGAAGAAAACACTATTTTTAATCACCATGCTGCTTCCAATCGCCCTATTGGCGCAGCGCTATCCCACAGGAAAGGGGACTTTTCGGACAGGGGGAGGTGGTTCTTACAGTCAGTCAGACAAGGGCGATTATAACCTGTATAAGCTTACCATAACTCCTAGACTTGGATATTTTGTGACAGATTATTTGTCGTTAGGCTTTCAAATGAACTATTCCATTTCGTACGATACCAACTACACTTCTGCGCTAAAATTCACACCTCAAATAAAAGCTTATTACCCGCTTAACGACCATTGGTTTATTATCGGCAACTTTGAGGTAGGAGTTGATAGAACAACTGTTTTTGCAGACAATAAAACCATTACTGACCATACCAGCATATCATTTGGTCCTGGTGTATCCTACTTTTATAACAGGAGAATAGGGTTTGAATTAAATCCGTTATATCAGATTTACATTAACCCTGAAGACAATTATACTAACCGTTTTTATACAGAGGGTGGTGTTGTATTTAACATTTTAAATAAGAGCGAGCGCAACAAAGCCAATCGCAAAAAAAATGTAGAATACGATGAATCAGAAGATGAATAAATAACTAGTTAATTAAGTTCAGCAAATTTTTTGGTGAACGCATATAACAAACGTACGCCAACTCCGCTGGCACCTTTCAATTTGTAAGGCTCATCATCTTTTAAAATGGCCGGTCCTGCAATGTCGAGATGTAACCAAGGATAATCAGTAAAATGTTCGAGGAACTTGCCGGCTGTAGCGCTTCCGCCAACCGCACCACCAATATTTTTCAAATCTGCGATATCACTTTTAAGCATGTCGGCATATTCGCGCCAGTAAGGGATTTCCCATAAGCGCTCATAAGTTTCGTTGCCACAGGCCATGAGGGTAGGTCTATATTTGGTATCAGTGCCCATTAATGCTCCACCTAAAGCACCGGTAATTGCTGCTGCAGCACCAGTAAGTGTTGCAAGGTCAATTACTAATTCAGGTTGAAATTTTTTCGCGTAACTCAATGCATCACCTAAAATTAAACGTCCTTCAGCATCGGTATTTAATACTTCAACGGTAGTTCCACTGTGCATGGTAATAATATCATCCGGAACAAGGGCATTGGAATTTATTCTGTTATCTGTAGCAGGAATTAACCCGATACAATATACAGGGAGTTTGTTTTTTACGATGGCATAAAATGTCCCAACAACAGCAGCCGCGCCCGACATGTCCATTTTCATACCTGGCATCCCTGGTCCGGTTTTGATGCTGTATCCACCAGTATCATACGTTACGCCTTTGCCAACAAATATAAGCGGTTTAACGTTTTTGGCATTATCAGGCTTATACTCCAAAATAGAAAAAGTAGGAGGTACTGAGCTTCCCGCATTTACTCCTAACAAGCCACCCATGCGCAATGCTTCGATCTGGCTTTTATTTAAAATATCGGCTTTGAATCCAATTTCGTGACTCATTTTTACGATAAAATCACCAAGGTCAACGGCATTTAGCGATACCACAGGTTCATTGCCTAAATCACGGGCAATTTGGTTAGCAGTAATGATATTATTTAATTCGTCTATTTCAGCAGGTGAGATTTCTGCATCCATTAACGCTACATTGGTTAATGCGTTTTGTTTTTTATCGGATTTGTATTTAAGAAATTGATAATTAGCGAGCGCAATGCCTTCTGTAAAAGCGAGCAATTCTCCTTTTGACACACTATCGCTTCCTCTCACTACTACAGCATGTGCAGACTTTTCGTAGTTAATACGTTTACAAATATTACCACCTCGAACGCGTGCTTCTTCATGAACAATTCCTGTTTCAATATGGGTATTTACTTTTAACGCCACAACAGCTATAATGCGATCAGCCTCGTAAAAAATGGTAATTCCATTGTCCTTATCCTCTAATTTTTGTGATAGGATTTTTTGATAAGGTTGCAGCATCTCATGCGACAAGTCAGCCTGGTTTTTTATCAAAATAGTGATGAAAGAAGCCTTGCTTACCTCTGTCACTGCTAGTGTTATGGTCATCTCTTTGATTGAGTAGTTGTATAAAAATGCAAATTTAAGGGAAAAAAGCCTTAAAACCTGTAATAAATAATCAAAAATGTGACAGGCAAAAACGGAGTAAAATCAGGCTTTCGGGATAATGGTTAACCCCTGAGTTACGGCATGTCTGCTTATGTAGCCGCTTAAGATACGCTGAACATCCGGTGTGTCAGGTCGCCATTTTATTACATCAATTAATATTTCAGGGTCGCCATTATACCAATCTGCATCAAAAAAACCAAAACCCAGGTAATGGCCTTTATCGATATAAATCACACTTTTTTCGTTTCCAGCCCGGCCCTTTCCGACAATAAAATAGGTATCGGTTTCATCGCGGAAAGCTGCTATGGCATTTTCTGCACGTTCGTTATAAGTTTCAGGATTTTCCTTTTCTACACAAGCACCTAAACATATTCCTAATTCGTGATTATAACAGGCTTTTTTTACTTTTTGGAGATGACAGTATTTCCCGCATAATTGAAACGCATGCATTTTTTCATTTAAATAATTGCGTGCACTTAAAAAATCAGCAAATACTTTTAGGACTTCCTTTTTTACATGATAGCGTTCAATCGCCATATGGATATATCCTCTTTGGTCAATGTATTTAAAAATACAATAATTGCGGTCCCATTGTTTTTGTGCATTATTAAATTTAGGAAATTTCCGTTTTATCTCTTCACTTTCGAGCAATAATGCAATTAATTCGTTGCCTGTTAAGGTATAGGTGATATCAAAAACTGAATTGCGTAAATCATTTTCTTTGCCATGGTAATCGGCGTAAGTAAAATGCCCGAATATGCGACTTTTAATATTTATTGCTTTGCCAACGTATATAATTTTACCTGCCGCATCATGAAAATAATATACACCGCAAGCCTCAGGTAATTGCTCAAGTACAGCCTTTTCCATATTGGGTGGCAGTAATTGTTCTTTGCTGTTACGTTTTAATGCAGTTGTTACGTGGTTGCCGGTATCCTTTTGTATCAGCATGCCAAAAATTTTCGCAGTTGCCAATGCATCACCTGCAGCGCGATGTCGGTTTTCAATTTGCACACCAAGCGATTCACATAATCGCCCCAAACTATAACTTTTAAATCCGGGAAATATTTTTCTGCTCAATCGAACAGTACATAATTTTTTACTCTTTAATTCGTATCCATTTTCCAATAAATGCGACTTGATAAATCCATAGTCAAAACCTGCATTATGTGCGACAAATATTTTATCGTGCAGCATGGTGTAGATTTCTTCAGCTACGTCGGCAAACTCCGGTGCATCAGCAACCATTTCGTTGGTAATCCCTGTCATTTGAATAATAAACGGAGGAATTTCCCGCATTGGATTTATCAGCGAATGCCATTCGTCCACTATTTTATCGCCATCATGCACATAAATCGCCACCTCGGTAATGCAATTATAAGTAGCATTGGTTCCCGTTGTTTCTATGTCGACTATGGCATACATGCTTCAAAATTATCGTTTGTTTATCACACCATTGTTGAATTGGAAAAAGAAATTTATACACATACAAGCCGGCTTGGTGAAGGATTTATAAATTGCCGGTAATTTCGCTTTGTATTTTTAACAGTACTGTTTATCTTGCAGGGTCATGCGGCCAATAATCAATTTTTTAAAACTCCTGTATACTATTTATACGGCAATTATATTTGTTTCACTCGTAATAATTACATTGCCATTCTTTTTTATTTTTTCTGCCATTTTTAAGGACAAGGCATTAATTTATGTGATGACTTTATGCAGAATAATTTCTTTTGGGTTGATGGCTTTTTGCGGAATTATTTACCGTTTTCACACCAATAAACGCATCGATAAAAAAAGAACGTATGTATTAATTGCTAATCACAGGTCTAATCTTGATGCACCTGTTGCGGCATATTCCTGGGGAGGGAAAGTACGTTATCTCGCGAAAAAAGAATTATTGAAAATTCCATTATTAAGTTCCATTTTCAAAGTAACAACGGTGAATGTAGATAGGTCGAGTAGAGAAGACAGAAGAAAAAGTGTGGACAGGCTTAAAAAATATCTTTCTGAAGGTGACAACATTTTTATTTTCCCCGAAGGCACCAGAAATAAAACGGAAAATGACCCTTTAATTCCATTTAAAGATGGGGCATTTAGTATTGCCATTCAAACTCAAACACCAATTTTACCAATGGTGTATTACAATACCGATAATTTAATGCCGAACAAGTTGCCCTTAATGCGTCCCGGTATTATTCATATTTACCAATATCCACCATTTGAAGTGGCCGGTTTAACGGAAGCTGATCTTCCTGCACTAAAACAACAAATCTATGATTTTATGGAGGCGAAATATCTTGAAGTGAGTGGGAAAAATACGAAATCATAAGATGCAGGTTTTGTAATTCTTCTGTAAAAACAACATAAGCGTTTCACTTGCCTGTTATTTTGTTTAGATTTGTATTGCTTACATGCTGCGGGTTTTTTGGTAACCTAATTCAATAACATGACCGAACAAGCTTCGTTCGACACTTGGACTATTATTTTTTTGCTGGCAGCTGTGCATGGATTTGTAATAGCAGGGTTACTCTTTTTTCATAAACGCGGGAATATTCATGCCAATAATATTCTGGCTTTAATCATGTTGCTTTTTGCAGTCAGTATGGTTTATTATGTCCTATACTGGACCGGTTACGCTTATGTTTACACCTGGACAAATCATTGGATTGACACCATTCCGTTTTTATATGGTCCGCTGCTCTATTATTATTTGGTTACATTAAATGAACATAAACAAGAATTTAAACTCAAATGGCACCTTTTACCTTTTGTGTTACATTGCATATTTAAAATTCCGTTTATTATCCGCGAATTATTTAATAAACCACAATGGTTAAGAGAATATTTTTTCCAACCATTGATGCCATATTTAGACCAAATTAATTTGGCATTTATTATAGGGCAATGTGTGAGTTTAGGTGTGTATGCGGTAATCATGTATCAATTAGTTCGAAACAATAAAAAAGCGATTACCACATTTGCTATACCGGAAGAAATTACTACCTACAAATGGTTGCGCAATACGTGGATATTTTTTGTGATTTTCAGCATTGGAACAATTAGTTATTGGGTATTGGTTTTTGCCGAATGGTTAAAAATTGAATACGATTATGCCATATCTGTTATAATGACGGCATTTATTTACCTCGTTGGTTATTACGGATTTCGGCAACCGTCGTTGTTTTCTGACCGAATTGTAATGCAGGAAACAGATGTGCAAGAACACAATACTGCTACTCCAATATTCACACTCACCACTTCTGAATCCACTTATAAAAAGTATAAAAACTCTTCATTAAAGGCTGAAACTGCATTAGCACTCAAAAAAAGATTGCTCGAACGCATGCAAACTGAAAAATGGTACTGCGACAACACCTTAAAAATTCAGGATATTGCAGTCAAACTGGAAGTTTCTACCCATCATTTATCTCAGGTAATAAATGAACTTTGTGGACAAACCTGGAGCGACTTTATCACGGAGTTCCGGATTGAAGCGGCTAAACAATTATTAGCTAACCCCGATTATGGCGATAAAATTTTGGCCATCGCATTCGACTGTGGATTTAACAATAAGGCCACATTTAATGCAGCATTTAAAAAAATGACAGGTATGTCTCCATCTTCCTATCGCAAACAAGCTGCTACAAAAGCAACAGGATAAAAATGAGGTCAAATCCGATAGGATAGAACCTTTTTATTCTTAGTGCAGCACAATTTTGAGCAAAATTCGTGATGTATGAAAAAATTACTTTACTTTTTGCTTTTGTTGCTGCCTATGCAAGCCATTCAGGCGCAATTGTTTACTGTTTTTGAAAGTGAAACAGATGATTTAGTGAATGCTCCCGGAGCAGCAACCGGTGCTTATAATGGTTGTTCGTTCGTAGATTATGACAATGATGGTTGGCTCGACTTGTTTTGGGTGAGAGGTGGTTTATTCAGAAATAATGGTGCAGGTGGATTTGAAAAAATTACCACAAGTGGTTTGAGAACCGATGCCGGATTTGGTAACACCTGGTCCGATTTTGATAATGATGGCGATATTGATGTTTTTGTTTCAGGAGGAAATACACGCGGCTCATCCATGCATAAAAATAACGGTGATGGAACGTTTACTAAGGTAACAGATGGCATACTCGACGACAGCCTTGCATTAAAAGGATGGGGAATAGCATTCGGTGATTATGATAATAATGCATACACCGATATCGTAATTGCTGCACCTTTCGGATTCGCTGGAATTACTGATGGCAATAAATTACTTTCGAATAACGGAACAGGTTCATTTATTAGAATTGATACTTCAATTATTTGTCAAGGCACAGCACCATATACCATTCCATCATGGAGCGATTACGACCACGATGGTGATGTAGATTGTTTTATTGGCTCCGGTCCTGCAAATGGAACTGTAGCTGTTGATTATCTCTATAAAAATCAATTCAAAGAAACAGGGATAGCTAATTATTTTACGCGTATTACTGAAGCACCAATCAGTACCGATTTAGTGGATGGTCAAATTTGGAATTGGATTGATTATGATAACGATGGAGATTTAGATGCGTATTTGACAAATTATTTGGGAGTTTCATTGGGACTAGGAATGCCTAATAATTTATATAGGAATGATGCAGGTACTTTTACTAAAATGACAGCAGCTGAAGTGGGTCCGATAGTGAGTGATCCGGGACTTTCATTAGGTTCGGTTTGGGAAGATTTTGATAACGACGGCGATTTAGATTGTTTTGTCACCAAAGACGGACCTGCTTATTGCAGGTATTACGAAAATAATGATGGCGTATTTACAGGCATTACATCAGAACCCATAACGGATTTTTACGCTGCTCATTATGGCGCAACTTCTGGTGATTACGATAAAGATGGCGATGTTGATTTGTTTGTTTCTGCAACAAATCCGGGTAAAAAATTATTTATTAATTCCGCATCCGAAAATGGTAATAAATGGATTAATATTGAACTCAAAGGAGTTGGTGCAACTTTAATTGCCGGCTCTAATTTTTCTGCAATAGGAGCAACTATAAGAATTAAAGCAACTATTCATGGTGAAACAGTATGGCAGATGCGAGAAATATCTGCACAAAATTCATTTAACAGTATGCTGTCGCTGCAAGCTGAATTTGGATTAGGAGATGCCGCATCTATAGATTCTTTAATTGTTGAATGGCCTTCCGGTATTATCGATTATTGTGGAAGTTTATCAGCCAATCATTTTTATACCATGTTTGAAGGTGCATGCCCTGAAGATATGGTTAGCATAAATAATACATCCAATAATATTTCCTTTTCACTTTCACCAAATCCGGTGACAGATGTGTTGACTATTGTATTTGATGTAAATGTTCAAGCTCCGGTAACTGTAAGCATTACCGATAGTGCCGGAAAAAATGTTTTGGTGCAAACCTTTGCCAGTTTATCACCGGGTGAAAACAAATTAGATTTTCAACTGGGCAAGCTTCCTGCCGGAGTTTATTATTGTAATATAACTCAAGCGCAACAGCATACTACTAAACTTTTCACAAAAAACTAGTCCGTAAGGATGGTAAGCAGGGGTCCGATTGTGAAAACAACGGGCCTCGTTTTTTTTTGACATGGCGCTGATAGTGGAAATAGCAGTATTTATAATATCCTCAAAATAATATTACCTTAGTTGCGCTAAAGACTTAGGTATGAAATTAAAATTTTGTGGTGCAGCAGGCACTGTTACAGGTAGTTCTCATTTATTAACGCTCGACAATGGGACTAAGATATTATTAGATTGTGGTTTATATCAGGGCGCAGAAGCTGGTTACGAAAATTTTAATGAGAAATTTTTATTTAACCCGTCAGAAATTGATATTGTAGTTTTATCACATGCACATATCGACCATTGTGGTCGTTTGCCAAAATTAGTTAAAGATGGTTTCAGGGGTAGAATTTATTCCACTCATGCAACGCGAGATTTAACTGCCATTTTATTACTCGACAGTGCACATATTCAGGAACGTGAAAGTGCATTTACCAATAAACGCAGAAAAGACGATAACGAAGATGAGCCGTTGTATTCTCCGGAAGATGTAGCGTTAACCATGGACTTATTTCGCACCGTTGGATATAACCAGTGGTTTGGCATTCATCCTGATGTTGATGTGGTATTTAAAGATTCAGGACATATTTTAGGTAGCGCAAGTGTTACGATGAAAATTCGCAGACAAGGTTTGAAAGATTTTATTTTTGGATTTACTGCTGATATCGGTCGCCCTAACCGCCCAATTTTGCGCGACCCGGAACCAATGCCTGCTTGCGACTTTTTAATTTGTGAATCTACTTATGGCGACAGATTACACGAAGATTCACCGGAAGAAAAAAATCATTTTTTACATATCATTAAACAAACTTGTATTGAACAAAAAGGGAAATTAATTATCCCTGCATTTAGTGTTGGCCGCACTCAGGAAATTGTTTACATGCTGGATCAATTGGTGAAAGAAAATTTATTACCCAACGTTCCGGTTTATGTTGATTCGCCTTTGGCAGTAAATGCTACACGCGTTTTTGAAATGCATCCAGAATGTTTTGACAAAGATATTTTATCTTACATGCAACACGATGCCAACCCATTTGGTTTCGATAATTTACGTTACACGCGTTCGGTGGATGAATCAAGAAGTATCAATACAAAAAAAGGATGTATCGTAATTAGCGCAGCAGGAATGATAAATGCCGGTCGTGTTAAACATCATGTATTTAATGCCATTGAAAATCCTGCAAATACCATATTAATTGTAGGTTATTGCGCCGATAATACACCTGGAGGCCAATTGCGCAATGGAGCAGAAACCATCCGATTGTTTGGCGAATACAAACAAGTAAATGCGAAAGTAGAAATTATGAGTTCATTTTCTGCACACGGCGATTATCGTGAGATGATTGATTATTTGCGCACCCAGGAAAAATCAAAACTGCGTAAAATGATGCTCGTGCATGGTGATAAAAATGCATTAGCTGGATTTAAAGACCATTTAGAAGAGGCTGGGTATCAAAATGTATTTATTCCTCGTTTAGGCGATACAGTTGATTTATAATAACATTATACATGTCTTTTTTAGCCAAACAATTTCGTATTGCACGTCCTACTCAACAATTGGAAAAAGTAATTGAATTTTACTCCAAAGGTTTGGGGCTTGAAATAATTGGCGAATTTTATAATCACGCAGGTTATGATGGTGTGATGATAGGGGATAAGCATTTACCCTACCATTTAGAATTCACTATACATCCCGCACATACACAAACCCATCCGCCCGGTAATGAAAATTTATTAGTGTTTTATTTTGAAACTGAATCAGAATGGCAACAAACTCAGGAACAAATTCGTAATTTAGGATATACACCTGTAGCACCCGAAAATCCGTATTGGCTCAACAACAGTGTAACATTCGAAGACCCTGATGG
>Ga0075154_10000437_pt1 | contig 35093 bp, 35 predicted proteins | sample JI71714BDNA_FD_70965 | JGI IMG/M metagenome (GOLD analysis project Ga0075154, IMG submission 70965) | Wastewater effluent complex algal communities from Wisconsin, to seasonally profile nutrient transformation and Carbon sequestration -... | ecosystem: Engineered > WWTP > Effluent > Algae... | reverse complement strand
TGGTAATAAATGAAACCAATTGTCATCACCGAAAAGAATGATATTTTTAGGAAAGTTATTTTGTTTCATGTTGGGGGTATTCATGAATGTTTATTAGGTAATCCTCTATATAACGAATTTAAAACAGATTTGTCACAAAAAGTATTGGCAAAAAAGTAATATATTTATAAAAATATTCAAATACATAAAAAAAAAGCCCTTAGGTTTAAGTAAGGGCTTTCTATAAAATTTAACTATTAGACTATTTGTTGGTGAATTTCGCAAACTTTTTATTGAACTTGTCAATTCTACCTGCGGTATCCACAAATTTCACTTTTCCAGTGAAGAATGGGTGAGAAAACGCTGAAACTTCCATTTTTACCAATGGATATTCATTACCATCTGTAAATACTATGGTCTCTCTTGTCTTTGTACATGACTTAGTCAAAAACATCTCATCATTGGAAATATCTTTAAATACTACCAATCTATAATCTTGCGGATGGAGATCTTTTTTCATTTTTTGATCTATTTATCTTTTATTTAAAATATGATTTTATAACTATTCCCCGAAAAGGAACGCAAAAGTAATGCTTATTTGACAATATTTAAAATTATTATTCAAAAAATAATAAAAAAAGACATATATTACTAAATTTCGTCAAGATTCGGGTGGTTTTTAGGTATTCAATGCGCCACAAACACTCAAAACTTGCCCAGAAACATAGGTAGACATATCTCCACCAAGATAAACACAAGCATTTGCAACGTCATCGCCACTACCTAATCTTTTGAGGGGTATGCTGTCTATATACGCTTTTTTTTGCTCATCAGTAAGCACGTGTGTCATATCTGTTTCTATAAATCCAGGTGCGATTGCATTACATCTGATATTACGCGAACCGACTTCTTTGGCGATGGACTTTGTAAAACCGATAATCCCCGCCTTAGATGCGGCATAGTTTGCTTGACCTGCATTGCCAAAAACACCTACCACCGAACTCATATTTATAATGGAGCCAGATCGATTTTTCATCATCGGCTTTAATATATGTTTTGTAAGGTTGAATACAGATTTAAGATTGACATGCATGACCTGATCCCATTGCTCTTCGCTCATTCTAAGCATCAATGTATCTTTGGTAATACCTGCATTATTGATCAGTATATCTATCTTTCCAAAGGTCTCCACTACTTCGTTTACTAGTGATTCTGCTTGTGCGTAATCAGATGCATCAGATTTGTATGCTTTGACACGTACACCTTTTTGTTCGGCAGCTGCTACTACTGCAAGGGCTTTTTCTTCTGATGATACATAGGTGAATGCTATATCCGCACCTTCTTCCGCATATTTCATAACGATGGCTTCACCTATTCCCCTTGATCCACCAGTGATCAAAGCTACTTTTCCACTTAATAATCCCATTTTATTATTTTTTCGCAAAAATAGACAATAGGTCGAATATAGGAATTGATTTCGGAAATTGTTTTGGAAAAATTCACTTATTGACTTAGTAATTTTCCATATATTTGCATAAGATTAAACAAGAATACGCATGAAGGAATACAAAACAATAGAAAATACCGAGACAGAAGAAGCCAAAGAGCCAGTCATAGATTATGATAGAATCTATACTTATGCCGACTATCTCAAGCTAGAAATAGACGAGATGGTAGAGATCATTCGTGGTAAGATATTTAGGATGTGTGCTGCACCAAGGACAAAACATCAAGGAATAAGCCTAAATATTGCTTCATTAATTCATAATGAATTAAAAGGAAAAAATTGTAAAGTTTTCAATGCACCTATTGATGTAGTACTTCCCATTGCAAATAAAAAACGAACCAAGTCCACCAATGTTGTCCAGCCAGATATTTGTGTGATTTGTGATCCGAAAATCATAGAAGAAACCGCTGTTTTTGGAGTTCCTGATTTTGTCATAGAGATCGTCGCGGGCAAAGATATAAAACGAGATACCCAATACAAATACAGCATCTATGAAGAAGCAGGAGTAGGCGAATACTGGATCGTATTTGCTGAGATACGTCTAGTAGAAGTATTTATTCTAGAGAATGGGAAATATCAGCGTCTCAATGCTTTTTCTGAAGATGATGTTGTACCTGTGAAAACTTTGCCAGGACTTTCGATAAGTATAGATGATATTTTTGAAGGTGTGTAGTTGTTTATTGCTATTTCTAAAATTTAAATTGAAAAAAAATATGAAGTCCTATAAAGTTTTATTTGTCATTTTTATCATTCTGATCTTCAGCTGCAGAAAAGAAGCTGTCCATAATTATCAAACTGAAATCGATCAATTGTCAACTTATATACAGCAATCTGAATATTTGGAAAAAATCTATAACTTAGACCAAAATATAAGAGAGGAAGGGAGTGATTTGTTACAAAAAACTGGAGCAGGCAGTAAAGCGTATAAAAATAATAGAGATTCGATGATGAAACTAGATGTCATAAATCTAGCCAAAATAGAAACATATTTGACGAAATATGGATATCCATCGCTAAAAAACCACACTGAAGATGCAGTATTAACACCTTGGTTAATCATCCACCATAATCCAGACAAAGAGACTTCTAGAAAACATTTCAAAGCATTATACCAAGCTTATAAAAAAGGTGATCTCGAAGGAGGTGCTTTTACTTTGTATCTAGGTAGGTTTTATAGTGTAGTTTACAATAAAAGATTAGATTTGGAAAGTCCACATACAGAAGATTTTGAAGTAGATACCTTGGTGAAAGTATTGGATTTGGTTCAGCTTAGAGATGAAGTGGATCTGGTCTTGGAGAAACCATAACATACCGTAATCATGTCTCCATCAAGACTAAAACCATAATTCTATTTGGAATTATTTAATTCTGTAAAGACATTAAAAAATATAAAATTATGAAAATTAAAATATTTTTTAGTTTGATTGATTTTTTTGCATTGGTATAAGAAATAATTAAGTATTTTTATTTCGTTTATTATTTAAAACTTTAATTATGATTAATTCTTTCAAAATAATTCTTGGTCTATACTTTTTGATATTATTCAGTTGTGGCACAACAACCAAAGATTTAAAATCAATTATTCATGGAAATATTACTGGATTCGAAGGGAAGTATTTAATAGCAAGATATTTGAATTTTAGCGGCGTGACAAAGGTACATTTAGACTCGGCTTTAATTGAAAATGGAAAATTTTCGTTTGAGTTCATAAATAAAGATATTATGTGTCTTGATTTTATAATAAAGGACACAGAAATTGTTTCAAACATAGTTTTTGCTGAACCAGGGGAGATAAGTATTTTAGCTCATAAAGATAGTTTGATAAATCAATTTGGTCAAGATGTGCTAAATTTTAAGGTAACTGGTTCGAAAACACATGATGAATTGACTCAGTTTGAACAATCTAGAAAAGGTACTAAAGATTCTATATTTCTGAATTATATCAAAAATCATCCTGACTCTTATCTTAGTGCTGTTTTTATGATAACTACACCAAAGGCAGAATATTTATATGATTCTCTATCTGAGAGGGTCAAGAAATGTACTTATGGTTTAGAAGTAGAAGAAAGAATTTTAAGACCTAAAGCTATTTCAAATGGCATGAAAGCAAATGTTTTCGCTGGGAAAGACTCAAATGGTAAGTCAGTAAGTTTAGATTCTTTTAAAGGAAAGTTTGTATTTGTAGAGTTTTGGGCAAGTTGGTGCAAACCATGTAGGCAAGGACACCCAAAACTCAGAAAATTTTATAATTCTTTAAATACCAATAAAGTTGAAATGATAAGCATATCTACTGATACCAAAGATAGGAAACAAACATGGCTAGACGCTATTAAGCAAGACTCCGTAGATGGTTGGACGCAATGTTTGGTCAGCGAGTTAAATAATGACCCCAAAAAAAAATATAATATTGAATCTATACCTACATATTTTTTACTGGACACAAATGGTATAATTTTACAAAGTCATGGTAATTCAGATACTATTTTCCATTTAATTAATTCATTAACCAAGTAAAATTCATGTATTGTTCCTATAGTTTTCATTATAATTTATAGCTCTATCTTATTTAGTGATAAAATATTGTTTTAAGAGAACTTAATACTAGATTACATACTTTAGATAGCTTTATGATTTGTTCACAAAAAAAAAGCCCAACCCACTTTAGGGCTGAGCTTTTATGATTATGTTTACAGTATGATTATGGCAAAAGAACGCTATCTATTAAGTGCACTACACCATTACTAGCTGGTATATTTACACCAATGATTTTAGTATTTGCAGCATTTGCATTTCCTTTTAATGTGGCATTGCTTGCATTTACTGCAATATTACCACCGTTAGCTGTAGCTACATTTCCTGTAACTAAATTTGTTGAGTAAACTCTACTTTGTATTACGTGGTAAGTCAAAATACTAGCTAACACATCAGGTGGTGCTGCCTGAATAGCTGCTGCTGTTGGGAATCCTGCTGCAATAAATGCATCATTCGTAGGCGCGAATACAGTGAATGGTCCTGCACTACTCAAAATATCTACTACTTTTGTTGCTCCTTGATTTACTCTTAGTACGGCTGCAACAAGTAATGAAAGATTAGGATTTGCTTGCGCAAGAGCTACAATATTTCTAGATTCTGGTATCAAGACAGCATCAATGATGTGTATGATGGCACCATTTTCAGCTTTTACGTCTGCAGTAGTCACTTTTGCACCATTTACAGATACACCACCTGCATTTTTGGTAACATATACTTTTGCAGTGTTTAGTGTGGTTACTTCTGCGTTGTTTTTTGTCTCAATGGCAGATGCCGGTACAAGACTTCCTACAACGTGGTAAGTTAAGATAGAAGCGATAAGCGCTTTATCAGCTGCTTGGATAGCTGCTGCATTGGCAAAACCTGCTGCTTTGAAGGCATCATCTGTAGGTGCAAAAACTGTAATCGTAGGACTAGCTAATGCTTCCGCTAATCCTACATGCAATACTGCAGCTTCTAACAGTGTGAAATTTGAATTTTCTACCACTACATCTACAGCGGTTTTTGGTGTTACTACTTCATCATCTTCACAAGAAGTGAATATAAAAGAAGATACTAAAAGTAAGAACAATACATTTAATGATTTCATAAGAATTTTTTTAATGATTGATTTAATACTTTTATAAGTGCCTAGATGCTTTAATTGGTTGCTTTTGTTTAATTAAATTACTTAATTGCTTAAACAAAACGATGTTTAAAGGGAAGGTTTTATTTTGTTGTTTTGCCCATCGATCTACATTTTTGGAGTGTAAATGGTAGTTTTTGGCGACGAAATATTTGTTTAATGTGATATTTGTAGAATCAAAAAAAAGAATTATATTTTTATTTTTAACCTAAAATTTTAATACATCCCATCATGATCACCTATGTTGATTAGAATAATCTGATCATCTTTTATGATGAAGTCAAGTAGAATCCTATATTGCATATTTAAGGATGCAGAATATAAGTCAGATAAATTTCCTTTAAGTTTATGAAGTCTAAGCGAAGGATGAGAAGGATTTACTTGGAGTAATTTGATAGTTTTTATATATTTTTCTTTTAACTCTGGATGTTTAACCTGAAAGGTTTTAAGCCTTTTTTCATAAAATGGCGTTGTTAAAATTTTTGGCATACAAATGATTTCTTTTTAATTTATTTCCATAATCTTTCAATATGTTCTTCTGCTGTCTCTACAGTATAATTGCCTTCTTCAATATCCTTTTTACATTGCATGTAAGCAACTTCAAGCTCTGCTAGTCGCATTTTTTCGAATTGTTCTACAGTCATTGCTACGTATTTTACCTTTCCGTGTACAGTAATAGCTGCTTCAGATGTTTGTGACAATTGTTCTTCTATAGCTTTGATACCTTTGGTTTTAAGTTCATTTGCTGTGATCATAAGAATAGTGTTAAATTGAGTACTAAATATAATACTAACAAAAGTATTGCTTTTTGTTGTATAAATCAATAGATAGAAGATTTTTAAAACAATTTTTTCGAAATAACATTTATCAATATATTAACAATCGCTCTATCATCAGAACTTGTGCTGCAGAATGCGGTATCATCAAATCAACAAATAATTATGACTCCAGAAGGTCTCAAGCGTGTAGCCGTATTTTGCATCATAAAGAGTGGCGATCAATATCTCTTGCTCAAACGTGCAAAAATGCCCAATCAAGGCAAATTTGTGCCCGTAGGTGGTAAGATAGATCCTTACGAATCTCCCATCCAAGCCGTCATACGTGAGACAATGGAAGAGACAGGAATTACGATCTCAAACCCAAAGTTTTGTGGCATACTCACGGAGACATCACCTGTGAATTACAATTGGGTAAGTTTTATTTATTGTGTAGAAATTCCATGGCAACCTGCTCCCTATTGCGATGAAGGTGATCTCTTTTGGATCCATGCCGACGAATTGAAAGATCTAGATACACCACCAACAGATTGGTTTATTTATCAGTATGTAGATGAAGGCAAACCTTTTGTATTCAGCGCCATTTATGATGCAAATCTTGTGATGACATCTATGGTGGATGAATTGTCGGGAGATGATTTGATCGGTGAAATTAAGCTAGATAAATGAGTAAAAAAGTCAAACAACTTATAAAAATACACAAAGGTGTATAGATGTTCTTATCCTTTTTACCAAAAGCAGTAGTTTTGACCTTGCGGAATATTCCAATATAATTAAAATCTCCCATGGCTCGTAAAAAGAAAATGAATGCGATTACCCAATATCCATAATCACTTAAATATTTGGGTAAAACTATAGGTAAAATCTGTATATTTATCAAGTAATAAAGTCCAAAACAGAATAGCCCTAAAGCGACTATAAATGTAGCTATCTTTCCTGGTACTTTAGTTAATGATGTTCCATCTTCTTCAGTTGGAAAGGCATCGGCCAAAGCCCACTTGCCACCCAATCCCCAATACACATGAATGCCTGAAAGTGTGAAGAAGACGATGGATAATAAGATGGAGAGTAAGTAAGTCATCAATTCAATTTTTTCATTACTTCTTCACATAACCCATTTGCTCATCCTCATCGATATATTCCAGTTCGGCATCCTTCTCCCAGATTTCCATCTCGCACGGCTTACAGTTAAATTTGAGTTTGTACTCGACTTCTCCATGTTTGAGTGTGAGTGGCTCAGCGATTTTTTCGCCCATGGTTGCGCGTTGGAATCTAGCACATTTACCTAGTTCGTACTTGACACAATACTTGGTGACCATGACCCTAGATTTTCCCGGATCCCATTGCAGTTCGAAGGCTTTTTCTATATCAGTGACGCCATGTCGTTTATAAAAATTCCTTGCCATTTGGTTGGAAACATTGAATGTAAAGTCTAGTTTATCCACAGGATATGGATGATCTGTTTTGACGATTGGTTGTGTCTCTCTATGATATTGAGCGATGCGTATTTCTACCAATTGTTCGAGAACTTCTCTCCTGATTTCATTTACTTTTGATATAGGCAAAAACCAATTATCAGTAAATGTCACGTCGATGTCATCCACGATGAATACGGTATTTCCTGTTTTCGCTAGATTCTTTTTGATATTGGGTATGACAGATTCTGCACTATTTGCCAATGTTTTTTCACTCACCATCGACATTTCACTTTGGTGACCATCTTCGTCTGTTGCTAGCAATCTGAATCCATCTGCTGTCTCCGAAAATTGTAATTGCACACCGATCTTGCGAATGGCACTTTTTTCTTGCTCTACCATTTTGATAAATTCGGCATCAGAATTTCTATAGATAACCGTTCCTATCTCGATAGATTTTGGTGAATTGAGCACCACCACATCATTGACGATGATATTGATTTGGGCGCCATCTGCTTCTCCATTGGCATTGATAAAATATAGCCCGTCAGCATTATTGAGTTGGTCATAATTTTCTATGACATATCCATTTGCCTTGATTTCTAGGACTTTACCTATGTACTGACCTTGTGATTTTGGTGTATCCCAACTACCAATTTTTTCTTTGCGTTTATTGACAAAATAGTCGGTATATCCACGATTGAAACTTCGGTCCATCTTCGGTTCGAAGTTATAGAATGTCCTTCCTGATGATGCTTTTTGATATTTATCCAAGTTGGTTTCTAGAAAATCATCTAATCTTTTTCTCAGGTATGACGTATTATTTTTGACATAAACGATGTCTTTGAGACGGCCTTCTATCTTGAATGACGATATACCTGCGTCTATCAATGCAGGCAACTGATCGCTTAGATCGAGATCTTTGATAGACAGTAAATGTGCTGTTTGGATCAATGTCTTGCCTGTCCCATCTATGAGTTCATAGGGCAGACGGCAGTTTTGGGCACAAGACCCACGATTGGCACTACGCTCACCATTGGCGATACTCATATAACAATTGCCACTAAAGGAAACACAAAGCGCACCCGAGACAAAAAACTCTAATTCTACATCCGTCGCTTCATGTATTTCTTTGACTTGATCGAGATTGAGTTCACGCGCAAGCACCACTCTTTTGATTCCAGCATCTTTAAGGAATTTTACATGTTTAGGGTCTCGATTATTGGCTTGTGTACTAGCGTGTAACACAATAGGTGGCAGATCCATCTCAAGTATGGCCATATCTTGAATGATGAGTGCATCGACGCCAATATCGTACAATTTATAAATCAAATCCCGACAAGTTTTAAGTTCATCATCATACAAAATCGTATTGATCACTACAAAAACCTGCGCTTTAAATAAATGAGCATATCGCACCATTTCGGCAATATCATCGAGAGAATTGGTCGCATTGGTACGTGCGCCAAATAGGGGAGCACCTATATAAACAGCATCTGCACCTGCATTGATTGCAGCTATACCTTGTATGAGGTTTTTTGCAGGAGCAAGGATTTCTATTTTTTGTTTCATAAATGGATCTGAATCTGTTTTGATCGAAAATCGGTACAAAGGTAAGGATTCTTTGGCTAATTTGAACAAAGAATGTCAATGGATACTATACTTTATACTTTCTAGGATGGAGTTCATTGAGAACAAAAATAATTTAATTAATCCAACAAGTTGTAAAATATTGTTAGTTTTGGTCTTTGATTAGAATCTGAAGGAATAATAACAAAAACAACTTTAAATTTCTTTTAAAAATGGAAAAATTAATTCAAGTGAATTGCGATAAAGCAAAAACCATGCTTTATGCAGAAGACGGAGTCCGATTCATAAGTAAATCAGTAAATTCTTTGGCAGAGTTTAATGAAATAATAAACAAAAAAGTGACTCTAGTTGATAAAGGTGAACTGTTGTACAAAGATATGAAAAAGTTAACTTTTGATGGACTGACTGTTGATCCACATGTTGGGATGAAAATTGGCAATTCTGTTTCTGATATTACATTTACAAATGATGTCGATAGAAATGAATTCATCAAGCATATTACAGAAATGAAAGGATGGACGAAAAAGGAAACACAACTTACACCTTTGAATGCAGTGAAGTGGGACTTGCTTGGATTTGTTTTCACACCTATTTTTGCTTACGTAATGTATGGTATGGCTTTAGAAATAGAGGCGGGTACACATATTTCTGCGGAAGGATTCAGCAAATCTGATAGAAAATCTCGTTTTTTTGATTCAATACTTGAAACAATTGGAAGTACTGGAGTTTTAATTATCGCCACACTGATATTATTATATTTGGGATATAATATTTACAAAAAATACCAGAATCCACCAATAGTGATATCTTACGAATAGTGTTTTAAGTTAAAAGGCTAATAATGGAATGGTAGTTTTATCTATTTCTTTTCCACTACTTTTACACCATAATCATCCAATTCATGACAGCACAATCTTTAAAATCTCATTTCCTACTCAATGAAGGCGTTACCTTCCTGAATTTTGGTTCCTTCGGCGCATGTCCAAAACCAATTTTCGAAAGGTATCAGGCATTCCAACTAGAGATGGAGCGAGATCCTGTTCAGTTTATGACCGTCAGACTTAGCCAATATCTCAAAAAATCTAGGGAAACATTAGCTACTTTTATTTCCTGTGATGCTGATGATGTAGTCATGGTACCCAATCCTTCTTATGCAGTTAATACCATAGGAAAAAGTATAAATTGGCAAGTAGGTGACGAAATACTGACCACTGACTTAGAGTATGGCGCTTGTGATCGTGCTTGGAAATTGATTTGCAGCCAAGTAGGTGCCAAATATGTACGTCAACCTATCCAATTGCCTTTAATCGATGTAAAGACCTTTGTCGATAATCTTTTTACAGGCGTGACGGAGCGTACCAAAATGATTTTTATCAGCCACATCACGAGTACCACAGCATTGATTCTTCCTATCGCGGAAGTAGCGTCCCGGGCTAAAGAATTAGGTATTCCCGTTTTTGTAGATGGCGCACACGTACCTGGTCATATTCCTTTGGATTTGAATGCTTTGGATGTTGATTATTATACTGGTGCTTGTCATAAATGGATGATGACACCCAAGGGGTCTTCATTTATGTATGTCAAAAAATCTTTGCAACCTGACATTAAACCTTTGGTAGTTAGTTGGGGATATGAAGCACTTTTTCCATCGCATTCGACCTTTTTGGATTGGCATTCGCTCAATGGTACGCGCGATTATACAGCAAGTTTGTGTATAGCTGAAGCCATTGATTTTATGGAAACTCATGACTGGGCATCAGTTGCAAAACGATCTCGTGAACTGGTGAAAACTTATGCAAACATATATTCAGAGCTACTTGATAGTCCTTTGTTGGCTCCATTAAATGATGATTTTATTGGTCAGATGTTAAGTGTAAAAATCAAGACACCTGATCCTGAAAAACTATATAGAACATTTGTAGATGAATACAAGATCGAAATTCCTGTAATGCGACATGATGCCAAAGTCTATCTGAGATATTCCATTAATGGATTTAATACTGCTGAAGATTTGGATGTATTGATGGCAGCAATCACAGATATTAAAAAGAAAGGTGCATTATTATATTAGGTCAGGATACATTTCTTAAATAAATTCAACAAAAGTTACTCAACATCAAAATCTGAGATAGTGATTGGGTCTATGTCGTAAGTCAATGTAGACCTGTGACCTTTTCCATTTTGTTTTTCAAGTGTCCAATGATCTGTAGCTGATGTTTGTAGCCAAATATCTGATGATCGACGGAATACTTGAATATGCAATTGGTATTTATCTTTCATCATTTTTTCAAAATCTGACACTGTCATCTCAGGACTTACAACAAATACTGTATCAATTAATTCAGGATTAAGATCTTCCAATAATGTTTGATGTGATACTTGATGACTTTGTGTTTGATCTATACCGTTTTCTTGATCATAGAATTCCAAATGTAAATATGGAAACTGTACATTAAATTGGTCAAATATATCTTGAACTGTGGATTTTTTGGTGAGTTTCATTTGTTTGTTTTTATTGGTTCTTATAAAATACAATACTTTTTATTATCACAAACTTAAGAGCTTACTTCTTTATCAAAAATGATTTTTATCAGTTTAGGGGAAGTGAAAAGTCATCTTGTAAATACCCATTACATTCATTGAATACTCAACAATAGTATCTACTTGGTTGTTAACTTCTTTTTGTTTTCCATAGTCATTTTATTTTCCATAATTTTTTCATGAAAACCTTATTAATATTACTCATGCTTTCCACGACACAATTGGCAACTTCCCAAAACGATACCTTGATATATGTAGGAGATCCAATGTGTTCTTGGTGTTATGGTTTTTCACCGGAGTTGGATAAAGTTAGAGCCGCTTTTCCAAATGTACCTTTTGAAATGGTCATGGGTGGTTTAAGAGCAGGTGGTACCGAAACTATGGGTGAATTAAAAGATTTTTTATACGACCATTGGATAGACGTTCAGAAAGCTTCTGGTCAAAAGTTTAACTTCTCCATCTTAGATCAAAGAGACGTATTATATGATACAGAACCTGCTTGCCGAGCAGTAATTGTTGCTAATAAATTAAAACCTGGTGTAGGTTACGAATTCTTCAAATCAGTTCAAGAGTCCTTTTATGTTCAAAATAACCTGCCTGCTGATATTGATACCTATATTCATATCGGAGAGAGATTTGGGATAGATCCTGAATTATTTCACAAACGATTCAAGGACAAACAAGCGAAAGCGGATTCGTATTCTGAATTTGACCTTGCAAATGCCATGGGTGTCAAAGGATTTCCTTCATTAATAGCCAAGATTGATGGCAAATTATATTTAGTCACAAATGGTTACCGAAAGAGTGATGAAATTATTAAATTGCTAAAGGGTAGGGGAATGGAGTAAGTTTATTTTGATGTACCTATACATTAAAATCGAGATAGTATACATCTGTATCATTGCGTAAAATGTTTTTCACTTGAAATCCATTCGACTGTGGAATGAGTTCTACTAGATCGAATATGATACACGATTTGGGTAATGCTGAGAATATTAAAGTAAAAACAAATTCTGAATGGGCATGAACCAAGGTCCATGTTGGAAATCCACTTATTTTTTCATAATGAACAAGCTCACTTTGGTGACTCGAATGTTGATCAAATAAAAAGGTAGTAGGCCATATTCTAATAAACATGTCTTCATGCTGAGTCTTGACAAAACCGTGTATAATTACTTGACCTTCTGTAGATGCATATGCTTGCAATGCTTTTAAGACCTTTCTGTCAATCTTAGTTTTTGGCTTATCTATAATTGTTGGAGACATATTCGTTTTTATGGGTAAATGGTAAAAGAGAAACGCTTGTTATTGAAAAATAATTATATTGATAATCAAGCTGAATGGTAAAGGTGATTTCAATTAAAATACGGCAAAAATGAATAAGTCAAAGAAAATTAATGCAAAAATCAATCATTTCTACCATAAATTGTACAAAAATGTGTAGTTTTCGTTAAAAAAGTAGAAGTTTTATTCCCAACGAAAATAAATATTACGTACTTTTGTGCTCATTTTTAAATAACAAAATTTTTAATCACATGATTGCAATCGTAAATATAGCTGGTCAGCAATTCAAAGTGACAGAAGGCCAAGAGCTTTTCGTCCACCAGTTAGAAGCCGCATCAGGTGCATCTGTTAGTTTCGATCAGGTTTTCCTGGTAGATAACAACGGAAGTGTACGTGTAGGCACGCCGGTATTGAGCAATGCCAAAGTTAATGCCACTGTCATAGGCAACCAAAAAGGTGACAAAGTAGTTGTCTTCAAAAAGAAGAGACGTAAAGGTTACCAAAAGAAAAATGGTCACAGACAGAGTTTTACTAAAATTAAAATTGATTCAATTTCTGCGTAACTAGTAAGTTAGCAGGCATTATCTAATCTAAAAAAGAAAGAAAAATGGCTCATAAAAAAGGTGTCGGTAGTTCGGATAACGGACGTGATAGTAATAGTAAGAGACTAGGAGTTAAACTCTTCGGTGGTCAATATGCAAAAGCAGGAAATATCCTCGTGAGACAAAGAGGTACTAAATTCCACGCAGGTGAAAACGCATTCTTAGGCAAAGATTTTACCATTCATGCTAATGTAGCAGGTATTGTTACATTTAGAAGAGGTAAAAACGATAGAACTTGGGTAAGTATCACACCAAAATTGGATGAAGTAGCTGAGACAGTTGCAACAATGCCAAAAGCAAAACCTGCACCAGTAGTAGCTCCAGTAGCACCTGCTGCACCAGTAGTTTCGGAAGATACTTCAGAAGAAGAGTAAGAATATCTAATTTTTGATTGTGTAAGTAAGCCCATATCGATTTACCGTTGTAAGCACATTCAAATAATTAAATTAGCATTAAAAAAAGGGAGCAAATCTAATTTGTTCCCTTTTTTCTTTTTATGATTTATCTAAACCTTAAACATTGGACTTTTAACGTTAAACCTTCCACCTTAAACATTAAATGGTTAAACTTTCCAACTTACTATTTCACCTTTTTATAAGCAGCCTGTACCACATCTCGTACTCCTACGTCACTTTTGCTCACCATCACAACGACTTCCATTTTTTCTGGATTAAACAAACCTTCTCTCAAAGGCAAAGTATAGGTAGGGAATTTCTTTTTTATCACATCATTTGCTTTAAGATTAGTCCCAAAACTATCACCAGTGGCATTGGTCATCATATCCATCAAAACATGTTTGTGTTCATAGTCTTCTACGTATTCTGATCCATTGGATTGTGCATCAATTATATCCGATTCTGTTAGATAGACGCTGATATTATAATTTCCTGCTAAATCAACTAATGGAATTACCGATACATCAAGGTCAATCGTTCTTTTATTTTCATCATAATCAACTGCCAAAAGAATATTCATTTGATGAGGCTTTTGAAGTTCTTTTGCTACTTCAGCGTACCATAAATCAGGACTACTGATTGCATAAGGTTCTTGATCGTCTTCTGTCAATATTCGATTAGTTGTTGCAGCAGGTTTTCCATACCAAGGTTTTAACCAGTTTTCCAGATCTTTTGCTTTTTGATTTCTAAAATCATACTTACTTTTGTCTTTGATAGGTTGTGCTAAAAAATCACCATGAATACCAACAACGGCTACTTTACCTGGAAATTCTGATAATATAAACTCAATGGCCGCACTTCCTTTAGGACAGTTCGGACAACTAGCACCTGTAAGCTCTTCGATCAATACAACACGATCTGATTCTGGAATCACTGGATCTTCGATATTGAGCATGATTTCATTACAAGAATAAATGGTGATAGCCACGATCACAAAAATGAATATTTTATTGATTTGTCTCATATGGTTATTTTTTTTAAAATATTAAAATGTTGTATTCATATTAAATCGGATTCCGCTAAATGCTGGCTCTAGACGACAGATACCGCCACTACACACAACACCTTCTACTTGTTTTACATAACGCAAGCTATATCTTTGAGCATCATGTGAAAATACAAGACCAAAAGTAGGATATAGGGTTTTTTCTTTAAGACCTTTTGAATTCGCTTTTTTAGGATCAATATTGTACATAACAGATCCTTCAAAAATCCATCTAGGGGCAATACTAAATTCTGCTAAGCCAAACAACCAACTACCAAAATCTTGTTCAGTTTTCATATACTGAAATTCTGTCCTTAGTGCTTGTGATGGGCTAAATTTATACAAAAAGTCCACATACGGTGTGATGGTTTTTACCAGTGGCACTTCAGATTTCATCTCATATACTTCTTGATTATATTTCAAAAACTGAATACCAGATGTCAATTGCCATTTTCTTTTGTGTTTGTATATCACTTCAGTAAATAATTCCTGAAATAACCTGTCGCCTTCTAAAGTTTTAATATCAGAATAATTAACACCAGCACTTAATGCCTTGCTAAATTTATATTTTACATCCATGACATAAGCCATTTCAGATATATCTTGAGCAGCAGGACTATATCGAGCTGTAAGCCTATAGGTATTTTGTCTGTTAAGTGGCACTAAATAATTAACCAATCCCCTGATCAATTGTAAATTAGGGTCTATCCTAAAGTTAAAGCTCTCTGTTCTTTTTACTTCACCTGTCACACCGAGTTTACCTGATGCATAAGACAGACTAGCATAAAGTACAGAACCTGGTTTTTGCTCTAGTTTGCCTATGCTACTACCTACGAGTTCTGCTTTTTCAGCAAATGCATTGTAATAAATATCATTTGACTTAAGTGCCACTTCAGTAAATAATGATATCGACTTGTAGCTCAAGGTATTATAAAATGTACCTGAATATGCATTATGATTAGGTTTAAATCGATCTTCTGTTTGATATGTTCTGAGTGAGTTCACTACACCTTCCATATTTTCATCTGAGATCGTCCTATTTACAAATCCAAATCCTGGTGCTAAGGTGAGTGGACTTTCTTCACCAAAACTCAAAAATCCTTCCACTCTAAGTCCTTTCAGATTACCTGTATATGTCTCAAAAGCATTTTTTTGTCTTCCAGCAAATGCCATAACATTCCATGATTTGCCAAGGTCATACTTGCCACTTACACCATATAATGCATTATCTATAAATAGTGGTCTTGTCTCAAAAGCCCTAAAAATGAGTCCTGAACCAATCTGATCATATAGATATCCAACGCTCAGTTCAAGTTTGTTTAATGTTTTTTTGGCATACCATCTGCCAATACCGATACCTGTAAAGGAGCCTGTAGGATTACGAAGATTGGAGTTATTAAACATATCAAACCTTGCACCTATGGTAAGTCCATCTATAGTATAATTTAGATTGAGCCATGCTTCACCACCAAAAAATTGATGGTCATATTGTGGTGTATTAATCGCATTTATAGACGAGTCGCGTATAAAAACATTAGCATTGGTTTCGAATGCGCCTGAGAAAACGCCCTTGCTTTGTTTTTCTTGTGCAAAAACGATGCTATGAGCGAATAATATAAAAACAATTAAAATTTTAAAAGTGTGTTGCATTGGCTATGACTTCGATTGGTTCTATTTATTAATAAAGATATGCTACAATGAAATAAATAAATATCTTCCTTACATTATTTAAATCGGATGCAAGATAAAAAATATTATAAAATGACTTAAGATTATTACACAAAATCATTTTCAAAAGACATTTGATTCAATTTTGGTTAAATTATAGTTAAGTATTTATGGATTATTCATTATCATTGTGACTTTTATTTAACTTAGCCATCTAAATTAAAAAAGTCGTATGAATCTCTTTAAATCTTTAAGTGTTTTTGTTGTTTTGGTAATATCTTTTGCCTTTACAAATAATGTGAATAATCCTTTTCCTTCTATCAATATTAAAACCATAGACGGCAAAACGGTTAATACAAGTGATTATACATCCAAAGGAAAAATTACGGTCGTAAGCTTTTGGGCGACTTGGTGTACACCTTGCAAGAGAGAACTAGACGCTATCAATGAAGTATATGCTGATTGGGTAGACAAATATGATATACAATTGCTTGCTATCACTATTGATGATGCAAGAGGACTGACTAAAGTGCCTGCAACAATTCAATCTAAAGGTTGGGAATTTACAGTCCTTGCAGACAGCAAACAAGAATTGCAACAAGCACTCAATTTCCAGACGATACCTCAGACCTTTTTATTAGATCAAAAAGGAGAAATCGTGTATGCGCACAATGGTTACAGCCCAGGTGATGAAATCAAGTTGGAAGAAAAAATTGCTGCACTTAAAAAGTAATTCAAACGATAAATCCATTTTAAGAATCTCAACCTACTTCTGATGATAAATAATATAAAATGGGCAATTATTCTTTTGATATTGCCTTTTATATCTTGTAAAAATAGTTCTTCAAACGCAGATGCCGCAGCTTCTGATGATAAAACAGCTGTTCTAAAAGAAGCACTCACTATCCAAGATGATGCCATACATATTGGTATTGAAGTAGATAGTCTATTGGCCGCAAAATTTGCACAAGGTGCTGTAGTTCAAAATATTGACTCTTTAAGGGCAATCTTAAAAGAAGTGGATGCATGGAAATATAACATGGTCAAAATACCAGGTATGGCTCACGACCACGACCATTCAGGACATGACCATTCAGGACATGACCATGCACACGATGATGGTGGCACAGATGCTGCTGCTCACCTGACGCCTGAAGAAATCAAAAAGGTACAAGAAGAGTGGAAGGCAGCTATTGAAGCTATCCATGAGAAATTGAAGTAGAATTCAATCGTTTTGTGCTTGTACACAATGACAATAATCGATTTTGAATGAAGTGAAAATTGGTAATCAATATTTTGTAGGTAATGTTTTGATGTATGACTTGTAATAGTATAAATGGTCTTTTGGCATGAATTAAGGTAAGTTCAATATCTTTTTTGCAATATTTTCTAGACATAATATATTTTTTGTACATTTGACTGTTTTTTATGTTACAACCAACTTCAAATGGGTAGATTAGTTAGAATAGTCATTTACGCTTTAATTATCCTGATACTATACTTTTGGGTGTCTGCTATAATGAATGCTTATTATAAAAATAAAGAACAAAAGATAGTAGAAGAAATTACTATTGATACGCTTCCACCTGTTGATACCACCATGCAATATACGGAAAGTAGTGAAGAAGTTGTAGACGGTAATATGATCTCAAATGAAGATATTGTAGATGGAAAAATCGATTACAAAGATGTGGACTCCAAAGTGGAAGAAATGGTGGAAAAGAAAAAATCTAGTCCACCACCTGCAAAACAGGAAGTCAAACCTTCTACATCATCAAAACCAGCTTTAAAACCACAATCACCAAAAATAGAAGCCACAAAAGAAATTCCAAAAAGTTCATCTAGTACTGCAAAAGGTTTAGCAGGAGATGGTGGAAAATATATGGTAATGGCGGGTAGTTATTTACTTAAAGAAAATGCACAGAAAATGGTCACCAAACTTAAAGCGATGGGCTATTCTCAATCAAGTGTTGTAGTCTTTTCTGCATCTCAATACCATTCTGTCATAGCTGCTAGATACTCTTCTGAAACGCAAGCAAGAACCACAGCAACTGACCTAAAGCAAAAAGGCATCGACAGTTTTGTCAAGGTAAAATAATAGGTAGGATATGTGTGGAAGGTCATCACTTACCAAAGTAGAAAAAGAGATTGAAGCTCGTTTTAAGGCAACTTTTTATTCTGACGAATTAGCAAGATATAATCCACTTCCCAATTTTAATGTCGCACCTACACACATGCATCCTGTCATTACTTCTGATGATACTACGCACATCCATTTATATCGTTGGGGTTTGATTCCTTTTTGGGCAAAAGACGTAAACATAGGATCAAAACTAATAAATGCTAGAGCTGAAACCCTTCATGATAAAACAGCTTTTCGCCAAAGTCTAGCTACCAAAAGATGTATTGTCCCACTTGATGGTTTTTATGAATGGAAGACGAATGGAAAACAAAAAACACCCTACAGAATTATAGCCAAAGACCAAGATATATTTTCTGTGGCAGGTTTGTGGGATTCGTGGCAGAATACAAACGGTGATACCATTCACAGTTTTACCATCATCACCATTGCACCCAATACGCTGATGAAAGAAATCCATGATAGAATGCCCGCCATGTTGCTTAAGGAAAATGAAAACTTATGGTTGGACAATGAGATAAAACCAAAAGATGCACTACAATTACTGCTACCATATCCATCAGACCAAATGGAAGCATACCCCGTTTCAGATAAAGTCAATAGCGTGAAAGCCAACGACAAATCGCTCATAGAAAGAATCATCCCTAAACCCACCATCATCCAAACTTCCTTATTCGATTAAACATCGAATTTGACAGATTCAATTTGACAGATTTTTCAAATCTGTTAAATTTATGATTTATAGCCATCACCCATCACCCATCTCTCATCTCTCAAAAAACCACCACCTTCTTATAGATAATCTTACCTTCCATCTTTATCTTTACAAAGTAAGTCCCAGCTGGCTGCGATAAAAGATCTACTTCATCACTTAGCGTATTTTTTTCAAATACCAGTTTCCCAAGATTGTTGAAAACCTGAATGACAGCATTACTTGCCCATTGGTTTTGTATAATAATTGAAAACTTGCCTGAATTTGGATTTGGAATGATCTTTATGTCATTGCTATAGTCTATAGGATCCGTAGACGAACAAATATCTATGTAGAATGATTGTTGTGTACTTGCCATACAATTATTTTCATCAGTATAGGTATAAGTAATTTCTTGATTACCAGGTATAATCATTTCTGATGACAGTGTTCCATTAACAATGTTTTCGCCTGTATAAATTCCACCTTCAGGTTTACCACCGCTCAAGTCTATAGGCAATTCAGAAAGACAGATTGTGTCTTTCTCAAAATTAAGACTTACTTGTGGTAAAGGATTGACAGCTACTTTGATCGTATCAGATCCAATTATACAACCTTCTTCATCAGTACTTATGACACTGTACTCGCCCGATTCATACACAATGATTTCTTGGGTAGTTGAGCCATTACTCCATTGGTAGACAGATGATTGTGTAGTGGAAAGTATAACAGAATCACCAATGCAAAATGTATTTGAACCACTACTTATGATTTGGTTTGTTGACTTGGGAGCAATGGTCCATGTTTGTGTGTAGGTGGTATTATGAGATTCATCCCTAAGTAGTAGGGTAGTGTCTTGGACAATTGCTTTCAAAGTATTTTCATTTCCTGAAAGTTGGTTTTCCAAGATTACTACAGAGTCTAAATTGGTGCCCATTGGTATACCATTAAGCTCCCAAATTACTTTTAGTGTGTTGGGATTAGGCTTTATGAGTGACAGATGAAATGTCTTTTGGTCACAAATTTCTGCTTGGCTCGTTTTGGGATAGAAGTCCATAATAGTAGATCCCACTAAGTTTTGAATTCGTTTTACAGTAGATTCTGAACAAACAGCACAAAATTCTCTACCCAAAAATCGCATTTTACAGTCATTATGTGGTCTATACCAACTAGCAGATTGACCACCACAACAATGTTGGTGAATGCCTATATTTTTAAAACCCATCCAATTTTTCCATTTCACTTTTGTTGGATCAGTTTCTTTGGTCATGTTTGTCCGTTCATTGGCATATACATCTCCAGCGTAATACTCATCTGCCAAAAAAGCAAATGAATGCCCCAACTCATGAACAGCCACTTCAAAACTTGATGGTCCATTGGTAGCTGTGGCAAATGCTCCACCTGAACCACCATAATAAGGAGAATTACCTAATATAACTACTTGATCATAATTCGGAAAATTGCTTGCAAGCACGTTAGCTATATTACCATTTTTAGTGGGTACGACCAGTCTATGGATGTTCGCATAGTCAAAAGTCACACCGAGATAGGTATTAGGATTTGATACGGGCACATTGGCTGACGAGCAATCGCTAGCTGTATTTGGATGCTTTACACCCGACTCTTCTGAGATGACTTTTATGGCAAAAACATTAAAATATTCTTTATAATTTGACCATGGTGCTTGGCTAAAAAGGTATGTGGTCATCTCTGTTGCATTCAGGAGAAATTTTGCCTGTTCTGTTGCCGTATATCCATCTCCCATGACTACAATATTTATAAACTTATCCTTGCTCCCTTGATATTGGATAGTATCTACTTTAAAAACTTGCGCTTCTATAAATTGACTTGTTAATAATAAAAGACAAATGACAATAGCTCTATAAAATATCATGATTTAGATTTTTAAGGTGATTAGCTCTATAGGTGACGCTCCATTGATTGTTTCTTCTATTTTAATATACTTACTTTCTGCATTCAAAGGTAACCTCATGAAAAATTCTTCTTTAGTCAAAATAACTGTTTGTGTAGAAAGACCAACTTGCTCATGACTATGTTCCATTTTTTTGAATAATGGATGGTCAAGATAATGTGTACTCAAAACACTAGTATCACCCAAAATTGAAAATATAAGTTTGTTTGGATTATCCAATAGGATAGACTGAGGTTTGATCCTGCCTTTCGTTTGTGTAGTTTGTTTTAGTTTTAATTGACTTTTTACATCCTTTTCTGTTCGACTAATATCCATTACAAGAAAACAGATGACATCTTCAGTTATGTCACTTTCAAATAATTCTACCAAGGATAATCCCTTAGAAGTATGACACCCAAAGAGAAGTAGCAAACCAAAAATCACCAATAAAATAACAAAACGAACCTTTATTACCATGAAAATCAATTCTTAAGCAAATAAAGTTATTTACATCAACAAGTCATAATTTTTTAAGCACTCTTTTCTAGCGATGATATAAGTTTTTAACTTGGGTCCCTTATAAAATAAAATTCCAAACTATGTGAAGTTGCTATAATCAACGCAATTACATAAGTTCGCTATTTGACCAATCAAGAAAAAACAATCATTTATAACCTGCAACTTTGTCAATATTGTCATCCATACCAGCGTCACTAAATTATAAAATTGTAATTTGATCAATTTTTTTGCTTTCAAAAGTCCTATTTTCTTGTTTATATAGATCAAATTTTCACAAAAGTGTGTCTTTGTAAAATATCTTACGTCTTAAATTTCTGTAAATCTCGCGGTAGATGATTAATTTTATCCCCGAGTTAAATAATGCACCTAAATATTGCTCATATGTTATTCAAACGAATATTAACATTGATATTTGTTATGGTTAGCCTTTTTGTACCCATCAAAAATGCTAAAGAAGACGTTACACCTGAAAACTTGACAATTAAGGTTGACACAAAAGATCTATTCGAAAATCAAGCACCACTTTCCAACATAAAAGATGAAAATAAATCGTTATCCATGTCTGATATTAATAAATGAATACTAGCATAGAATAATTTGATGGGTAATTTCTAAAGAGACTGACTTCTTTTTTATATTTTTGCACACTTTTTAAGCAACTCAACTATCGTATGGTGTATAAATTAATGTTGGCATGTATTATATGTGCTGCACAAATGATATTAATTTCTGGATGTAGTACGTCCAAAGAAGTCGTTTATGTGCCTTCTGAAGAAGAATTGCTAGACGAAACAATGCTAGATACCTTAGTAATTACCGATTCAGCAGATGTAGATTCATTGCCAAAGGAATACAGACCTTCTGCTACTTTGGCATATGATTTATTACACACTAAACTAGAGTTGAGCTTTCTAATGGATAGTCAGTTTGTACTTGGAAAAGCTCATCTTACCATGAAACCATTTTTTAAACCAATATCTGAAGTGACACTCGATGCCGTTGGTTTCGATATTCACTCTATTAAATCAGATGCTACTTTAAAAGATTTAAAATATAGTTATGACGGTAAAAAACTAGTAATTTCACTTGATACAACCTATTTTTCTTCACAAAAGTTCGGAGTGCTAATCTATTATACAGCTAAGCCAAATCAAAACGAAGAATCGGGTAGTGAAGCTATTACATCAGATAAAGGTCTGTTTTTTATAAATCCTACAGGTACTGACCCTGACATGCCTACTCAGATTTGGACACAAGGAGAGACAGAAAATAATAGTAAGTGGTTTCCCACTTTTGACAAACCTAATGAGCGTTTTACACAAGAAATTATCCTTACTGTAGATAACAAATACTTGACTCTATCCAATGGGAAAAAGATAAAAAGTACCGATAATAAAGATGGTACTCGCACGGATCATTGGAAGCAAGACAAACCACATGCGCCATATTTGGCCATGATTGCCGTTGGAGAATTTCATGAAGAAATGGATGAATGGAATGGAGTACCGCTTCATTACATTGTAGAAAAGGGATGGCGAAATCATGCAAAAAAAATATTCAACCATACACCCGAGATGTTATCATTTTTTTCTGGCAAACTCAAATATCCTTATCCGTGGGACAAGTACGCCCAAGTTGTGGTCAAAGATTTTGTTTCAGGGGCCATGGAAAATACAAGTGCTGTAGTTTTTGGAGATTTTATCCAGAAAACAACAAGAGAATTGATCGATAACGACAATGATTACATAGTTGCACACGAGATGATGCACCATTGGTTTGGAGACTTAGTCACTTGTGAAGATTGGTCCAACTTGACATTAAATGAGGGATTTGCAAACTATGCTGAATATCTTTGGTTCGAAAATAAATACGGCAAGGATAGGGCAGAGCACCATCGTATGAATGAAATGAATGGTTACTATAGCCAAGTTTTCGGTCAGGGTGCTCATCCACTAGTTCATTATTATTACGATGATAAAGAGCAGATGTTTGATGCGCACAGCTATAATAAAGGCGGCCTTGTATTACATATGTTGAGAAATTATTTAGGCGATGAAGCTTTTTATGCTGGACTAAACAAATATTTGGTGGACAATGCATATACCGCTGTAGAAGTAGACGAATTAAGAATGGCTTTTGAAGATACAGTTGGTGAAGATCTTCATTGGTTTTTTGATCAGTGGTTTTTGGGTAATGGGCATCCACACCTTGATGTTACGTACACATACAATGATGAAAACAAAGTCTTGTTAGTAGAAGTAGATCAAACAAATACACCTAAAGGTTTTTATGAAAATTTTAAATTGCCAGTAGATATTGCTTTGTATTATGAAGACGGTACAGTTCAATATCATCCTGTGGTGATCAATGAAAAAAAGCAAAGAATTCTGATAGAAGATCTTAAAGCGCAGCCTGCCACCTATGTTTTTGATGGCAAAAATGTCCTTTTAGCTATGATCAACGAAAATAAAACACCTGAACAATACAAAGCACAATTCAGATTGTCTAATCGATTTATGGATAAAGTCATAGCATTTACAAGTACCAATGATGGGAATGCTGATTTAATTGACAAAGCCATAAAAGACCCATTTTATTTGATTAGAAATATGGGCATTGATGCCATCAGTGCTGAGAAAGCTTCGAATTATATCAATGAATTACAATCCCTAACATTTTCTGACCCACACTCTGAAGTCAGACGTAGCGCTTTGGTAAAGTTATTGGAAATGGAAGATTTTGATCCTACTACATTGTGTCAAAATATATTAAATGGTGAGCAAGCGTATCCTGTCATTCAGATAGCATTAGAAGTATTGGGAAATGTAGACCCCGAAAGAGCTAAACCATTTATAGACAAGTACAAAAAAGACGAAACAGACTACCTTGCTGCAACCCTAGCTGGAATAATAACCGCAGATGATACAGATGGCGTGGCTTACCTAGAATCAAAATCAAAAACGATAGGTATCAATAATATGTTTGAGTTTTATGGTCAATACCATGAGTTTTTGATGGGTAAAGATTTAAGTATTTTGCATAATGCAGCAGATGTGATGAAAGCATTGGCTACAAATAAAGATGGGAATATGTTTAGAAAGTATTTGGCAACCGTAACCCTGATCAAAATGGCTGAAGATGTCACAAGCCGAGAAGAAACCAAATCCGATACAAAAAATATTGATTTCCTTAATAAAATAAAAAACATCATCACGCAAGTGGTAGATGGTGAAACCAATCCTACTCTGTTGGAAAAATATCAAGGAATTAAGTAAGTAGCTATTTCCTACTTCTAACATAATTACAAAATAGGCAGCCAAATGCAAACTTGGCTGCCTTTTTTATTTTCCTATTAATTTAAAACTTAGAGTTTATTCAATTTTTAATATTTGCCATAAATAGCCGTAACAAATGGTCCATTCAAAAATTCAGAAGTGGATAATTGGCTTTGAAGTATGGTACCTTTCCATTTGTTTTTTAACAACATATGGGCTACTTCACATAATGGAGCAGCTGTGGTGGTTTGAATGGCTCTTAAATGTTTATTGCCGACTAGGGTAGGGAAGATTTTATATGATTTTTCCTTTCTCCTCAGTCTTCCATGCTTATCTTTTCCTTCTACAGAAGCATAAACAACTACGACATCATCTTCTACACTAGGTATGTTTTCCAACATGATATTTTCTAGCGCTTTAATTCTATTTTCGCTATTCATTATGGTGGACATAGTATTTTTTACCCATTGATAATGTCCAGGATATCTCAATGTTTTGTAATCAAGATCTTTAACTTTACCAGCAAATGCATCGGGTAAATCTGCCGCTCCTCCTGATGTGAAGTTGTCTTCATATTCGTCTCCATCTATGATGATTCGCTCTAATCCTGATAATGCGGGCACTTTAATCTTCTTAAAGTTCCTTACAATCTCTGCATCTTTGAGATATTCTGTTGCTACACCGATTGGACTCCATGTGAATGCATAGTAATGTGGAGATGGTGCGTTTTTACTGATTGCACCGACTTTCATATGCATACTATTTACAACATCTACACCAAAATCTGCCTGAAACTCTTCATAAAGTCGGTGTGCGAGTACGTTTATAAATCCAGGAGCTAAACCTGTCTGTAGTACGAATGCTGTATCAGCACCTTCGGATATTGCTATGACATCTTTAGTTTCTTGCACATATTCCGTAAGGTTAGCATAATGACAACCATGCGTTTTTGCTAATGTTGCCATTCTAGGTGCTTGACTACCTGGCAGACAATCTAGGATAATATCGCATGTCGAAAGTACACTGTCTAGGTTTTCATTACTTCCTTCAGTAGGCATTAATACACCGTGTATTTTTGCGGTTTTTGTGCATCCTTCTTCTACAAAGGTCAAAGCACTATCTATAGCGTGTTGAGAAATGTCGCCAAAATAAACGGTAGCATCAATAATGCCAAACTCAGATAGGATTAACCCTGCTGCTTGACCGATGCCGCCACTTCCTGCGATAAAAATATTTGCGTTCATTATAATGTGGTTAAGGTTAGAAAATATCTCTCAAAAACATATGTTTGTTATCGAAAAACGCCGCAAAGATAATTTTTTTTAATTACTACCTGAAGGATGATGATGGATATCACATTTTATTAAGAAATTTTAAAGAATTTTTTAATGTCATTACCATATGTAATTTATGTATTGTCAATGAATTATAAATATTATATTAATTTATAAATCGTATATCATATAAATACAATATAAAATATATTACAAATAATTATAATATGTTATTTTTCTCACATATCTTTGTGCTCGTATTAATTTGATACCGTTTTATTCAAATAACAAAATTAACACATTTATAAGTAGATTTTTACAGAAAGTAATACATTATTTTTTCGGTCACAGGTGATGTTTTCTGTATTAAATATATTTCTGATGGTTAATGAATATACGGTAAGGTACTTAATGCATATTTCAACTAGGAGTATTTATTTTAAAAAACCGATTATTGTATTATGGCTATTAAAAAGCAAAAACCGAAGTCCCCATCGGCGCCAAAATTCAACTGGCGCGACGAGCGATTACCTAAAATTTTAGGTGTCATTCTCATTCTTGCAGCTATATACCTAGCTATCTCATTCGTATCATACCTATACACATGGAAGATGGATCAGGACAAAGTTCTGAAGTTTTCGTGGGGAATGCTTCTTCAAGCAGACCTAAGTGTTCAAAACTGGTTAGGTCGTCTAGGGGCTATCACATCCAATGCATTCTTTTATTGGGGATTTGGCTTACCATCCATGATTTTTGTAGTATTATTGATAAGACTAGGCCTTGACTTAGTAAGAAGAAAATCATTGATACCTTTCGCAATATTTGCTAGAAATTCATTTGTAATTATGGCATTTAGTTCATTATTGCTAGAGTTTGTATTTAGAAGATCAGACTTTACATGGGGCGGTGCTTTTGGGGAGAGCACTTGTTTTTGGCTTACCAACTTTATAGGTCAGATAGGATTATTTTTCTTATTACTATTTACCATGGGAGCTTACATTATGTGGAGATTCAACCCAAATTTTGATAATCTGACTTTTTCCAATCCACTAGCAGGTATCAGTATGCCATCAATGGATTTTTTCAAAGGGGTAGAAGACGGTGAATTTAAACCGAAAAAAGAAAAAAGTACCGCTGAGAGTATCACGGACGATATAGAAGAGTTATTTCTTAAAACTTTAAGGCCTTCTGATTCAAAAAATCACGAGAGAGCCATCCCAACGACTTCAGCTAATGCAAAGGCAGGAACGCAACAACACGAGTTAGAGCTCGACCTGCCTTCAGCATCAGTTGCTCCGAAACCAGTAGTCGGTAAGACGCCAGATTTGGAGTTAGATTTTGATGATGAAGAGTTGGATTTTACATTGATCAGTAAAGAAGATATAGCGACACCAGCCAATAATGGTCTTGCTACCGTACCTGTAGCTCCTGAATCTCAGATAGAAGCCATCAAGTTGGAAGACGATGTCGAGCCTTATGATCCTACCTTGGATTTGTCTAGATACAAAATGCCAACTACAGACTTGCTATTAGAATATGATGATCAGAAAGCGGAAGTAGATAGAGCAGAATTAGAAGCAAATAAGGATCAGATTATCGCAACACTTCTTAATTATAAGATAGAAATCACCAAAATCAGAGCGACTATCGGGCCAACTGTTACTCTGTACGAAATTGTACCAGCACCAGGAGTCAAGATATCTAAGATCAAAAATCTAGAGGATGACATCGCTCTGAGTTTGTCAGCTTTGGGTATTCGTATCATTGCACCTATCCCAGGAAAAGGTACGATTGGTATCGAAGTGCCAAATAAAAACAAACAAATGGTATCTCTTAAAGAGGTGCTTATGTCAGAGAAGTTTACAAAATCAACAATGGCGCTTCCTATTGCACTAGGCAAAACCATCTCTAACGAAGTATTTGTAGCGGATCTTGCCAAAATGCCTCACTTACTAGTGGCTGGTGCGACAGGACAAGGAAAGTCTGTAGGTATCAATACTATTTTGATGTCTCTTTTATATAAGAAGCATCCATCTCAGGTAAAATTGGTCTTGATCGATCCTAAAAAAGTGGAACTTTTCCCTTACGGAAGTCTTGATCAACATTTCTTAGCATTCCTTCCTGATCAAGATGAACCAATTATCACAGAGACAAGCAAAGTCATCAATACATTAAATTCTCTTTGCATAGAAATGGATGATAGATACGATTTGCTTAAAAAAGCAAGGGTTAGAAATCTAAAGGAATACAATGAGAAGTTTACAGATAGAAAATTGAGTCCAAAAGAAGGTCATAAGTTTTTGCCATATATCGTACTAGTTATTGACGAATTTGCAGATCTTATCATGACAGCTGGCAAAGAAGTTGAATTGCCTATAGCAAGGTTAGCCCAATTGGCAAGAGCTATCGGTATACACTTGATCATAGCAACTCAAAGACCTTCAGTAAATATCATCACAGGTACAATCAAAGCAAACTTCCCTGCTAGATTAGCATTTAAAGTTACGTCAAAAATCGACTCTAGAACTATCCTTGATGGTGGTGGAGCAGATCAATTGATAGGTGCGGGAGATATGTTATTGAGCATCGGTAGTACAGCAGTGAGACTTCAATGTGCTTTTGTAGATACACCAGAAGTAGAAGAAGTTATCAAGTTTATCTCAGATCAACAAGGATTCCCAGAGCCATTCTACCTGCCTGAATATAAAAGTGATGATGAAGGTGGATCTGGTAATTCAGACCTAAAAGCATCAGATCTTGATGATAATTTTGAAGATGCTGCAAGATTGATCGTATCATCACAGCATGGCTCTACATCATTGATCCAACGTAAAATGCAACTTGGATACAATCGTGCAGGTCGGATCATGGATCAGATGGAACAATTAGGCATCGTAGGACCTGCCCAAGGTAGCAAGCCACGTGAAGTTTTGTTTTATTCGATTGAAGAATTAAATAGTTTTCTGATAGCACTCAGAAATAGATAAGAATATTTTTATTTTTAAGCCTAAAAATGCCCGGATCAATCCTTATTGGTTCGGGTATTTTTTTTGTATGAATTGATGGAATAATTACTGAATTACCAAGATTACAGATCACTAGTACTCCATTATAATTCGAAGCTCACTTTACAAATTTGTCTGAACTATGATTTATATTATTTAATAAAAAGAGTTTGCAGAAAGTATCGGACTTTAATGGTCTTGCAAACTCCGATTGCAATTACCGAATATATCATAGATGTGGTTCGTATTTTTTTGAAAAAACTTTAAAACAGCGCTTAAGCAAAGAATTATCATAATAATCGACGTTTCTAAGCACAATTAACACAGTGTCCTATTGACAATTACATAAAAATGGAGTAATTTGCGTGTTTTAGCATCAGTTACACATAGATTTTACAATAATAAGAAATCAAATTAGATAGGTTAGAAGGTTTTATTGCATTTTTTAATTAGAAATGGCTTTATAAATCTTGAAATTTTATAAACTAAATTTGTTAAAATGTAATATAATCCTGATGTTTTGAACGAAAAGCCAATTGTTTTTGTTTAGTGATGTTGGTCAGTTAAAGGGATTTGGGGATTTATAGCTGATCATTTAAAAATTTGAGCAACGGGATAAAAAAAAGTATGAGCATACAGAGCAGCAATTATAATCAGTTGATCGAAAAGTTAGATCAATTTATCAGAAAATATTACATTAATAAATTGATAAAAGGAAGTCTTTACACTATTGCAGTGGTATTGGCTTTATTCTTAGTATTTAATGTCTTAGAATACAACTTTTACTTTAGCACAGGAGTCAGAAAGTTGTTTTTTTATTCATTTCTAGCAGCTACAGCAGCTGGTTTTGGTGTTTGGGTTGTGAACCCATTAATCAGGTACTTTAAACTAGGTAGCACCATTTCACATGAAGAAGCAGCGCTGATCATTGGCGATCATTTCGGAGATGTAAAAGATAAATTATTAAACATACTACAACTTAAAAAACAAGAAACCCACGAAAGCCAAGCCGCATTAATTTCTGCCAGTATTGAGCAAAAAACAAATGCTATCAAGCTCGTACCCTTCAAATCTGCTATAGATCTCAATAAAAATAGACAATATTTAAAGTACGCTTTACCTCCATTTTTGTTGCTGATTGTTTTGTTGTTTGCAGCTCCGAGCATTATCACGGATGGAACTTCTAGGATTATAAATAACGATAAACAATATGCAAAAGCAGCACCGTTTGCTTATGAAGTAGATGAGTCAGAGTTGAAAGTAGTACAATATAAGGATTACAAACTTGAGATAAGTGTCACTGGAAATGTTATCCCAAATGAAGTGTCTGTTTTGATCGATGATTTTGAATATAAAATGGAAAAAATAGATGCTACTACATTTGTTTACACATTCAGAAATGTACAAAAGGACGTTAATTTTAGTTTGAGATCAGGAAGTGTACTGTCTGTACCATACAAACTGCAAGTTTTAGAAAAACCAAATTTAGCTGATTTTAATATCGAACTTACTTTCCCATCATACGTTGGCAGGAAGAATGAGATTATCGAAAATACGGGAGATATAGTAGTGCCAGAAGGTACTAAGATGACATGGCTTTTTGATGCTCTAAAGACAGAAGATATAACCATGTACTTTGGTGAATCTGGTATACCTACCAAAGCGGAAAGACGGGATGAAACAAGATTCAGATATACAAAGAATGCCAAAAATGACGAAATATATAAGTTGTTTTTGACCAATAAACTTGTACCCGATGCAGATAGTTTGGTGTATAGTATTAGTGTATTGAAAGATCAGTTCCCTACGATCACTGCTGAGAAAATCGTTGATAGTTTAGATAGGTCATTGGTTTATTTTATCGGGAATGCATCAGATGATTATGGTTTGAATGCTTTGGCGTTTAATTATACAATTACTAAAGAAAATGGAAGTCAACAACCTTTGCAAACTGTAAAGTTGGGCAAACAACAGGGTAGGGAGATTCAGTTTGATCATGTATTTGATATCAATAAAGTCAATCTGGCACCTGGTGAAAAGTTGTCTTTCTATTTCGAAGTATTCGATAATGATGGTGTTAATGGCAGTAAATCAGCTAAAACATCGGTAATGACCTATGAGAAACCTAGTCTCGAAGAAGTCAAACTTATGGAAGAGCAAAATGACCAAGCCATAAAAGAAGATCTTAAGGATGCATTGAAAAACATAGATAAGCTTCAAGATAATATGAAGAAACTTAAAGAAAAGTTACTTCAAGAAAAGCAGCTTAATTGGCAAGATAAAAAGGAAATGGATAAACTCCTTGATGAGCAGAAATTACTTCAAGAACAACTTGAAAAAGCAAAGGAGAAGCTTGATGAGAATATGAAAAATCAAGAAGAGTTCAAAACGCAACCAGAAGAAATTCTTGAGAAACAAGAAAAACTAAAAGATTTGTTTGAGAAAGCACTTGATCCTGAGACCAAAGAACTCATGGATAAAATCAAGGAGTTGTTGCAAGAGTTAGAGAAAGAAGATGCTGTACAAATGTTGGAGCAATTCGAAATGAATAATGAAACACTTGAAAAAGAGATGGATAGAATGCTTGAATTATACAAGCAGCTGGAAATGGAAAAGCAAGTAAAAGATCAAGTAAAAGAACTTGAAAAATTGGCTGAGGAACAAGAAAAACTTGCAGACAAAACAGAAAAGAAAGAGGAAAGTAATGAAGAGTTAAAGAAAGAGCAAGAAGCCTTAGAGAAAAAACTCGAAGATCTCAAGAAAAAACAAGAAGAACTGGAAGAGAAAAATAAAGAACTTTCTCCTCCAAAGGATATGGGCGAAAAGAATGAAGAGAAGATGGATGACGCCAAAGATGACATGGAGAAAAGTAAGGAAGAATTAGATAAAAAAGACAATAAAGCAGCAGCTAAATCTCAAAAGAAAGCTGCTCAAAAGATGAAGAAGCAAGCCAAAGAGATGAGTGACTCCATGGAAAGTGGTGCATCTGATCAAGCATCAGAAGATGTGAAAACGCTCAGGCAATTGCTTGAGAATCTCGTAACACTTTCTTTTGAACAAGAAGCTTTGGTGAAAGATGTCAACCAATTTATGGTCACCACACCTGCTTATCCGCAATCAATTAGACGACAGTTTAAGTTGGTGGGAGATTTTAAGTTGATAGAGGACACCTTAGTTGCATTAAGTAATAGAAACGCTGATATCCAATCTTTTGTGATGGACAAAGTCGCAGAGATTAAATATAATATGAAGGAAAGTCTGACGGACTTAGAAGAAAGGAAAGTTCCTGAAGGTCAAGAGAAACAAAGACGTACCATGAAGAATGTCAATGATCTCGCACTAATGCTGAATGAGTCGCTAGAGAATGCACAAAACCAAGCATCAGGAGCTCCAGGTAGTGGCTCATGTGACAAACCAGGTGGTACAGGCAAAGGTAAAGGCAAAAAGGGTAAAGTGCCATTAGATAAGATCACGGAAGGGCAGCAGGGACTCTCTGAACAGCTCAAGGAGATGAAAGACAAAATGGACAAAGCAGGTAAAAAAGGCAAGGACGGAAAAGAAGGTAAAGAGGGAAAAGAAGGTAAAGATGGTAATTCTGCCAAGGATTTTGCCCAAGCAGCTGCCAGACAATCAGCAATGCGTAAAGCGCTTCAGGAACTTCAGAATGATAAAAAAGAGCAAGGACAAGGCTCTAAAGAAATCGATGATATCATCAATAATATGGATAAAATCGAGACGGAACTTGTTAATAAAAGATTGAATTCAGAGACTTTGTCTAGAATGAAGGACATAGAAACACGTCTTTTAGAAGCCGAAAAAGCTGAACGTCAAAGGGAACTAGACAATAAACGTAAAGCTGAAACCGCACAAGAAAAGAGAAGAGAGATACCGCCTTCTCTTCAGGAGTACCTTAAGAAAAGACAAGCTGAAGTTGATATGTACAAATCAGTATCACCTTCACTCAGGCCTTATTACAAGTCATTAGTAGATGATTATTATAAATCTTTAAAAACAGTCAAATGATAAGAAGTTAATCCTTTAAAAAATAAAAATCTTTTAAAAACAAAATCAGCATTTTAGAAAAAAGTCAAAGTACACATTTTCAGTTGTTTAAATATTTTTATTTGTTTTTGTTTTTATACACCCTTAGACAGTTAATGATGTCGGCACAATATTTGGTTAAATCCTAAATGATTATTAATTAAATGAAATATCGAATGCTTTCCATAACATCCAATCCCAACAACATACTTGAAGTAGAATCATATCTAAAAAATTTAGATTTTGATTTTAACTTTAATTCAGAAAAATATGCAGATATTCTCATCAGCCTTACCGAAGCGGTAAATAATGCGATTATCCATGGCAATAAAAACGATGAATCGAAGATGGTTGAAATCCATGTGAGGGAAAAGGAAAATGGTATTGCCTTTTGTGTGACAGATGAAGGGGTAGGTTTTAATCCTGGTGGAATTCCGGATCCTACTTGTTCAGAGAATATTGATTGTTGTGGAGGCAGAGGAGTTTACATTATGAAAGCATTGTCAGATAATATCTCCTTTGACAATGGCGGGCGTTCAGTGGAAATGTACTTCGACCTTAAAAATGAAATGGCTTAGGCCAAAGATTCACCAGTGGCCGAAATATCCTTTCATTTAGCAGACGATGTAGAACATCCATTTCCCACTCAGGAAGCGGATTTTATATCATGGTTAATAAATGTTGGTAAATCCGAGTCAAAAAGTATTTCTTCACTTACTTATATATTTTGTAGCGACGATTATTTGCTCGATATCAATATAAAGTACCTTGGTCATGATTATTATACAGACATCATTACATTCCCTTATAAAGAAGGTGACGAAGTAGAAAGTGACCTATATATCAGCTTAGACAGAGTGAAAGAGAATGCTGAAGACTTTAATGTTTCCTATGATGAAGAACTGAAAAGGGTGATGGTACATGGTCTTCTCCATCTTTTTGGATACGGTGATAAAACCGAAGAAGACATACGCTTGATGAGAGAAAAAGAAGATTATTACATAACAAAATTCTAAAGCAGAACTACAAAACACTTCTCAATACTTCTAGTGAATTTAAAGTTCTAAATCCACTAATATGTAGTCTGAAATAGGTAATCAAATGTTCTGTCATGACATCTCTAAGTGACTTAGGAATTGATATGTTCATGATTTGGTCCCTATTTATTTCTAGTAATAATTTGAATGCTTTACTTTCTTCTTCATTTAAGCTGTATTCAGGAATGATATTATCTGAAAATGAACCTTCCATCATATCAAAAAAACAGTTTATCTGACTAAAGTTATTCATAGGTCCAAAACCCAACTCATTGCTTAATTGCAACATAAACAATAGGTGAATGCATGGATGAGCACTTGGTCCACTGTCTAAGTACATTAACCAATTTTCCAGAAAATCAAATAACTCTGTATTTGCTTCTTTCTCTCTCACTGCATTTCGACTTACCTCAAGCATAAAAATGGCAATAGAAGAAATGACTACTTGGGTATTAATATATTGGTAGTGATGATCAAGTCTTATTTCTTTGATTCTTGCAAGTTTGTCCGCGTCCTGATCATATGATATCAGTTCTACAAGGTTCAGGTGTTGGTAAATAGCAGCTTTAGAACCAGCTTTTGACGTTCGGACACCAGAAATGATAAATGATCTTAAGCCCTTTTCACGGGTGTATATATCGCAGATAATGCTCGTTTCAGAGTACTTTAGTGATTTAAAAATGATACCCTTGGATGTATATATTTTCATTATGGTCTAAAATTCCCAACCTTCTATTGGCTC
>Ga0075154_10000434_pt1 | contig 35313 bp, 25 predicted proteins | sample JI71714BDNA_FD_70965 | JGI IMG/M metagenome (GOLD analysis project Ga0075154, IMG submission 70965) | Wastewater effluent complex algal communities from Wisconsin, to seasonally profile nutrient transformation and Carbon sequestration -... | ecosystem: Engineered > WWTP > Effluent > Algae... | reverse complement strand
AAAAAAGATGGCGTCACTAAAAAAGTAAGGGTAAAAGAACTTTATGAGTTCAAAGGACTTGGTAAATTAAAAGTTCCTAGTGTTAGAAGTGGTGACTTGTGTGCAGTGGTAGGTATCGACGATTTTGAAATCGGTGACTCTATCGTAGATCCATTACAACCAGAAGCTCTACCAAGAATAGAAGTAGATGAGCCTACGATGAGTATGTTATTTACCATCAATAACTCACCATTCTTCGGTAAAGAAGGAAAATATGTAACATCAAGACACTTACGTGAAAGATTGTACAAGGAATTGGAAAAAAACCTTGCCTTAAGAATCGAAGACGGTGAAACAGAAGATAAATTTAATGTATTCGGTCGTGGTGTCTTGCACTTGAGTGTATTGATAGAGACGATGAGAAGAGAAGGATACGAATTGCAAGTAGGTAAACCACAAGTAATCATCAAAGAAATAGATGGTGTCAAGTGTGAGCCTGTAGAGTTATTAGTCGTAGATGTACCGGAAGTATCTTCAGGTAAAGCCATAGAATTGATCACTCAAAGAAAAGGATTGCTTAAGGTGATGGAACCAAAAGGTGATATCCAACACTTAGAGTTCGAAATCCCATCCAGAGGAATCATCGGATTGAGAAACAACATTCTTACTGCAACATCAGGAGAAGCGGTAATGACACACAGATTTTTACAATTCGAACCACATAAAGGAGATCTTCCTGCACGTATCAAAGGTTCATTGGTATCTATGGAGCAAGGACAAGCTCTTCCATTCGCAATTGACAGACTTCAGGATAGGGGTAAGTTCTTTATCGATCCAGGTGAGCAAATATATGTAGGTCAAGTATTGGGTGAGCACTCAAGAGATAATGACTTGGAGATCAACGTTATAAAAGGTAAGAAATTGACCAATATGCGTGCTTCTGGTTCTGACGAAAACGTAAAGATTGCACCAAAAATCCAGTTTTCACTAGAGGAAGCGATGGAATATATCAGAGATGATGAATACTTGGAAGTTACACCATTGAACCTTAGAATGAGAAAAATCAAGTTCTAAGCTTTATAACTTTTAAGTTATCTATATAATAAAAATGGTCTCTTGCTTGATAGCTTGAGACCATTTTATTTTAGGGTTTGTTAAGATAATAAAGCTTCATACATCTAAAATATTGGATGAAACTATTTTTATATTTGTTAAAATAAATTATTTACTTGTAAGTATTATCAGTCGTATACGCTATATAAAAATATTTGTACCAAAATTAACCCAATATAATTTTGGAATTTTGAAAAATTAAATACAATCTTTGACTTGACAAGAAATAGAAGAAAGGTGCGCAACTTTCTATCATGATTTCTACATTAATTACATTTTTTAAAATTATCTTTACGATGAAAAATTTAAGTTTATTTAGTTTATTGGTTATGATTGGGATGGTTTTGTTTATGGGTGGATGTGCAAAGGATGAGATTAATTCTTCCGCAAACCCAAGTAATAATTCTGAAGATTTCTTCACAAGTGAAAAAATTGATAGTGGATACTATGTGAAAATTTCAGAAGTTAATGAAATTGAGAGGTATTATAAAAAGTTTCAGAGAAAATATAACCTCAGGAGCAATTATATAGTTGATACATCTAGAGTATTTGTTAAACAATTTACATCAACATATAAGACCTATAGTATGTACATTGAATCACAAGACCAAGGTAAACTCTATAATATGGTCTTTACAGAAAGTAATGGAGTCTTATCACAACCAAATGTTATTGAGATGCACGGTACAAGAAACTTCGTGTCTGATTACAATTTGCGAAAAGTAGGTTTTGGTTCTTTTGAAGGCACAATAACACAGCATAGTATAATCGATTTTTTTGGCAGTGGTGGTAGCAGAAATATAGATTGTGACTGTTACAAAGAAATAACCTTGATTAAAAACGGAGCTATCGGCAATGTCGGTAATGGTGGTGGTGACGGTAACGGCAATGGTACAGGCGGTAATGGAAATGGTACAGGAGGAGGTGTAATAATAATTCACGGGAATGGCACCACTACCACCACTACCACCACCACAACAACAACAACAACAACAACAGGAACGACGAGTAATTCAGGAGGAGGCAATGGTGGATATCTGTGTCCTCCTGGTTATTTAACTCTATATGTTATGGATCAAAAAATTTGTATCAATCTTGATATCTTTGCGATGATGATAACTTTTGGACCATCAGGAAACACGGGTACAAGAACAACGGAGGAGGAGTGTTACAAAATAATAGAAGGATTAGGTCTTACAACAAATGTAAATGATATTATTACACCATATGAAGCAACAAATGACCCATTAACAACTCAGATTAGTACTTGTCTAAATAATAGTGCTATTGAAGCTAAGATAGCAGAATTGGAAGCCCAAAGACTCTTTAATCCATGTGATGGAACAGAAATAATAGTTGATGTTAAAAATCTAGCTTTGGATCTTTGTTTCGGTTGTATTGAAGGTGGTGAAGGATTAACGCCTGAATCACTTGAAGAAGCATATAATACGTCATTAGTCAGCTATCCTCATATTAAGATTACAAAAAATTTAGCTACCGATTGTCCTAAATTGAATTGTATATTAAATAAGTTAATAAATGGTGAAGGTCCATCTTCTGACTACTTATGCAATTTGATGAGTCAATTTGATGGAGGTCCTACGTTCGGTTTTACATCAGGCATTCCAACTTTTGGGGAGCCAAACTTTGCAGCCAAAACAATTCCTTCAAAATCAGGAAATGGCATAGCGATTATTTTTAATAAAAACAATTGCAATTCTGTAGACGTACTTGATCTTTTTGACACTTTTCAACATGAATTGGTACATGCAGATTTTTATAGGCAGTTAATTGAAGATTATAATTGGACAGGCGATCCTATGACACTTGATGCAACTTTCAAAACACTAGTTGCAAATAAATACGGTCCAAATGCGTCTCCAGATCAACATGTATTAATGATAAATGAATTACTACCCAGCATGATTAATAGCTTAATGCAAGCCAATGGTAGTTCTGAACTTTGCACTGGGACTGAAACATCTGGTCCATGTAAATATTTTAGAACATTAATTCTTAATGGATTTGGAGAAGATTTATTAGAAACACAATTAGGAATATCAATTACTCAACACAAATTAGATTTGGCAGGTTTAAATTTGTGGAAAATATCTCAACCATTATTTATTAATTTAGACGCTTGCAAATGAGATCGATACTAATATTCACATATATTTTATTTATTCACTGTCTTGGTTTGGGACAAAATTCTATGCAAAATCAGTATTTTATATCTAAAGCAACAGATAATATATTGAATAATTGTGGTGTTGTTTTTAGAATTTCTGATTCTATGAACATTTCTGAAATTGAAGATGTGACGGTTCTAAATCAATTGAAAGATTATCCATGGTTGAAAGATGTTCTAATTGACACAATTTCGGGATTTAGTATAGATAAAATTTCATGCTTTTCAACACAATTTTATACATCAATTGGCAAAGATAGATTATCATCAAATTCAAAGTTAAATAAAGTAAATAATATAAATTTGAAATTATCTAAAATATATAATTGTAGCTCAATTGATAAAAAAGGATATTTTGTTATTTTTCATTTAACCTATGATGAATCCAATATTGGAATAATCTCGGATGTATTTGGAGTAGTTTTTGGATGGTTTGATAATCATAATGTTTTAAGAGATTTTCAATATCATGACCATTCTGAGTTTTACAGAAAGTATAATAGAACAATAAATAATGATTAGGCTTTAGCGTTGAATTTCTTAAAGATCAAATTAGGATCTCTGGACAATACCAAAGAGCATCGCAAATTAACCGACGATGCTCTTTTTTTGTCAAGCAATTTTAGCCACGCTCACTTTGTCGCATCCTTGTCTGCGAACCGAATAATCTATTAGCTTGGAAGCCCGATCGGAATGTACACTATGCAGCTCAGGACCCTTTAGAAAAGCTCAGAGTCTCCAGACCTGAACCCACGCTCAATGATACACTTGCCACGATGCCTTTTTCTGAACTCAAAAAAGCTACCAAGGACTTTTTAGATTTAGGGAAGGGAGAGAATGAGGACTTATAATTCTGGAAATTTAACAGTTATTTGAAGATTAAAACCCTTTTCCCATATACTAGGCATATTTCTAATAACAACTACTTCACCAATATTACTTTACGTGTTGCATTGCTTCCATCCATAAATTGTATGTTTAAGAAATATACACCATTGGATAAGAATGAAATATCTACTTGGGAAGATTGATCAAAAGGTAATGTGCTAGATACACCTAAAGGATTGATAATCTTTACAGTAGAAATACTTTCTTTGCCATTATTACGTATGGTTATTAATCCAGTTGTAGGATTTGGTATTAGGCTGACTTGTTTTATGGTATTATCAAGCGTCGAGCTGATACAACTTATTATGATAGAGTCACTTAGAAAAATACAATTGGATACATTGGTTTCTAATCTGAAACAGTTGTTTGCAATATAGTCCACACCACTGAAAACGCCTTCCGGATTTGAAGTCTGATAAGGAATGGTATCCTGAATTACTTGATTTCCTGCACAATCTACTAATGTATAAATTGCAGATAACGTAGTGTCTATCTGCGTTGCATCTATAGCAATATCCAATGTTGTCTGATCACAACTTGGAAGAATATATGATAATTTTGCAGCATGATCATCACTATTTATTATTTGAATGAAAGCCTTTTCTACATTAGTGCAACCTATTTCGTCTGTTATTGTGATTTGATATTCTGTACTCTCATCTGTAGTAACTAATATGTTTTGAGTTGTGTCGCCTGTAGACCATAGGAACTGTAGATCCCCTGTTCCCCCATGGACATCTGGTTCAATTATGGTAGTAACTATACTATCACTACATGATGTGTAAGGGGTGATGTCGATATTAATATTTGGATGAACGATTACTGGAAACGTATCAGATTTGAATATACAATTTTCAGATTCTTCTTTTATTTTTGCTACATAATAAAGGATTTGTATAGTATCAGAAGTATTGACTAAGTTATCAGCAATAGTACCTTGACCATTATTAAAAGTATGTCTCTTTTGACCAAAAATATATGGATTATTTAAAAAGTAGACTTCAATGATTTTATTGCTTCCATTTTCTAATAATAATTCTAAATCAGTTGATTCGTGACTGCATATTTCGACTGCGTTTCCACTGATTCCAGCATTGGCATTTAGGCTTTGAGAACAATCGATCTCCCAATTTGGTCCTATCTGGGCATAGTCTCTGAGACATTCTGCAACTGGATCATTCCAACAACCCGTGACCCCATCAGAAGTTGTCTGGAAATTGAACCTTAAGTTTCTATTATTAAAACAGTCTGTCTCTCCGTCAAATGTTTTTACTTTTAGATCAATACAAAAATTAATGGAAACTACCACAGAACCAATACCATAGTTAGTAGATGGGCTACAATCATTATCACAACCTTCTCCACCCGGCTGACTCCAGAACCAACCACTTGGTAATGATGATCCTTCGAGCAGTGGTCCAGTACAAGGACATGATTGGCATCCTGTATTACATAGCACGAGTCTCCCTGTCAATGAGTCTGTATAAGTACAAAGAAGTGGCATCTGTTCAGTGATTATTGGACCACAATTTATATCAGACATATCTAACCATTCTCCACCTTCAGGCGAAATAGTAATTGCTGACGGATCAAATGCTGTCATATCCCATCCTGGGCCAAAATCTGGTATTAATCCATGAAACCAATCAACACCAGTCTCTGATGCGTCATAATTAAATGAGACACATACTGTTACTTCTTCACCTTGGCAAAACTTAGGGTCATCGAGTGATCTGTTGCTGCTTCTATTTGTAATTTCCCATGTGGCTATAGGTTCACATCCAACTTCTCCTATACATGAAACACAATTTGCTAATGTAGTCACACCTAAAGAAAAATCTGGATTATCTATAATGCCAATACCAGAAACAGCTATCCAATATGTCCTAACATCTTCCACAATATTAACACTATGAAGGCCTGCATTTGAGTCCGAATTGCTACAAGGGATGGGGTTTTGTGTATCAAAGCTTCCTGTGACTAAGATTAAAGAATCACAGTCACCATAATACACTGACCAAACGGCTTGCCAAGACCCCAAAGTTGTAACCGTGGTTTGTAATTGTTGAGCTCTTACATCTACAAATACCTTGAACCAAACTGTTGGATATTGATCGGCACCACATTCAGTAATGATCGTTTCTGGAGTTGCGTCCGTAAGGCATCCATTTATTATTATAGGAGAGACGCTACAATTGGGATCTGTAGGGTTGGGCGTTATAGTTTCTATAAGGGTTGAACATACATCTTCGTTGCAATCTTGTGCTTGATTACTTGTGAGAACAAAGAAAAAAGCTGCAATAATTCCTAATTTTTTTGTAAACATTTTAATATCCATAGCTATGAATTTTTTGGGGTTACATAATTGATTTTAAGTATTGATGCTAAAGGTAAATTTATTTTTTTAATAGAAGCTTGTTTTTAATAAAATTATGAACAAGTGTCGTGTGTGGTACTACATTTCAAAGTTGTTTGTTACTTATTGTTCAAACTTTCATTTGTTAAATTTGATGAAAATATAAAATATTAAGTAAAAACTTTAAATCATTTACCACTGCAACTTTTGTTACGGACTCATCTTTCCCTGTCACCTACCTTTGTGTTATTAAATAATATTTTAAAATGGATATTCAAGAAAATAACAAAAAACAAGTTTTTTCAGTGCCTAGAATAAGTGAATCTTGTTTTAAAATTTAATGTTTTCATGATTGGTTTTTCTGTACTAAAAAACTAGATAAGGAAACAGTCATGAGCAGAATCATAAAAGTTAGATTGTTGTATATATTTTGTGCACTGGACTTTCTTGGAGATTTATTTTACACCAGAATAATTTCAAGATAAGTTCAGTGCTTTTTTATTAAGCTAGCATCGAGTTTACACTAAAACTATGAAACCATTATATGTATCATGATATTTAGAAAGCTATTGTTTAAATTTTTTGGAAAAACAAATACTTCCTGTATGGATTATTAACGAAAAATGTAATGTTCCTTTTTAATAAGCTATTTCTTAATTGACTCATTTGATAATTCATCGAGCAAAGGGACAAAAACCAATCCTGATTTTTTAGCTAAGTTTTTTGCTTGAGCCAAACTTTTATCAGCTTCAACTTTTTTTTGTTGATTATGGTGAATAACACTCATAATGTCATGGTACCGGTAGTCATCGTTAAGACCTTTTTTGGTTGACAATGCTTGGGCAACATTTGGTATGAGCGTTTCATAACTCTTGGCTTTTACCACTTCTTTAAATGCTTGATAAAGAAGCGCCATATCACCAGTTTCTGGATATTGAGTCAATAAATCTTTAGCAGTTAGGTATAGACTTTCTGGATTACTCATACCAATTTGTTTTCTAACATTCAGTTCTCGATAGGCCATGATGTAGGTCAGCACTTTCTCTTGTTGTATTCCCGTAAGTTGAGTAAGATTCCCACAACCTGCTTTAATCTTATCATCGTTTTGGAAGTTTTTATCGCTTGTCAAAAAACTTACCATTAGATTTTCGGCTAGTGATTGGTCCGTTTTGTCATTGATTTTAATGTATGCTTCTTGGAATATCGGGAATTCAATTGCCGAATTATATTTAGTTAAAATAGGTTTGGCAAAAGGTTGACCTTTTTTTGTGATGATGTTTAAATATCCATTTCTTGCTGTCAGTGACATAGGGCTGATGGCTTGAGAGATTTCATTTAAAAACTGTTCTTCATTAAACTTTTCACCTTTTTTAATCACAAATTCTTTATTGTACACACTCTTAAGGTTTTGAAGAGCTATTGCTTTTTCTTTCAAATATTTGGCTTTTTTATATCCGCTCAATCTCTCTACTACTTCCCCTGATTTGTTTAGAAACAATAAGGTGGGAAAAGATTTAATATCATATTGTTTTAAAAATGTCTTGTTGCCTTTTTCATTTATTTTTAGGTTTACAAAGTGCGCATTGTAATAATTTATCAGGCTTGTATCTGCATTCATTTCTTTTTCCATGAGTTTGCAAGGTCCACACCAATCTGCCATAACATCTACAAAAATGAGTTTATCTTCTGAAAAAGCTTCTGTTAAAGCTGGTTCTAGGCTGCTTTTGAAGTTTATAGTCTGGCTGTTCAAACCATTTATGAATACCAAACTAATTACTATATGGATAAATCTTTGCATTTTGGTCCTATTTTTTTGAACTGCAAAGATAGCCTACTTTTTAAAATTTTAGGTCGTGGAAACATATCTTTCGATAAACGAAATGGAATTTTATGCTTTCAACTTTAGCATTATCAGGTACATTTGTATATTTTTGCCATTGTATTCATTTTACCTGAGAATTTTATCATCTTTTGAGCAAACAAACCATTACATCTACGGACGAGATGAGCAAAGTGACACCACTTATGGCTCAATATTTTAAACTAAAGGCCAAACATCCTGATGCTATTTTATTATATAGGGTAGGAGACTTTTACGAAACCTTTGCACAAGATGCGATTACTGTGGCAGATATTTTGGGCATTGTGCTTACAAAAAGAAATAATGGTGGCGACGATATAGAATTGGCTGGTTTCCCATACCATTCCCTAGATGTTTATTTACCAAAGCTGGTCAGGGCAGGGTATAGGGTAGCTATATGCGAACAACTAGAAAAACCCAGTAAAGAAAAAAAGATTGTAGATCGCGGTGTTACGGATGTCGTTACTCCAGGTGTTACTATCGATGATACCATCTTAGATCGCAAATCCAATAACTATCTAGCAGCCATCCACTTTACACCCAAAAATGAGTTTGGTGTTGCATTTCTGGATATTTCAACGGGAGAGTTTTTAGTATCTGAAGGCAATGCTGCCACTATCGAAAAATTGATTGATGGATTCGGACCTTCAGAAATCATTTTTTCTAAGGCTTTCAATAAAGATTATAACCGTACTTTTGGAGACAGGTATTATTTTTATGGGGTAGAAGAATGGGTTTTTACGCACGATTATGCACGTGAAAAACTATTGGACAAGTTTGCAGTCACAAATCTCAAAGGATTTGGTATTGAAGAATTTCCGCTTGCCCAAGTTGCAGGAGGAGCTATTCTACATTATTTGGCTTCGACACAGAATGACAAATTAAATCACATTTCGGGCATCACACGTATTCAGTCAGAAAATTTTGTTTGGTTAGATCGATTTACTGTCCGCAATCTTGAGTTGATACGAAGTTCGCATGAGACAGGTAGTTCATTGGCACAAGTTATGGACAAAACCGTCTCTCCAATGGGTGCTAGGTTACTCAAAAACTGGATACTATTGCCACTTCTATCGATAGAAAAAATTCAGGCTCGGTTAGATATGGTCAGTTATTTTGTAGAGAAATATTATGACCAAGAATCATTGTCAGCACTCATCAAACAAATGGGAGACATCGAGCGTATTGCGTCCAAGCTTGCCATGGAAAAAATATCTCCACGTGAATTGTTGCAATTACGTAAATCGTTAGAATTGCTTCCTGACATTGTTTTGATATTAAAATCAAGCAATAATGAAGCTTTGGGAATTTTGGCAGACAAACTCATTCTTTGTCAAAAGCTTAAGGAAGAAATCAAACGTACACTTTCTGACGAACCACCTTCCATGGTCTCAAAGGGAAATGTCATTAAAGAAGGTTGTAATGAACAGCTAGACGATCTGCGCAATGTGATCAGAAATAGCAAGGAATTATTACTAGAGATTCAGCAAACGGAAGCGGAACGAACAGGTATTACAAGTCTTAAAATAGGTTTTAATAATGTATTTGGGTATTATCTTGAGGTCACTAACAAATATAAAGACCATGACAGAATTCCAGATACTTGGATACGAAAACAGACTTTGGCCAATGCAGAAAGGTACATCTCTGAAGACCTTAAAGTATTAGAAACAAAAATCTTGACGGCTGAAGAAAAAATAGCCGAACTAGAAGAGCGACTCTACCATGAATTGGTCATCACAGCGGCAGGATATTTGGATGCTATTCAGCAAAATGCAAAAAACATTGCCATAATCGACTGTATTTTGTCATTTGCCCACATTGCTACCAAGTATAATTATTGTAGACCTGATGTCAATGAATCTTACCGAATAGATATCAAAAATGCTCGCCATCCAGTCATAGAAAGACAACTCACTCTAGGACAAGCATATGTTCCTAATGATATCACACTGGATAATGATGACACACAAATCATGATGATCACAGGTCCCAATATGTCAGGTAAATCAGCAGTATTACGACAAACAGCCTTAATAGCTTTAATGGCGCAGATGGGATCTTACGTACCTGCATCAAGTGCAGAAATAGGACTTGTCGACAAGATATTTACTAGGGTAGGAGCGAGTGATAATATCAGTAGTGGCGAATCTACTTTTATGCTCGAGATGAATGAGACAGCTAGCATCATGAATAATATCTCCAAAAGAAGCCTTATACTATTAGATGAGATAGGTCGAGGCACATCTACTTATGATGGTATTTCTATTGCATGGTCTCTGGCAGAATTTCTGCATAATGGCAAAGTGCAACCTAAAACCCTATTTGCCACCCATTATCATGAACTTAATGAGTTAGCAGATAAATATTCTCGAATCAAAAACTATAACGTAGCTACCAGAGAAATCGGAAATAAAGTCATCTTTTTGCGCAAATTGACAGAAGGTGGTTGTGAGCACAGTTTCGGTATTCACGTAGCCGCCATGGCAGGAATGCCAAGAGATATCATCAATCGTGCTATGGAAATCTTGCAAGATTTAGAATCCAAATCTATAGAAGGCAATGACGGTAGCAACAAAAACGATACGCGTCAAAATGCAAAAAATATTGTGCCCAATAATTTCCAATTGAGTCTATTCGAGACGTCAGATCCTATAGCTGGAGAATTAAAAAATAATATCAAAACCTTAGATCTAAACACTATGACGCCGATTGAGTGTATGTTGAAATTACATGAATTAAAAAAATTGGTGGATGGATGATGTTGTAAATGGCATCACCAAATGCTGCAGTAAATCATTAGATTCAAAACTTTTTTTGCGAATAAATGAAACTTTGTTTTAAATATTAGTCTTATAAAGATCATAACACCTAATAAATATCAGTCATAATGAAAATACAAGGAATATTATACATTGTAGGTATATCTATTTTACTAGCTTCTTGCGCAAGAAATCCTGTAACAGGCAAGAGAGAATTATCACTCATGTCAGAAAGCCAAGAAATAGCCATGGGCAAAGAGTACGACCCATCTATTGTAGCCGAGTATGGCGTATATGAAAACCCCAAAATGCAAGCCTTTATTACAGAGAAAGGCAAACAAATGGCTGCCATATCTCATAGACCTAACTTGCCTTATAGTTTTAAAATACTAGATTCTCCTGTGGTAAATGCCTTTGCAGTACCAGGTGGATATGTATATTTTACAAGAGGGATTATGTGTCATTTTAATAATGAAGCTGAATTTGCAGGTGTACTAGGTCACGAGATAGGACACATCACAGCGAAACATAGTGCACGTCAACAACGTGATCAGATCCTAGGTCAGATAGCGCTTATGGGTGGAATCATTTTCTCTGAGAAGTTTAGAGAATTTGCAGATGTTGCACAGCAAGGTGTAGGCCTTCTTTTCCTAAAAAACAGTAGAGATCATGAGACGGAATCAGATAAGTTGGGTGTTGAATACTCCACAAAGATTGGATATGATGCAAACCAAATGGCTGGATTTTTCAAGACCCTTAAAAAATTAGGTGGTTCTGATGGCGCAATTCCTACATTTTTATCTACACACCCAGACCCAGGGGATAGATTTAATAATGTGGGTAAGCTTGCTGAAGAAGCTCAAAAAGGATTGGACCCAGCTACATTGAAAATAAATAGAAATAACTATCTAAAAATGATAGATGGTATTATCTATGGTGAAGATCCTAAAGCTGGATACATAGAAGCAAATGTATTTTACCACCCGGAATTAAAATTTCAATTCCCAATCCCTTCAGGTTGGAAGGCCGTAAACTCACCGGCACAAGTGCAAATGGCACCAGCAGATGGTAAAGCGCTTATGGCAATGTCACTAGCAGAAGGAGCTTCATTAAGTGCGGCAAAGGATCAAGTCATTAAAGAAAACGGGTTGACAGTATTAGAATCGACCAATATTACTGTAAATGGCCTACCTGCCATTGCCATGTTATCAGATATCATACAAGCAGCGGAGGCAGGACAACAGCAGACTGAACCACTCAAAGTCCTAACCTATCTGATTGAATACAATAAAATGATTTATAAATTTCATGGGTTGAGTTTAAAAGCTGACTTTAATACTTATTATAGCAGTTTCCAGAATACCATGAAAAACTTTAAAGTATTAACCGATCAAGCTAAGATTAATAAACAACCGACCTTGATCAAAATAGTAGAAGTAAAAAAGAAGTCATCTTTACAGCAAATACTTAATGATTATAAAATGCCTTCTGCCAAACAAAATGAGTTGGCTATACTTAATGGATTGGAACTCAATGCAATGGTAGAAACAGGCACGCTTGTAAAAGTGTTTGGTGGACAATTTTGAAAAAAAAAGTAATTTTTGTGCTTTAAAAATTTGGTCAAATAAAAAATAAGAATGTATCTTTGCGTCGCTTTTGGAAAAGTCCAGTAATAAAGCACCATGCGAAAGTAGCTCAGCTGGTAGAGCACGACCTTGCCAAGGTCGGGGTCGCGGGTTCGAATCCCGTCTTTCGCTCCACCTTTTTTTACAAAATTTTATATTAAGTCTATGCCCGGGTGGTGAAACTGGTAGACACGCAGGACTTAAAATCCTGTGGCTGTAATGGCCGTGCCGGTTCGATTCCGGCTCCGGGTACTTAATTTGAAAACTGTTAAAAACTACGGAAATATGGAACTATATTTCTTTTTGAAATTCTATTAAATTAAACATTCATATAGTAAAATTATTGGGTCATTACTTCATTACTGTAGTAAAATGACCAATTTAAAACAGTCTTCTTCAAGCTGTTACAATCAAAACTTACAATGCTTTTTGCAGTTTCTTGCAAAAGAACCATCTTTAGATTTTTACATTATATTTTATAACACTTTTACCTTATAATATCAACTTTTGGTAGCAATTACTGATTGTATAAATAGATATTTAACTTATGGGTTTAGGATTAAATGAAAATCAAATATTAAATGAATAAGTAAGCAAAAATGTATTCATTTATATGAGATCTATGGTTAGAAAAATTAAAGTTTTATGCATTAATCTACATTCTCGTATCATTAATCGATAATTTAATCCCCAAGGAACTAAAAACAAACATTTACAGTTTTCTTAAACATATCTATTTACCATAACAAAATCAAAAATGAAATCATTGATCTTTTCTCTAATTGTCTTAAGTAATATCGTATTTTTGGTATCATGCAAAGATACAAGTCCACAGCCATCAGATTTAGTGGGCAATTATACAGTCACTATGTCACTTCGTGATGGTGTTGTGAATACTGAAGCTATCAAGGATTCCATAAATGACGCTATGTCAAAAGCGAGTGAAGAATTAAAGAAGGCTAGGGTAGAGATGAACGAAGATTTAAACCTGGCTGCAATAGATACGACGACTCCTGAAGGAAAAATAGAATATGCAGCCAAAAAATTTGGTCAATCCATTGCCGAAGCAGGTTTAGGTATGGGCGAACTTGGAAAAGAAATGGGAAGTTTATTTAGTGGTTTAGCGGAAGGAGGTATCGGTATGACAAAATCTATTCTTGAAAACATGACCTTAGATGTAGAATTGCAAGCTGATGGTGACCTTAAGGCATCTGGAAGTGTCTTAAATATTGGTCTAAATGACAAAACATGGAAGGTAGTTGGTGATGATTTTATACTTACAGACGTCAATAAAAATGAAGACCAAGTATTAAAAATATCAGAAAGGAATGAAAGCGGATTTACGTTGACAAAAGACGAAGTTATTATAAAATTGGCAAAAAAATAATACCAAATTAGCTTTCGTCAAGTAGGCTATCCAAATAGTCTTTTTCTTCTTTGATTTGGTCAAATTTCTTAAAATTATATGAAGCTGAAGCGTTTCTAGCAATGGACAATGTTTTCCATTCACCTTTAGATAGTTGTTTACATTTGTAAACTATCTGTCCTACATGGTAACTGTAATGGCAAAGTTGTCTTATGATGGCATCGGAAACTTTGATACCTTCGTTTCTGATGTATATAATACGGTCTAAATCAGAAGTCGTGAGAGAATTTAAAGTCTCAAAAAGTGTAAACCAACCAGATTCCCAAAGTACTATTGCTTCTTCCCTAGTTTGGATAAGTTCTTCAAATTCTGAATCTCTATTTCTCCATTCTTTTTCACCATCTTCTGTAAAAATATTGGTCCATCTTGATTTCATATTTCCAGAAAGATGTTGAATGATCATGACAATGCTATTATCGTCTTCATGTAATCTATGGAATAATGCTTCTGATTCTATTTGGGCAATAGATTTGTCTGCAAGTTGTTTATAGTACTTAAATTGTTTAATGGAAGAAGTAAGCATAATTGTATCTGATTTTGCCATAAAAGTACATTTTTTAAAAATAAATATAGAATAATTTTGTAACACATTATAAAAATGTTTAATTTGTATAAAATTTGAACACATTGACATTTAACATCATTACAGATCTTTTCATTAATCACCTTCGAGTAGAAAAAAAGTATAGTGAACACACTTGTATTTCATATAGGAATGATTTAAATCAATTTTTCGAATATTGCACATTGGATTATGAGATGTTAGAAGTTGGGCTTATTAAACATCTACATATAAGGAGTTGGATCGTAAGTTTAATGACAAACAACATTTCACCCGAATCTGTAAATCGTAAAATTTCAGCACTAAGGACCTTATATAAATGGCTCCTAAAAAAAGGAACGGTTTCAAACAATCCTATGCTTAAGATCATGGCGCCCAAAAAATCAAAAAGATTGCCCGTGATTATCCAAGATGTAAATATGGATAGATTATTGGAGTCTGATCTCATTAGTTCATCACAAGATCCATATGTAGACGCGAGAGATACTTTTATTATTGATTTATTATATAGTACGGGAATAAGAAGAGCTGAGTTAGTAGCCTTAAAAGTAGCAGATATAAATTTAAGCAGAACTGAAATCAGGGTACTGGGTAAAGGCAATAAAGTAAGAAGTATCCCTATGACACAACATTTGATCGAAGCTTATCAAAAATATATGACTTTTAGAAATAATTTGGACCATATAGAAAGTGATGTTTTGTTTTTGACAGAAAAAGGCAAAAAAATTTATCCAAGGTTAGTACATTCGATTGTACATAAGAAATTGTCATCCGTTACATCCCTTGATAAAAAAAGCCCACACATATTGCGACACTCATTTGCCACACACATGTTGGATAGAGGCGCTGATCTAAATGCGATAAAAGAATTGTTAGGTCATGCAAGTTTAGCAGCAACTCAAGTCTACACACATAATAGCATCAGTAAGCTAAAAGAAGCTTATGGTAAGGCACACCCTAGATCTAGTATAGATACTTAAATTTACAATTTATTAACAAATTTATAAACTTAATATTTCTTTATTTCGTTTAAGTAGATATAACACTTTGTATTAATTATTATTAACCTATAAATTTTTTTGAAGTATGCAAATAACATTTCAGGCAGTTCACTTTACTGCAGATCAGAAGTTGAAGGATTATATAAGTGATAAGCTTCAAAAACTTGTAAAATTTTATCCGAAGATTTTGCAAGCAACTGTTTACCTAAAGTTAGAAAATTCTGGACAAGTAAAAGATAAGGTAATAGAGGTTAAACTCAATGTGCCTGGTCATACTTTAATTGCCACAAACACTGACAAAGCATTTGAAGCGTCTTTTGATGATGCATTAGATAATATTAAGAGACAGCTTAAAAAATTGAATGAAAAAGTACAAGCTGTTAGGTAGCAGATAGTGTGTGAATAAAAAAAGAGGCCATTCTGGAAAGATGGTCTCTTTTTTTTTTAAATATTTTTTAAATAGTTTTTTTGCTAACTTATTGAAAATAAACGTCATGTTTAAAAATTATTGTAGCTCTTATCAAATAACATGAAAATATTTTACAAAATTTTGTCATAAAGTTTTTTTTATATGTGACAAACACATACCTTTGCATCGCTTTTGGAAAATGATCCATTAGTTTATTGAAAAATTGACGTAATAATAGCATGCCGATGTAGCTCAGTTGGCCAGAGCAGCTGATTTGTAATCAGCGGGTCGGGGGTTCGAATCCCTCCATCGGCTCACAAGTGTGAAGGGGATGCGCCGAAGTTGGAGAGACGGGGCAGACTGTAAATCTGTTGCTTAGGCTGAATAGGTTCGAATCCTATCATCCCCACATTTTTACACTGCTATTGATCAATCTGCGGAAGTAGCTCAGTTGGTAGAGCATCAGCCTTCCAAGCTGAGGGTCGCGAGTTCGAGTCTCGTCTTCCGCTCCATTTTTCACAACACCCGGAGCTAATTTTTTTATTGGCCGATGTAGCTCAGGGGTAGAGCACTTCCATGGTAAGGAAGGGGTCAAGGGTTCAAATCCCTTCATTGGCTCATATTCAAGTATATCATTTATTAATAATATTTAAAGTTCAGAAAAATTTTCACCGATGGCTAAATCAACATTTGTAAGAACCAAACCACACGTAAATATCGGAACGATTGGTCACGTTGACCACGGTAAGACAACACTTACTGCTGCTATTACTTACGTGCTTTCTGAGATAGGCTTTGCCGAGAAGAAGGATTACGATTCTATCGACGCTGCTCCAGAAGAAAAAGAAAGAGGTATCACTATCAACACTGCACACGTAGAGTATGAAACCGCAAACAGACACTACGCTCACGTAGATTGTCCAGGTCACGCCGATTACGTGAAAAACATGGTAACAGGTGCTGCACAGATGGATGGTGCCATATTAGTATGTGCTGCTACTGATGGTCCAATGCCACAAACAAGAGAGCATATCCTTCTTGCTAGACAAGTAGGTGTACCTGCTGTAGTAGTATTTATGAATAAAGTAGATCTTGTAGACGATCCAGAAATGTTAGAGCTTGTTGAAATGGAACTAAGAGAACTTCTTAGTGCTTACCAATTCGACGGTGATAACGCTGCTATCATCCAAGGTTCTGCAATTAAAGCTCTTGAAGGAGATGCTGCTGCAAAACAAAAGATCATGGATCTTATGGCTGCAGTTGATGCTAATATTCCTGAGCCAGTTAGAGATGTTGATAAGACATTCTTGATGCCAATCGAAGATGTATTCTCAATCACTGGTAGAGGTACTGTAGCAACTGGTAGAATTGAAAGAGGAGTTATCAATACTGGTGACCCTGTTGAAATCATCGGTATGCAGAAGTTAGGTGATAAGCCATTAACTTCTACAGTAACAGGTGTAGAGATGTTCAGAAAGATCCTAGAAAGAGGAGAAGCTGGTGATAACGCTGGTATCCTTTTAAGAGGTATCGATAAAGAAGCAATCAGAAGAGGTATGGTTATTATCAAACCAGGTTCTGTTAAGCCACATGCTCACTTCAAGTGCGAAATTTATGTACTTGGTAAGGATGAAGGTGGAAGACACACGCCTTTCTTCAATGGTTACAGACCTCAGTTCTACTTTAGAACTACAGACGTAACTGGTGATGTTAAGTTACCAGATGGCGTTGAGATGGTTATGCCAGGAGATAACGTTTCTTTAGAAGTTAAGTTAATAAACCCAATTGCAATGGAGAAAGGTCTTCGTTTTGCGATCAGAGAGGGTGGTAGAACAGTAGGTGCAGGTCAGGTAACTGAAATCATTTCCTAAGTTTTAATCATTCTGTGGTTTTAAAATATTGAAAAATTAAGCACTTTCATTAGTGCTTAATTTTTCATTTTGGTAAAGATTGTGAATCTTTACGATTTAGGGGAGTAGCTCAATTGGTAGAGTGGCGGTCTCCAAAACCGTAGGTTGCAGGTTCGAGACCTGTCTCCCCTGCTTTTATTAATTAATTGTTTCTGCTGGGCAGAATTAAAATTTTTTAAAATGGAGAATATCAGACTATACCTTAGAGAGAGTTATGATGAACTAATTAACCATGTTACTTGGCCTACATGGCCTGAGTTATTCAGTAACGCAAGATTGGTGATAGTTTGTACAATTATCATTTCTTTGGTAGTTTTACTTTTTGATACTGTATTCAATTCTGGTTTGAAAGCAATATACTCATTGTAATCGAGCATTAAACATATTTCCAATGTCTGAAGATAAGAAGTGGTACTCATTAAGGGTAGTAAGTGGTAAAGAGAAGAGTATTAAAGAACGTATAGAACTTGAAATACAACGTAATAAATGGGAAGACATTGTTACTCAGGTATTGGTACCATCTGAAAAAGTATATAAGATCCGTAATGGAAAAAAAGTTATCCTTGAGCGAAATATTTTGCCAGGATATATTCTTGTTGAGGCACTTCAGTCAAAGTTTTCAGGAGAAATTGTACAGACTATATCAAACGTACTTAATGTCATACACTTTTTAGGAAAGAATCATCCGATTCCAATGACTCAAGTGGAAGCTAATAGAATGCTGGGTAAAGTTGATGACTCCCAAGATGTTTCCGCAGCTATGATTGAACCATTCTTGGTAGGAGAGACTGTTAAAATCATTGATGGTCCATTTAATGATTTTATTGGGGATGTTAAAGAAGTAAACGAAGACAAGAAAAAATTAAAAGTAATTGTGAAAATATTTGGTAGAGGGACAGAAGTGGAGTTGAATTATATGCAAGTAGAAAAACAATCTTAAAATAAACCTGACTTTAGATCATATTTGATGCTTCCCTAAAGTCATAGTATTAATTTTTAATAAACCAGATAGTAAAATGGCAAAAGAAATTCAAACATATGTAAAGCTTCAGGTGAAAGGCGGACAAGCAAATCCAGCACCACCAGTTGGTCCTGCATTAGGTTCTAAGGGTTTGAATATAATGGAGTTTTGTAAAAGATTTAATGCAGAGACACAAGATAGCATTGGTAAAATATTACCTGTGCTTATTACTGTTTACAAAGATAAGTCTTTTGATTTCGTTATAAAAACACCACCTGCAGCAATTCAGTTGATGGAAATCACAAAATTAAAAAGTGGTTCTGCACAACCAAACCGTAACAAAGTAGCTTCTGTTACTTGGGATCAAGTTAAAGGTATAGCAGAAAACAAAATGAAAGACCTTAATGCATTTACAGTGGAGTCTGCTATGAAAATGGTAGCTGGTACTGCTAGAAGTATGGGTATCACTATCAGTGGAGATGCACCTTGGGGCAATCCAGTGGTAGCTGAAGAAGAAGCATAATTATTTATTCATCGGTAAGGGAGTTATTTTTAAATAGATGACGCTAATACCTTAAAATTTATTTAAATGGCAAAAGTTAGTAAAAAAAGGCAGATTGCAAATGCCAAAGTAGACTCTACTAAGTTTTACGCTCTTAAGGATGCTGTATCACTTGTTAAAGAAGTCAACACTACCAAATTTGATGCTTCAGTAGATCTTCACATCCGTTTGGGTGTAGATCCTAGAAAGGCTGATCAAGCAATCAGAGGTACCGTATCTCTTCCACACGGAACAGGTAAAGTTAAAAGAGTACTCGTATTATGTACACCAGACAAAGAAGCAGAAGCTAAAGCTGCTGGGGCAGATTATGCTGGATTGGATGAGTATATTACAAAAATCGGACAAGGATGGACAGATGTTGATGTGATCATTGCAATGCCAAGTGTTATGGCAAAAGTTGGTCAGATCGGTAGAATATTAGGTCCAAGAGGTTTGATGCCTAACCCAAAAACAGGTACAGTTACTATTAATGTAGGTGCTGCTGTAGAAGAAGTGAAAGCAGGTAAAATCTCATTCAGAGTAGACAAATATGGTATCATACATTCACCAATAGGAAGGGTTTCTTTCACTCCTGAGAAATTGGCTGAAAATGCTATGGAATTGATCTCAACTTTAGAGAAAATGAAGCCATCTACTGCAAAAGGAACATATATGAAATCTGTTAGTCTTGCTAGTACCATGAGTCCAGGTATTTCTATTGATACTAAAACCATTAAATAAACCATAAAATATATTCAAATGACACGTACAGATAAAGGTTTATTAATAGAAGAGTTAAAAGAAAAGTTTGAAAATTCATCGTACTTTTATGTAACAGATGCTTCAACTTTGACAGTAGCTAAAATCAACCAACTTAGAAGAACTTGTTTCGAAAAAGGTGTTGAGGTTAAAACAGTGAAAAATGCTCTTGCTGTAAAAGCAATGAGTGAACAAGCAGATAGTAAAAATTTCAAAGCAATATTTGAAGCATTTAAAGGTCAGAGTACAATTCTATTTTCAGAGGATGGTAAGCTTCCAGCTGCGATCATCAAAGAATTTAGAGGTAAAGATGCTAGACCAATTTTAAAAGCAGCTTATATTGATTCAGATATTTTCTTTGGTGATGATCAACTAGATATCTTAACGAAACTTAAAACTAAGAATGAGCTTATTGGTGATGTCATCTTTATGTTACAATCTCCAGCTCAGAATGTTATAAGTGCACTTAAGTCTGGTGGAGCTACCATAGCAGGTGTATTAAAGACTCTTGAAGAGAGAGGATAGTTTTATATGTATCCCTAAGGGGAATTTTAATGTTACGTTATAGCTTCCAACATTAACGCATTTTTTTATCAAAATTAATTAAAAACCATTATATCATGGCAGATTTAAAATCATTCGCAGAGCAATTAGTAAACTTAACAGTTAAAGAAGTAAGTGAATTAGCTCAAATCCTTAAAGATGAGTACGGTATCGAACCAGCAGCTGCAGCAGTTGCAGTAGCAGCAGGTCCAGCAGCAGCAGCAGCAGAAGCTCCAGCTGAAAAAACTGAATTCGATGTACACTTAACTTCAGCAGGTGCTAACAAATTAGCTATCGTTAAAGAAGTTAAAACTCTTCTTAACTTAGGTTTGAAGGAAGCAAAAGACATCGTAGATGCTGCTCCTGCATTACTTAAAGGTGGCGCTTCAAAAGCTGAAGCAGAATCTATCAAAGCAGCTTTGGAAGGAGCAGGTGCTTCTGTTGAGTTGAAGTAATTTGATAAGTTTTATATGGACTTAATTTCAGAAGTTAAGTCTGAAAATAAATGACATCTGGCTTAACTGACCTTCTGGTTGGTTAAGCCTATTGTCATTAATGACATTTTTTTTGAACAATTTGATACATTTTGTTCTTTATTTAACGAATTTCGCTAAACAAATATAAAGTATGACATCAAACGGAGTAGCAACCGCAGCCGGAAATAATAGAGTCAACTTCGGCAAAATTAAATTAGCAAACCAATATCCTGACTTACTCGAGATTCAAATAAAATCTTTTCAGGAGTTCTTCCAATTAGAAACTACCCCGGAAAATAGAGGGAACGAAGGTTTGTACCGGGTTTTTCAGGAAAATTTTCCAATATCGGATGCTAGAAACATTTTCGTACTCGAATTTTTAGATTACTTCATAGATCCACCTAGATACTCCATTGAGGAGTGTATGCAAAGAGGTTTGACTTATAGCGTTCCTTTGAAAGCGAAGTTAAGACTTTCATGTAATGATGAAGAACACGTAGATTTCCAAACTATCGTTCAAGATGTATTCTTAGGAAATATTCCTTATATGACTAATAAGGGTACATTTATGATCAATGGTGCTGAAAGAGTTGTTGTTTCTCAATTGCATAGATCACCAGGTGTATTTTTTAGTCAGACTTTTCACCCTAATGGTACAAAGATATTCTCTGCAAGAGTAATTCCTTTTAAAGGAGCTTGGATGGAGTTTGCAACAGATATTAACTCTGTAATGTATGCCTACATCGATAGAAAGAAGAAGTTTCCAGTTACCACTCTACTTAGAGCAATAGGTTTTGATTCAGATAGAGATATATTGAATCTTTTTGATCTTGCAGAAGAAATCACGACAGACAAACAATCTCTAAAAGCTGCAGTTGGTAGAAAACTTGCTGCAAGGGTTTTGAGAAAGTGGACAGAAGATTTTGTTGATGAAGATACTGGTGAAGTTGTAACTATCGAAAGAAATGAAATCATCTTAGAAAGAGATGTAATCTTAGACGAAGATAACATAGATTTGATTTCTGATGTAGATACTGATACAATTATTCTTCAAAAGGAGAACCTTGAGGAAGATTATTCTATCATCTATAATACATTGCAAAAAGACCCGTCATCTTCTGAAGTAGAAGCGGTTATACAAATATATAGACAATTAAGAGGTACTGATCCACCCGATGAAGAGACCGCTCGTGGTATCATCGATAAATTATTTTTCTCGGATAAGAGATACAATTTAGGTGAGGTAGGTAGATATAAAATAAATAGAAAACTAAAGCTAGATATTAGTAGAGATACTTTGGTTCTTACAAAAGAAGACATTATTTCTATCGTAAAATATCTTGTAAGTTTAGTAAACCAAAAAGCAGAGCTTGATGATATTGACCACTTAGCTAACAGAAGAGTTAGAACAGTTGGTGAACAATTATATGCTCAGTTTGGTGTTGGTTTGGCAAGGATGACACGTACTATTCGTGAAAGGATGAACGTGAGAGATAATGAAGTATTTACTCCAATAGATCTTATCAATGCTAGAACTTTATCATCTGTCATCAACTCATTCTTCGGTACAAGTCAATTATCTCAGTTCTTAGATCAAACCAATCCATTATCTGAAATAACACACAAACGTAGGATTTCAGCATTAGGGCCAGGTGGTTTGTCAAGAGAGAGAGCAGGTTTTGAGGTTAGGGACGTTCACTATTCTCACTATGGTAGACTTTGTACAATTGAAACTCCAGAAGGACCAAATATCGGTTTGATATCTACACTTTGTGTTCACGCAAAGGTAAATAAAATGGGTTTCTTAGAGACTCCTTACCGTAAAGTTACTGACGGGAAAGTGGATATGTCTGGAGATATTCTTTACTTATCTGCAGAAGCAGAAGATTACAGAAGAATAGCTCAGGCAAATGCAGTGATCAATGAATCTGGCGCATTCACAAGTGATAGAATTAAATCTAGAGAACACGGTGAATTCCCTGTATTGACGCCTTCAGAGCTTGAATATATGGATATCGCACCAAACCAAATCGTAGGTGTATCTGCATCTTTGATTCCATTCCTTGAAAATGATGATGCCAATAGAGCCTTGATGGGTTCTAACATGCAACGTCAAGCACTTCCACTAGTAAGACCAAAGTCGCCAATCGTTGGTACAGGTCTTGAAGCTAAAGTTGCTGAGGATTCAAATATGTTGATCAATGCTGAAGGTGAAGGTGTTGTTGAATACGTGGATGCTAACGAAATCGTTATTAGATACGATAGATCTGAAGAAGAATTGCTTGTTTCTTTTGATGATAATCTTAAGAAATACAACCTTACTAAGTTTATCAGAACTAATCAAGGATCATGTATCAACCTTAAACCAATTGTTAAAAAAGGACAAAGGGTAAGAAAAGGAAGTTTGCTTTGTGAGGGTTATGCAACTGAAAATGGAGAATTGGCTTTAGGTCAAAATCTTCAAGTAGCATTCATGCCTTGGAAAGGTTATAACTTTGAAGATGCGATCGTACTTTCTGAAAGAGTTGTAAAAGAAGATATTTTTACATCATTACATATCGAAAGTTATGAAATTGATGTAAGAGATACGAAATTAGGTGAAGAAGAATTGACCAATGATATTCCTAACGTAAGTGAAGAAGCAACTAAAGACCTTGATGAGAATGGTATCATTCGTATCGGAGCTTGGGTGAAAGAAGGAGATATTTTGATTGGTAAAATTACACCTAAGGGAGAATCTGATCCTACTCCTGAAGAAAAGCTTTTGAGAGCTATCTTTGGTGATAAAGCAGGTGATGTAAAGGATGCATCTTTGAAGGCATCTCCATCTACGCAAGGTGTTGTCATTAGTAAGCAATTGTTCGCTAGAGCTAAGAAGGATAAATTCCAAAAAGTTCAAGAGAAAGAGTTGTTATCCAAATTAGAAGACACTCATGCGATCAATATGAATGAGCTTAAAACCATTCTAGTTGATAAGTTGATGACTTTACTTGATGGTAAAATTTCTGAAGGTGTACGAAGTATTTACAACGAAGAATTAATACCAAAAGGTGCTAAATTTACACCTAAGTCTTTCAAAGAACTTGATTATTCTCAAGTTGATTATTCAGGTTGGACAAAAGATGGTGCAAATAATGAGTTGATTGCTAGATTATTACACAATTACTCTATCAAAGTTAACGAGGAGCTTGGTAGATATAAGCGTGAGAAATTTAATATCAGTATAGGTGACGAGTTACCAGCAGGTGTATTAAAACTTGCTAAAGTTTATCTTGCTAAAAAGAGAAAACTGAAAGTAGGAGATAAGCTTGCGGGAAGACACGGAAATAAAGGTATTGTATCTAGAATAGTTAGGGATGAAGACATGCCTTTCTTGGAAGATGGAACACCTGTAGATATCGTACTAAACCCATTGGGTGTACCATCAAGGATGAACCTTGGTCAGATTTTTGAGACCGTATTGGGCTGGGCTGGAAAGAGCCTTAATGTTAAATTTGCAACACCAATCTTTGATGGTGCGAGTTTGGCAGAAATAGAGCAATACATCGAAAAAGCTGGTCTACCTGCATATGGTCAAACCTATTTGTATGATGGTGAAACAGGAGATAAATTCCACCAACAGGCGACTGTAGGAGTTATCTACATGTTGAAATTATCACACATGGTGGATGACAAAATGCACGCAAGATCTATCGGACCATACTCATTGATCACACAGCAACCTTTGGGTGGTAAAGCTCAGTTCGGTGGACAGAGATTTGGAGAGATGGAAGTTTGGGCGCTTGAAGCGTATGGTGCTGCTAATATTCTACGTGAGTTATTGACGATCAAGTCGGATGATATCATCGGTAGAGCAAAAGCATATGAAGCCATCGTAAAAGGTGACAATATTCCTGATTCTAACATCCCTGAGTCATTTAATGTATTGGTACATGAACTTAGAGGTTTAGCTCTTGATATTAAATTTGATTAAAAGAATTTTTTAACGTTATATATTTTATATTATGCTTAAAAAGAAAGGTGTAAAACCAACCAAAGGATTCGAATCGATTACTATTAGTTTGAGTTCGCCAGATGAAATTCTGGAAAGATCTTTCGGTGAAGTATTAAAACCAGAAACAATTAATTATCGTTCTTACAAACCAGAAAGAGATGGTTTGTTTTGCGAGAGAATATTTGGTCCTGTAAAGGATTACGAATGTTACTGTGGCAAATATAAAAGAATAAGATATAAAGGTATCGTCTGCGACAGATGTGGTGTAGAAGTTACTGAAAAGAAAGTCAGAAGAGAGAGAATGGGACACATTAAGTTGGTTGTTCCTGTTGTTCACATCTGGTTTTTCAAATCATTGCCAAACAAAATTGGTTATCTTCTTGGTTATTCTTCTAAGAAATTAGAATCAATCATCTATTACGAAAGGTATGTTGTAGTTCAGCCTGGTGTCAAAGAAAATGACATTGCAAAGCATGAATTGTTGACTGAAGAAGAATACTTTGATGTATTAGATACTCTTCCAAAAGATAATCAATTACTTGATGATTCAGACCCTAACAAGTTTATAGCTAGAATGGGTGCTGAAGCTATCAAAGATTTATTGGAAAGAATCAAATTGGATGAACTTTCATTCGAATTGAGACACCAAGCTGCCAATGAGACTTCTCAACAGAGAAAATCAGAAGCACTTAAGAGATTAAGAGTAGTAGAAGCGTTCAGAGATGGTATGGCTAGTCAGGACAATAGACCAGAATGGACTATTATCCAATATTTGCCTGTAACTCCACCTGAATTGAGACCACTTGTACCTTTGGATGGTGGTAGGTTTGCGAGTTCAGATTTGAATGATTTGTACAGAAGAGTTATTATTAGAAATAACCGTTTAAAGAGACTTTTGGAAATCAAAGCTCCAGAAGTAATCTTGAGAAACGAAAAAAGAATGTTACAGGAAGCTGTGGATTCATTGTTCGATAACTCAAGAAAATCTAATGCAGTAAAAGCAGAAGGTGGTAGATCTTTGAAATCTTTGAGTGATGTACTTAAAGGTAAACAAGGTCGTTTCCGTCAGAACCTTTTGGGTAAAAGGGTAGATTATTCTGGTAGATCGGTAATCGTCGTAGGACCTACATTGCTATTACATGAGTGTGGTATTCCTAAAGGTATGGCTGCTGAGCTTTTCAAACCGTTTGTTATCAAGAAATTGATAGAAAGAGGTGTGGTAAAGACAGTTAAGTCTGCCAAAAAACTTGTTGATAAGAAAGATCCTGTAATTTGGGAAATTCTTGAAAATATCTTGAAAGGGCACCCTGTTTTATTAAACAGAGCTCCTACACTTCACAGATTGTCTATCCAAGCTTTCCAACCAAGGTTAGTAGAAGGTAAAGCAATCCAACTTCACCCATTGGTGTGTGGTGCATTTAACGCGGATTTTGACGGTGACCAGATGGCAGTGCACGTTCCTTTGGGACATGCAGCAATATTGGAGGCACAAATGTTAATGTTGTCTGCGCATAATATGTTGAACCCACAAGATGGTTCTCCAGTAATGTTACCTTCACAAGACATGGTTTTAGGATTATATTATCTTACAAAACCACGTAAATCTGTAGGAGAAATTAAGGTAAAAGGAGAGGGTAGTACTTTTTACAGTGCGGAAGAAGTGATTATTGCTTTCAATGAAGGCAAAATTGATCTTCACGCAGTGATAAAAGTGCGTGCAAATGTGGAAGTGGAAGATGGTAAATTGGGTATTAGAATTACTGAAACAACCGTAGGAAGAGTTATTTTTAACCAATCTACACCACCAACAGTTCCTTTTATAAATCAATTAATGACTAAAAAGTCATTGAAAAAGATCATTCAGGACATTATCACTCGTACAGATTTCTCTGCTACTGCAAAGTTTTTGGATGAGATTAAAGAACTTGGATTTTTCTGGGCTTACAAAGGTGGATTATCATTTAACCTTGGAGATCTTATCACACCGAGTATTAAAGAGCAAACATTGTTAGATGCTCAGGAAGAAGTAGATGAAGTTTGGGAAAATTATAACATGGGTCTTATCACTCCAAATGAGAGATACAACCAAGTTATCGATAAATGGACATTTGCGGATAATAAAATTACCGACAACCTTATGCGAGAAATCGCTCAGCACAAACAAGGATTTAACTCCGTGTTTATGATGCTTGATTCAGGAGCTAGGGGATCTAAACAACAGATCAAGCAGCTTTGTGGATTGAGAGGATTGATGGCAAAACCAAGAAAATCTGGTGATACAGGTGGGGCAATCATTGAAAACCCTATCCTTGCAAACTTCCTTGATGGACTTTCGGTTTTGGAATATTTTATCTCTACACACGGTGCGCGTAAAGGTCTTGCGGATACAGCCTTAAAGACAGCTGATGCGGGTTACCTTACAAGAAGATTGGTGGATGTTGCACAAGATGTAATCATTACTGAAGAGGATTGTAAGACACTAAGAGGTATTGATACTGAAGCCCTTAAGGATAATGAAAACGTTATCGAAACGCTTGGTTCTAGAATTGTAGGTCGATATTCACTTTATGATGTAAAAGATTTAGTAACTGATGAGATGTATGTAGAAGCTGGTGAATATATTTCTCCAGAAGTGGCGGCAAACATTGAAAAGTCAGGTATAGAGATGGTTACTATCAGATCAGTGCTCACTTGCGAAACTAAAGTAGGTGTGTGTGCGAGATGTTATGGTAAAAATCTTGCTACTGGTAGAAGGGTAGAAACAGGTGATGCTGTAGGTATTATTGCAGCACAAAGTATCGGTGAACCAGGAACTCAGCTTACACTTCGTACCTTCCACGTGGGTGGTATCGCATCGGTTTCTAAAACTGAATCAGAAATCACTTCTAAATTTGACGGAATACTTGAATTTGATAATATCAAAGTTACTGAGCAAATCGAAGGTGGTGCAAAAAGTCAGGTAGTATTATCTCGATCTGGTGAAATCAGGGTTATGGATCCTGAAACCAAAAAGATTTATAACTCATACTTTATCCCTTATGGTTCTACATTGATTGTACAAGACAAACAGAAGATAGAAAAAGGAGACGTTATATGTAATTGGGATCCATTTAACAACTTGATCATTTCTGAATTTGGTGGTATTGCTAAGTTTGAAGATATCGAAGAAGGTGTCACTTACCGTGTGGAAAGAGATGACCAAACTGGATATGCTGAAAAAGTAATCATCGAAGCTAAGAATAAGAAAAAGATTCCAGTAATTAGAATCTTTTCTCCAGGTGGCGATGAACTTAAAACATATAACATTCCGTTAGGAGCTTATATTTCTATTGAAGATAATTCAGAGATCGTACCAGGTCAGAAAATCGTTAAAATACCACGTAACTTGGGTAAAATTCAGGATATTACGGGTGGTCTTCCAAGGGTTACTGAATTATTTGAAGCGAGAAATCCTTCAAATCCGGCAGTAACAGCTGAGATCGACGGTATCGTGACTTATGGTAAAATCAAACGTGGTAATAGAGAGATTTTTGTCGATGACGAGAAGACAGGTCAAAGAAGAAAATACTTGATAGGATTGTCTAAACACTTACTCGTACAAGAAGGAGATTTCGTAAGAGCAGGTATGCAATTGTCAGATGGTGCTGTAGCTCCGTTGGATATATTGAATATCAAAGGACCTTTTGCAGTTCAATCTTACTTAGTTAATGGAGTACAGGAAGTTTATCGTTCTCAAGGTATTGCCATCAATGACAAACACATCGAAGTAATCGTGCGTCAAATGATGAGAAGGGTAGAGATCATCGATCCAGGTGATACTACTTTCCTTGAAGGAGAAGCAGTAGATAGACATGAGTTCAATGAGCAGAATGACTGGATTTATGACAAAAAAGTAGTTGTAGAACCAGGTGATTCTCAAAATTTGAAAGCAGGTCAGATTGTATCTATTCGTCAATTCAGAGAAGAAAACTCTAATCTGAAGAGAAATGACAAAAAGATTGTAGAAGTAAGGGATGCAGTTCCTGCTACATCTAGTGTTATTTTGCAAGGTATTACTAGAGCGTCGCTTGGTGTGGAAAGCTGGATTTCAGCTGCATCATTCCAAGAGACAACAAAAGTCTTGAGTACTGCTGCGATTTCTGCGAAAAGAGATAACCTTACTGGATTGAAAGAAAATGTAATTGTTGGTAAAAATATTCCAGCAGGTACAGGTTTAAGAAGATTCAAAGATATGGTTGTCGAAGCAGTTAATGAATATGATGTAGTCTAGTTTTTTGAAGATTAGAAATATCTAAATATAAATGGCTCCTTGTTTAAAAACTTGGAGCCATTTTTGTTATAATTAAGTTCAGCGATTTTGATAAATCATTAGCTAATTCAACTGATATGCAATTATACACGACTTGTCAAGGATGTGGACAGCACATTTTATTGGAATCAAAAGCGGTCACAAGGCCTGAATTGAGAAAAATAGAAGGTGAATATGTTGAAATTGCCTGTTCCCATTGTTCTAAAAAGGAGCAAGTACATATTAATGATATTATTGCTCGACCGAGTGGTGTAATACTTTGGTCTGCCATGATTTTTGGTTTAGTCTTAGCTTTTTATTTATGGTGGACCTTCAATATTTTCAGTTTAATTGCGCTAGGTTTGCCTTTTTTGATCTGGAGAATTCAAGCTAAAAAGATCCATACTTTTAATGACTACAAAATCTATTAAAAAGCTTTTTATTTTGCTAAGCTTCCATTAGAAGTTGAATTCCCATTTTTAAAGAAGTGTTATTCATGGTTCATTAACCACTTCACCATATTACCAAACTGTTGTCCCCACATAACTTCACTGTGTCTACCTCTATCTTTGATAACAACTCTATAGTTCTCGCTTGGATAGTTATGTTTTTTGAGTATCCAGTATGTTTTTTCTAGTGTAGCTTGCATGCCTCTACTTTCTGATTTACTGCCCATCACATATATTTTGCTGAAGTGCTTTGGTTCAATATTGTAAATCGGTGGATAAATCCAAAAAGCGGGCGACATTACACCTGCTTTACCAAAAACATCACTATGACGAGTAGCTGCATAAAAAGAAATAAGCCCACCTAGCGAACTACCTACAATAATAGTGTTTTCTCTACTTGGTAAAGTGCGAAGATGCTGGTCCACTTTAGGTTTCAACTCAGTAATGATGAAATCAAGAAATAGCTCTCCTTCACCATGATATTTTTTATGGTTGTGTGGCATATATTCTGATCCACGGTAATGTCCACCATTATCGATGCCTACTAGGATTACTTGATCTTTCAAAGGAAGACTATCCATTACTTTCTGTAAGTTCCAAGGTTTGAAATAAGCAGTATTTTGGTCAAAAAGATTCTGACCATCCATAAGATACATGACTGGAAACTTTTTTTCAGGAAATTTATAGTATGCTTTTGGCAATAATATTCTTGTGGTACGTCTTCGTCCCAATTTTGACATCAAAATGTCTTGTACGAACAATCTGGAAATATTTTTTTGAATAATCATGGTAAAGGAATAAACGTTGGGATATAACAATATTTATTCCCATAAAGTTTGTCGGCAATCAATTTTAATGTGGAAACTTAATATTTATTTGGCGATATTTACTTTGAATAGAAAGGTATAAAGAATATTATAAATAACACAGAATCATTTTGTGTAACCAATTCAAGAATTTTCTTTTCGATCATTTGCACCTATCTAATTTTTTATAACTTTGCCAATCTAGGGTCAGTTTTAAAAATGGTTTTATTAGCCAAAATGTGACTTGGAATTGCAAATTGACAAAATTAATTTAAATTTAATAAAATGAGAAGGAGAACATTTATTGCACAAACAGCTACTATGGCTGCTTTAGGGTCTGTTACACAAGTTATGGGAACTGCAGGCTTATCTTTGTTCTCGTCTAAAGTCAAGTGTGGTTTTATAGGTGTAGGCGCTAGAGGGTTAGGTACTTTGTCACTTGCTTTACTCAGGAAAGATGTATTAGTCACTGCAATTTGCGATATAGATCCCATCACTACAGGAAAAGCTGTAAAAATGGTCACAGATGCTGGTCAAGCTAAGCCTATTTTATTCACTGCTGGCGATCAGGATTATAAAAAAATGCTTGATCATAAAGATGTCGATGTAGTATTTATTTGTACTCCTTGGGAGTGGCATACACCGATGTCCGTAGATGCGATGTTGGCAGGAAAAGCAGTAGCTTGTGAGGTCGCAGGTGCTATGAGCGTGGATGAATGCTGGCAAATGGTACGAACTTACGAAAAGACGTTGACACCATTTATGATTATGGAAAATGTCTGTTATCGTCGAGACGTCATGGCTGTATTAAATATGGTGAGAAAGGATGTGTTTGGTGAGATGATACATTTAGAAGGTGGATATCAGCACGATCTACGTGAAGTAAAATTTAATGATGGTGTCAATTATTATGGTGGTGGCGTAGAATTTGGTGATAAAGGATATAGTGAATCTAAATGGCGCACATCTCATTCTGTCCATCGTAATGGTGAGTTGTATCCAACACATGGTATCGGCCCTATAGGAAGTATTATCAATAATAATAGAGGGAACAGATTTGAATATCTTACATCGATGGCTTCTAAAGCTAGGGGTCTTCATAAATTCGTCACCGAACATCCAAAAGGTGGCGCTAATCATCCGAATGCGAAGGTTAATTTTAGACTTGGAGATGTAGTTACCACTAATATTATGACTGCAAATGGTGAGAGCATAACATTAACACATGATACCAATTTGCCGCGACCATATTCTCTAGGGTTTAGAGTGCAAGGTACCAAAGGCTTGTGGATGGATGTGAACAAATCGATTTATATAGAAGGTAAAAGTCCATCTCATAAATGGGAATCAGCTGATGTTTATCTCAAAGAAAATGACCATCCTTTATGGAAAAAATATGAAGCTGATGCATCAGGCGCTGGACATGGTGGAATGGATTGGTTTGTGTTAAATGCATTTCTAGAAGCATACAAAAATAACGATCCGATGCCACTTGATGTCTATGATCATGCAAGTTGGGCCGTAATAACTTGTCTATCTGAACAATCTATTGCTTTGGGCGGTGAGCCGCAGATTTTTCCTGATTTTACTGATGGGAAATGGATGAATAGAAAGCCAATTTTTGCTTTGGGTGATAAATATTGAATATTTTATACAAAACCTTACCCAATAGAATACGTTTAGCATATAGAAATTATAGTTTTTTAAGTATTTAATGATATAATGGACATTATAAAATGGGATATTTCTCTTTTTGAATTTATCAATCACGACCTAAGCAATGGTTTTTTTGATATGCTCTTACCTTGGTTAAGAGAACCTTTGTTTTGGGTTCCTTTTTATATATTTTTGATTTCATTTGTTTTTTTTAACTTTGGAAAAAAAGCTTATTGGTTTGTCATTTTTGTGATTTTGACTGCTGCGTCTGCTGATCTTATTAGTAGTAGAGCTATAAAAAAGACAATAAAAAGGATTCGTCCGTGTAATACCGAAATGCTACAGATAGTGGAGCGAGTGCATTGTGGTGCGGGCTATAGTTTTACATCATCACACGCTGCCAATCATTTTGCAGTTGCTACTTTTCTAATAATGACTATTGGGCAAATTTTGCCAAAGATAAAAAAGTGGCTGTGGCTTTGGGCTGCAAGTATAGCTTTAGCTCAGGTGTATGTGGGTGTTCATTTCCCTTTGGATGTACTGGCAGGTGGCATACTCGGGGTGGTTTTAGGAAGGCTATGGTCAATGCTCTTTTTAAAGTATTACGGACATGTTTTGTATAAAGAAATGTTAGCATAATGAATATTTCAGAAATAAAAGATATTTTAGCTTCTGTGACGGATCCTGAAATTCCGGTAATTACTATTTACGATCTAGGGATTCTAAGAAATGTAGAAATAGAAGAAAGTACACAAAAGGTAGTCGTTTATATTACCCCGACATATACTGGATGTCCTGCGATGGATATGATTACTGTCCAAATCAAAGCCGCTCTTCAAGATTATGGTTATAACAACGTGGAGGTTATATCTTTGTTAGAGCCGACATGGACGACAGACTGGATCAGTGAATTAGGGCGTCAACAACTCATGGAATATGGTATATCACCTCCTGCGGAAAAGACTACTGATCCATCATTTCTCAAAGGTGAAGCTCCAAGTGTCCAATGTCCACAATGCAAGTCTTTTGACACAGAGATGATTAGTAGATTTGGCTCTACAGCTTGTAAGTCATTGTACAAATGTAAATCCTGTTTAGAACCATTTGATTATTTTAAGTGTCATTAATAGATGATTGTTAATATATTAAATATTATTTTAAAATTTATGTGTATTCATTGGCATTATTGTAATTAGCCAAACATATATTTCAGATTGTATTAATGGTCTCATTAAATTTTTTTCAGCGACTATTTTATTAGATTACTAAAATAGGTTAGTGGTTAGAGATTTTGCCTAATTAAAATATTTTACTATATTTACATTCATGTTTTGTTTTTTTAGTATTAAAAATAGAAATCCAATATGTCATTTATAAACTTAAGAGTAGCATCAGGAATAGCAACGATTACTTTTGACCGAGCAGAAAAATTCAATAGTTTTGTTAGACCTATGGCATTAGCCTTTCAGGCTTTTTTAGACCAAGTATCTGAAGATGCTTCTGTCCGATGTGTCGTTATCACTGGTAACGGGAAAGCATTTTGTGCAGGTCAAGATTTGCAAGAAGCTACAGACCCTGATGGACCTGCTCTATCAAAAATCGTAGGAGAACATTACAATCCAATAATTACTCGAATCAGGCAGTTGCCTAAGCCTGTTATAGCAGCAGTTAATGGAGTTGCCGCAGGTGCAGGGGCGAACATTGCGTTAGCCTGTGATATAGTAATCGCAACCGAGTCAGCATCATTTATTCAAGCTTTCAGTAAGATTGGTTTAATTCCAGATAGTGGTGGAACTTATACATTACCAAGGTTGATAGGATTTCAAAGAGCATCTGCACTCATGATGTTAGGGGAGAAGGTGAGCGCAAAAGATGCTCAATCTATGGGGATGATATATAAAAGTGTCTCTGATGAGTTGTTTTTGGCTGAAGTAGATAGGGTTGCAGCACAATTGGCTACAATGCCTACTTATGGATTGGCATTGACAAAACAAGCACTAAATGAGACTTACCACAATGATCTAGAAAAACAACTAGCATTGGAAGATAAATTACAAACATTGGCTGGTAATAGTGATGATTACGTAGAAGGTACAACCGCTTTTCTAGAAAAAAGAGCACCAATATTTAAAGGATCCTAAGTAAAGAATAGGATTACATTATGGCTTTTTAGAAAACGAATAAATCAATTCTTTAAACCTTGGGAGCATCTTTCTAATGTTTAATATTTTATTTTAAGTTCCTTTTGTAAATATTTTTAAAGGACTAAATTAGGAAAATATGAAGATTTTTAAGAATAAACAAGGTATTCCTACTATTTTAGAGCAAATAGATAATTATGAAGGTGAAGAATTAGATCTATTAGCATCACTCATATTTGCTATCAGACCTACAAGTAAGGAACGTAAAAATGGTGAGTTAATTAGATTTGATGAATTGGTCCAATATCTTAAAGATTCCAAATTGCACAGAGATGGGTTGAGGAATTATTTGATCCGAATTACTGCAAATCAAAGAATAAGCACGACACTTACGGATGCCAATATTATTTCTGGAATTGATTTTTGGAGTGAATTATGGGATAGACTGTCTTACAAAATTTTACCTGATCAACCAGAAAAAGGATCAATTGATAATTTGCTTGTAAACGTATTTTATCAAGAAACAGATAGTAAATGGGTAAGTAGTATACCAGAAGAAAAGGCAGATGAATTGTTGGATCTACTACTTTTTAAAGGGATGTATGAATATGATTTGGAA
>Ga0075154_10000428_pt1 | contig 35542 bp, 34 predicted proteins | sample JI71714BDNA_FD_70965 | JGI IMG/M metagenome (GOLD analysis project Ga0075154, IMG submission 70965) | Wastewater effluent complex algal communities from Wisconsin, to seasonally profile nutrient transformation and Carbon sequestration -... | ecosystem: Engineered > WWTP > Effluent > Algae... | reverse complement strand
ATTTCCAAACCCCAAACCCCAACGAAAAGCTACCGGAATACGGACATCAGGTTTCGTGGACAGATGCCATTAAAGCTGGATTTGGCTCAAAAGAACACAAAGCTTTAACCTCTTCATTTGATTATGCTGGCCCCTTAACGGAAACTGTTCTCATGGGTAATTTAGCGATTCGGTCTTACCAAGCCGGTACGCCGAGTGAAGGCAACCGATTGAAATTTGAGGGAAGGAAGAAATTATTGTGGGATGGTCCCCAAATGAAAATCACCAATTTCGAGGCCGCTAACCAATTCGTAGGTCGACCTTACCGAGAGGGATGGAAGTTAGTGTAATCCTTTCCCAAAACCAAAGGCCGCCGATCCAGTATGATCAGGCGGCCTTTTCTATGAAAGGAAGTTAAATATGCCCAGTTATTTTTTCTTATTTCGTTCGTAGAACTCAATGAATCGAGCAAAATCCTCAACCGGCAATCTTTTGGCAATAATGCGGTTTGCACTATCCAGAATATAAGTTGTAGGAGTTGCATAGACATCAAATTGATTCAAAAAGTCAACTTGCCGTTTGGCATCCCATACGTTGATTAAAGAATTTGTTTGGTAGGTTTTGATGAAATTGCTCCACTTTCCTGCATCGATATCTGTACTAATCATATACACAGCAATTTTCCGATTTTTGCCAAATTCCTGGTTGAATTTCACAATTTTGGGTGCACTTTCTTTACAATGGCTGCAATCGGGACTGTAAAATATGAGGAATTTATAGTCTCCGGAATGACTACCAATTTTGATGGGTTTTACTTCAGCATCGTAAAGGAGTAAATCAGGAAAGACTTTCCCCGTAACCAATGGTTTTAATACGCTTACTCGGTCTTGAAATCTTTTCCGTTGTTTTTCGTCCAGCCAAGAACCATTCTTTAAATAATGATTTTCGGCTAGATGTACAAAAACGCCGTCCAAACCCACCACATCAATATTTTCATATTTGTTGGAAATAAGGTAGAGCACATAACGATATACCTCCAAGTTGACTTTCGCTTTGCCAAGGACTTTGTCGGCATCAGTTATGATAGAGTCGGCCACTTGGTACACCAAATCTTTAAAATACCGCTCGACTCGACCTTGTAAAAAGGGCGTTCTAATCATCCGCTCATCGGAAAAGTCGATAAAGTCGAAATAATGATTTTTGTAAAACTGAATGAGATAACTTGAATCTACCCGGCCTGAAGGAAGTTTGGGCAATTCCGTGGGAAGTTCAGGATCTTGATTGGCTTGAATGATTTTTGCTGCAAAACTTCCAGAATTTGACCCGACAAAACCTTGGGTCGCTTTTTTTACCTCAGTTTGTAATTGATTGATCTGTTCTCTGAACTGCGTTTGCTGAACTTTATCTTGTGTCTTGGTTAATTGTTGATTGAGGCCTTGGGCTTTTTGCGTTTGATCAACGATGAATCTACGGTAATTGAATAACGATTCATTTTCAGGAGACCCTTTGAATTTTACCGTTTTAACAAAATCTGTAGTGTCTGCTGCTATCGAAAATGCAGGCTCTTTCCCAGAGATTAAAAAATCATAATATCGACTTGGTGAAAATACGAGCATGTACATGCCGCCTTTTAACGGTTCGCTTCCACGAAAAACCATTCGACCTTGTTTAACCTGGGCGGAATCAACCGTGATGTACTGGGTACCTCCATAATAATGGGCAAGACGAATGTATTGATTTTCAGGAGCTCCTTTCAAATCTACGGTAATTTCATACCCTTGGGCATACAAGGTGATTGTCTGGCTGATTAGACCAATCAAAAGGATTACGTTGCGCAACATAGTTCGGTTTGCTGGATTAATTCTCACAAATTTCGACAAAAATATGAAACGTTCACTACCTATCTTTGTATATAATCGATTCATACCCATGTTTTTTATCGTATCTAAGGTGCTGAGTTTTTTTGTTATGCCTTTGGGCTGGTTTTTTCTATTCGGTTTTTTTATCGCCAAAAAATACCAACTTCCAAAAATTTGGATTGCCTGTGGCCTTTTTCTTTTGGGCGGGGTCACCAATCGATACCTGATGGCGTTTTGTATCCACCATTGGGAGCTTCCTACCCAAGAAATCAAGCAAATAACACCAAAAAAAGTAGCCATTGTTTTGACTGGCGGACTTTTTTCGGAGAATGCTACCCCTCAAAATCTTCACTTAGGAACGCACGCCGATCGGATGTTTCAAGCGCTTCGTTTGTATCAAGAAGGGAAAGTGGAACGAATCCTGATCAGTGGAGGCACTTTGGACAATTTGTACAGTGATATGCTCTCCGAGGCTGAACTAGCGGGGTTGTTTTATCAAGCCCAAGGTGTGAAAGCCGAACATGTAATGATTGAAAATAAGGCTAGAAATACATTTGAAAACGCTAAGTTTTCCATTGCATTATTACAAGCCAATGGAGTAAAGAGCAAAGATGTGTACTTAGTAACTTCCGCATTGCACATGCGCCGTTCCTTGGCTTGTTTTGAAAAACAAGGTTGGCACGTGGCTTTCATAGCCACTAACCCTTTGGCATCATCTCTGCCCACATGGCGTTGGATTTATTTGATTCCAGACTATTTTACGTTTTTCCATGCGAATCAGCTGATCCACGAATGGGTAGGATGGGTTATTTATTCGCTGGTGGGTTATTTGTAAAATACGTTTCCAAGAATCGTACGACTTGAGCGGTTTCTTGTGCATCCAATCCTTTGAGATCTGGATTCGCATACCCCAAGGCTTGTAATGCCTGTGCGAATTGCTTGTTGGTCCTGAACTTGATCATTTTCCCCTGAGCATAGAGGTAGCGGTAGACTTGCGTTGAAAATCCGGTAGTTTCGGAGGATTGACCTAAAATAGCGTCGGACTGCCGCGTGGTATAATGCTTTTGTATAAAAGTAAGCGAAGGATTTTCCCAGACAACTTCATAATAATCGAGAGGCTGGAAAAAATCAGTCGGAGGGAACCCATTTCTAAATTCTCTTGCCTTGATTTTGAATGCAGCTACCTGAGCTGCCTCGTAATAGATTGGTTTTGAGGATTGTACTTCGACATGATTTTTAAACGAATTATACCGCATTTCATCCACTTTTTTCCAAGCTCCAGTTTGGCGGATCTTAAGTTCGCCGGGCTCCCATTTTTCTTGCCAATACGGGCTGCCTTCGATGCGTAAATTTTTGTAGGCCAACATAGGGGTTCCATCCCCTTGATTGACGTAAGCTTGAGCGGCTTGACCGAAACTGGCCATGGGCAAAAGCAATATTAGTGTCGATAACCAACGTAATTTCATGCACTTTTTTGATCAAGTTTACAAAAAAAGCCGGAATAAATCCGGCTTAATGTCAAATACTTAAAATATGTACCATCCGAAGTAGATCATCATGAATGGGTTTTTGCTTTTTTATCGTGTCGATAAAGGGCGTATATACCAATTCATTGTTGACAATACCCGCCATGACATTTTTGTACCCTTTCATTAATCCTTCCACTGCACCAAGGCCTAGACGACTGGCCAAGATTCGATCGTAGGCAGTTGGTGTACCACCCCGTTGAATATGACCTAATGTGGTCACCCGTATGTCCAATTTACCTTCTACTTGATTTTTAATGGATTCCGCGATTTGTGCAGCATTTCCTTCCTCATCGCCCTCGGCCACCACCACGATGGAGGATGATTTTGATCGACTCCAACCGTCTTTTAACGTAGTGACAACATTCTTTAATGGCGTGTGGGTTTCAGGGACCATGATGATTTCCGCGCCCCCACCAATACCAGACTGAATGGCAATATAGCCCGAATCACGTCCCATAACTTCGATAAAAAACACACGGTCATGAGAATCCGCGGTATCCCTGATTTTATCAATAGCCTCGAGTGAAGTATTGACCGCCGTATCAAAACCAATGGTATAATCAGTTCCGTACAAATCATTATCAATAGTTCCGGGACAACCTACGGTGGGAAGTTGGTATTCATTATAAAAAATCTCAGCTCCGGTAAATGTACCATTTCCTCCGATAGCCACGAGACCATCGATACCATGGGCAATCAAGTTGTCGTATGCTTTTTTGCGCCCCTCCGGGGTCATAAATTCTTTGCTACGGGCTGATTTTAAGATGGTGCCTCCGCGTTGAACAATATTACTTACCGACTGGGATGTCATCGGGAAAATATCCCCTGAAATCATTCCATTATATCCCCGCCGAATTCCATACACTTCAATTCCGTGATAAATCGCCCCGCGTACCGCTGCTCGAATACAGGCATTCATACCGGGAGCATCTCCGCCAGAGGAAAAAATTGCAATTCGTTTCATTACAAAGTAGGTTAATTTTCGTGCCCTTCTGATTGACAGGTGCAAAAATACATAGATTAAATGGAATCCGCCACCTTTAAATTCATTTGGTATTTTAAGAATTTTCGAAATAATATGGAATTAAAAGTAGATTTCCCATTATCCTTCTTAAAAATACCATTTCTCAAGCAGCAAATGGAATGTCATCCCAGCCAAAAAACTAGAGGATATCATGTTCCAGGTATTTTTTTTGATTTTTAAAATTTCAATCGCCAAAAAACCGATCATAAACGAAGCGACTACAATGAGCAATTGGCCAAGTTCCAAGCCCACATTGAAGGCAAAAAGTTCCGAGACTATTTCACTACTTTGGCCCAGTAAGCTGCGTAAATAAGTGGAAAAGCCCATGCCATGGATCAACCCAAAGAACACAGCAAAGAAGTACCGTAATAATTTACGTTCTTGAACAATCTGGCCATTCCGTCCGCTTTGCTGAACTAGATTGGTTAGGCATGTGATCAAGATGGAAAGGGGAATTAGAAATTCGATCAACGCTGAATCAAACGATAGAATTTGTAACGCGGCCAAGGCTAAGGTAATGGAGTGCCCAACGGTAAAGGCCGTTACCAAAATTAATACGTTTTTCCAATCCCATAGTGTGTATACGGCACATAGTGACAGGACAAATAAAATGTGATCATACCCGTTCAGGTCTGTAATGTGGTCAAAACCAAGTCGAATGAAGGTAAAAAAAGTCTCCATTGTTTAAGAGGTGGGTTTAAATAATGGCAAGGTAGGCCAATTTGCTTTATTTTAAAAACCAAGCCTTCCTTTTTCCCAAAGCGCGCGGCTTTTTCTATCTTTGCTCAATGGAAAAGTTCGTCGTTTCGGCCCGTAAATACCGCCCGGTTACTTTTGACACTGTCGTTGGTCAAGATCATATCACAACGACCTTGAAAAATGCTATTCGTACCCATCATTTGGCGCAGGCATTTTTGTTTTGTGGACCGCGAGGTGTTGGGAAAACGACATGCGCCCGTATCCTTGCCAAAACCATCAATTGCCTCAATTTATCCGATGAAATTGAGCCTTGTAATGCGTGTCAATCCTGTAAAAGTTTTGATCAAAGTACCTCATTCAATATTCACGAATTGGATGCCGCCTCCAATAATTCGGTGGACGATATCCGGAATCTCATTGATCAGGTACGTTTCCCCCCGCAACAAGGGAAATATTCGGTTTATATCATTGATGAGGTTCACATGCTCTCGCAAGCGGCTTTCAATGCTTTTTTAAAAACGCTTGAAGAACCACCCAAACATGCGATATTTATTTTAGCCACGACCGAAAAGCATAAAATTTTACCTACCATCTTAAGCCGATGTCAGATTTTTGATTTCAACCGGATTCAACTCTCCGATATTGCCCAACATCTGGCTAAAATTGCGCAAAAAGAACATATTGAGGTTGAACTTGCCGCACTCGATGTAATCGCACAAAAAGCCGAAGGTGGGCTTCGGGATGCGCTGTCCATGTTTGACCTTAATGTGACTTTTGCCGGTGGTCGCCCCCTAACCCGAGCTGCTGTTCTCGAAAATCTGCATATCCTCGATTACGACTATTTCTTCCGCATGACGGAGGCCCTTCGGTCAGGTTCTACAACCCAGGTATTGCTGATATTTGATGAAATTTTGGCTAAAGGGTTTGATGCGCATCAATTTGTCATCGGTTTAAATGAGCACATGAGGAATCTTCTGGTGGCTCAACAACCCGAAACGAAGCGTTTACTCGAGGTTTCCCCTTCAGTTCTCGCTAAATATGAGGAACAAGCTCGGCTTCTGTCCCCCGATTATCTGTTGTCTTCCTTGAGTGTTGGACAAAATCTAGATCAACAGTTTAAAATAGCTAAAAATCAACGTTTACATGTCGAAATTGGCTTACTGAAACTCGCCCACATACACCAGGTATTATCTTTAGCCAGCCTGCCAAATAATCCTGAGGTAGAAAAAAAAAAAATAGTTGATTCACAATCTACTCAAGGAAAACTACCTCAAACCACGATACCTGAGACCGCCACGCCTGCACGAAAAACGTCATTGGCGAAATCGATAGGGTTGAAATCAACGCTCGATATAGACCAAGTGGCCGCACCTACTGCTCCTGCTGTTCATATGACGGCTCCGGAGCAAAGTGATCCTGCAGTTGGTTCTGAAACGCTGCCTTGGACCTTAGTTCAAGTGGAAAAGGCCTTGACCCAGTTTTCCGCGCAATGTCAACTTGAGACTGAAAAAGTTATTCTAACAAAAACTCCGAAGCTGGAGGCCGATGGGTTAGTTTTTCAGTTAACCAACGAGGTCCAATCCGGAGTTTTTGATGAAATGAAGCAAGCACTGGGTGCGTTCCTGCGGCAAAAATTTGGGAAGTCTGAGATCTTGTTAACCAAAGAAATGGTGGTTCAGGATGCCATTCGAAAACCTTATACTGCGCAGGAAAAATTTGAGGCAATGCGGCAAAAAAATCCGACTATAGATCTTCTACGGGAGGCGATGCACCTCGAATTATTATTTTAAATACATCCCTATTTTTTGAAAACCGATTTCAGTAACCCTCCCCAGTTTCCATCAATTTTGGATTTTGACGTCAGTAAATCAGGGTAGACTTCTTCAAAAGGTTGGGCCAGTAAAGATTGTGAGAATGTGCCAAAATCGATACCTCCAAACGTACCGGACGACATCCAAAGGAGGTTCGTCTGAAACCAATTTTGCTTCTGGAGGTACGCTTGAAGTGCTTCACGGTCACTGAATACCCTGAGATCAGATCGGCCAAAAGCTTCTTGAATTTCTTCCACTGTGAGTGCGGCCATTTTTTTTATGGCCAACGTTTGGGGTGAAAAGAAAACGATAGCTTGGTCTGCCGCAGCCAAGGTATCAAAGTATTGAGGCAAAAAATCTTTATTTAAAGAACTGTAGGTGTGCAGTTCATAGCAAGCTACGAGTCTGCGTGAGGGAAATAGCTCTTTGGTGGCTGCCGTAGTGGCTTTCACTTTGGATGGAGCGTGTGCAAAATCCCGGTAAACTGCGACATGCTCATTTTGTACTACTTTTTCAAGCCGTTTGGCAGCTCCCCGGAAGGAGGGAATCGCTGCGTAGAACTGATTTGCTGAAATACCTAATTTCTCCAAAACTAACCGAGCGCCTTCCAAATTCTTCATATTATGTTCACCAAACAATTGAATCGGAATTTCTTGATTTTTTGTTTGCAGAATCACTTGGCCTTGTTCGATCCGGTAGGGATGGGCTTTGTAAGGATGGGTACTGACGTCAGCTCGGTCTTTTTCGCCAATTACCCGAAGAATATCATCCGTTTCATCAAAAAATAAGGAACCGGCTTTCGGTAAACCATCGGCTAATTCTTCAAATGTTTTAACATAGGAATCGAATGTAGGGAAAACATTGAAATGGTCCCAAGCTATACCGCTAAACAAAACCATGTGCGGATGGTAAAAATGGAATTTTGATCGTCTTTCCAAGGCTGACGATAAATATTCATCTCCTTCAATGATGATTACAGGCGCGTCTGAGGTTAACTTGACCATCAAGTCAAATCCATCAATTTGAGCACCCACCAAATAGTCAAATGATCGTTGGTGGTACTGCAATACGTGTAAGATGATGGAGGTTATGGATGTTTTTCCATGGCTGCCCGCAATGACAACTCGCTGTTTATGCTTGGTTTGTTCATAAATGTAGGCAGGAAAGGAATAGACAGGTATACCCAGTTCCTGTGCACGAAGTAGCTCAGGATTGTCTGCTCGGGCGTGCATTCCCAGGATTATAGCCTCCAAATCAGGGGTTATATTGTCTGGATTCCAGCCTAGTTGAGTAGGGTAGATGCCTGCCTTCTTCAAACGACTGGCCGCGGGGTCGTAAATTTCATCGTCTGAACCCGAAACCTGATATCCTTTTTGATGTAGCGCCAAAGCTAAATTGTGCATGACAGCTCCGCCAACGGCGATAAAATGAACGCGTGATGGGTTGGATTGCATAGGTTATTTCAATCAAAGTGTAACTGATCCAACGTTTGGTGCGGGATCGATTTCTAAGTTTAGTACTATTTTTCAACGGTATTTGACCTAAATTTACCTTGTATCTTGGCAGAACTTGGGATAATTTTGGGTATAGTTGCAAAGTTGTAAATTTTGTATCACTTTTGCATCAATTTTTCAAAGTATTCGTTATTGAAAAACAAGTTGTCTTCACATAAAACAAGCTTTATGCATTTCACCTAGATAATGAAAAGATACATCGATTTAATTCAGCAGACGTTTGAATTCCCGACCCGAGAATTTGGTGTCGATGACAACCACAACCTCTTGTTCAACAATGTCCCTCTGATGGACATTATCAACAAATACGGTACGCCACTTAAGCTTACCTATCTGCCTAAGATCAGCGAACACATTGAACACGCTAGGCTGCTGTTTAAAAATGCGATGAAAAAATACAATTACAAAGGGAATTATACCTATTGTTATTGTACAAAATCTTCTCATTTCAAATTTGTCCTGGAAGAAGCTTTAAAAAACAATATTCACCTTGAAACTTCCTCGGCCTTTGATATGCCGATTATTCGCTCTTTGTATGAGGAAGGTAAGGTCACAAAGGATACGTACATCATCTGCAATGGCCACAAACGCCCACAATATTTGGAATACATCTCACATTTCCTGAATGATGGTTTTGTGAACTGTATGCCGGTATTGGATAACTTAGGGGAAATTGATCATTACCTTGAAACGGTTCATGCCGATGAAGTGAAAATTGGTGTTCGGATCGCCACGGACGAAGAGCCTAACTTTTCCTTCTACACCTCCCGATTGGGTATTCGATACAAGGATGTGGATGATTTGTACCTCACTAAAATTAAGCCGAATCCCCGTTTTAAATTGAAGATGTTGCACTTCTTCATCAATTCCGGGATTAAAGATACGGCGTACTATTGGTCGGAGTTGACACGCTTTATGTTCAAATATTGCGAACTCAAAAAGATCTGTCCCGAACTTGACTCCATCGATATCGGGGGCGGAATGCCCATTCAAACATCTGTCGTATTTAATTACGATTACCAAGCCATGGTGGACGAAATCATTGAAAACGTCCAGTGGATTTGCAATAAAAATAACGTACCGGTGCCAAATATCTTTACGGAGTTTGGATCTTACACTGTTGGTGAAAGTGGTGCAACGCTTTATAAAGTGATTGATCAGAAACAACAAAACGACCGCGAACTTTGGTATATGGTGGATGGGTCTTTTATCACCCAATTGCCTGATTCGTGGGGGATTGGGCAGAAATACATCATGTTGCCTGTCAACAATTGGGATGCGCCGTACACGAAGGTGAATTTAGGTGGCCTTACCTGTGATTCCGCCGATTATTACAATACCGAAGCGCACTCTGAAGATTTATACATGCCCATGATGGAGGAGGGCCAGCCAACCGAACAGTACATCGGATTTTTCCATACAGGGGCCTATCAAGAGTCACTCGGAGGCTATGGGGGTATTCAGCACTGTCTGATTCCAGCCCCAAAACATGTGTTGATCGATATCGATGAGAAAGGGGAATTGGTAACCGAACTTTTCGCTGATGAGCAAAACGCAGAGTCTATGCTGAAAATTTTAGGCTACGGACAGACTAGAAAGGCGCCTGAACCATTGCATCCTGAGCTGAAAAAAATGGAGGTTCTTGAACTTTAAAAAAAAATGGGCCGCTAGCGTAAAACTAGCGGCCCATTTTTTTTAATCATTTTTCTTTAATTCTATAAAAATTTTACGGTTTCCTCCCTTTTTATCAACCGTGACCGATTTGATTTTACTTGGTTCTATCAGATTCAATTCATTTCGTTCAATACGTTGATCATCAACATAAATTTCTGCATTCTCAGGGAAAACATCCGAGGCTTTAGGTGAGGAGGCGTTCCCCGTAGTACGTTTTTCAGGAAGATACTTTTCAACGATCGTTATACTCGAAATACCTTGATTGACCTTATCTTTTTCGACAGGTGTGAATATCACCTTTCCCTCTTTTGGTAGGGAGGAATTGCCTGGCGCAGCTGGCGGCGAAGGTGGTGTGGGTGACTTAGGCAAGGGTTCCGGAGACTCTCCCAAACTGAAAGCAATAGGTAAATTGTAATATACAGCAGCAGGTTTGCCATTCTGTTGGCCAGGGATCCAAGTGGGCATAGCACGTACTATCCGAAGGGCTTCAGCATCCAAGGAAGGACATACTCCTTTCATAACTTCAGCCTCTTGAATTTTTCCATTGGAGTCCACTATAAAACGAACAAATACTTTACCTTGTTTTTTATCTTGAATGGCATCCGCAGGGTATTGAATATTTTTTCCGATCCATTGATACAAAACCCCAACTCCCCCTGGAAACTGAGGTACGACATCAACCATTTTTAATACCTCTTGCTTTGGTAATTTTGTTGTATCGGGTGAATTTGAGGCGATACGAGGTTTGCTGGTGATTTTTGCTTCCGTTCCTCGGGTCAGGATAGCAGCTTCACCTTGACTTTGTAAGGTTTGCCATTGATTTTGGATTACCTCAGGCTGTGTAGTTTCAGCCAAACGGGCTGAAGATAGCGTAATTCCCAATCCAAACAAAGGGACAATGAAGCCATACTTAAGTAAAGCAACGCGGTGTGAGGGTTTTTTCATAATCATTGTAATTCGAGATTTAAGGTTTGCATGTGAATAAAATGGATGTTCTAGCGAAGAGAGTAGGGGGGATCCCAATTGGTGATGTACCAATAAGGTGGCATATTCTGTTCGGTCTTTCATCGAACGAGCCGCTCGGTCATCGGCAATGAATTCATGAACTTGTCGTATGGCATGGCGCAGGGCATATACGACTGGGTTCATCCAAAAGACGAGGGTAGTAACTTCCCAAAATAGTACGTCCAGCGTGTGAAATTGCCTAGCATGTATTCGCTCATGCAGCAAAATGGTCCGAAAGTTGGGTAGTTGATGATGTACAAAAACATGACCTAAGAATGACCAAGCGCCAACTTCTTTGCGCTGGAAAAGTTGGTAGGTTTTCAGCAACCGAAGAAGGAGAACTAGACAAGAAACACCGAACCCTATCCAATAGAGGTATTCATAACTCGCTACGCTACGGGTATTTACTTGGGCTGAAATTTCCACGGCGGGTAATACCCATGTAGGTAATTCTTCCTGAGGGATCACCGGGGGTGAAAGCCAAATGTGGGCGATTTTTTCAGAAAATAACGGTAAAAGCAAAGATCCAACGCCACTTCCCATGATAAAGGCACGATTCCATTGATGAAATGTCTCTTTTTTTAAGATCAATGTATAAAAAATCCAACTGAGGGTTAGATAGATATTGGCTTGAATAAAATAATGTAGCTTTTCCATAAAATTGTTACTTTTTCATTTTTTCAATCAATTCCAATAATTCGTCTGCCTCGTGTAAGTCAATGCTCGATTTCTTTAAAAAATGAGAAACCAGAGCTCCGACCGAATTGTCAAAATAACTTTCCATCAATTTGTCTGTCGAGAAATTTCGGTATTCCTCTTTGGACACCAAGGGATAATATTGATGCGTCTTGCCAAAAGCTTGATGTCCAACAAACCCTTTCTGGGCCAGAATCCGAACAATCGTTGAAACCGTATTATATGCTGGTTTGGGATCGGGTAGTTTCTCCAGAATTTCCTTGACAAAGGCACGCTCTAAGTCCCACAATACCAGCATAATCTCTTCTTCAGCTTTGGTTAGCTCTTTTGCTATCATAATCAACTAAGTTTTTCGTTATACAAATATAAACGAAAGTTTTAGTTTTTCAACTAATTTATTAGTTATATTTTTTATAAAAAAAACGCTCCGAAAATCAGAGCGTTTTTTCACGCTAACTTAACCCTTATTGATTAAAGACTTGGGCCACCTGCTTGAATGGCAGGGTCCATCATATCTTGAAATTGTAAAAAATTGGCTTGGAATTTTTCTGCCAATGCCCGGGCTTCTTGGTCGTAAGCAGCGGAGTCAGACCAGGTTTTCCAAGGCATCAGGCGATCCGGGGCTATGTACGGGCATTGTTCTGGAATTTGCATGCCAAAAATAGGATGCTTTTGGTAGGCGACACGGTCAAGGTCCCCGGCCAATGCGGCTGTAATCATGGCACGGGTTTGTTTGAGTGGCATCCGTGTACCAACCCCGAATCCTCCTCCGATAAGTCCGGTGTTGATCATCCACACGTTGACTCGATTCGATTGGATTTTTTCCCCGAGCAGCCTGGCATACCGTACAGGATGCAAAGGAAGAAAGGCTGCACCAAAGCAAGCAGAAAACGTTACTTCAGGATCTACAACTCCCATTTCGGTACCGGCTACTTTGGATGTATAACCGGATATAAAATGATACATCGCCTGTTCAGGGTTGAGCCGACTGATGGGAGGCAGTACACCAAACGCATCGTAGGTCAATAAAAATATATTTTTTGGCGGCGCTGCAATCGAAGGCTGAATCGCCCCTGGGATGAAATCCAAGGGATAAGCCGTACGGGTATTTTGGGTGATACTCGTATCCGCATAGTTTACGAATTGAGTACCAGGAAAGAAACGGGTGTTTTCCACGATAGCTGCCGAGCGGATCGCCTGAAAAATTGTAGGTTCTTGTTCGGGTGATAAATCAATGGCTTTTGCATAACAACCACCTTCAAAATTAAACACTGCCGCATCAGACCAGCCGTGTTCATCATCGCCTATCAATTTTCGGTTAGGATCTGTTGAAAGCGTCGTTTTTCCTGTGCCGGATAGGCCAAAAAAGATGGCAGTATCGCCCGATTCACCCACATTCGCCGAGCAATGCATCGACAGGATACCATATTGTTCGGGCAACAGAAAGTTCATGACAGTAAAAATCCCTTTTTTCATTTCACCGGCATACCCTGTTCCGCCGATCAGAAGAATGCGTCGGGTGAAATCCACCACAGTAAAATTGGCTTGTCGGGTATGGTCTACTATAGGATCCGCTTGAAATTCAGGAACGCAAATGATGGTAAAATCAGTTTCAAAGGTAGCCAGTTCTTCTTGGGTTGGACGAATGAATAAGTGATGACAAAATAAATTTTGCCAAGCCTGAGTATTGATGATTTGTAAGGAGAGTCGACTGGTAGGTTCAGCTCCAGCATAAGCTTTCCGCGTGAATACCGTTTTGTCTGCTACAAAATGAAGCATTTTTTGTAATAACGATTCGAAATGTACCGGATCAAATGGTTGGTTAATTTTCCCCCAGTTGACCGTATCCTGAGTGATCTCGTCTAGAACAATGAATTTGTCCTTGGGCGATCGGCCGGTAAATTGTCCCGTTGGACACATTAATGCACCGGTTGAGGTTAATTCTCCCTCGCCTCGGCGTAGCGCTTCTTGGACTAATTGGTCGGCCGTTAATTGCTCTTTTGTGTCGATCGCCATCACCGTGATTGGTGCGGGCCTAGTTTGCGTGATCATATGGAGAAACAGGTAGTGTTGATGTGTATTTAAAAACTTGAAAGCAAAGATTGTACTAATGTATGCGCCCCAATGTAGAGGGGAGACCGTTGGTGTAATTGATGTGGTTCTATGTCTAGAATCGGTTGAAAACCATCACTAGCTAGTCCGCCAGCTTGCTCAATTAAAAAGGCCAAAGGAAAACATTCATAGAGAAGGCGAAGCTTGCCGGTAGGCATTTGGGTGGTTGGTGGGTACAAATAAATCCCTCCTTTAATGAGATTACGATGAAAATCAGCAACCAAAGATCCTATGTATCGACTGGCCATTCCACTCATTTGGCATTGCGTTAAAAACGACTTTACAGCACTGGGGAACATACCATAATTTCCCATGTTAGCGGAGTAAATTTGGCCACTCATAGGGCTTTCTAACGTCGAGTGGGAAAGAAAGTATTCGCCCAGTGAGTTTTCATAGGTAAATCCGTGTACCCCTTGGCCAGTTGTGTAAACTAAAATCGTAGAAGAGCCATACACAATGTAGCCCGCCGCAATTTGGGCCCGCCCCCCTTGTAGGAAATCAGCCTGGGTGGCGGGTGTGCCCGGAGCTGTTATTCTACGGTAAATCGAGAAAATAGTACCAATGGAGACGTTGACATCAATGTTGGAGGAGCCATCTAAAGGATCTAACGCAACGACGTAGTTGCCCTGATCATTATCGGTATGGATGATCTCGTCATCCTCCTCGGTGACGATCGCGCAAACTTCACCACCATTTTTAAGTGCACGTAAAAAACGGATGTGGGCAACAAGATCTAATTTTTGTTGTGCCTCTCCCGATGGGTTTTGACCACCCCATGCCCCCAAAATATCAATTAAACCAGCGCGATTGATTTCACGATTGACAATTTTACCAGCCAAAGCAATATCCCGAAGTAATTGGGATAGCTCACCTGTAGCTGAGGGGATGTGACTTTGTTGTCGTTTAATGAATCGGTCCAAGGTTACCCCAACAGGTGAAGCTAAGGTTTCTGTTGTCCTCATAGGGCTTTTAAGTTTGTTGATGAAATGTATTATTCTAATGAAGTGTAATTTTGACGTCTCAAAGATATTAGGGAAAATTCAGCGAAGCAAATAAAATAAGCGAAATTTCGCAAAATATTTTCCCGATTTTCGCCTGAGGGAAAATCGGCGCAAAAAGAGGAGGAAAAATTTCCATAAATATATAGTAATCAACATATTAAGTAATTAATTGTATAATTGACACCTATTATGTGACATGTAGTATCGTCAAGCTTCCAAATAAAATTTGGCAAAATGTGGAGGTTTAATTAGAGAGGAAGTAGATTGCATTAATTGTATTATTTAAAGAAGTTCAATGGATTGGATTATATCAAGGCAATCTTCTTCGGGCGATAAAAAGCTGAGAAATTTAAATTTTCCAGTAAATTTGATCACTTACTAAACCAAACGAATCGACAAATCAACGAAATTCTATGAATCAAAAGACTTTATTTGGTCATCCACGTGGCCTTTTCGTCCTCTTTTTTACTGAAATGTGGGAGAGGTTTTCGTATTATGGTATGCGCGCCATTTTGTTTCTTTACCTCATTCGTTCTACTCAGGATGGGGCATTGGGCCTCCCGGAAGAAGAGGGTGGTGCAATTTATGGCTTGTATACCTCTTCCGTTTATTTGTTAACCCTCCCAGGGGGCTGGATTGCCGATAATATTCTGGGTCAGAAAAAGGCCATTTGGTGGGGTGGGATAATCATTATGATTGGCCATATCCTTTTAGCCTTTCCGGGCTCACCTATGTTATTCTTCCTTGGACTTGCGACTGTTGCTATCGGGACGGGTTTGTTGAAACCTAATATCTCGTCTATTGTAGGTGAATTGTACCCTGAAGGTGGTGCCAAACGAGATGCTGGATTCTCTATTTTCTATATGGGAATAAACCTAGGAGCCTTCTTGGGTATGTTCATCGTTGGATATCTAGGTGAAAAGGTAGGCTGGCACTATGGTTTTGGGGCCGCTGCATTCGCCATGTTTTTTGGTTTAGTGCTTTTTAAGACACAAGGTCATTATTTAGCCGGCTTGGGGGAGGCGCCCAGTAAAAAAGGATCCTTCACCTTTCTCTATGTAGTACTGGGTTTATTGGTGCTCGTGTTTGCTTTAGTGACCAGCGGCGCCTTGAATGCTTCTAAGCTTGCTGAATCAATGCAGTACATTATTATTGGCATTACCCTGTTGTATTTCTTCTATATTGGGGTGTTGGACTCTTCATTGTCAATCGTTGAGAAGAAAAGGGTGGCTGTTCTCTTCATATTCTTTATTGGTGCTGCGTTGTTTTGGTCAGGTTTTGAACAGGCCGGAACTTCCTTAACTATCTTTGCGGATCGGCATACGGATCGATTGTTCGGTGAGTGGATGTTGCCCGCTTCCTGGTTTCAAAATGCTAACTCATTCTTTATATTGTTGTGCTCAGCACCGGTTGGAGCACTTTGGGTGTTTTTAAATCGGCATAACCTAAATCCCTCGACACCTGTGAAGTTTGGCTTAGGTTTATTGCAAATGGGTCTCGGCTTCTTGATTATGTATTTCGCCGCACAAACCGTATTGGATGGTAGCTTAGCTGGTGTGGGCTGGTTGACGTTTACCTACCTATTTCATACACTCGGTGAGTTATGCCTTTCTCCCGTCGGATTAAGTACCTACACAAAATTAGCGCCAAAGAAATATTACTCTCAATTGATGGGTTTGTGGTTTGTGGCGGCTTCTTTAGGGAATTTGATTGCGGGACGATTTGCCGGTAATTTTAATGCAGAGAATGTTCAACAAATGCCTGATCTGTTTTTACGGGTCTGTTTATTTGGTGCTGGACTGGGCATAATTTTTATTCTTTTCAGTAAGCCAATTCGACGCTGGATGGGAGGGGTAGAGTAGCGAAAGCGGGTTAACCACCCGCTTTCTTGGCTTGGTAACCCGATTGAATGAGGAATTGAACTATTTTTTCTCGAAAGTCTCCTTGAATCAAAATTTCACCGTCCTTGTCAGTCCCTCCTGAACCACAAAGGGTTTGAATTTTTTTTCTAAGTTGACTTAAATCCTCGGGTTTCCCAATAAAATCCGAAATTCGGGATACTACTTTTTGGCCGCCTTTTCGGTCAAGCCAGACTTTTAATTTCTGTTGATTTGAGGGAAGTGTTTCGATAATCTCTTCCTCAGAATCAAAAGCGAAGTCGGGATTTGTTGAGTAGACAACACCATCTGTTTTACGTTTAATTTTCATTGAATATGAGATTCTTATTTGTGTTGATTTTGGGCCTAAATATACAAGCTTTTGGCCAAAGCCCCGAAAAAGCGATTCAAGACGTCCTTCGAAGGCAACAATCGGCATGGAATGCTGGAAATATTGCTGTATTTATGGAGGATTATTGGCGATCTGATTCGCTTATGTTTATTTCAAAAAATGGAGTTACGAAAGGTTGGGATGCAACATTTCAGCGGTATTTGACTACGTATTCCTCGCGAGATTTGATGGGAACTCTTAAGTTTGATATTCAAGAAATTCAAATTTTAGGTTCTAAGTCGGCGTGGGTTTTGGGGAAATGGCACTTGAGTCGGCCCAATGCTGGGGATATTGGAGGGTACTTCACATTAATTTTTCGGCAAATTGAAGGGCGTTGGGTTATTTGTTCGGATCATACTTCCTAAATTTGTATTCCAAACTTATAATGTATACTAAACTAGTGTAGGATTCATGATGGAAAAAATTCAGGTTGGTACCGAATACCGACATCGATTTTCGTTTTCACAAGCGGATGTTCAAGCGTTTGCAGATTTAACCGGGGACCATAATCCCATCCACCTCGATGCTGAATACGCCGCTACCACGCCTTTTAAACGTCCAATTATTCACGGTCATTTAAGCAGTAGTGTGTTTACAAAATATCTGGGAATGAATAAACCCGGTGGCCCGGGTTCTGTTTACATGAAACAAGTGACTGAGTATCTCAGGCCCATGTTTGTGGATACAGCGTATGAAGTGGTTTTCAAAGTGGAATCTGTAAATAGTCAAAAGAGTATTGCTGAGATTTCGACGGAGGTATTCAATCTTGAAACCAAAAAAATTACCATTCGAGGTACAGGCACGCTAATGAACAAGGAAAACTTTTAACAAAAATCCCCGAGTCTGTGACTCGGGGATTTTTGTTTGTGTTTGGGACCGCGTATGTTTCAGTTTTCGCTGTTTTTCATTTCTTGAACTTCGGTGCGAATCTCTTTCGCCAATTTACCAATGTCCAACATTGCTTTCCGAACACGTGTTCCAGCTGCCTTGTTACCTGATCCGGTGAATTTTTCAGCATCCTTTTCAGCTTGGGCAATCAGTTCTTTCAATTGATTAATTTTGTCCATGAGTTTAAGTTAGGTTGTCAATACAAAACTCTGAAAAAATATTCAATTTAAAAACAGATTAATAAGATAAAAAAAGAGATTAAGCCGTGACTTTAGGTCGATATTCACCGGCTTTCAATTTAGCTTGCACTTTTTCAAAACAATCCATGGTATATTCGACATCTTCCAATGTATGTACTGCGGTTGGAATAATGCGAAGTAAGATCACTCCTTTTGGAACAACCGGATAGACAATGATCGAACAGAAAACGCCCATATTTTCCCGCATATCGCGAATCAAATTGGTCGCTGTTGGTAAATCATATTCACCATGAAGGAATACCGGTGTTACACACGATTGGGTATGCCCAATATCAAATCCTCGCTTCCGGAATCCATCTTGAAGCGCGTGGACAATAGTCCAAAGCTTGTCTTTCAGCTCGGGTTGTGCTTTGATCATCTCCAAGCGCTTAAGTCCCCCCACCACAAAAGGCATTGGAAGTGCCTTTGCGTAAGTTTGAGAGCGCATGTTGTACTTCAAATACAGAATAATTTCTTTTTTTGCAGCAATGAAGGCACCCACCATCGCCATAGATTTGGCGAATGTTGAAAAATGGAGATCTACCCCAGCTTGTACCCCAAAGTGTTCCGGAACACCAGATCCTGTGGCTCCCATTGTACCAAAACCATGGGCATCGTCAACCAATAGGCGGAAGTTGTATTTATCCTTCAGTGCTACAATCTTATCCAATGAGCCAACTACCCCTGACATGCCAAAAACACCTTCTGTAACAACCAAGATTCCTCCGCCCTGTTCTTCTGCAAGTTTGGTTGCCCGAATGAGATTCTTCTCTAGGCTTTCCATATCGTTGTGTTTGAACGTATATGTTTTTCCACCTTTGGCTTTGTGCAAGCGAACCCCATCGATCAAACAGGCATGACTTTCGGCATCATAAACAATGACATCTTTTGCATCAACCATGGCTTCAACGGCAGACATCACACCTTGGTACCCGTAATTCAGTAAAAATGCATCTTCTTGGCCAACATATTCCGCCAATTGTCGCTCAAATTCCTCGTGTAGATCACTATTCCCCGTCATCATCCTAGCGCCCATAGGGTAAGCAAGGCCGTAGTCACGCGCGGCTTGTTCATCCGCTAACCGAACTTCTGGGTGGTTGGCTAAACCTAAATAATTATTCAAAGACCAGTTTAACATGCGTTGGCCTTTGAATTCCATGTAAGGCCCTAGATCACCGGAAAGTTTAGGGAATGAATAATAATGGTGAGAATAATAGGCATGAGAACCGAGTGGACCCATGTTATTGACTACCTTTTCAAAGATATCTTGTACCATGTACGTGCTGATTTACATTGAATATAGAATCCTAACGAAAAAATAAATGGAGAAATTCCAAAATATTAATTTACAATATTACGGATTTCTATTCCAGATTTCAAATTCCATTTCAGGAAGTCTTTGTATCCACGCAAATATTTTATTTCTTATTTGAAAAGTTCTATTTATATTGCCCTTAGTTTTTGATTTTCTTTCTTTAATCCAATTCATTTCGTATGCCTTCATCATCAATTAAGAAAATTTTGGTCGCCAATCGGGGGGAGATAGCACTTCGAATTTTACGTACTGCACGTGAAATGGGCATTCAAACGGTTGCTGTGTACAGTGAAGCTGACCGTTCTTTTCCCCACGTGGCTTATGCCGATCAAGCCGTTTGCATCGGTCCAGCAGCTTCCAAAGACTCGTACCTGCGTGGGGATAAAATCATTGAGGTTGCCAAACAATTGCACGTCGATGCCATTCATCCAGGGTATGGGTTTTTGTCCGAAAATGCTGATTTTTCTCAAGCTGTAACCGACGCCGGGTTGATCTTTATTGGACCTACAGCAGCAAGTATTCGATTGATGGGGGATAAAATATCAGCCAAACAAACCGTAAAAGCTCGGCAAGTGCCTTTGGTTCCTGGCGTTGACGAGGCCATTTCCGATCGAAATGTAGCGAAGAAAATCGCGCAGGAGGTCGGTTTCCCGATTCTCATCAAAGCGAGTGCCGGCGGTGGAGGTAAAGGAATGCGGGTAGTTTCGAATTTGGACGAGTTTGACGGGCAAATGGATCGTGCTATTTCCGAAGCCGTTCAAGCCTTTGGAGATGGTGCCGTATTTATTGAAAAGTATATCACGGTACCGCGTCATATTGAGATCCAAATTCTGGCTGACCAACATGGCCATGTCGTGCATTTGTTTGAACGAGAATGTTCAATTCAACGCCGGCATCAAAAACTCGTGGAAGAGGCGCCTTCTGCGGTTCTATCGCCTGAACTACGCGACGCCATGGGGAAGTGTGCTGTCGAGGTCGCCAAAGCATGTGGGTATGCCGGGGCTGGTACGGTGGAGTTTATTCTGGATGAAAATAAAAATTTCTATTTTCTCGAAATGAATACCCGTCTGCAAGTGGAACATCCCGTTACGGAGTGCATTACCGGACTTGACCTAGTTAAAGAAATGATTCATATCGCCGAGGGAAAGCCGCTGTCATTTACCCAAGAGGATATTCAAATGCGTGGCCATGCCATTGAGCTTCGTATATGTGTTGAGGACCCCTACACTAATTTTTTACCGGATATTGGTCGGCTAACGACCTACCGAAGACCACAAGGCCACGGTATTCGTGTGGATGATGGCATTGAAGAAGGGATGGATATTCCGATTCACTATGATCCTATGATCGCTAAATTGATTGTCCATGCGGATTCGCGCGAAGCGGCGATTTTAAAACTGAAACGCGCCATACAGGACTTCAGCATTGAAGGCGTAAAAACCACCTTGCCGTTTGGCACTTTCGTGCTCGAACATGAAGCTTTTCTTTCAGGTGATTTTGATACACGTTTTGTTGATCTGTATTTTAAAGATAAACAAGAACCTATTCCAGCAGCACAATCTACCGCCGGAATTTTGGCTGCACTTATTGCCACCGAAATTCAAAAAAAATCTCAAAAAAATAGAATGCCTTACCCGGTTATAAATCAAGGGATTAGCGCTTGGAAATCAAAAAGGTCCTAAACTATTTTAATTTATTTTCGATGAAGGGCTTGACAAAGGGGAATATCCTGCCTATATTTGCAAACCTTTTCGGGAAAACGGAGAGATGGGTGAGTGGCTGAAACCAACAGTTTGCTAAACTGTCGTACTGGAAACGGTACCGCGGGTTCGAATCCCGCTCTCTCCGCCAGAAAAAAGGTCTACACACGGGGTGTAGCGTAGCCCGGTCATCGCGCCTGCTTTGGGAGCAGGAGGTCGCAAGTTCGAATCTTGCCACCCCGACTTAAAATTGCAGCTCGTGGTTAGTCGCTAACAACGAGCTGCTTTTTATTGGTCCCGTAGCTCAGCTGGATAGAGCAACTGCCTTCTAAGCAGTCGGTCACACGTTCGAATCGTGTCGGGATCACCAAAATCCTCAAGTTCCTCACTTGAGGATTTTTTTATTCTCTCACCACCCGAAACCCGATCGTTGACGACCGAATATCCGCAGGAAATCCATCCCGAAAGGTCACCCGACAGAAAAAAGCCTCGTCCCGCCAAAATCCGCCTCGCCGAGATCGACGACCATCCACCGATTGGGCCGGCCCTTTTGGATCTGCGGAGGGAAAGGATTGCTGGTAATACAATGGATCGTACCAGTCCAAACACCATTCCCAAACATTTCCGCTCATATCATAAAGACCTAAGGCATTGGGCCTGGTTCCTGAACCTGCCGGAATAGGACGCTCTCGAAATAATCCAGCCGCGGAAATGCTTGTAACCAATGTCGGGTTAAAATTCATTTCGGTAGGTAACGCTTGATTTTGACCATTTCCAAAACGTGTCTTCATTCCCGTACCACCCCCAGCAGCGTATTCCCACTCGGCCTCTGTCGGCAAACGAAAAATGCGGTTTGTAATGCGCGAAAGCCAACGGCAATATTCCATGGCGTCTTCCCACGTGACATGAAGGACAGGTGTCGTAAAGTTCAATTCCGTGACCAATTCGCCGATATAATCATGTCGCCAATTCACACCCGACTGAAAAGCGAATGATTGACTTTCTTTCCGATATACGATGGAGCTTCCCAATTGCTCGGTTTCCGTCACATATCCTGTAGCTTCAACAAACTCCTTAAATTCCCGATAGGTGATTTCATACTTCCCCATAGCGAATCGTGAAATGGCGACTTGCTTGGTAGGTTTTTCTTGACTTTGTCCCTCATCGCGGGTATCACCCAGCATAAAAATTCCGCCAGGAATATCGACCAGCTCGGGTAAATACACCGGCGCGTCAGCACTAGGTGTTGTAAATTGAGATTGAGTACCATAGTAGGTCCCTTGACTGTTGATTACATAAGGACGTACAAAATAGGATGTTCTTGGAAATAAGTCAGGTAAGGTGGCTGAAAATACGCCTAGGCCTGGATTCATACGAAACTGCAAAGAACGACCAACTTCGGGTAGCTCGGTTTGCGCATAAACAAAGCCACGTTCCCAACTCGGTAATCCATTTTCAGCTAAAACTTCGGACGTGACATCCACGCTGATGGGTCGCACTTGATTGACTTGCATCGCGCCAAATGAGGGTATTCCGCTGCCTATGGTTTGCCAGGATATCGCCGGACCATAAAATATGCCGTAAACATTCTCAGCAAAAGGTCGTGCATGGTAGCGTGTGCCAGGTTGTAGGCCTTCAAGTCGTAAACTAAATGACCCCGTCCCAGCACCTAAGGTTGCTCTCGTAGGTAAATCTAAGGTGGGCAGTTCCGATAATCCCCATACAAATCCCCGTTGGCTAATTTCCCAACCTTGGTCATCTGGGATTTGCGTTTGTATAAAAACACGTGTCTGGGTGATGTCGCGAATGGCCACACTATCAAATTGAGGTCCAATAAATCGGCCAATGGTTTTGTTGAATTGTACTTCATCCCACCGAGTTGGCATTTCCCATTCTTTACACGAAAACAGGCTACATAAAAAAATAGGAAAAATTAAAAAAAATGAGCTTCCTACTGGTTTACGCATAAATATTGGATTATGGGATAATGAGAAGTTCAAAATTACAAAAAGAATTTTGTCAGATTTAATAGGATAGCAAGACTAATAAAAAAAGTGCTCAGAAAAATGAAGAATATCGCCTTAGACTTGAATTCAAATACGATCTTATTTTTGGAGGCGGACTGCAATTATACCCGTATTCATTGGTCCAATAGGCAATCCAGTATTATGGCAAAAACGATGAAGAAATTTCAGGATATTCCCGCATTCCAACATTTCATCCGCATCAGCAGGAACTACCTAGTCAATCCACTCTACGTTCAACAAATTCAAAACGAGAAACAGGTGTTTTATGTCGAATTAACCACAGGCCATCGTTTACGAACAGCGCGACGAAGAAAAGAGCTGCTGGTTGGTCATGGGCTAAAGTAAAGGTTTCTAATTCTTTCTTTACCTTTGTCCTATTCATTTCAAAGGTATGAAAGGAAATAAGTGGGATAGGCGGTGTTGGTTATTTGTGCAAAATTCAACTTTTTGGATCTCTGAGTTACGCGCTAATAACTCAGAGGCTTCCAGTTGTTTATACCGTATTGCATCCCAAAAGATTTTACCCAAGCTTATTAGTCAAGTTGGCTTTGATAATGCGCAAGATATTTTTCATGAGTCACTCATGATCGCGTACCGAAAATTGGATACATTTGAAGGACGTTCATCGTTCATTACTTGGGTTTATGGGATTAGTAAGCATGTTAGGAAACGATGGATGGAGCGAGAAAAAACCATTTCCGCGTCAGAAAACGATACAGCTGCCACATCCCCATCGCTCGAAGCCTTATTCATTGACCGCGAGGAACGGGATATTTTAAGAAGAGCCATCCAAAAATTGCCTCAATCAATGAAATTCGTTATCGTAGGGCTTTTTGAACAGGACAAGAACCCAAAAGATTTAGCGGTGGAATTGCAAACCACTGAAGATAATATTTACCAATTAAAACGACGGGCTTTACTTAAGTTGCGTGAAAGTTTAAAAAGATGATGTCGGAGCAAGATTGGCAACTCGTAGATCGCTATCTGTCTCTTCGGATGACTCCGAAGGAAATACACGCTTTTGAAAAAAGACTCGAGGAGGATGTCGAATTAAGAAATGCCTTGGATTCCATTCTCGATATGGAAAAAAAAGTGGATAGATTTTACGGCATGAAAAAATGGGAGGATGTGGGCAAATCACAGCAGGTACGTTGGCCTTGGTTCTCCCTTGCCGCGAGCGTGTTGTTGTTTGCTTTGGGCACGTATAGCTGGTTTGTTTTTCGATCTCAGATTGAATTGCCTAGTTCCAAAGAAACCGCTAAAGTTTTGGGTGATACCACAGCCTCACGCATCACAATCCCTAAAAATGAATTCAAAGAGTTACGGGCTTTTCATCGAGAACCGTTGATTTTAGTTCCCAAGCCCGACTCCATTGACCTTGTCCCGAGCGAGGAGGAACTGATTTTAGGTGCATCGACCGGCCAGCTTACCTCCGAAGAACGATTTAAACAAGGATGGAAATTACTTCAGGATGCGAAACCCCAAGAGGCGTTTTTTCTTTTTCAGTCCATACAAGATGCTCACCACCAAGATACGCGTGAATGGTGGGAAGCACTTGCATTAATTGAATGGAAAGGAAAAGCAGCTGGGAAAAAACGCATGCTCAAAATAGTGAAAAACCCGTCTCACCTCTATTACTCACAAGCCAAATTATGGTGGTCAGAAAATTTTACCTCATTGCCGCGAGTATCCTACTCTTCTGGGGATTCATTATAGGCCCTTGTTGGATTTCCGTCGCACAGTCAACCTCCCGCATGATGGTAGGTACCAAAATTAGTGGGCAAGAAAAGCGATTCGCCTGGATTGTTGGCAATATGCGATACCAAGAACGAGGGGCAGAGTTGAAAACGCCTGAAAATGATGCACAGGATATGGCCGAAACACTTCGGCGATTAGGTTTTGATGTGCTAGTTTCAATGAATCTTTCCCGCGCCGATTTCGAACGAGCTAGTGAGCAATTTCGACAAAGTATTCAAGGATTCGATGTCGCGCTGTTTTACTTTGCTGGACATGGCCTTGAACTCAACATGCGCAACTTTTTAGTCCCTGTTGATGCCGATTTGCTTTCAGCTGCTTCAATTCCCTCGAGTTGCTTTGATATTCAACGTGTCTGGACGATCATGGAGGAGTCAGGATGCCGAACTCAGTTGACTTTTTTGGATGCTTGCCGCTCGAACCCGTTTTTCCCCTCCCGAGGTTTCTCTACGGGCTTAACCGTTCCTTCAAATCCACCGGGTTCATGTGTTGTTTATGCTACTGGCGCCGGAAAAACTGCCGATGATAACTTTTCTGGCCGAAATGGACTGTTTACTCAAGAGCTTCTTCGGCATATTTCCATCCCCAATCTTCCTTTGGGTAGTGTATTGCAAATGACTCGTAAAGCGGTATTTGAAAAAAGTAATGGAAAGCAGCTTCCGGCCGACTATATTCAGCTCGTAGGTGATTTCTATTTTATAACTTCCCAAGAAGGGAATTCTGGATTGCAAGCCAATACCACTTGGGCTGTTTATTGGGATGGTTTGGAACGTGCACTTGAAAAAAATCAAAGGTCAGTTGCCAAATCTCATTTAGAACGTTTACTAAGCTATCAGGACATTTCTTCGTCACTTTGGGAAACTAAACGCCAATACATCATCCGAAAAGGCGATGCCTTCTTCCATCTCCAAGAAAAAGCGCTCGCAAAAGAATGGTATCTATTGGCTCATTTGATGCGGCCAGATCATTTAATTGATGAAAAGATAAAACTATGTTCAAGCAACTTATAAATGTTGGGATTTTTTTAGCCTTTTTAGGGTGCTTTTCGCCCATTTTCGGGCAGGATACAGATTACTTGCGACTTAAATCGGAAGGAGACCAACGGATTCAAAATGGCGACTATAAAGCTGCTGAGCTCAAGTTTTTAGCTATTCTGGAGGTTCCAGGATTTCAATTAGATGCCTATGCACGAAAACAACTAAGTGATATTCGCCGGATTTTGGATATTATCCGAATCAGTGAAAATGGCTCAGACCCGATTGAAAAAATAGCAGGTTGGAAACAAATCGTTGAAATTAATCCTGCGGATTTTAAGCTAAGAAAAGCGTTAAGTCAATATTACCTCGAGGAGGCCAAGCGAAAAGAATCTGAAGGGCTGTGGGGAGACGCGTTGGAATTGTTTGTTTTGGCCGAACGGTATTTTCCCGAACGCGGCATCACGCATGTCAAAAGTGAATTGAAAGGACAAGTTAACTCATTATCGAATTTGGCTAATTTGCCTTTAGGGGAGGGGAAGAGATCTCCAAACTACCTGTATTGGAAAGTAGGTTTAGGAGCTGCCTCTTTGGGTTCATTTTTTTGGGCACATCAGCTGAATAATCAGTGGAACCAAGCTCAACTTACTTTTCAAGCTGAGGAACAACGCGCGCTCCGGCTGGGCGATTTCTCCCGATATGATGGCGCCTATCAAACCTTACGTTTACAACACAATAAACAGGTTCTGCGACGTGTAACGACAGGTGTCGCATTAGTCAGTCTTCTAGGTAATGTTGGATTTTTTGTTTTACCCAAGCTTTCAAAACGTATGTCCTCCGGGTGGCAAGGAAATCAAATGGTATTGAAAATAGGTATAGATTAAATGCAAAAATTCGTTGTATCCATTGTTTTGTTTGTGAATATCCTGATTGGTTTATGCCCACACACAGGACAAGCGCAATCTTCCACTGGTTTGATTTTGATTGATGAGGAATGGGCTCAAATTCCCCTGATGGTAAAGGATCGAAGTAGGGTTCATGCCTTACCTACTCGAATTGATTTATCCTCGTTTATTCCCCCCATTTTACATCAAAAGACCAACAGTACGTGCGTCGGTTATGCGGTTGGGTATTACTTCCGATCGATGGTGTCCTCGATGTATGATGAGATTCCCCGCCGTTTTGAGCCCATAGATTTGTTTAATCGAGCGCTTTTTCGGTATGGATTTGCCTGTGACCAAGGCATCTCACTACCTTCAGCTTTTCGTATATTAAAAGAAGAGGGCATCGCTGAATGGCAGGAACTACGCATGTCAAGTTGTAGCCAAGATGCCATGGGAAATCCAAGTGAATTTTCCAAGATTCAAGGGTTCATTAGCTTAATTTCACCAAAGTATACCGCTAAAGAAAAGATTGATGCATTAAGGATAGGTTTACAAAATCAAGTACCCATTGTTTTAGCCTTTAATGCCGTGCCTTCGTTTCGCCATGCGACCAACGTATGGAAGATGAATTCCGCCGATTTTAAAGCATCGCCTAATCCACATGCTTTAACTTTGGTTGGGTATGATGATAGTTTAGAACGCTTTCTTGTGGTAAATAGTTGGGGAGCGTCTTGGGGTGATCAGGGGATGACTTGGATACCCTATCAAGATCTAGCCCATTTGACGTGGTATGCTTTGCAAGGTCAAGTGACTTTTTCTTTAAAGTGGGATTTAAAGACTCGAGATTCAGCACAGGTTGCATTGAAAAAAACACCGGAGGGCTGGAAAACTGTATCCGATTTTCAGACAGGCCACCAGTTTCAAATTCAATGGAAAGGAAACTCAACAGGGTATTTTTCCCTTGTAGGAAAGGATGAGCATGGAGTATGGCGACTTTTGAGTTCAACGGATGTAGCCCAGCAAAACCTGTTACCCGATGATCGGCGGTGGTTTACATTGGATCAAGCCAAGGAAAATGAGATCTGGTTTTTGGTTAAATCAAACGAACGACTTGGGCAGGTTGGGCAGATTTTAGATTTGGAAAGAATGGAGAAATTTCAATCTGCTAATTTTTGGGTTGATCGATTGGAGATCTCAAAAGGTCTATAAAGAAAAAACTCCCGAAAGTACGGGAGCATTTCTCAACTTTATAGCCATGAAAACTAAATCTTTACGCCAGGTCTAGTGCAAGTTCATTCAATTTCTTCCGGATTGACGTATCTTTCCTTGAATCGTTGACTTGGAGAACAAAACCTCCGATTAAATCTGGATTAACCTCTTCCTGAAGGATGATGGTTTTTTTCAAATCATCGGTCAATTGGCGAATAATATCATTGCGTTGGTCTGATGTAAGCTCAGAGGCTGTACTGATTTTAGCAATTTGAATCCCATTTAATTGGTTATACAATTTTTTGAATTCGATCGCTAAACTATAAATCAAACTTTCGCGATTTTTCTTAGTTAGAATAGAAAAAATACCATAAGTCACTGGATGTACTTTTCCTTCGAAAAGGGCTTGAAGAATGGATAATTTCTTTAAGTGACGTACAATAGGGCTTTTGAGAACGGCTACCAATTGCTTGTTTTCTTCACACAAAGTAATGAAAAAATCCATGTCTTCATTTACCTGATCCACCACATTTTTTTCTGCTGCGAGATCGATCAGTGACTTGGCATAGCGGTAAGCTACAATGGAATCAGACATAAATACGTTTTAGATATACGTTGCAACCTGCTGCTGGAACAAAATTACAACTCTTATTTGAAATATTGCAAATTCTCTTTCAATAAATTTCAAAAAGAGGCTCAATTAATTTAGGTGAGCGTCTTTGAGTAAATCAGATACAAGAGATTCTTGGGCTTTTTTGTCAGCTAACTCTTTCTTCAAAACCTTTTCAGCGATTTGAAGAGACAGCGATGCTACATCTTTTTTGAGTTCATCAATGAGTGAAGCGCGTTCTTGTCTCAATGTCTCGCGGGCATCTTGTAAGATTCTATTTCCTTCTGCAGCCGCTTTTTCTTTTGCTTCTGCGATAACCTGATCAGCAGCAATTTTGGCTTCTTTGATAATGGCATCACGTTCCATGCGGGCTTGTGCGGCAGCGGCATCATTGTCAGCTTTCAATTTTGCCATTTCAGCGCGCGTTTCTTCCGCCATTCGGAGCGCAGAATCGATGCTGTCTTCACGCTCTTTAAGAGCCGCTAAAATAGGGGTCCAAGCGAATTTCCAAAGTAAGAACACGAGGAGTCCGAAGACAACCAGTTGCCAAAAAATTAGTCCAGGATTGGGTGATAATAACTCCATATTTGTTTACAGATCTAAATGTCGGTTATTTCTACTATTATAAACCTTCAATATTGTCATTACCGACACCTAATGTGAACGGTAATGACAATTTTAAAATTCTCTTACAAATTGAAAGAGATCAAAAGACAAATTACAGCAGCAAAAAGAGCTACCGCCTCGATCAAAGCCGCGATGATCAACATCATGGTTTGAATTTTACCTGCTGCTTCTGGTTGACGAGCCACACCTTCCATGGCGCTTCCACCAATTTTACCGATACCCATTCCAGCACCGATAGCTGCTAATCCGGCTCCTAGTCCAGCACCTAATGCGATAAGACCTTTACCTTCGGCTACAGCTTGCAAAATAATGTTCAATAAAGACATAATAGTAGATAATGTATCTCCCTTCCCCAATGGAGATTTGTTCGTTGGTGAGCCCTCTTGTGGGGGTAGAGGGATATTTTTAGTGGTGTGAATCGTGCTCCTCTACCGCTGTTCCTATGTACATCGAAGAAAGTAGGGTAAAGATAAAAGCTTGTAAGAAGGCAACGATTAATTCAATGGCATTCATAAATAAGGCAAACACCGCAACCAAGGGCGTTACGCCCCAACTCTGGAAGATGAATATCAAGCCAAACAAGGATAACATGATGATGTGTCCTGCTGTAATGTTCGCGAATAAACGAATCATCAAGGAAGCAGGTTTCATGAACACACCGACGATTTCCACGGGTAGCATAATCGGGATTAAAAGCAACGGTACCCCAGGAGGTCTTAGGATGTGCATCCAATACCCTTTATTGGCCGATAAATTGGTAATCAGGAATGTAATTACCGCTAACACTAATGTAATCGCGATATTACCGGTGAGGTTAGCACCCCCAGGGAATAACCCTAAAATATTGTTCGCAAAAATAAAGAAGAATAGAGTGAGCAAATACGGGAAGTAGCGCTCGTATTTAGGTCCGATGGCAGGTTTGACTACATCGTCCCGGAGAAATAAGATCAAAGGTTCCAAGAAAGATTGGATGCCTTTTGGTGATTTACCTTTATTGGTCAAGTACCCTTTCGCTACCGCAGTCAACAAAAAGAATAAAATCACGGCGCTTAACATCAGGGCCGCCACATTTTTAGTGATCGAAAAATCCAATACGTGAACCCCGTCCACAGCTTTCCCCTGGGCGTCTACCCGCACAATGTGTTCGTGTTCGTTTTTGTAATCTTGGTATATAGCGCCATGCTCTAGTTTAGAGGAAGAAAATAGCTCGATACCACGGTCCTCAGAATATAAAATGACAGGTAAAGGAAGCTTAATGTCATGCGTAAAAGCCCAACCGTGTTCGTCCGATATGTGGTGCATGATCATGTCTCCAATTTGAAAATCCTCTGATTCTCCGTGCGATCCTTCTGAATGATCACTGCCTTCAGCCATTACTGGAGCGAAAGCGCTCATCCATAAGGTGGCCAGCAGTACGTATTTCTTAAGCATGGTGTAGCTAGATGAGTGAAATTGTTTGCTTTTTTAAAAACGCCGCAATTTACGAGATAAAACGATTAATTCAAATATTGTGTAACATAAATAAAGTACAAAAAAATTAACAATGAATAATTTCTTGTCTGGGACCTGCCAATACAATTCCAATCCGATAAACAGGAGGGAGGCAATGAGTCGAATAACCACCGTAGATAAAAAAAAAGGGATAAAGCTCTCAGGGCCCTTTTCTAAACCTATAGAATTTAAACGTTCAAACAGGTAGGATAAAAAAAAGAAAAAACTCAGGATAATCCATTTTTGAGGATGTATCCAATGCCCTAATTTGGCAAAATCAACTAGAAAAAATACAAAAATCAAGGTAACTGTAAATAGAAAAATTGGACGCATTGGATCAGCTATCGGGTAAATCGCCTACCAAATCCTCCTCCAAGCTTTTCGGAGGAAAAATGGAGGGCCAGGTTAAAATTGAAAACGGTGGAACAATAGCCTCAGGCGATTTGTAATGTGTTGCCCCTACCACGATCGGGTTTCTTTTTAGTCGGTTATGATGATCTGTATCGGCTATTGTTTGCCAATCCGCTAAGGTAAAATCAGATGGAATACTATCGAGGAAGGCTGCTACGGCTTCGATCAACTCGCGTGTAATCGCCTCAAGGAAATAACTTCCATGACTTGGATCCACCACTTGGTCAAGGTAACCCTCAGCTTCCAAAATGAGTGGAATATTGAGCGCCATTCTTTGCTGGGGAGTCCATGCGGGAAGCCAATAGCCATCTACGCCACCCAAAATGGCTGCCATAGCCGCAGTTGTGACCCGAAGTTGATTTGTTGCCGAGGATTGTCGGGTATAGTAATACGGATTAAACGAGGCCATAAGGCAAGGCATAGCCAACTTGTCTTGAGTTGCCAGCCTATGCGCTAAGTAACGTAGCGCCCGCCCTTTGGCTACATCTAGAAAAAAATTCGTTTGTAAACTAAATTCCAATGTCGTAATACCTGGATTTGCTTGCCAAGAATGAAGGATATACGCCAGTTCATGCACGGCATTGGCTCCTGAATTGGCTATCGAAACGCCACTATACCAAGCTCTGCACCAAGTCTCTCCTTCCGAGTCAGTTTGGATGCCGGGAATACCTCCTTTCAATGGATACGGGTGGAAGGATTTGATGCGTTGGTACAACATGGCCGGTTGATTCGTCATCCAATACAGGGGTATGTCGGCCCAAGGAAATTGATGTAATGATTTTTGGATAGCAATTGCCTCAGGTAATTCTGTCGGCATACATAACTGAATGCCTAGAATGCCGCGATGTAGCGCTTCTTGAATCTCCGTCATAACGTTGGGATGCCAAGCAAGGCGAAGCATAGCCTGCGGTTTTTTCGATTGCCGGTGAAGCTGGGCTATTTGAATCCAATCGGTCTTTAGATTTGGTGCAGGTTCTGGGTGATAGGCAGGTTGCCATGAAATACCCTCCTCGGTTAACCAAGTAAACGTCTGAAGGGTATTCGTCCCTTTCAACTCCTGTGTTGCTTGCTGAATCCAATGTGAAGAATCACACGATTCAAACTCAGACCACATCAGTGGGGATCCTGGATCAGTTGGCTTCATACTTGTGTTTGCGATTAATGGGTAAAATTACATTTGAATTTGTCGATAGCCAAAGGATTGATTGCTAAATACCGATAGTTTGCTGGATTCGTGCCTCTAGAAAAAAACGAGAAAAAATGATCTTTTAAAAAGTTATCCACACCGAAATATTTACTAATTTTGTCGTCCCAATTCTTAATTCTTTTACTCCCCGCTTCCTCTGTGGTTGAACAAACGGCTGACATATCTTGGCAAAATTGCCTACGGGTAATCAAAGAACATGTTTCGGAGCAAAGCTTCAAAACATGGTTTGAGCCTATTATTCCAGCCAAACTGGAGCGTAAAAAATTGACGATTCAAGTACCAAGTCAGTTTTTCTATGAATGGCTTGAAGAAAACTACGTACATATTTTACGTATGGCGCTTGATTATGCCATTGGCCGCGATGGTCAATTGGAATATTCAATCTTAGTCGATTCAGGGAATCCCTACCAAGGACAGCCCGCGATCGGGTACCAGATTCCAAACAACCGGAAAGTCGAGAATACCCCACCTATTGCGCCTCCTAAAAGTCCATTTGACTTGCAGGTAGCCAATGGCGCGCCAACGGATTCTTTCTTGAATCCGCATTATACCTTTGATAACTATATTGAGGGGGATTGCAATCGGTTGGCTAGAGCTGCGGGTTTTGCTGTCGCGCAAAAGCCATCGGTCACCAGTTTTAATCCCCTTATGATCTACGGGGGTGTAGGTCTTGGGAAAACGCACTTGGTACAAGCCATAGGCAACTACATCAAACGTCAGCGCCAGGATAAATTCGTTTTGTACGTTTCATCTGAAAAGTTTACGAATCAATTCATTAACTCCATTCGAGATAATAGCCTGCAAGATTTCATGACCTTTTACATGCGGGTTGACGTCCTTATCTTAGATGATGTTCAGTTTTTATCGGGTAAAGAAAAAACGCAAGAAACGTTTTTTCACATTTTCAACCATTTGCATCAATCTGGAAAGCAAATCGTCATGACCTCAGATCGCCCCCCAAGGCAATTGGAAGGTGTAGAAGATCGTTTGCTGTCTCGATTCAAATGGGGACTTACCGCGGATCTTCAAACTCCAGATTACGAAACGAGAATCGCCATTATTCAGAAAAAATTGATCAACGAAGGAATTCATATTGATTACGAAATAATCGAATACCTTGCGCATTCCATTGATTCCAATGTACGGGAATTGGAGGGTGTCATTATTTCGTTGATTGCGCAAGCTTCTCTGACTGGCCGGGAGATTAATTTGGGTTTGGCGAAACAAACCCTGAACCACATTGTCAATGAATCCGAGAAGGAAATATCGGTTGACACCATCATCGATGCCGTGACAGAGCAATTTCAAGTAAGAATTGCGGATCTAAAAGGCAAATCTCGCCTTAGGTCCCTCGTGGTTCCTCGGCAGATTGCCATGTACATCACCAAAGATTTAACCAATTTATCCCTCAAATCCATCGGCTATCATTTTGGAGGGCGGGATCATAGTACCGTGATACATGCCATTCAAACGGTCTCAGATTTAATGGCATCAGACAAGGACATCAACGCGACAGTGACGAAGTTGATCAAATCTTTCCAATCTTAGTTACCAATCAAACCGAATCAGCAAGCGTTGTTGATGGCTCCAAACTTGGTTGGCGCAGTGGAGGGAATAAATACCTTCCACTTTCCATTTTCCCCTTTGGCCCCAAGTGTACCGCAAGTCTGTTCGGTGGTAATTTTCAAATTGATAAAAAGGGTCTCCCATAGCTAATCGATGAGATTGTCCATGCTTTCGGGTATGTTGTACTTCCCATCGTTTATATTGATAACCGCCTAAGATCCATAAGCTGGTCGGTGATTGAATGGCTGTACCATTGCGAATGCGTTCCCAAGATTGTAACCAGCCTAGTCGAAATTGGAAGAGATTTTCTTTTTGATGAAAATCTTTGCCCAGTTGCATTAGCCAAGCGACTTGCTCTTCGATAAATTGTTCGGGTGCCGGTTGACTGGACTTCGCGATGTGGGTCAGGCCCCCTTCCACTTGCCAAGCAAATCCCTTCCATTTTCCTTGATGAGCGGTACCGATGAAAAATTGTTCGCGCAATAAGGCTGTTTTTTGCCCCGACCAATCCAACCAAAGCGAAGAGTGTCCTGTCTTGCGTTTATTTTTTAAGGAAAAACCCGTGGCGTTAGGGCGAGTATAGCGAAGTGAATCAGAAAAAATGGCAAGTGCAAGCGTATCCGCCCATTTTTCTCTGGGAAAAGCACCAAAAACAAACTGAATTTTTTTCGTTGTATGTTGAAAAAAGACCTCAGGTTGCCAAGAGGAAATCAACCGGGGATTACCAAATTCCTGTAAAAAGTTAATTGAAACGATTAATTTATTGGTCGAATCCAATTGTGTTGTGAAACCGGGGCTAATTCTTTGCCCGAAGTACGTTGAGGGTTGTAAACCTAGTTGAAAAAATTCTCGGTTATCAAAAAAACCTTGATAAGCCAGATAAGGCTGAATGGTTGATTTTTTATCTTGGCCTAGACTCAACTGCCAAGATCCTACTAGGATGAGTAATCCAATCCCGATTCGCTTCATGTGGCAAGAGCAGCTAAAATTTGAGGAACTAGCAAGGAAGTTGCGTTATTTTCAATTTGGTGGGTCGCTAATTTTAGAAATTCTTCTTCCTTGGGTTGTTTTGATAAAATAGCCTGAATTTGAGCCAAAGTTCGGTGTGGGTCGCGGCGTTGGATTCGTTGGATTCGCATTTCTAGTGGCGCGGTAATGACCCACAGAGCATCATACCCTTCTTTCGAATAAATCAAGGCCGCTTCTTTGGCTATGATGGGGCTTGTTTGCTGCGTGAGCCACGTCTGGAAATCGGCATGAACCACAGGATGAATGCATTGATTAATTTGGCTGAGTAGGGCACTGGAGGAAAATACCTGTTGAGCCACCCAAGTTCTGTTGTATTTTCCGTTAGGTAAATAAGCCTGAGGTCCTAATAGCTTGAGGATACTTTTTTTTAAATCGTTGTGGTTTTCCACCAAATATTTAGCCCGGTCATCAGCCGAATAGACTGGAATCCCCAAATGGG
>Ga0075154_10000427_pt1 | contig 35644 bp, 32 predicted proteins | sample JI71714BDNA_FD_70965 | JGI IMG/M metagenome (GOLD analysis project Ga0075154, IMG submission 70965) | Wastewater effluent complex algal communities from Wisconsin, to seasonally profile nutrient transformation and Carbon sequestration -... | ecosystem: Engineered > WWTP > Effluent > Algae... | reverse complement strand
TCCAAGAGTGGATTCGTGAGGTCTTCCGCCTCCTCCAAGACCCGTTGGTTGAAGGCAATCCAGCTTAGTTCGCGGTTGATGTAGTACGACGGGTCGCTTAGGTCTATACGCTTTTGGTCAAGGCGCTCAGGTTTTTCAGCTTTGGTAACAGCCATACCGTAAAGGGGCAAATGAAGAGGTGAGAAGGGGTAACAAAAAGGAATTATGTGAGCAAAAGAAGCACACACACCATTACCACATAAAATAACAAAATTCAGCGATACGGCAATTATGGAAGCGTGTTACAAAATGCTTACGTGGAAAATTTGAGGTGGTACTCAAGAGTCTCCAATGGCTGAAGACTTGGTGGCGGGGAGTGAAATTGATTCCATAATCGTTCGGAAGAGGAACAATCTCCATTGTTGCCAGAGTGCACAAAAGCACGAGCGCCGGAGAAAGGGAAACGTGTAGGTGGGGTGGTATGGTCAAACGAGATGGAGACTGAAAAATCTTCGGCAAGAATCTGCTCAAGGTGTGGAAAATTTCTCCAGACTATTGCCAACAAAAAACCGCACGTTTAGTGCTGTATTTTTGTGCTATATTGCGGAACATTTGACCCAAACACAATCTACCCGAAAAACCGCACGCACCAATGGCAGACAAGCAAACACCGCTCATGCGGCAATACAGCCAGATCAAAAAAAAACACCCTGATACCGTCCTGCTCTTTCGGCTGGGCGATTTTTTTGAAACCTTCGAGGAAGATGCGGTCATTACCGCCAAAGCCTGTGGAATCACGCTCACCAAGCGCAACAACGGCGGTGCGGAAGAAACCCCGCTTGCAGGTTTTCCGCATCATCAATTGGACAATTACCTCCCGAAACTTGTCCGTGCCGGATACCGCGTTGCTGTTTGCGAGCAGTTGGAAGACCCCAAGCAAGCGCGTGGAATCGTGCGGCGCGATGTGGTTGAAGTCGTTACGCCGGGTGTGGCGTTCAATGACAAATTACTCGACGCGCGGCGGAATAACTACGTGGCTGCGCTTGCCCCGCTCACAAGCGGCACCGGAGCAAAAGCAATCGCTATTGTCGGCGTAAGTTGTGCCGATATTTCGACGGGCGAATTTTTCACGACCGAGACCGATGAAGATCACCTCGCCACATTACTGGAAACCCTGCAACCCGCAGAAATCCTTCTTCCCAAAGGCAAGGTGGACACTCTCACACCACACATTCGCAAGGCATTTCCTGCCAATGTTTCGCCCGCGCTCACACGGCTGGAAGACTGGATTTTTGAAGAAAATTTTGGCAGGGACACGCTTTTACGCCACTTCAAGACGCAAAATCTGAAGGGCTTTGGCATTGAAGAGCTTACGGCGGGCGTGGGAGCTGCGGGCGTGGTGCTGCACTACATTCAAGAAGCGCAAAAAGGGCAACTGCCCCACATTCAGCGTGTGTCGCTCTTTAATCCCGGCGAATATATGACGCTGGACTTTGCCACCAAGCGCAATCTTGAGATTACCTTTAGCATGAATGATTCTTCGCGCGAAGGAACGCTTATTGGAATTCTGGACAAGACCGAAACTCCCATGGGAAGCCGCCTCTTCAAGAAATGGATTACGCGCCCGCTCAGACGTTTACAGCAGATACATCAGCGTCAGAGCGCCGTTGCGGCAATGTTTCAGCACGACAACGTGCGTGCGGCTCTGCGTGCGGAACTGGGGCAGATGGGCGATATTGAAAGGCTCATTGCCAAAATTTCGACGGGACGCGCTACGCCGCGTGATGTGGTCGCGCTGGGCAAAACGCTTGCACGATTGCCGCGTGTGAAGGAGCTTTGCACAGGCTTGAGCGCGACAGCCGATTCAACCACCAAAGCGACCACTAATGCAACCGCCGATGCGCCTGAAGCATTGGAACGCTCGGTGCAGTCCTTGCGCGACGTGAGTGCCCTTGTGGAGCGTATTAAATCTGCTTTTGTAGAAGAACCTTCTGCGCAGGTAGGCGGCGGCGGTGTCTTTCGCACAGGCTTTGCGCCGGAACTGGACGAAATTGTGAACGTGATGTATTCGGGTAAAAATTGGATTGCGGAATATCAGGAGCGGGAGCGTACGGCAACAGGTATTCCGTCGCTCAAGGTCGGTTTTACGGGTGTTTTTGGGTATTTTATTGAAATTTCCAATGCACACAAGAACAAAGCGCCGGAGCATTACCAGCGCAAGCAAACGCTCACCAATGGCGAGCGCTACACTACGCCCGAACTCAAAGAAATGGAGGCGAAAATTCTGAGCGCCGAAGAGCGGCTTGCCGACACGGAACGCGCCATTTTTCAGCGCCTCCGCACGGAATTGAGCGAATTTGCCGCCGACGTGCAGCACAACGCAGCACTCGTGGCGGCGATTGATTGTTTGCAAAGTTTTGCGCAAGCTGCACGGGAGTATGATTACGTCTGCCCGTCGGTGGATGAATCCGAATCGCTCGTCATCGAAGGCGGTCGTCATCCGGTTGTGGAGCGGCTTTTACCCATTGGTGAGAAATATGTTCCTAACTCGACCCGCATGGACACAAGCACAGAGCAGATGCACATTATTACGGGACCCAATATGTCGGGCAAATCCAGCTACTTGCGGCAAATTGGCTTGATAACGCTTCTGGCACATATTGGCGCGTTTGTGCCTGCGAAGCAAGCAGTCATCGGGCTTACAGACCGCATTTTTACTCGTGTCGGTGCACAGGACAATATCACGGCGGGCGAAAGTACATTTTTGGTGGAGATGCAGGAGGCGGCGAACATTATCAACAACGCCACGCGCAAGAGTATTATTCTTCTGGACGAGGTGGGGCGCGGCACGGCGACATTTGACGGGATAGCGATTGCGTGGGCGATCGCGGAGTATCTCCACGACCACACAGGCGCAAAAACGCTCTTTGCTACGCATTATCACGAAATGACCTCCATCACCGAGCGACTTCCAAAAGCGCGTAACTACAAGGCGGACGTGCAAGAAGTGGGGGCACGCATCATCTTTACACGGCGCGTGGTGGAAGGCACTGCCGACCACTCTTTCGGCATCCACGTCGCAGAAATGGCAGGGCTGCCGAAGGAGCTTACCGAGCGGGCGCGAGTAGTCATGCGGGCGCTAGAAGGGGAGAAAAAAGAAGAATTACGAATTACGAATTACGATGCGATTATTCCGCAGATAGCCAGCCGGCAAACGCCAAACGACCAAGCGACAAGCGTCCAAGCCTCCGAAGCCGAGCCGCAGTTCTCGCTGTTTGAAATCCGTGATGATAAAATCCGTGAGCGAATCGGGAAGATAGATGTGAATACACTTACTCCCATGCAAGCACTGACGGTACTTGCGGAACTGCGGGCAATGGTGGATGCATGATAAGATAAAATTAACGAGCACCGCAGGACGCTGGCGATATGGCGCTGGCAATGAAAAAGCCTTTGTGGTATGGCATTTTTTTTAGTAAATTCTGCTTGCATAGACTGATTAGTTTTCTAAACACGCCTCGCAACAAAGCTTATCACCATGGTTACATTTCTTTGCAAGGTACAGCGATGAGTTTTCTTTTGGATGAACCCACTATTCGGAGCCGCTTTGCACCTATCACGCCGGAACAATATCGTTTGATGGGCGAGAGCGGGTTGCTGCAATCGAATGTGGAGCTTATCAACGGCTTTATTCTCGAAAAAATGCCCAAAACGCCGCTTCACACTATCACGGTTTCACGGTTGCAAGCCGCATTACTTCTCATTCTCAGTCAAGAATTTAGCCTTCGCAAAGAAGAGCCTCTTGCCCTTGTACTCTCTGAGCCGGAGCCTGATATTGCGATTGTGTACGGCGCTGCGGATAACTATGCGGAGCGCCACCCCAAGGGCGCAGAGACGGTATTAGTCGTAGAAGTCGCATTGTCTTCCCTTGCTCTCGACCGCAAAAAGGCTGAACTATATGCCAACGCAGGAATCCCCTGCTATTGGCTTGTTAATCTCAATGACCGCACCGTAGAAGTTTACACCGAGCCGCATGGAGCAGTGTATTCGTCGTGTGAAGTGATTCAAGGCGACGATGTGCTTTTGCTTTCCTTCGGAACATTCGGTACTGTCTCGCTCCCCGCGCTTTTCCCCTCTGATTCTTCGGTGTAATTGCTACACCAACCCACACTTTTTGAAATCTACTCTTCATATAATCCGCGGGTGAGTACAAAATTGAGTACAAAACGAAATAAAAAAAGCCGCACCTGCAATAATTGCTGATGCGGCTTTTTCGTTTGTCGTGTTTGTTATCGGTTTTATCAGTTCTTTCGTCCTTTGGGGGGCGCTGTCAGCGGTAGCGCTACTGTAACCAGCGTCCCTTTCGCCGGCTCACTTTTGATGGTGAGTTTCCCACCAAATAAATCTACAATTCGTGCGATGATGGAGAAGCCAAGACCAATGCCCTGCTGCTCATACATCTCGCGGTCGAATTGCGTAAAGGCACCGATATTTTTTATTTGTGACGAACTCATGCCGCGCCCCTCATCACGCATAGAGATAAGGCACATATCCTCCTCTTGCTTGACCGCGACGACAATCGGCGTACCGGCTTGAGAGAATTTCATGGCATTGTCCATCAGCTCGGTAATAAGTGTGGTCAAATAGACAGCGTTAATACCAATCGTGATATTTTCTTCTTCGATACTGAGTTCGATATCTTTCATCCGATTTTGTTCCTGTGCCGCATCCAACACCACATCCGAAATGGTATCACCTGCATTATCGGCAACGCGCCGTCCGAGCTGCTCCAAACCTTCTTCGCCTTCGTGGGCAATGGATTCCAGTTTGGCATAGAGCAAGATTTTTTCCAAAAGACGGTTGAGGTTGTTGGTCGAGCTATTGACCATTTTAAGCAGTTCAAGGATTTCGGGCTTGGAGAGCGTCTCAAAAGAATCAATGATGTATTTTGTGCCGCCGATAATGGTGGAAAGCGGCGTGCGGAACTCGTGCGGCAGCACCCGCACAAAGCCGGAGCGAATCTTCTGCAAGACGGAATCCATCTGCCGTTGCACAAGGGCGCTTTTGTGGAGACGAGCATGAACGGCGTGCATGAGTTCTTTGATTTGAATGGGTTTGGTGAGGTAGTCATCTGCGCCGAGGTTCATTGCGTGGCGGATTTCGGTAGTGTCTGCCTTGCTGGAAATGAACAAAAGCGGGATATGCGTGGTGTGCAAGTCGGCGCGAATTTCCTTCAAGACCTCATAACCACTCAGTCCGGGCATCAAAATATCAGAAATAATAACATCAGGAATATGTTCTTTTGCCATTGCCAAGCCTTCAGTGCCGTCGCCCGCACCCAGCACCAAATAACCCTCTTTCTTCAAATGGCGCTCTATCAAATGGCGCATTTGGTTGTGGTCTTCGATAATAAGAATTTTCTTTTGCGTTATCACTCCGTCTTCGCTCACGAGTGCTCGTAAATCCTTGTTTCCACGCTGTATTTCGAGGATTTCATCTTCGTCCGGCGCATACCGATCGCCCTCTCCGGTGATGATATAGTGATAATTGAAACCATAGCATTTCTCAAAAAGCAAGCGATAGTCAACCGTATTCCGATACTTCCAATTCGAGAGCGCCGAGGGCGTAATACCGAAGAATTCCGCAAGTTCGGCATCGGTGGAAATATCATAGAGATCTTTAATCCGCTGGAGGATTTCTCGGGCGGGAGAATGTTTGGTCATAGTGGTCATAAACCCAAGCAATGGCAAAAATGATAAATGCGTGATTTCGTTCCACACGTTATTTTATTTCACTTCACACGTTCACAAAGTGTGATATGTGCAAATATACTCTTCCTTTCTAATCCAAGCAAGAACTTTTCATTCATTTTTCTCACGTATTGTGAATTGTTTTTCGTATTGTGAATGTCAATTTGTTCTATTTTGAGAATAAAACACAAAGGATGTGTAAATGTATATTGCAAAAACTTGAACGCGATTCTGGTAAAAACTTGTATCCTTGCGGCTACTCGGCTGTTATTCTAGTACAATCATTTTTTGGCATAGGAATTGAGAAAGTATTCAATAGGTTTGCACAAGGCAAGCCAAAGCACATTTCATTCTGACGCTTACAAAAGAATAACCAGTCCGCACGGATGAGCAGAAGCAGCATGACGAATTTCCTTTCGTGCGGACTGTTCATAATCGGAAAGTCATTTAGGCGTTTCGTCGCCGTTTTTCTAAGCGCAGACCAAATTTTACCACATTACGCTATGACCATCCTCTCACTCGCTCACAGCACCACATCACGCATTGTATTTTTGGTAGGCATATTGACTTTTTGTCTGGGTTGCACCACAGTATTTGCCGGAGCACCTCCGGTAGGAGTACCTACGGCAGGATCTTTCCTCAATACCGACAAGAATCTTTCGTACAATGCTCGTACGGCAAAAGAACTTGCCGCAAAAGAACTTACTGCGAAAGAACTTGCCGCAAAAGAACTCTTGAGCAAGGAATCGCTCAATTTTGTGGCTATTGACAACTATGCGCAGCGCGTTCCACAGCATATTGCGACCCAATCCATCCCTAAATTGGTTGCGTACCTGACCAAACCTGCCACGAATGATATTGAAAAAGCCCGCGCCATTGCTCGCTGGATTACTTCTAATATCGCATTTGACTTTGAAGCTGCATCCAACGAAAAATATCGCCCTTCCGACAACGCCGATAGCGTTTTTCTCAATCGTCATGCGCTCGAAAGCGGCTTTGCCGCACTTTTCGTGCGGATGATGCACGCTGCCGGAGTAGAAACATTTGCCATCAACGGATTGAAAAAAGGCTTTAATTTTGCTCCCGGCGATGCCTCTACACTCAAGCGCCATACGTGGAATGCTTTTCGCACGGGCGGAAAATGGTACTTGGTGGATTTGCCAGTGTACAAAGAAGTCGAAACCGATGGTTCCTACAAACTCGCTTACGCCGATGCTTTCTTCTGCATCCAGCCCGAGCAAATGGTCTTTACGAACTTCCCAGACGACAAACGCTGGCAACTGCTGAACGAACCGATAACCAAAGAGCAGTTTCTCACGAGTGTTCAGTGTTTTGGTGCGTATCACGGCTATTTGATAACACCGACATCGCACCGTAATTACGAAATTTTCTCAAAGCCACGCTCGCTTACTCTCAGCTTCGATGCGCCACCCGCATTGCAACTAGGCGCACGAGTTTATGCAGAGAAAGGTGCAAAAGAGCAGCACGCTTCGGTCAAAACCCAACGCGAAGGACGCAAATTCACCGTTCATGTCAAATTTCCTGCTGAAGGCACGTTCAAACTTGAGATTACCGCCACTGAACTCATTCGTGAGCGCGGTACGAGTGAAGTTGTGGGCTGTTCCGTCAAAACGGTTGCCGAGTACAATGTCAATATCGGCGATAAGCAGCCACGTAGCATGGCAATCATTAGCAAGTAACTCAAGAACATTTGCAGAGACAGCATGGAATGGCTCATCGTTGGTTTGGGTAATCCGGGCGCACGCTACGCCGAAACGCGCCACAATATCGGTTGGATGGTCGCCGATGACTTTGCCCGTAAGCACACCATCACTAAAAATACGCCGCTTTTTTCTGCCGGAAAAGGTGATTGGTATGAGGCGCGGTGCACCGTCGGCGGAACGGACGTGGCGGTCATTTTGCCCACGACATACATGAATCTTTCCGGCAAAGCCGCTGCTCACGCCTCACGGCATTTTCACATCCCCAAAGAGCGCATTGTTGCTCTCGTGGATGAATATAATTTCCCCGTAGGACGTATTCACCTCAAAAATTCAGGCTCCGACGGCGGACACAACGGCACGTCCTCGATGATAGAAGAACTTGGCACGAAGGCATTCTTTCGCCTGCGCTGCGGCATTGATAAAAAATTTGGTCCCGGCGAATTGGTAGATTACGTGCTGAAGCCTTTTGCTGCCGAGGAAATTGCATCGCGCGATGCAATGATAGAAAAAGCAGTCGCAGCACTCGAAACGCTTATCGAGGTGGGTGCAGCGAGGGCAATGCAGATAGTGAATGTGCAGAAATAACGGTGAAGAAATTTGTACAATCTCTGAAGCCAAGGACTCTTGAAAGAGATTAAAAGAGATTATGTGGACAATACTAACTTGTGCTCCAATTTTTCAATGCGAAATGTGCGACCGATGTATGGGATTTCCTTTGATATTGATATAGCCGAAAACAACGAAAAATTTTGTAATTTGCTTGTGCCTTCTTCTCTCAATTACAATTTTCGTACACTAATTTTCGTAGCAGTGTCTTTGATATTTTCTTTGGCATTTTCCGCAACCACATTATGTTCCCTGACAATAACCAGATTCTTGAGCTGCTGAAAAAAGCCGCTCCCGCCACTCTTCGCCTGCACGACATTGCAGAGCATTTTCATTTCGCCACCAATTCTGCTGATTACGAGCAGCTCCGCATCGTGCTTGGGCGGCTCGTGGACGACAAAACCATATACCGCTCCACACGCCGCAAATACGGCGTGGAAATACCTCCGGCAGAAACGTCGGTTAAAGTAAAGCAGGCGGTGCGCGAGGTAAAAAATAACGCCACGACGTTTGAAGGTATTCTGACCATAGACGGCTACAACGGTGTCGTTTCGACCGATTCAAAAGAATTTCCGCATATTACTGTCAAGCGTCCCAATCTTGGCACGGCGTTCAACGGCGACCGTGTGCGTGTGAAGCTCCTTGCGCTGCGCAAGCAAGCCAAAGTCACGGGTGAGGTTGTCGAAATCGTAGAGCGTGCACCAACGCGATTTGTGGGCAAACTCGAAAGCAATGACGATTTTACCTTTTTCATTCCCGATGACGATCACATCCACGTGGATTTTCTCGTGCATCCTAAACGTATGATGGATGCAGGCGATGGCGACAAAGTTGTCGTGGAGATTTACCGTTGGGACGACCCGATGAAGTCCCCCGAAGCCCGCGTGGTTGAGATTCTGGGACGCGCCGGTACTGCGAGCGTCGAGTTTTCATCGGTCTTGCGCGAATTCAAATTGGTGCGTGATTTCGATACGAAAGTGGAAGAAGAGGCTGCTGCCGTTGCTGTGCCGATTTCAAAAGCAGAAATCGCACGGCGTTTGGATATGCGGAAGCATACGATTATCACCATTGACCCCGTGGATGCGAAAGATTTCGATGACGCATTGTCGCTGGAAAAGCTGGACAATGGCAATATCCGTCTGGGTGTGCATATTGCCGACGTGAGCCATTACGTGACCGAAGGCTCGGAATTAGACGAGGAAGCGCTCAAGCGCGGCAACAGCACGTATCTTGTGGACGGCGTAGTTTCGATGCTCCCGCACACGCTCTCCAGCAACATGTGTTCACTGGTGCCAAACGAAGACCGTCTCGCTTACTCGGTGCTGATAGAATTTTCGCCACGCGGAGCGATTAAGTCCTACGAAATCCGCGAAACGGTGATTCACAGCAAACGCCGTTTTACCTACGAAGAAGTGCAGGATATTATAGATGGCAAAGTAGAAGATCCGCTTACAGCCTTGGTTCTTGAATTAAACTCTTTCGCGGATGTGCTGCGCAAAAAACGCTATTCCGTCGGCGGTATTGACTTTGAGACCAGTGAAGTTCGTTTTGTGCTGGACGAAAACAAGCAGCCCGTCAAGGCAATGCTCAAGCGCCGCACTGATGCTACATCGCTCGTGGAAGAATTTATGCTGGCGGCAAACCGTGTGGTGGCGGAACACGTGAAAAAACTTTCGTCGCAGTATCGTTTGAAAAAAGTGCTTCCTTTCATGTATCGCATCCACGACCAGCCCGATCCCGAAAAACTTGGCTTGGCGTTCAGTCTTGTGCGGTCATTCGGCGTAACAGCGCCAACAGTGGAGAAAATCACGTCCAGAGACATCAACGCCTTTTTGCAAAGTCTCTCCGGGCATCCGGGACAAATGGCGATGAACCAAGTGATGCTGCGCTCTATGGCAAAAGCCGTGTATGCTGAGTACAACATCGGTCATTATGGCTTGGGTTTCGATTACTACTCCCATTTTACCTCGCCCATTCGTCGTTATCCCGACCTCATTGTGCACCGTTTGCTGAAGGAATTTGCCATCACAAAGCCTGATGCAGACCGTGTGCGTGAGCTTTCCGAGCATCTTCCCGCCGTGAGTGCTCATTGCTCCACAACCGAACGCCTGTCCACCGAAGCCGAGCGTGCTTCTATCAAGCTCACCCAGACAGCGCTTGCACTCTCACATCTGGGCGAAGAATTTAATGGCACGATAACGGGCGTAACGCATTTCGGAATTTTCGTGATGGTGGATGACCTCTATGCCGAAGGTTTGGTGCGGGTGCTGGACTTGCCGACAGATTATTATTACCACAACGAGCGCGAGTTTTCGTTGGTTGGCAAATACACCAAGCGAAAGTTTCAAATGGGGATGCGTGTTCGTGTGCGCATTGCAAAGGTGAATCTACAAAAACGTGAGTTGGATTTCCTCTATACTGGAAAGCCCATGACACCGGAAGAACTCGCCGAAGTCAACGCCAAGCGTGCCGAAACATCACTTCTTAGCAAAGGATCGAAAGAAAAAGGCGATGATTTGTCGGTGGAAAGCGTTCTCAAAACCGCGCTGCGCAAAGAAAAAAAAGCTGCCGGACACCACGCAAGCCAGAAAGCACGACGCGAAGGCGGTCAAGGTGCTGCCGCAAAAAGCGGAACGTCGCAAGGCGGGAGAACTCAAGGCGGCAAGTCAAAAAGCGGAAAAGCCGGAACGGGTGCAGGAATTACGCGCAAGGCGCTCAAAACCTTAAAGACCAGTCCGCAAAGCTCTTCCCAAGGTGGAAAGAAAAAACGCTAGAAACGCCGAGAGCACCGAAAGCACACGCACTGCTTTCGGTGCTCTCGGTGGTCTTGAAATCAAGTAACTCAAGCGGTTTCTGTTGTGAGAAAATCACCGTCAATGATAAGCAGTTTCACTCCATTTGTGGTAGTGGAGCGATGAGAACTCATTTCGTCTGATACGATATACGTCATTCCCGCACGCAGTGTCCAAGCCTCACCCCCTTCCAGTTCGCTCACAAATTCTCCTTCCAAGCAGTGCACAATATGACCTTTTTGGCACCAGTGGTCCGCGATATATCCTGCTGAATACTCCACGATGCGTACGCGCAACCCCTGAAAGTGAAGCGTCTGCCAAAAGGCAGTACCTGTTTCGCCCGGGTGTTCTGTTTTTTCGACCGTTGTCCAGTCAATAATTTGGAATGGGATAGGATGCATATTCGATGGGCATTATTTTCAAAAAAGATGCAGAATTGTGCTGTACGTACTGCAAAATAAGTGCCGTACAATCTATTTTCACGGCGTTGTTACGTTTTCCCACCGCGCTAGTGTTTGCATAGCTTCTTCGGTGCTTGTGCCGCACATTTCCTCAGAGGGCAAAAGGCTTGCGCAAACGGCAGGGCGCTCCGGCTGACCAAAAATAGCGCACGTGTTTTCTGCTGTTAGCTGGATGCAACGCACACCTGCGGGCTTGCCCATGGGCATCCCCGGAATGGGCGATGAGATGGAAGGTGCAATGCAGCACGCTCCGCAACCCAGTCGGCATTCTTTTGTACCGCTCTGCACTGGCAGAGTCGTGGTTTTGTCTCTCATTCTGTTTGGAACAATCGTTTTCTACCCCGCTCCATCTGTTCGTAGCGCTTACGGACTCGTTCTCGCTGCTCGTCGGTCAAAAGCGGCATGAGGTCGTGCTTCATGGAGTCCAGTATCATAATTTGTTGTTTGCGGTAATTCCGTGTTTCGCTTACCATTGCGCTGCCGTAGTGGTGCAAAACACGTGCGACAGTATCGCGCTTCTCCGGTAGTGGTTCGATAAAATTGATCGCTCCGGTGACAAAACGCTCTTCATTACCGAGAAAAAGTGCGGTGCGTTGTGCACGTTTGCCAATCACCATTCCTGTTACCAAGCCACCGATAATCATGCCAAGCAAGAGCGTACCGCCCAGCACAAGTGCAGATTTGAGTTTCGGATTCATATTTGGTACTGCTGTTTTACAAGTATAAAAGATTGAGTGTTATGGTTGGGGCAAACGAAGAGCTACTCGTCGGGAAGCATCCAATCAACGCTGCCCTCGTGCATATCCGCAAGCTGCGCTACGCCAAAGGCTGCGGAAACCGACCATTCACCGCCGGAGGAAAGATTGTATGCGCTCAAAAGGGTGATAACGACTGCGCCTGCTATCACGACGCGGCGGAAGAGCGCGGACATTTCATTCGCAAATATATCGAAAGGATTAGCTCTCACCTCGCGAAGCGCAGAGAGACGCGCTTGCAGGCGTTCGGCAAAATGGGGTTGAAAATGGCTTTCAGCGGCAAACTGCTTGAAAGCGTCTTCAAGACTGTCTTTTTGTATGGGATTCATGGCAATATCTCGTTTAGTAGAATTACAACATCGTCCAAAAAGTCATTATTCTTTAATCATATCCGTAAAGTGCGGGGCAAGCCAATCGCGCAATTTTTTTCGTGCAATCGAAAGCCGTGAAAGTACTGTTCCGACGGGTATGGCAAGCATTTCCGCCGTTTCTTCGGTGGAATAACCATTCACGAGGCGCAACACAACGACATCCCGTGCATCGGGCGAAAGCCTTGCCAGTGCTTGCTCGATGAGCGCCATATCGCTGTGCGGTTCTGCATCGTTACTGCGGATTTCCGCAGCATCCTCCACAGGGCGGAAGAGCGTAAAACGACGCTTGCGGCGCTTGAGTTCGTTGAGCGAGAGATTGATAGCGATGCGCGTCAGATATGTTTTCACGCTCGAATCACCGCGAAATTTCGGGAGTGCTTCGTAAAATCGTATAAATACTTGCTGACCGATTTCATCTACTTCGTCGCAGCGCCCCAGCATACCCGTAATGGTCGCAGCGATAGGGCGCTCGTAGCGGCGCACTATGAGCGTGAAAGCAGCACCGTCGCCGCCGAGCGTTGCTGCGATAAGGTCTGTATCGCTGAGGTCGGTCTTCAGAGCGTTAGATAAGATTCGGTGAGTAATAAATTGCTTCTGAGGGATTAGACAGAGAGCAGGGTGGAAATATTCACAATAGAACTACGGCGATGTGCCAATACTCAAAAAATCACGCACAAAATCATTTTCCGGTGCTTCGGCGAGGTGAGCAAACGCCCCATGCTGCACCACACGCCCGGAGCGCATGACCGCAAGCGTATCACCTTCGGCGGTAGTAAACATCCGTGCTTCCCGAACATCGTGCGTAACGAGCACCGTCGTTATGCCCAAGGAGCGAATAGTAGCCAGTACGTCGTGCTGTAAGTCTCGCCGGATAAGGGGATCAAGAGCGCTGAAGGGTTCGTCCAGTAAAAGTACGTCCGGCTTCAGCATGAGCGCTCGCATGAGCGCTATGCGCTGGCGTTGCCCACCGGAAAGTTGCCTCGGATACCGCTCAAGAACATCGTGCGAAAGCCGCATCATAGCGAGGAGTTCCTGCAGGCGCTCTTGCATCTCTCTTGCTTCTAACTTCCGATACCGTGCCGCCAGCAGAACATTTTCCTCGGCGGTTAAGTGCGGAAATAGCCCGCCTTCCTGAATGACATAGCCTATTCGCAGACGTAATGCCTCAAGCACTTCTCGCGGTGGCTTTGTATCGGTGAGACGTATCCCTGCTATCTGCGCTTCGCCACTGTTTGGTTGTACCAATCCCGTTAAGATGCGCAGCACTGTGGACTTTCCCGAACCACTTTCGCCTAAAAGTGCTAAAACACCGCCCTGCGGGCAAGTCAGCGAAACAGCATCAAGCGCCTGTAATGCGCCATACTGCTTGGTTATGGAGTTGAGTGTTATCAAAACAGCGTGGAGAATTGGGAAGTAGCATGAAGAAATTAGGCGTTCAAAAAGCCCATTTTGCTCAAAAAGCGCTCTAATAAACGCCCGCCCACGAGTGCCAGCACCGTGACCAACGCACCTGCCAGCAAATCCACCACGTAGTGATAGCGCAAGTACACGGTCGAAACAATAATGCCGGAACCAATAACAAAATAAATCCAGCGAAAACGTGAGTTCCAGCGAAAGGCAATCATCATGTTCAGCAGTGTTACCATCGTGTGTCCGCTTGGCATACAGTTGCGGTGGGCGGTGATGTGCGGTGCGGAAGTGCCTGCGCCGGAGCCGTTGTTGACAATAGTACGAAGCGGCTCGGTGAAAAAGAGTCCCGGCAACTCGCGGTTCAGAAGCGAGAAATCATGCAACGTGAAGCATGGTCCGATGGCGGGCATGAAAAAATAACCCAGATAAAGCGCATAACTTACGCACGCCACATAGAGCGAATAGCGGATATAAACGTGAGTTGGGCGTGTGGCGTAGAACTCCGCACCCAGACTAAGGGGAATCCAAAAGTAGAGGAAGTAGCAGATTTGCAAAAATTCCGTCAGAATGGGATGAGCAAATTGATATATCCATTGCGTGGGATACACGCCGAAGAGCGCAAAATCCCACTGTGCGAGCACATTGTCGTAATCACGCGGGTTGATGTGCGTGATGTAGAGATGTGCTTGAGAATAAATGAAGTAAATGGCGGGCAAAAGAAAAAAGCGCCGCGCAAGCAAAAGCGAGCGAAAAACTCGCCCCGAACCTGTTTCCGCCACGCTCACCGCCAAGGCGCACTGCATCCACATAAAGCAGCAATTAACCACCACAAAAGTGAGAGCATTATTCACCTCTGCCGCATAAATACATCCCAGAACCGCATAGACACTGAACATGAAGAGCGTCAGAAGTTCAGCTGTGGTTAGCGATTCCCTCAAGCGGCGCGGAGTGATGCGTATTTGCGGGAGTACAGCACCCAAACCGCTTACAACATCATTTTTCCTGCGCGTGTGCGGCATCTCATGGTCTTGGAGACGTTTTGTAGCGCGGGAGCGACGTTTGGAGGATATATTGGAGTGCTTCGTCATAATGGAAGTATTTACCGAAATTCACGAATAAAGTCGTACAAGCGCACAAAATCTTGCGGCGTGAGTTCTTCCGCTCGTTGCCGAAAATACAAAATTTTACGCTCTTCGGCAGCATGAAGAATGTCGGGCAACCGCTCTTTCTGTAGTACGCTGGAAAGCGCATTCGACAAGACTTTTCGGCGTTGATTGAAGGCGGTGCGCACAAGAGGATGCACCGTACGGTATGCTTCGGCAGCCTCACGATTTGATTTCATCTGAAATTCCACGACCGCCGAGGTAACGTTTGGCTGCGGGAAAAAGCAATGTGGTGAAACCTGAAACAGCAGTTTAGGCTCGGAGACCAGTTGTGATGCGATGCTCAGAATACCATAATCTTTGGTGCGCGGTTTGGCGGCGATGCGCTGGGCAACTTCTTTTTGCATCATTATCACCGTCTTGTGTGGTGCAGAAGTTGCATTGTCGCTGATGAGCAAACGCGCCCATTCGTCGAATACCCAAAAAAGAATGTCGCTTGTGATATAATACGGGATATTGCCCACAATTTTCAAAGGAGCTGCGCCCAGAGGTTCGCTGGGATGCGGCAAAACCTCGTCGAGCCGCACAGCAAGTACGTCGCTGTGAATAATTCGCAAGCGTCCCGAGGCAAGTTCTGCCGGAAAGCGCTTGGTGAGGACTTCTACCGCTCGCGTATCGTATTCCACGACGACGAGTGCTCGTGCGGAGGTTTCCAGTAGCAGAGCCGTTAGCGCACCTTCGCCCGGACCGATTTCCAGCACCGCGTCGCCCGACTGCACATCCAATGCACGTACGATATTGCGAGCAATATTGGGGTCGCGCAAGAAATTTTGCCCCAAGTCTTTGCGAGGAGCAATGCGGTCGGCGGTGGAATCGGTCGGCGAGGACGATGCACTAAAGCGAGATTTCATAAGGCTTTGGTTGTAGAAGTGTTTATGCACTCATGGCAAGAGCGCTTGCGGCGAAGCCTTGCGTGAGTTTGATATAGGTATCTTCAAGGCGCTCAGAGACGACTTTGACATCCGCCAGAACAGGCATAAAATTGACATCGCCGTTCCAGCGTGGCACAAGGTGGACGTGGAGGTGCTGGGGAACGCCTGCCCCGGCGGCACTGCCAAGATTAAGACCAACATTGATTCCATGCGGCTTGAAAACTTTATGCAACACATCTTCCGCCTCGCGGACAGTGCGAAAAAGATGCAAAAGCTCATCGTCGCTCAAAAGCCGAAGCTCTCCTGTGTGGCGGTTCGGTACGACCATGATGTGCCCGCTATTGTAGGGGAAACGATTCATAATGACGAAGCAGTATTCGCGCCGCGCCACGACCAAGAGCCGTGCATCATGCTGCGGCTGCAAGAAGGCATCGCACAAAAAGCAGTCACTTTTATTGCGGGATTCATCGCTAAAGGTTTCAATATATTGCGAGCGCCACGGCGACCAAAGATGTTCCATAGCCTGTTTGAGAGAAAAGTTCGGTGATACAGTTCGGGGAATTTGCTGTGAATTTGCCACAAGTTAAAGTTTTTCCGCTCCTCTACCAAACAAAAACCCCTTGCATCACAAGGAAACAAGGGGCTTCTGCAAATTCTGCAAATATGTGGAGGCATCATCTTAGTTTGCCGCTAACTCAAGCGGATTGTCTAATTCCAGCAAGAGTAATTGGTAGTTGTAGAGGCGGCTGCGTTCTTCGACAGCTTTTCCATTTTTTCCGCGCTTCAGAGAACGTTTGTCGGCGTGAGCAGCTTTCTTCAGGGTTTTGTCTGTTTTGTGCTGCCATTCCTCGAAGGCAATTTGCTCATCGGGCTTGCGCTGTGGGACAAGGTACACGATGTCGCCATGTTTTTTGCGCAGCGTTTGCCATGTTTTGAGTGCTTCGGCAAAATTATCGGTTTCGTGGATGATGCTGAACGTTCCGGCATCCACCACAAGCGGCTTCATGTCGTGCGCAAAGGCGGTAGTGGTCAGGAGGTCTTTGATGGCTGCAAATTCATAGTTACTGCTCAGAAAGTCCGTCGCAACGGTCGTATCGCCAAGGCGTATGCCCTCGACGACTTCCACTTTTACATCGCCCGTTCCATTTCCCAGAATGCCGATTGCTTTGGCAGCGCTGTACGAAAGGTCAAGAATTCGCCCTTCGATATAAGGACCTCTGTCGTTGACACGCACGAGGGTTGTTTTATTGTTTTCGGTGTTTGTCACGCGAATAACAGTGCCAAGCGGCAACGTGAGGTGCGCTGCCGTGAAATCGTGCATATCGTAAATTTCACCGTTTGCTGTTCTGCGCCCGTGGAAGCGCGGACCGTACCACGAGGCTACGCCGTGCTGCACAAGTGCGGATGTTGCTGCGGCGATTGCGTCAGTAGTAGAAGCTGCATTGCCGATAAAAAAAGTACGAATTTTTGCCTGTACGCCAAAGCTATACATTGCCCCAACACAAACAATCAGGACAAATACGGCGATACGAGCAATATGCAAAGCACGATGCGAGCGGTGAAGCACGAAAGAAAGAGTACGAAAAATCATGAACATTTTAATCCAAAGTGTTACAAACTATCGGGGGCGAAAATACACCAAAACAAATCACTACTCAATGACAAAACGATGAAAAGAAATTCATTTTCTTATTCATTTTGCTATGCTTATCATCGTTTATGTGTCAACTATCACGCTATACCTACTCTTACGGCTGATTCTGCGGCGCGAGAAAACTGCTCATAAAAACTATCCACAATCGCATATTTTGCAAAAGGCAGGCGCAAAAAAGCAGAATCTTGTACGGGAAGTTGCGGAAAAATGCTAAGTTTGGGGCTGTTGTGGCGAAGCATAGCGCCTCATAAAATTGCACACTGTATTTTGTTCGTACCATTCCCGGAAACCATGAAGATTACTGATGTTACGCTTTCTTTTTTGCATTCCGTTCCTTACAAACAGCACTCTACCTTCAACGGCGCTACTATTGACGGCGTACGCTTCAAGGCGCTGAAAACTATCGTGGACGGTCGCGGCGATGTGATTGAACTGTGGAGTTTGCCTTGGGTGGAGCGCGAGGGCGTGATTGTGCCGCAGCACGTCTATCAGTCGGCGACAGATTACGGCGTTGTCAAGGCATGGCATTTGCACGCTATTCACACCGACCAGTTTACCGTTACACGCGGCAAAATGCAGGTCGTCTGCGTTGATATTCGTGAGGAATCACCCACCTTCGGGCACGTTAATTCGTTTATTATCGGCATACAGAATCCTGCAATGATTCTCATTCCGCCCGGCGTGATGCACGGTTGGAAAGCACTTTCGCAGCCCGAAACCATTGTTGTCAATCTCCAATCTCACCCTTACGACCCCGCCGACGAGATGAAATTTGCGTGGGATGCCGTCTTGAGTGAGGTCTGGGAGCCAAAGTTCGGGTAAGTACGTCCCCAAACTACAACTGCATTTAATTTTTTCAATCCAAAACTCATCACTCAAAACTCAACACTTCCGATTATGAACACCTTTCTTTTTGCAATGTCGCCCGCACAGGGCGGCGACCCGACGAGCCAGTTACTTTCTACTGTCATTATGTTCGGCTCGGTTATTTTGATTTTCTACTTTATGATTTTGCGCCCGCAGAAAAACCGCGAGAACGAGCATAAGAAACTGCTTGCTGCAATCAAGCAAGGCGACAAAATCGTGATGACCAATGGAATTCACGGCACAGTTTCCAGCCTTGAAGAGGATGTGGTGGTAGTCCAAATTGCGGACAATGTACGCATTCGCGTCAATCGCGTGGCAGTGGCGAATATCGTTCCGAAAGCAGAAAAATAAGTTCGTTTGAATTGAATTGTTCGGAAATTATAGATGCACAAAAAAGTTGTAGTCCTCATTGAGAGCGGGCTACAACTTTTTCTTTGTACTCAAATGTCGGCGCTTTTCGAGACCTATTGCCCCGCACGCACTTCCTCAAAAATCCGTAAGCAGTATTCTTTGTAGGGGCTTTTGGGCAGACGCTCCACCACTTGCAGCCATTCATCAGGCTTCAAGAAGCCCTGCTGAAGCGCAATTTCTTCCAAACACGCGATTTTGTAGCCCTGACGCTCTTCGATGGTGTGGATGAACATACTGGCTTCTAAGAGACTTTTCGGCGTGCCGGTGTCGAGCCATGCCAGTCCGCGCCCCATCACCTCCACGTGCAAGCGGTCTTGCTTCAGATAGGTATTGTTAATATCCGTGATTTCGAGTTCTCCGCGCGGGCTTGGCTCAAGATTCGCGGCAATGTCGCACACGTCCGATGAATACACGTATAGCCCCGGCACAGCATAGTTCGATTTCGGCTTTTGCGGTTTTTCTTCAATGCTTAAGACGCGCTTGTCTGTACCAAATTCGACTACACCGTAGCGTTCGGGGTCATGCACCGGATAGCCGAAAATTGTGCCGCCAACGTTGGAAAGAAGTGCCTGACGCAGAAAATTGAGCTTCCCGTAAAAGAGGTTGTCGCCCAAGATGAGACACACTTGGTCGTTGCCAATAAATTCCCGCCCGTAGATAAACGCTTGCGCGATGCCCTTCGGCTCAGGTTGTACCTTGTAGGTGATGTTCACGCCCCACTGTTTCCCGTCGCCCAGTAGCCGCTCAAAATTCGGCGTATCAATGGGTGTAGAAATAATGAGAACGTCCCGAATACCGGCAAGCATAAGCGTTGCGAGGGGGTAATAAATCATCGGTTTGTCATAAATCGGCTGCAGCTGCTTGCTGAAAAGCGACGTGAGCGGATAGAGGCGTGTGCCGCTCCCTCCGGCGAGAATAATGCCCTTATTGCTTGTATTCATGGGGTGTGCAGGAAAATAAGTAGAGAAAGAAATAACTTGCTAGTGATGGCAGACAGCGCAAGAGAGGGTCTCTTACGACATCAGCCCGTTACGGCATCAGCCCGAATTTTTTCATCCGTGCCAGAAGTGTTGTACGCTTGATTCTAAGCATTTCGGCAGCTTTCGTTTTATTGCCGCCTGTCAACTCCAAAGCACGAAGAATATGCTCTTTTTGAGCATCGTCAATGGACAGCAGCAAATCGTCATCGGGTGCTGTGGGAGGCGGCTTGAGCGAAGAGATGCCGCTCATCGCGTGAACGATTGGTTTTGCGCTTGATGATGATGCCTCACCGAATAACTGCTCTTCTACGGCAAAAATAGAGACTTCTATACGTTTCGGGTCAAACTGAAGCACCAAAGAGCGCATATTTGCTTCAAGTTCGGTCATGTCCGCAATCCACGTTTTTGCGCTGAGTTTTTTCCAAAATGCTGCGGGTATGAGTTCGGTATTAAGGTTTATTCCGTATTCTGCGGCAATATTTTCCGCATAATACCGTGCTAATAGCGGTATATCATCGCGGCGGTCGCCAAGAGCAGGGAGCATTATCCGTACCGCGCCGACCGCAAAAAACAGTTCGCTGCTGATTGTTCCCAGTCGCATTGCCGCATCGGCTCGTGTGCCATCGGCAACGGTATAGCCTACGATAAGCCGTACATCGGGCAGGGCAGGGCGTGGCGAAGGAATTTTACTTTGCTTGCGTAGTGTTTGCGCCATCCGCGCCAAGCGTAGTTGTACCGTCATGGGAGCGGAGGAAATCTCATCTAAAAAGATTGTTCCACCTTCCGATTCAGCAATCAAACCTTTATCTGTGCTGGTATCAAACAAATACGACTCCAACTCTGTGCCCTCAAAATCAGCACAGGAAAGCGCGTGAAACGGGCGCTCGCGGCGATTGCCGCTCGTGTGAAGCAAGGTAGCTAATTCTTCGCGGTAACCGCCGTACACGCTTTCAATCAAACAGGGAACATCGTGGGAAACTGCAATTTCGACGTTCTTTCGCAGAAACTCTGCTGCCGGAGACTCCCCGCGAACAAGAATGTTGTGGCTAATTTCCGGGAGGCTTTGGTTCGGTACGTTTTGAGCCGGCTCGCTTTGAGCCGGCTCACCTTGAGCCAGTGCGCTTTGAACCGTTGCTCCGATTGATGGTGCACTGTGTTCGCTCACTATACTTACATCCACACTATGTGCTTCCAGAGATGAAACAGATGATACCGTCTCGTTTGGCTGGGAAGTGTCTTGAATCGTTGTCTGCGGCTCTTTGGTGTGCTGTTGAGTTTTTTCTTGCTGGGTTTTTTCCGTGTGATGCTTTTCCTCCTGATGTTTTTCCTCCTGATGTTTTTCCTCCGCAGCCACTTCTTGCGAAAACAAATGTGGATGACGGTTCTGGACAAGTTCGTGTGCTATACGCTGAAAATTCTTGAACTCATCCTCAGCAAAAACCGATGTGGCGGTCTCGCGGAAGGTTTCGTGCGTACATTCGACTGCTGAATTATGAAGCTGCACAAAGCCATCAAACGTGAGAGGTAAAAGTCGCCGAAGAGCGCTCTGGGTCGAGGTGTCCAGCATTTCCGCCAAAAGATGCAGTGATACCGGCAAGTGGAGCGGCTCGCAGACCCGTAACGCCGCAAGCACTGCCGCGAACATGGTACGGGCATCGGCGGGCAAAAGACGAATGGCATCCAGCGCTGCACTTCCCAGAGACAAAGCCTCAGGCGGCGTGTAATCTTCTTCCTGTGCGTCATTCGTCCAAATACGATTGCGCCGCTTTACCGAACCACTTTGCACCATTGCTCGCACAGTCATTGCGAGGACAAGCGGATGCCCTTTGGTGCGGGCGTAGAGTTGGCGATAAAACTCAGGCGTGAAAGCGCATCGTCCGAGAAGTTCTGCACAAAAAAGCGGTACGTGTGAAGGAGCAAAGTTTGATAAGGTTAGCATTGCAGGCTTTGCCGCCAACCGCGCAAGCTGCGAGCGATGCGTGGCAACGACGCGAATCCCCGCCAGCGACGTATCTTCAAGTGCTAACAGGTCTTTTACTTCAAGTCGCACGTCTTCGGGCATTTGCTCGGCATCATCCACCAGAAAGAGCGTCGGCTCTTGTTTCTCTAATGCTTCGCGGATTTGTTTGGGTAGAGTATTCGTTGCTGTTGCAGCAAAATAGACAATCTTATGACGCAAAAGTGTGATGGATTCAAGGCGCGATTGAACGAGGAGGCGCAAAAGCATGGTTTTGCCAAGCCCCGGCTCGCCTGATATTTCCAGCACGGGCGATTCCACGAAGGGCGATTGGATATTGACCACAGCAGCCAGAGCAGTTTCCAAGCCAATACCACTGACAGGCACAAGGCTTACGGGCGTTTGCTCCATGCCATTCAGAATGTCCTTTGCCAGAAGTCCGTGCGTGGCGAGATATTCAAGCGCCTCCCGTGCGGAGAAGAAGCGCATCGAACGGTCGCGTTCCAAGAGTGCGTACACCCATTGCACAAGCGCATCCGGTAGCGCCGGAGCACTCTCGCGGAGGGACTTGAGAACTAAGTGCGACAGCATCCCGGATGATTCCACCATTGCTACATCGTTAAATGACTGACCGGTAATCGTTTCGTACAACGTAATACCGATGCTAAACAAGTCTGCCCGCGCATCCGCCGTACGCTGTAATGCCAGTTCCGGTGCGGCGTAGGGGTTGTGTGCGCCATAAACAGCGCGAGCGACGCTATCCCCGGCAAGCGGGAACCACTCGTCAAGCGCAATACGCGCCACAGGACTTTCTTCATCGGCAAGGCGAATGGACGATGGCGTGAGGCACAAAAGCGCCCGCATCTGCGCATGAAGTGGCGCTAGAGCCGTTAGCAGCGAAGCTGCTATCTGCACGATAAATTGTGTATTGCTGAACTGCGAGTGCGGCACGGTATCAAGCGGTATGTGCTGAAGATTCTCAAAGGCAATATACGGCTCGTTGTTTGCCGTAATATTGACATCGTAAAGCATAGCAATATGCGGCGAAGAGAGCTTTGATAGCGCGGCGGCTTCGGTCAGAATATACGATTGCTCGGCTTCATTACTGGTGCGAAATACGCGAATAAGCACGTGCTCGTCGCGCTCGGTGTCGAATGAGCGCAGCAAATGTGCGTGGTCGGTCAGAATCAGCGTTTGAAGATTGGTATAGCGGGCTGTTGTGAATGATACGGTGTGCGTCATTATGTTGCCAGAATCAATTTCCGATGTGTCAAAATATGGGAAAGTGCTGTCAAATATACGAAAAAATGCAGGATGACAAGGGAATGATAGAAGCGGTCGGACGAAAAAGAAGCGTAAAATTTACAAAACATGAGCAAGCTGTGCGCCGTATATCGCCGCCAGATACCGCAGTACTCTGAGCGCAAAAACAATGATGGCAAACCACAGCAAATGCACACGTACTGTGCCTGCGACGACCGTGAGCGGGTCGCCCACAAAAGGCAGCCACGAGCCGAACAGACTCCAGACTCCCCAACGCTCCATCCACGCGATGGCTCTGCGCCCGCTCTTGCTTCCAGTGAGACGAGGAAGCATTGTGGAGCGCAATGCCGCACCCAGCCCGTAGTTGCACACACAGGCAAGGCAGTTCGCAGCCGAGCAAATGGCAAACGCAGGGGCAAAGGGTAAGCCTGCCGCAATGCCGGCAATCAAAATCGCTTCCGAACTGAGCGGGATAATTGTTGCCGATACAAACGATGCTCCACCTAAGCCCCAGAGTCCGTAATTGAGTACGAAGTCATGCCAGTTGAAACTCATAGTCATCTTTCTGATAAGTATTGGTCAAGCAATCGTAACCGTAAGCGAGAGCGTCTGCACTTCGGCAAAAGTGCCAACCTCGGGACTCATCCGCGCCGTGAGCACATCTCCCGATACTACTTGTCCAACGCCCTCGGGCGTACCGGTGTAAATGCTATCGCCTTTGCGCAGGGTGAAGACTGATGACAAATACTCTATCAGCGTCGCAACACTGCGTTCCATGAGCTTGGTAGAGCTTTTTTGCCGTCCCGCATTGTTGACGCTGAGTTCGAGGTCAAAATCAGGAACATGGGCAAAAAGTGCTGCCGGCAAAATGCGTGAAATCGGTGCAGATGTGCGAAAGCCCTTTGCTACAGCCCATGGTGAACCCTGCTGTTTTGCGGCGTGCTGCAAATCTCGCAACGTCATATCCAAACCTAAGCCGTAACCCGCAATTACGCTTTTTGCATCGTCTGCGGGCACATCTTGGCAGTCCTCGCCGATAACAACGACCATTTCTACCTCGTGGTGCAGATTCGTGGAGAACGCGGGGCATACGACCGTCCCGCCGTCCTGCACCAGTGCTGCCGGAGGCTTGAGAAAGACCATTGGCGAGGCGGGAACTTCGCCGCCCATTTCGCGGGCATGAGCAGCATAATTTTTACCGATACCGTAGATTGTACCGGCTTCAAGCGTTGTGCCGTCGGTAAAAAGAAAATGAGAACGAGACATAACGTGTAATCAGTGGTAATGAATAATTGATGAAACCGCCTTTGGCGGACAATGGTGCGCACAAATTACCAATGCTTTGTCGGGGGCATTATCGGACGAAGCATTTTGAGCGAAAGCGTGTACTTCTCAAGCGGTGTTGTGCCGTCGCTATCCAGACGAGTAACGCGGGCTTGGAGTTCTGATTCGTTCATTTCTTCGACGCGGTAGCGGATACCATTCGGATTTTCGACGGCAGCCTCGACCACATCGCCGACTTTGATACCTTTCCAATGCTCGAAGTTCTCATGGCTACTGCGCTTCCAATCCACTGGGCGGTAGAGCGTATAGAAGAATCGTTTGAAGATGTTCATAATGCATAAGGGGAAACAATGATAGAAAATTTGGGTTCGGGTCGTCGCAGTAAATTACGCAATTGCAAAACTTGGTTTCAGGAATTGTCAAAAAACACGTATTTTGCGTGTCTTCAGCGTTTTTGAACCAAAGAATGTTGTAGTCATGTTCAAAGATATGATTTTCCACGCAATTTTTGAACGCTGAATCATATTCCGTAGCACTTTTGTTCACTCAATTTTTGTATCATGGCTCCACAAGACCACTCCCCAAGCACTCCGCCGGATAATCAGCAGCATCCGAAGCCCAAGCACGAAAAAGAACATCGTCATAAATATCCTGCGAATAAATCGCCGCAAGCCGCACCGGAGCAACGTGCGGAGCGCCCGCATCAGAGAAGTTCTCATCAGGAGCATCCTCAGCAGGAGCGTTCACAATCGGAGCGCCCTCATCAGGAGCGTCCTCCACAGCAAAACACCTCTCGCCCGCATGAGAATAAGCGCCCCGACGACCGCCGTGACCATGACACCCGACGACGACCGCCTCAGGATAGAAACCCTCAAGACAGACCGCATCAAGACAGACCGGAGCAGGGTAATCGCCCACAGCGAAACGATAGAAACGAGAGAACACCACGCTTTGAGCCGATGAGTCCCGCACTTGTTACGCCGGAGTTCATACCGACGCACGAAGGCATTGAGCGCCCCGAGCAGTTGGAGGCACTACAGCGGCGTGGCATTCCGCAGGCTCTCCGCTACGACGACCCGCCCTACGTGCCGGATAAGCCCGCTAAAGGCAGCGACAGCATTTTCTTTAAGGATTACAACCCGCTCTATACCGGTGCTCGCGGCTTGGCAATTAAAATTCTCTCGCGTCTTGACCAAAGTGATTCGTACTTAGACAAACTTTTGGAATACGAATTAGCGCACTGCGATTTGAAGCCGGTTGACCGTGCCTTGCTGACGGAACTTGTGCACGGCGTGACGCGCTGGCAAGCAAAGCTGGACTGGGTGCTGACGGGCTTTTATCACGGGGAATTTGTGAAGTGCATCGTGCCCGTGAAAAATGCCATGCGTATCGCGCTCTACCAAGTCATGTTTTTGCAGCGCATTCCGCCCTTTGCGGCGGTGAGCGAGTCGGTCGAACTCATTAAACGATTGAAGGGACACCGTTCGGGAAATCTCGTCAATGCTATCTTGCGGAACATTTTGAATAATATCAATAATATCCGCTACCCGCTTCGCCACGAAGACGTTGCGCGGCATTTCTCAATAATTTATTCGCACCCATTCTGGATGGTAAAGCGCTGGATAGAACGTTTCGGCGAGAAAGATGCCGAAGAACTCCTGCGCATGAACAACGAGCGCCCTAAGATCACGCTTCGTATGAACATGATGCGCTGTGTGCCCGAAGAACTCTTTACATTTCTCCAAGCACAAGATGTGAAGCGGTGGGATTCCCCAATTGAGCCGGAGCGCCTTGTTCTGGTCGGTTCGCTTTCGTCCGTGCGTGAGTGGAAGCCCTTCCAAGAAGGATGGTTCTCGGTGCAAGACCCCAGTGCCGCAATGGTAGTGCGTTTGGCAAGCCCGCAGCGTGGGCAAATAATTTATGACCTCTGTGCTGCACCCGGCGGAAAATCTACCTTTGCAGCAGAACTCACCAACGACGAAGCAACGATTATTGCGCTGGATAAATACGCCGGAAAACTCAAGGTGATTCAGGAAAATACCGAACGTCTGCGTCTCACGTCTATCACCGCTCAAGCGCAAGACGCACGGACGTTTGCACCAAAGGAAAAAGCAGATATTGTGCTGCTCGATGCGCCGTGCTCCGGCTTAGGAACATTGGCGAAAAAGCCTGACATTAAGTGGAAGTTCGAGATAACCGATTTTGCGCCGATTCTGCGCACACAACGCGAATTGCTCACCAATGCTGCAAAGCTGCTCAAGGTCGGTGGGGCGCTCGTGTATAGCACCTGCACGATTGAGCCGGAAGAAAACACCGCACAAATAGCACGGTTCCTGAAGGAATTTCCCAACTACGAACTTGACCGCGCCGAGAACTATCTTCCCGAAGCACTTTGCAAGGACGGTTTTATGCAGATGTTCCCGCACGTGCACCAAACCGACGGCGCATTTGCTGCACGGCTTGTGCGAAAGTCTTAAATTTGGGAGCGTGCGGTATTCGCTGTCAAAACTCACCATTCAAAACTCAAAACTTACCAACCATTATGCTAGCTAAACCCTTCAATTTCCGCACGTGGATAGACGAACACCGTCATCTGCTCAAGCCACCTGTCGGCAATGCTGTTGTCTATGACGAAACCGATGATTTTATCGTCATGGTCGTCGGTGGTCCGAATGCACGGAAGGATTTTCATTACAACGAAGGCGAGGAATTTTTCTACCAGCTCGAAGGCGATATGGTCTTGCGGCTGCACGACGGCGAGAAAATAGTAGATATGCCAATTCGAGAAGGGGATATTTTCTTGCTTCCGCCACGCACACCGCACTCGCCGCAGCGCCGTGCCAACACGGTTGGTCTTGTGATGGAGCGCAAACGAGCAACGCAAGAACTAGACGGTTTTCTGTGGTTCTGTGAGAATTGTGGCAACAAACTTTACGAAGAATATCACTTTGTCAGCAACATTGTGGAACAGCTGCCACCTATTTTTGATAGATTCTATGGCAACGTCGAGCATTGCACCTGCAAAAAATGCGGAACGGTGATGCAGCGTCCTGCAAAGCCACAAGCAGATGAGGCTGCTTGAAAATTCTGAGTACCGCGTCTGTGTTGATGCGTAACCTTCTTTACAAAGCTGAAACTTTCTACGGCTTTGGGCAGGCTTGTGCTCTCAGATTAAAGAGTCTTTCGCATTCGCGCCATAAAAAAGCCATCCGTGCCGTGCCGTGCGGGCGTGAGCGTAAGCCATGCCGCATCCGGAGTTAATCCCGGAATACGGATACCATGGTGCGCAAAAACAGGTTCCAGTGCCTCCGGCGTAAAATCAGGGTTTGCGGAGAGAAATTCTCGAACAACGTGCTCATTTTCTTGTGGCATGAGCGAACACGTCAGGTAAAGCAGCACTCCGCCGGGCTTGACAGCATTTGCGTAGAGGTTCACGATTTCAAGCTGCTTGCGGCTGTGCTTCAGTAGTATTTCGGGTGTGAGTCGCCATTTTGACATTGGCATACGCCGCGCCGTGCCTATGCCGGAGCAGGGGGCATCCACCACGACGGCATCACAAGCGTCTTTGAGGTGCGCCAGTTGCGCCGGAAGCGTTAGTGTGGTCTTTCTGTCCGTGAGTTGCTTGGTGGAAATGAGTGATAACCCGCTTCGTTTGGCGCGAAGAGGCAATTCTTTTAGGCGTTGGTACTCAATATCGGAGGCAATAATTTCGCCCTTGTTTTTCTGCAATGCCCCGATGTGAAGCGCCTTGCCGCCCGCTCCTGCGCAAGCATCCAGCGTACGCCATCCTGCTTCCGGCGCAAGGGCAAACCCCGCAAGTTGGCTTGCTTCGTCCTGAACTTCCACCGTGCCTTCGCGGTACAGATTCGTTCCCGTCAAGTTCACACGTCGGTCAATCAAAATGGCGTCGGGCGATAGTTTGCCCGTGCGGGCATGAATGCCGTCTTCGCGGAGTATCTTGAGAACGGTTTCACGGTCGGCAGCAAGTGTATTGACGCGCAGAGGAATCGGCGCTGCGCCCAAAAGCGAAGCCGCGAGTTCGACGGCAGAAAACCAATCGTTTGCTTCGGTTGTGCCTTCCTGCCACGCCTCCAGCATCCAGCGCGGAGTGGCAAAGCGCGTTGCGAGGAGTTCTCGTGCGGCTTCGGAAAATTCTTCGCCTGCAAAAATCAACTCAATTTCTTCCGCCAGCGCTGACCAAATCTCGTGGAGTGCCATTGCGAACTGAATGCCCGCATCAGTCGCAATACCGGAGCGAAGCGCAAATGCCTCACCCAAAGCAATGATGCGCCCTTCGATGTCTTGGTAGGCAATGCCTAACGTCTGCTCAATACTCTCGAACATATTCCCCACGCCAACTTGATTTCCCACGAGCGCACACGCCGTGATGATGCCTAGCTCGTGGAAAAGCAGCTCGGCGCTTGCTTTTTTGCCTTTGTGTTCACGGTGGAACTGCTCTTGTGCAGCTTGCACTTGGGGCGCAATGCCGCGTAAAGCCTCAGTCGCACAGAAATCGAATGCCGAGCGTCCGCGCAGTGCCGCAAAGACCACCGACGAAATAAAACGGCGTTCCTTCGCGCCGATATATTTTTTTGCGCGAAAATACTCCGATGCAAGCACATCAGCAGGGCGCTGCGAGTGGTCAATGAGCCTCAGCAGTTGCGCAGAATGACCGAGAAGGGAAGGAAGGTGCATTGTGGAAAGATTGAAAAGATGAAGGATGAGGGGTGAGTTAGGCGTACAAAGCGCTTATGCGCTGACTGCGTATCGTTCTCAACCTTCATTCGGAATTTCTCATTCGTAATTAAAACGTGACGACAAGTTTACCAAACTGCGTTCCTTTTGCCATTGCCTCAAATGCCGCGCCAATTTCCGCAAAGGGGCGCACAGAATCCAGAATTGGTACAAGTCGCTTTTCGGCAACAAAGTCCAGCATTGCCCCAAACTCCGCATCACTGCCCATCGTGGAGCCTTGCAAGCGAAGTTGTTTCCAAAATATCATTTGTACGTTCAGCGACTGTGGGCGACCATTGGTCGCGCCGTAGAACACATAGCGCCCGCCCGGTGCGAGTAGCCCAAGAAGCGCATCCAGACTGTCGCCGACGGCGCTGTCAATGATGCAGTCGAGTTCGCCCGCCTCAGCAAGAAGTGTTTTATGCCAGTTGTCCGAGCGATAGTTTACTCCACCCATTATTCCAAGCCGCTCTTTTGCGGTGTGAAGTTTTGTGTCATCCCCGGATGTCGCATAAACGCTTGCTCCCAGAGCAATGGCACATTGTGCTGCAAACTGCGCTACGCCTCCGCCAATGCCCGTAACGAGGACTTTTGTTCCCGCACCGATTTCGCCTTGTGTACGCACGGAGCGGTATGCCGTGATGCCCGCAAGCGGTACTGCTGCTGCTTCGGCAGCGCTTAGGTGTGGTGGCTTGGCATAGAGATTCTGCACCGGTGCGGCGCAGTATTCCGCAAACGTTCCGTTTGTTGGCAAGCCGATGATGGCGTAGTTGCGGTCTTGAGCGCGAGGGTTTGCGCCCCAGCCCAACGACGGATTCAAAACGACCTCTTTGCCAAGCCAGTGTTCGTCGGCTTTTGAGGTGACTTCCTCCACGACGCCACAGCCGTCCGAACCCAAAATAACACCTTCGCGAATCCGTGCATATTGTCCTTTGCGAATCCACTCGTCGCGGTGGTTGAGTGCGGCGGCTCTCATGCGCACCAGCGCTTCACCCGCTTGAAGTACTGGCTTGGGTGCTTCTTCAATAATGACGCGGTACGTTGTACGTTCTTTGCCGGCGGCTGCCGTCGCCTCAGTCGCAGGGTTCTCGTGCAGAATAAGCGCTTTCATCGTTCTAGAGTTCTTGCGTGAAATTATAGTGTGATACCATTGATCATGCTTGGGGCATAGCGTAAATTGCTACAAAGTAGGCATCGCTGCAAAAAAATATGTGAAAAAAGTACATCCAAGGCGAAAAATGCGTATTTTACAAACCATTTTCAATCTGTGTAGTAATGCAGTTTTATAGCAAACAATCTACACATTCCTCTCTTCATTTCTTCTTTCTGTGCTATGAACGCTCTACGCTTTTTTCGTTGTACGACAATCCCACCAATGCTATTGTTCGCTTGTCTTCTGGTTCTTGCGCCACAGAGCGTTCTCGAAGCGCAAACACGTTTTGGAGAAGACCATGAACCCAAAATTCCGATATTAAAATTGAAAGGGAACGTCTCCATCACGCGGCTGAACCAGATAAATTCTTCCTATCAGGAAGCAAACCTTTCGATTACACCCGACGGAAAGCGGATGTTCTTTATGTCGGACAGAGGCGCTCAGGTGTGGTCGCGCCGTCCCGACACTCTTGACCGTTTTGACGGCGATATTTGGGTGTCTGAGCGCGTCAACGGTGAGTGGCAAGCTCCGCGCTGTCTGGATGCAACGGTTAACACGGCTCGCGGCGAAGATGAGCCGAATATCTCGGCAGACGGTCAGGCAGTTATTTTTCAAAGCTGGCAGCCCGGCTGGCAGAATAGCGGTGGACCCTATTACAGCGCACAAATGCAGGGCAGCAAATGGGCAAAACCAGTCGGCGTGGGAGGCGGAATCAATCTCTTTTTTACGCAGATGCGCAAGCAGACGAGCGACCTGTACGGCACAGATGGTGCGGCTTTCTCGGCGAATGGCAGACTATTTGTTGTTGCCTGCGGACCTGATTACGACGGACCAATGGATTTGTATTTTAGCCGAAAAGCAGGCAAAGCAGGCTGGCTTTATTGTCAAAAACTCGACGTGAGCACCGACGGTAATGAGCGCTCAGTGCATCTTGCCGCCGACGGCAGAACTCTCTACTTTGCGTCCGACGGCTTGGGTGGTTTCGGGGGATTGGATATTTTCAAGGCAACATTGAATGACGACGGCACCGTAACGAACATCACCAATATCGGCGAACCCTTCAATACCAAAGCCGATGATTACGGCTTTACCGTTAGTGCCGACGGCAGTGAGGTGTACTTTATCCGTAATGGTGATATTTTTATGGCAAAACTCACCAGTGCTTTTGCGGCATTGAAGCCTGAGCCTGTGGCTGTGGTCTCCGGCACGGTGCGGAGCAAGTCCGGCAATGAACCGCTCATGGCAAAAATCACCTTCCGTGGCGCAAGCGACATGGACAGTGAAGAAGCAAGCACAAGCGACATGGGATATTATTCAGCCGTCTTGCGCGTAGGCAAGACCTATCAGCAAAGCATCACTGCCCCGGGACACAAAGAAATGAAGCGCGTGCTCAGAGTTCCTGCAAGCCAGAAATCAAGCACTCTTCACACAGATATTGTCCTGCTTCCTCAGTCTAAATAAGCCGATTTCTCCAAGGTTCTTGGTGTAGAAATGATATCCGACGAAAGGATACAAATTACGCACTCCAAAGCCTTGCAAGCATTGCAGAGTCAAGTTTTTAGAAAAATAAAGTACGCAACAATCACCCGTATTGCGCATAGTTTCACGTCATCTCTTCGGTTTCCCCAACGGTTTTGAATGGATATTGTGTGAATATTGTGCGTTTTTGTTTGTCAAAGATGCGTTGTTACTTGATAACACTTGTTTCACTTTGAATATTAAGCACTATGAACCGTTCCCGTCTCCTCTCTTCCACCATCATTCTTCTTGGACTTTTTGTCAGTTTATTCACCATCGTCCGAAGTCAGACGCTGTATCGAGGTCCTGTATCCCGCATCACAAGCGGATTCGGGGCGGACGGTACGTTTGCTGTGGATACGCTGCGTTTTCCGGCATCCGGCTGGGAAGGCGCTGCCTCAACGCCGAATGTGGAAGTCTATTATCCGCGCGGCAGCACCACACCTCGCCCAACGATGCTTTTTGCACACGGCTTTGGCGGTAATGACCCGCGCTATTATGGCGAACTCTTGCGTAATGTTGTTTCGCGTGGCTACGCAGCAGTATTTGTACCATACCCGATTTCAATCAATCTCGCCGGACTCTACCGCACGCTGGATAGCGGCTTTGCTGAAGCGGTGCGGCGTTTCCCAACCGTGATTGATTCCACGCGCATCGGCTTTGCGGGACATTCTTTCGGCGCGGGTGCTATTCCCAGCATTGCCTTCAAGGCGTTCACGACGCGCAAATGGGGCGCAAATGGGAAGTTTCTTTTCCCCATGGCTCCGTGGTATTCTCTCGAAACCACACAAGAACAGCTTCGTTCCTTCCCCGGAGATACAAAACTCCTCATGCAAATCTACGCCGACGATGCCACAAATGACCACCGAATGGCAATGGATATTTTTATCAATATCAACATTCCCAATTCCGAGAAAGATTTTATCACCGTTTTCGCCGATACCGTGCAGGGCTACTCCTACACCGCCGGACACCAGCTCTGCACGATACAAACTCCGACAGGTGGCGTGTTCGATGGATATGATTATTACGCCGTTTTTCGCCCCTTAGATGCGCTCATGCAATACACGTTCAATCCCGCCAACACCGCAGCAAAAAACGTTGCTCTCGGTAATGGGAGCGCGGAGCAAGTTTTTATGGGCGCTGTGGGCAGTCGCACTGTGAAGCCGATGACAGTAACCGACCGCCCCACGCCACTTTCTACCGCTCCCCGTGCCGGTTTTCAATGCGATAATGCAACCAATACTCGCCGCGAATACTGTTCGCTGCAAGCACCCGTTGCCGTGCGCGAGGAAACACGACCATTTGCGCGACTTTTTCCGCAGCCTGCTTCTGACCGTGCAGTACTGTCGCTTCGTCTGCAAGTAGCACAAACACTCACGGTCAGCATATTCGATATTTTGGGTAGAGAGCGCCTGCGCGTGCTGCCCGAAACACTGCTGAGCGCAGGGAATCACGACATTGAGATTGCGCTGGCAAGCCTTCCAAGCGGTGCTTATCTGTGCCGTCTCGTGGCAAATGGCTCTTTTACGTCCTTGCCACTCCTCGTCCAACCCTAATCCCCAGACGTATATGCGTTATGTCCTCACACCCGCACAGATGAGTGCTTCCGATGCATACGCCATAGAAACGCTTGGCATTCCGGCGGCTATTCTCATGGAAGATGCTGCCTGCGCTGCTTCTGAGGTGATCCGTGTGCTTTTAGATGAACATTGCAAACAGTCTCGCGCTCTGCGCCCACGAATCATTTTTCTCTGTGGCTCCGGCAACAATGGCGGCGACGGTTTTGTGCTGGCGCGACATTTCTCGCATCGTGCGGATGTATGCGTGTACTGGACGGGTGCGGTGGAGAAAATGAGTGCCGAGACTCGGATGAATTTTACATTGCTGCAATCGCATGGTATTCACACGCAGCACATTTCCTCGCCGGAGGTACTGCGGGATGTGCGCCTGGAAGCAGATTGCCTTGTGGATGCGCTCATCGGCAATGGTGGAACCGAGAATGTGCGCGGTATTGTGGTGGATATTCTGCGCAGCATCAAAGAGCATCGGTCATCACGAACATTGTTCATTGCTGTTGATATTCCGACGGGACTGAACGCAGAGACCGGAAAAGCGCACTCGGACTGCTTCCGTGCTGATTACACAATTACAATGGCGGCACTCAAGACGGGTTTGCTTCTGAACGACGCGCCCGATGTTTGCGGCGAAATACGAACTGTTCCTATTGGTATTCCGGCAAATTTTATTAAACAGCAAGCATCGGTACGGGTGCTGGAGGATGCTGATATTACGCGGCTGCTGGGCAACCGTCCGCGCCGAGCCACCAAGCACGATTTTGGGAGCGTGGCAGTGATTGGTGGGACAGCAGCTATGGCGGGCGCTCCGGCACTTGCCGCAAATGCCTGTATTGCTGCGGGTGCCGGGTTAGTTCGGTTGTATGCGCCCACGATTCACGCCATGACGAAATTAGAAGTAATGACGCATACGTTCTCTGTCGGTGAACGTGGCGTAATCACACGCTCCGCTCTACCGCTCTTGCGGGAAGCCATTGAGAAAAATACCGCATTCGTTATTGGTCCGGGACTTGGTGCCGATGCGGAAACGCTTGATGTGGTGCGAGAATTGCTTACGCTTATTCCACCTGATAGACCTGTTGTGCTTGATGCAGACGGCTTGCGAGCAGTACGTTTGGATGGCGGCGGATTTCTTGAGCTTCGTCCGAATATCGTGCTCACGCCGCACAGAGGAGAATTTGCTCGGCTTACAGGCTGCGCTTACGAAAATATACCCGAAGCCGCACAAACGCTTGCTCCCGAATGGGCTTCCGCGCTTGGATGCACGCTGTTGCTTAAAAATGTTCCCACCGTCGTAAGCAATGGTGCGCTTTCCTACTGGAACATGAGTGGCAATGCGGGCATGGCGACTGCCGGAAGTGGCGATGTGCTGGCGGGAATTATCGGTGCACTTGTGGCACAAGGTACAACCTTTGGTGTAGAGGCGCTCGAAGCCGCCGCGATTGGCGCATACATTCACGGACGCGCAGGAGATGTCTATGCAGAGATGCACAGCCAGCAAACCTTGACGGCGAGCGGGCTTATCGAGACCCTTGCCGTTGTATTTGCGTCGTTGCCTGAGAATGAAACACTGTGATGCTCTTACATTATGTACAGTACATTTGCGACTACGTTTGGCTGTGCGGCGCTTTTTTACTAGCTTTGTGGCGTGTCATTGTAATCTTGTCGTAACAAAATTCTACCATTCATTTCTTCTCAATAAGACCCATGCGCCTATTCGTTTCGTTCTTGCTTGTCGTTTTTACGAGTTCTAGCGCTATGTTTGCACAAAAGCCGTCTCTGGCGGATTTGCCGGATTTGTCGCGTGCCTCTGCCGATGTTCTGCGTAATCTGCCGCCAATACGCCTCCTCGACAAAGGTAATAGCCAGCCTGTGCTAGACGCACAGCATCTTGCTGAAAATGTGATGGTGATTCAGGCAAAAAGAAAAGTTGGCGCACAGTTGACGGCGCTCGATTCCTCGCTGCGCCCGTTTTATCATGGCGTTGCTTCCGGCGACCCGCTTTCAGACCGTGTTATTCTCTGGACGCGCGTTACGCCGACTGTGGATGCACCCGTTACCGTGCGCTGGTATGTGGCGACGGATACGGCTATGAGTACGATTGTTACCTCGGGAACATTTACCACGTCTCAATCACGCGATTACACGGTGAAAGTAGATGCACGGGGCTTGGAAGCTGATAAAACGTATTACTATATGTTTACGGCGCTGGGTGCAAATTCTCTTATCGGACGCACCAAAACGTTGCCCGCGCCCGGTGCAACCGTTCGGCAGGTGCGTTTTGCTGTTGTGTCGTGTAGCAGTTATCCGCATGGTTTTTTTAGTGCCTACGGTCGTATTGCTGCTCGGAACGACCTCGATGC
>Ga0075154_10000426_pt1 | contig 35645 bp, 32 predicted proteins | sample JI71714BDNA_FD_70965 | JGI IMG/M metagenome (GOLD analysis project Ga0075154, IMG submission 70965) | Wastewater effluent complex algal communities from Wisconsin, to seasonally profile nutrient transformation and Carbon sequestration -... | ecosystem: Engineered > WWTP > Effluent > Algae... | reverse complement strand
TCAGTCCGCAGCGATGGTCGAAGCGTTGGTTGCTGAAGCGATCGCGCCCGAACAGCCACGCCCGTCGGACGCAGCGGGTCGTGACGTGCACGAACACGGCGTGGCCGGGTGGGATCAGCAGGGAGCGGGCCTGGGTCATCGGCGCAGTGGGGTTCGCTGCGACCGGCAGCTGCACCGGATATCGCCGTCGGATCGTGTACGACGGTGTCGTCGGGCGTTGTAAGACGCGTCGTACGCGCGGCGGCGCGCGAAGCTGGGGCTGTACAGCCTATCCCTGATTCCCCTACAGCCTGTCCCCGATTGCCCCGATTCCCCGATTCGATTCGCCCGATTCAACGGGTCAAATTTTCCCTATCAGCACCAGCACCAACAGGATCACAACCAGCAAGCCCAAGCCACCGCTGGGTCCATAACCCCAGCTGCGCGAATGTGACCAGGTCGGGATCGCGCCAATCAGCATCAGCACCAATACAATCAGCAAGATCGTGCCCACGCTCATGGATTTCTCCTCGGTCAACCTCGGCAGGGTGCCGATGTGACCAATTTAGGCGAGACGGGGGCAGACTTCAGTTCACTGGCGCACGAAAACTGGCATTTCTGCCAACGTCAGTTGAGGCACGGGACAACAAGGACAGTCCGGTTTCCCGGTAACGACGACGTCAAGAACAGACTGAAAATCCAAGCGGACAGAGCGGCCGCCCGCAGCACGACGCCAGAGCGCGGTCCGGAGCGGCAGATGCCCCTTCAAGCCCAGACACCGTCGAGCGAAGCCGCGGTTCAGAGCGGAAAGGGACCGACGTTATTGCGCGCTTCCAGACCGCCGCCGAAGATCCGATCCGGATCGGCCTGCGCTCTCGCGCCTTCGCGTATCCAGTCCATGATCACCGCTTGCTGTTCGGCAGTGAGATGGGGCGGTCCGTTGCGCGGCATCCGCAGTCCGTAGACGCCCGGGAGAGCCGTACAGTTGATCTTGCGGAACAGAAAACTCGCCGCCGGGTTGCCCGGGGTGATTCTCGGGATGCCTGCCGCGGCGTTATTGCTGGGAACATTGACCAGATTACCCAGCGCGTTCGCCGCAGCCAGGTTCAATCCGCCAGAACCTCCATGACATACCGTACAGCGCGCGTTGAAGATCTCCTGGACCTGGGTGCCGAAGTCGATGTTGTAGCCCAGGGGAATCGAGGATAAATCCTGCGGACTGCAGGCCGACCCTGACCCCGACCACAGTGCAAATGCCAGCGTGGCAGCCACGGAGCTTTCATATGCTTGACGTCCTGTGATTGGTGGAAAAATTTCACACAATTCGGGACCAGGACACGGGCCCCGAGGGGCCCGCGCCTCCCGCCGGCTTACTGCAGGTATTTCTTCAGCCAGTCGCGCACCTCGCCGTAGAACACCCGGCTGTTCTCGCCCTTGAGGATCCAGTGGTTCTCGTCGGGGAAGACCACGAGACGGCTGGGGACGCGCTGGCGTTGCAGGAGGGTCCAGTACTCGAGCGTGTTGTTGAGCGGCACGCGGTAGTCGAGTTCGCCGATGGTGACCAGTACCGGGGTCTTGAAGGATTCGGCGTAATTGATCGGGTTCTGTTCGGTCCACACCGGATTGCCGGCCCACGGCGGGCCGCCCATGCCGGCTTCGCGGCTGTAGACGATGTCGCTGGTGGCCCACTGGGCTTCGAGGTTGACCAGACCAGCGTGGCTGACCAGACAGCGGTAGCGGGTGGTGGTGCCCTGCAGCCAGTTGGCGAGGTGGCCGCCATAGCTGGCGCCGCCGGCGCACTGGCGCTCGCCGTCGATGAAGGCGTAGCGGGCGATCGCGGCATCGGCGGCGGCGTTGATTTCGTCGGCCGGGCCCTTCAGCGGGTCGCCCTGGATGGCCTGGGCGAAGGCTTCGCCGAAGCCGGTGGAGCCCTTGTAGTTGGTCAACAGCAGCACGGTGTCGCTGCCGGCCAGCAGGTGGTAGTTCCAGCGCAGGAAGAACTGGTCACGCCACATGATGTGCGGGCCGCCGTGGATCAGCACGAACAGCGGGTAGCGTTTGGCCGGGTCGAAGCCGGCCGGGCGCACCAGCAGGTTGTGGATGCGGCGGCCGTCGGGCATCTCGAACCAGAAGTGCTCGGCTTTCGGCAGGTCGAGCTTCGCGACGGCCTCGGCGTTGAAGCGGGTCAGCGCGGTGTGGGTGCCGCGGGTCGGGTCGATGCGGACCAACTCGGCGGGGCTGGAGGCGCTCTCCCACAGGGCCAGCAGCTGCGGCTTGCGGGCGTCACCGCCGCCGACCAAACCGTTGTAGCCGCCGTCGGTGAGCTGGGTCAGCTGTGTGGCAACGGCCTCGCCACGGCGGGCGCGATAGACCTGATCGAGGCCATCGGTTTCGGATTGCAGCCAGATGCTGCGGCTGTCGGCGCCAAGCACGAAGTTGCTGACGGCGCGACCGTCCGGCGCCGCGATGGTCGGCAGCGCCTTCAGCGAGGGCCACTCCCGCACGGCGAGTCGGGTGGCGTTGTAGATGCGGTCGGTGCGCGGCTCGGTGTGGGCGTAGAGCGTGCGGCCGTCCGGACTGAAGCGGGCGCGGCTGTAGTTGTCGCCGGCTGCCTCGCCACTGCCGGTCAGCCGCCGCGGTTCGCCGCCGGCTACCGGCACGGCGTAGAGATCGGCGTGGCTCCAGGCATAGGCGCCGCGGTCGCGGTTGACGGTGGCGTTGAAGACGATCTCACCGCCGTCGGGGGTGAAGACGAGGTCCAGCATCTCGCCGGTGTCGGTCTGGCGGCCACCGTAGCCCGGCGATTTCGCCAGTGCCGTGCCGGCCAGCAAGTCACGCGCGCCGGTTTCGCCGATCACCTGCACGAAAGGGCGGATCTGCCGGCCGTCCATCCAGCGGTCCCAGTAGCGGATCGGGAAGCTCTCGTAGACGCGGACATTCGCCTTGCGGGCGGCGCGCTCGGCGGCGATGCGCTGACTGTCCGCGTCGTTGGCGGATTCGGGGAAGACCGAGGACACGAACGCGATCCGCTCGCCGTCGGGCGAGAACACCGGCGCCAGCGCCCCGGTCGACAGGTTGGTCGCCCGCAGCGCTTCGCCGCCATCCAGTTCCATCACGTAGATCTGCGGGACGAGGTCACCGTCGCGCAGCGTCGAGAAGGCGATCCGCTCGCCGTCGGCACTGAAGACCGTGCCGGTCTCCGGCGCCTTGGTCGCGGTCAGCCGGCGCGGTGCCGCGCTGCCGTCGGTGGGCACCAGCCACAGGTCGGCGCGGTTCTGCAGCTCGTCATAGCTCGGCTCCAGCACGCTGACGATGGCCAGCCGGCCATCCGGACTGACCACCGGCGGACTGACCCGCTTCAACAGCCAGAGGTCTTCATGCGTGATGGCGCGTTGCTCGGTGGCAACGCCCGCGCTGGCCATCGACAGGCCAAGCAGCAACAGGACAGGTTTCAGCATCGGTCGGGCTCCGGCCGGGACGGGAACGCCGACGATAGCCGGCAGCACCGTCAGTGCACCGGCAACGATCATCACCCGCGCGCGGCACGATGCGTCCCGCCGGGCGCGATGCAAAAGTCCTCGGCTGCGCCGCAGGGACTCGGCCGCCAGCGCCGCTGGCCCGATGCCATCATCGGCCGACGCGGGAGGCGCGATGACGGTCGTCGCGCGCGCCCCGGTATCGAGGCAACCGGACGTGGGGCTCTGCATGTCGACACCGCTTGATCAATCCGCCGGAACGATCCGCCACTGGCCGGCGCCGGCCAAGCTGAACCTGTATCTGGGCATCCTCGGGCGACTGCCGAACGGCTATCACCGCCTGGAAACCGCCTTCGCGCTGATCGACCTCTGCGACCGGCTGGACTTCCGTCTGCGCGCGGATGGCGTCGTCAGCCGCAGCCGCGGCGCCGAGGGCGTGCCGGCCGAGGCGGATCTGGTCGTGCGGGCGGCGCGACTGCTGCAACAGGCCACCCACTGCCCGCTCGGTGTCGACATCGCCGTCGACAAGCAGATTCCGATGGGCGCCGGACTCGGCGGCGGCAGCAGTGACGCGGCGGCCGTCCTGCTGGCGCTGAATCAGCTGTGGGACCTGAACTGGTCGCGCGCGCAACTGGCCGAACTGGGCGCGCAGCTGGGCGCCGACGTGCCGGTGTTCGTGCTCGGCCGGCATGCCTGGGGCACCGGCACCGGCACCGAACTGACCCCGATCGCCCTGCCGCCGCAGCGCTACCTCCTGCTGCATCCGGGCGTGGCGGTCGCGACCGCCGAGGCCTACGCCGACCCGGCGCTGCCGCGCGGTACGCCGAGCGTGGCGGTCCACGACTGGCTGGCGGCGCCGCGGCTCGCCAACGACTTCGAGGCGGTGGTGCTGACGCGCTGGCCGGAGGTCGGCGAGGCCGCCGCGTGGCTCACCGCCACCTGCGGCGAGGCGCACCTGTCCGGCAGCGGCAGCGCACTGTACGCCCGCATCGCCGAGGACGCGCCGATCCCCGTTGCCCCGCGTCCGCACTGGCGCCTGCAGGCCTGCCGGCACTGGGAGGGTGCGCTTCCTGACGGCTGCTTCAGCGCCGCTGTGCCACCATTTCCGGCTTGATCGCTCCCAAACAGGTTCCCGCCATGGCCCAGTCCCCGCACATCTTCGAGGTCACCGAAGTCAACTTCGAGCAGGAGGTGCTGCTGGCCTCGCAGCACACGCCGATCCTGCTGGACTTCTGGGCCGCTTGGTGTGGCCCCTGCCGGCAGCTGATGCCGATCCTCGAAAAGCTGGCCGACGAATTCGGCGGCGCCTTCCGGCTCGGCAAGGTCGACACCGACCAGCAGATGCAGGTCGCCGCCGCCTTCGGCATCCGCAGCCTGCCCACCGTGGTGCTGATGAAGAACGGCCAGGTCGCCGACCACTTCATGGGCGCACAGCCCGAACGCGCGGTCCGTGAATTGCTGGCGCGCAACAAGATCGTCGCCGGCGAGGCGCCCGCGGCCGCGCTCGCCGCGATGCCCGCCCCGGCCGAAGAGCCGCTCGTCGAAGCGGACGTCGACGTCGACGCGAAGATCGCCGCGCTGAAGGCCACGCTGGCCGAGAAGCCCGAGCAGGAAGAGACCGCCATCGAGCTGGCCGAACTGCTGGTCCGCGTCGGCGAGAAGGACGAAGCCGCAACGCTGCTCGACGGCTTGAAGACCCAGGCCGAGAGCGACGGCGCCCGCCGCGTCCGCGCCCTGCTCGGCTTCGTCCGCCAGCTGGAGAACGCCCCGGATCCGGACAGCCTGCAGCAGCGCGTCGCACGCAATCCGGCCGACCTCGAAGCCCTGCACCTGCTCGGCGTCTTTCTGATCCTTGCCGGTCAGGACCAGGCCGCGCTGGATCACTTCCTCACGGTCATGCGGCTGGACCGCAAGTACGGCGACGACCTCGGCCGCAAGTCGCTGATCGACGCCTTCCGGCTGGTGGCCGACGCCGATCTGGTCGGCGATTACCGCCGGCGCATGAGCAGCCTGTTGTTCTGACGTGCTCGCCCGACTCAACCTGAAGCCGGCCACCCTGCGCCGGCTGATGAACTTCTGGCCGCCGTATCTGGCGGCCGGGATCGTCGTCGAGGACATCCGCGCGGACTACCGCTACGTCCGCGTGGCCCTGAAGGACCGCGTCGCCAACCGCAATTACTTCGGCACCCACTTCGGCGGTAGCCTGTTCGCGATGACCGACCCGTTCTACGCGCTGATGCTGTTCCACCAGCTCGGCCGGGACTACGTGGTCTGGGACAAGGCCGGCAGGATCAGCTTCGAGCAACCCGGCCGCGGCACCGTCCGCTGCGAATTCCACCTCGACGACGCCACGATTGCCGAGATCACCACCGCTGCCGAAGACGGCAGCAAGGTCCTGCGCTGGCTGCCGGTCGAGATCAAGGACAGTCAGGGCGAACTGGTCGCCCGCGTCGAGAAGCAGGTCTACGTGCGCAAGAAGCCGCAGCGGACGCCGGTGACTCGGGTGGGGTGATGCGGGAGTCGCAACCCATCGGCACCTGGTCATGACGGCCGCGTCGACCGCATTACACTGACCGCCACCCAGGGCCCGGGCGAGGTCGAATGGCGAACGCAGCGCTCCGACGACGCCTTGTGGCCACGATCGGGCTGCTGCTGATCGGCGCGCTGGCCTCGTCGGATGCGTCTGCGCAGGCCGATCGACGCCGCTTCGAGCCGGTGCCGGCGGCGCGGGGGCTGGATGTACGAGCGCTGGCCGAGGATCGCCAGGGGCTGATCTGGGTGGGTCACGGCGAGGGCCTGCTGCGACTGGACGGCACCCAGGCGCGACCGTTGCCCGTGGCCGACGCGCCAGTCCCGGTGCGGGCGCTGCTGCTGCAGGGCGACGATCTGCTGATCGCCCACGGCGGTGGCTTGTCGCGCTGGCAGCGGCGGGACGAATCGCTCGCGGCTCTGCCCTGTCCGGCGCAGCCCCTCGGTTACCGAACGCTGCAAGCCACGCCGCAGGGCGTGTACGCCTTCGGCAGCACGCTGGCTCGGCTGGACCCGGACGGCGCGCACTGCGAGACCGTGCCCTTGCCCGACTTGCCGGCGCCGGTCGAGGCGGTCTGGTGGCAGGCCAACCATCTATGGCTCGCAGTCCGCGATCAGGGGCTGTGGCAGTGCGCGCTGCCCTGCACGCAGACCCGGCGACTGCCTGGCGCGCTGGAAGCCACGCGGGTGCGCTGGATTTCCGACCACGCGGATGGCGGGCTGTGGGTCGGCACGCATCGCCACGGGCTGTATCACCTGCGCGCCGACGGTACCGTCGCAGATCGCTGGTGGCGCGGCGACGATGCACCGATCGACCGGGCGCTGCACACCAACGGCACCCAGGTGGTGCTGCCCGGCCGCGATCGGATCTGGGTCGGCCTGTACGCCGGCGGGCTGATCGGGATCAACGCGGAGGGCGCGGTGGATCTACGCGCCCGTCCCGAGCCGCGCCTGGAGGGCAGCCTCGGTGGCGAGAACGTCGCGGCCCTGCTGGAAAGCCGGACGGGCAGCCTGCTGATCGGCCACGACCAGGGCCTCGATCTGCTGACGCCGACGCGGCGCGGACAGTTCTGGATCGGCCCTGCCGGGGAGCGACAGAACGGTCTGCCGCGCCCGGGAGTGTGGCGGCTGCTCTGGCATGACGGTGCACTCTGGGCCGGCCTGGACCGCGGCGGGCTGGGGCGCATTGATGCCGAGGGCCGTGTCCGCGCGGTCGGCACTGGCGAGCTACCGCCCTCCGGGACGATCTGGCGTCTGGCCGCGGCCGGACCCGACACCCTGATGCTGGCGACCTCCGGCGGTGTGGCCCAGCTCCACGTGCCGAGCGGACAGATCCGCACCCTTGCACACACACCTGCGCTGCCCAGCGACGACGTTTTGGCGCTGGCACCGGCGCCCGACGGCGGGTGGTGGCTGGGTCTCTGGGCGGGCGGTGCGGTCCGGATCGACGCCGCCGGCACCGTGCTGCAGCGCTGGGATCCGACATCGACCCTCGGCAACCGCAATGTGGTCGGCGTCCTCGGTGATCGCGCGGGTCGGGCCTGGATCGTTGCCGACGGGCGCGTCGGCGAACTGCTGCCCGACGGCCGTGTGCAGCCCTGTCCGTGGCCGGACCCGGCGATTCGTGCGCTCAATCTGTGGCCGGACCACGACGGTGGTCTGCTGGCCGCGACCACGCACGGCCTCTGGGCCCGGCGCGGTGAGGCGTGGCAGCGGCTGGATCAGCTTTCCGGCGATGCCCGGCTCGGCGTCGCCCGCCCCATCGACGGAGGCGGCTGGTGGGTCAGCCACGATCGCGCGCTGATCCGGCTCGACGCCGCCGGGCGCGAGCAGCTGCGGCTGGACCGTCGCCACGGCCTTGATGCCAATGAACTCCGCGATGTCGCGATCGGGCCGGACGGGCGCCTGTGGCTGGCCACCGAGCAGGGCATCTACCGACTGGATCCGCAGGCGCCCGCCGCGCCCGACCTACCGGTCACGCCGGTGCTGCGCGGCCTGCGGCTGTTCAACTCGCCGCTGGCGCCCACCCCGGAACGCGAACTCGGCCTGCGGGCGTCCGCCCTGCTTGGGGGCCCGCTGACGCTGGCCTACGACCAGGACCTGCTGACGCTGGAGTACGCGCGTCCCGGCCTGCCCGCGCCGACCGGCCTGCGTTATCGGCACCGGCTGGAGCCCTTCGACACCCGCTGGACCGAGACGCCCGCCGACGAGGCGCGCGCCGTCTACACCCGTCTGCCGCCCGGCGAGTACCGCTTCCAGGTCGAGGCTGGTGACGCCACGACCTGGCATCCGGGGCAGGCGACGCTGGCGCTGACCGTGCGACCACCGTGGTGGATGACCTGGTGGGCGCGCGGTAGCGCGCTGCTCGTGCTGCTGGCCGGGATCGGCGCGGTGTTCCGGCTACGCACGCTGCAGCTGCGCCGGCAGGCGCAGGCGCTGGAACGCAAGGTCGCCGAACGTACTGCGGAACTGGAGGCCGCGAATCGCGCGCTGGCCACCGCGGCGGTCACCGACCCGCTGACCCGGCTGCTGAATCGGCGCGGCTTCATCGGCCGGCTGCAGGACCCGCACTGGCCCGCCGATGCCGTGCTGATGCTCTGCGATATCGACCACTTCAAGCGCATCAACGACACCTGGGGCCACGACGTGGGCGATGCCGTGCTGATCGAGGTGGCCGCCCGGCTGCGCGCAGCGGTGCAGCCGGATGACGTGCTGGCGCGCTGGGGTGGCGAGGAGTTCGTCGTCTTCCTGCGCGGTGCCGAGCCCGCCGCCCGCGCCGCCCAGGTGCGTGCCGCGGTGGGCGCCACCCCGCTGGCGATCGAACCCGGCCCGCCGCGGGTGACGTTGTCCGCCGGTGCCGCCGGCGTCAGTGATGGCGCCGATCTGGATCAGCGCCTGAAGCGCGCCGACGAACGCCTGTATCGAGCCAAGCAGGGCGGCCGCGACCGGCTGGAGACGGCGGACTGACTCGGCGTGCCGTGCGGCACCGGGGTCGAGGTTCCATCCGGGACGTCGTGTCGTCATCTCGGCGGGAGCCTGTATCCCGGCACCCGTTGCTCGCGATCGCCGTGACGCCGGAGTATGCAGGCGTCCAGATCACGTTGCGGTTGCACCCGACCGCGCGTCACACCGTCGACGGCGTCGCCTGCGCGCTACCATGGCCACCCCCGGCCGGCTTGGATCCGTGGATGGGCGATGACGACGAGCTGCTGACCTTTCTCGACGATTTCGATAGAGAGGCGCAGACCGGAAACGGCTGGCGGGTGTTGATCGTCGACGATGAGCCGGCGATGCACGTCGTGACCCGACTGGCCCTGAGTGATCTGCGCTTTCGCGATCGTGGGCTGAGCTTCCTGTCGGCCTTCAGCGGCGCGGAGGCGGTGCAGCTGCTGGCCCGCGAGCAGGACGTGGCGCTGATCCTGCTCGACGTGGTGATGGAGAGCGAGGATGCCGGGCTCCGGGTGATCCGTCAGGTGCGCGAGCAGCTCGGCAACGACCAGGTGCGTATCGTGCTGCGCACCGGCCAGCCGGGTCGGGCGCCGGAGCGCGACGTCGTGCTCACCTACGACATCAACGACTACAAGGAAAAGACCGAGCTGACCGCGCAGAAGCTGGCCACCACCGTGGTGTCCTCGCTGCGTGCCTATCAGGCGATCACCGAGGTGGCCCGACTGAATCGGGAACTGGAGCAGAAGGTCCGCGAGCGCACGGCAGACCTCGAACGTCAGGCCGATCAACTGCGCCGCTCGCTGGAGGCGCTGGAGCAGGGCGAGCGCGCCGGTCGGCGGGTGCAGTTCAAGCTGCTGCCGCAAAGCCCGAAGCGCTTCGGCGACGACCAGTTCAGCCATTTGCTGCAGCCCTCGGAAATCATGAGCGGCGACTTCGTGGACTACTTCCCGATTGCCCCCGGCCAGGTGCTGTTCTACATCGCCGACGTGTCCGGGCATGGCGTGGCCTCGGCCTTCGTGACCGTGTACCTGAAGCGCTTTCTCTCGGCGTCCCATGAAGCCTGGCTCGGCGGACACGGCCCCCCGCTGGACGATCCGGCGCGGCTGCTGCGCAGTCTCAACCAGGAACTGCTCCGCGAGGGGATCGGCAAGCACGTGGCGATCTTCGTCGGCGTACTGGACACGCTCGGCCGCACCCTGACCTACGCCAACGGCGGTGCCTTTCCGTATCCGCTGCTGTGCGACGCCCACGGCACGCGCGAGCTCGCCCAGCGCAGCACCCCGGTCGGTCTGTTGCCCAGTCCGCATTACGAGAACGTCGAGCTGCCGTTGAGCCCGCACTTTCGCCTGCTGCTGGTCTCCGACGGGCTGCTGGAGCAGATCGGCGGCGGCAGCGAGCACGCCCTCGCACTCCTGCGCGACAGCCTGAAGCCGGACGACATCAGCGCCCACGCGGTGGCCGAGCGCCTCGGCTTGAGGGGCGAGGTCGCACCCCCCGACGATGTGACCCTGCTGCTGCTCGCCCACGACCCTGCATGAGCGATCAGGTGCTCCACGCCAGCCACGACGGGGTGCACATCCTGAAGCTGCGCGGCGCCATCCGTAACCTGCTCGCCGACGCCATCGAGGCCGCAGCCGAACGCATCGGCCAGCCGCGCCGACTGGTGCTCGACTTGAGCGCAGCGACCTTTCTGGACAGCACCGCGATCGGCCTGCTGGTGGCCCTCGCCCGCGAACACGCCGGCAGCGAGGACACCCGGCCCACGCTGATCTGCAATCACCCGGAGGTGCTGGATCTGCTGGAAAACCTCTGCCTGGATACGCTGTTTGCCATCGTGCCGACGGCCGCGGAGGAATTGGCAGTACCCGAGGCAGCCGCGGTGACGGGGACCGGACCGGGCGAACTGAGCCAGGCGCGACTGATTCTGAAAGCGCATCAGGCCCTGATCGACGCGAACGAAGGCAACCGCGAGGCCTTCGAGGGCGTAGTCACGCTGTTCCGCGGAGAAGTACAGCGGCTGACGGCCGCCAGCAGCGGGTTCGAAGGCTCGTCATCGCGAACGCAGTGAAGCGATCTCGTTCGACGACCCAGCGTCGAGGTGACCAGAGAATACTTCCGTCGCCGTGATCTGTCGGGTTGGCAGGCCAACCCAACCTACAGGACCTTCCAGTCTGATCCATTTGGAAACCCCCAGTAACTTGATTTTCTTGAAGCGATCGGACGAATGCTCCGAATGGATCGGCCCGGAGGCAGCGGTGCGAACCGAGCTTCACGCTCCGGGCTACTTCCACGACCCGGAGAGCCCAATGTCCAGACCTGCCGTATCTGCTCGAATCCTGGCGGCGATACCCGCCGGATTCCTGCTATTGATGCTCTTGCTGATTTTCTCGATTACCCTCGGGATCGAGGGAAGCATCGGTTATGCGCTCGCAGTCACCATGCTCTCCCTTGTCCAAATAGGCTTATTCTTTGTTGTATTATTCGGGGCTGTATTTTTCATTCCTGCAATCATCATCGTCTTCATCGCGAAACGCCGTCACTGAGCCGCATCGTTGAGAACTCCGCGGCGAAAGGTCGCGCCATGCCCGCCGCCACCCGCCGGCGACGCATCCTCACGGCATGAACACGCACACCACCGCCGCGGGCACCGACCCGATCCTCACCGATGACGCGCTTTGCTTCGAGCCGGACCTGATCGGCCGCTACGACCGCCCCGGCGCGCGCTATACCTCGTATCCGACCGCGCTGGAGTTCCACACCGGCTTCGGCGTGGCGGAACTGGACGCCGCGGTGGCGCGCAGCAATACCAGCGGGCGGGCGCTGTCGCTGTATGTGCACGTACCCTTCTGCCTCAGCCCCTGCTTCTACTGCGGCTGCACGCGGATCATCACCCGCGACAAGCGGCGTGGCGCACACTACTTGGAGCAGCTGAAGCAGGAAATCTCGCGGAAGGCGGCCGGCTTCGATCGGAGCCGCGAGGTGATCCAGCTGCATCTGGGCGGCGGCACGCCGAACTTCCTGTCGCCTGAGCAGATCGGCGAGCTGGTCCGGCATCTGGGCGAGTGCTTCACCTTCAGCAGCAGCCCGCGGCGGGACTTCTCGATCGAGCTGGACCCGCGCAGCGTCAGTCCGGCCGACATCGCCGCGCTGGCCGCGATCGGCTTCAACCGTGCCAGCCTCGGCGTGCAGGACTTCGACCCGGCGGTGCAGGCCGCCGTCAACCGCGAGCAGGGCGTGGCGGAAACGCTGGCGCTGATCGACGCGGCGCGCGCGGCGGGTTTTGCCTCGGTCAATGTCGATCTGATCTACGGCCTGCCCGGCCAGAGCGTCGAGGGCTTCGGCCGTACGCTGGACACCGTGCTGGCCGCTCTGCCCGACCGGCTGGCGATCTACGGCTACGCGCATCTGCCGCAGCTGTTCAAGGCGCAGCAGCGCATCGACCCGGCGCAGCTGCCCAGCGCGGCGACGCGGCTGGAGCTGCTCGGCCTCGCAATCAACAAGTTGACCGCGGTCGGCTACCACTACATCGGCATGGACCACTTCGCCCGACCCGGCGACGAACTGTCCCGCGCCCACGCCGAGGGCAGCCTGCACCGCAACTTCATGGGTTACACGACCCACGCCGAGACCGATCTGGTCGGCTTCGGCATGAGCGCGATCAGCAAGATCGACGACAGCTACAGCCAGAACCTGAAGGCCCTGCCCGAGTGGGAGGCCGCGATCGAGGCCGGCCGCCTCCCGCTGTGGCGCGGCGTCCAGCTCAGCGCCGACGACCGCATCCGCGCCGACGCGATCCAGCGGCTGATGTGCCAGGACCGCCTCGACCTCGACGCCCTCGGCGCCGCGCACGCCATCGACGCCCGCGGCTACTTTGCCGAAGACCTGCGCGCGCTGGACGAACTGGTCGCCGACGATCTGGTGCAGGTCGAGGCCAAGTCCGTCCGCGTACGCCCGCGCGGTCGGCTGCTGCTGCGCAACATCGCGGCCTGCTTCGACGCCTACCGGCGCCGCGGCAGCAGTGCGCCGCAGTCGCGGGCGATCTGAGGACTCGGCGACCTTGCCGAGTCACGCCTCGCGATCAGGACCGTTCCCCAGCAGCCCCAGCACCCGCCCCCACAGCCGCGCCGGCGCGTGCCAGCCCAGCCGGGTGAAGAATCGCGTCAGACCATGCGGATCGACGCGGCGCAGCAGCACGGAGAGCAGCCAGCCGATGGTCAGCGCGCGCAGGGCGATCCAGAACAGCGTCTCGGCCTCGGTGCCGCCGGCGGCCAGGGCGCCGAGCACGATGGCGAGCGGCGCGAGGAAGCCCAGGCGCAGCAGTTCCGGCAGTGCGCGCCAGCTGCTGGCCAGCCAGCCCTCAACGGCGCGCGGGGCGAGCAGGCGTTGCAGGGCTTCGGGCGCGACCGGGTCCAGCCGGACCGGATCAGCGCGTCGACCCCAGGCCAGCGCGGCCACGATTGCGACGCCCAGCGCGTGCAGCAGCAGATAGATCGCCAGCAGCATCGGCAGCGGCGGGGCCGCCGTACCGAGCCAGCTGGCCAGTCCGGCCACCAGCTTCTCGGCGGCGGCAAACCACGCACTGCCGATCCACAGCCACTGCAGCAACAGGCCCTGCGCGCCGGACCAGGTGCCCATCAGCAGCCCGCCGGTGATGACCGCGGCGCGGTTCCAGCCGAGCAGGCGCAGCGCGAGGGCAAAGGCCCAGGCCTGCATGGCGATCGCCAGCATCGGCCGCAGGCGCCGCCCGGCCGGGGCCAGCGCCTTGAGCCCGGCGGCGAGCGTGCCGACCCACGCAACCCGCGGACGCTCGTGCAGGCCTTCCGCCGCGCGGGTCAGCAGCACGCACTGCGCCGACACCATCGCGAGGCCGCCCAGCGGCAGGTCCAGTCCGTGCACCACCGCGCCGGCGCCGACCTCGACCGCGCCACCGGCCAAACCGTAGCCGGCCAAACGGGCTTCGTCGGCCTGTTGCGGCTCGATCACATGAGCCTGCTGCGGCTCGCCGACACCAAAGCGGGTGGTGTCTGCGTTCACGACCATGTGCTCCTCGGAGCAAACATGGCCATTCGCGAAGGCGTTCGCCCCTGCCCGCCGACCGTCCCGGTCAGCTGCCGAAGGTCGATACACGGCGCGCCCAGCGCGATCGGTCCACTCACGAGTTGCTCCTGTCACTGATCCGGAGAGCTTAATCGGCACCCGCTCGAACCTTGCCGGGCGCTCCTGCCTCGCAGCGCCCTGTCGTGGACAGCAGCCGAACAGCGAGCACCCCGGTGTCGGCAGCCTCTGCCGGCATAGGCATGCTCGCCCGATGCCGACCCTCCTCCGTTTCCTGATCGCGTTGTCCGCGATCCTCCTGCTCATCGCCTGCAGCGATGCCGATGCCAACGCCGACGATCGCCTGCGCGATCAATTGATCGCCCGCTCGATCGCCGGCTACAGCGGCCAGTGTCCCTGCCCGTTCAGCACCCGCCGCGGCGGCGGTGCCTGCGGCGACCGCTCCTCCTACGCGCAGGGCAACAAGCGCGGGCTGTACTGTTTCCGCAAGGATGTTCCGGCCGCCGTCCTGGCCCAGTATCGCGGCCAGCCGCTGCCGGCCTTCACGCCGGCGCTGAAGCCCGGTGCCGTGCTGCGCGGCCGCGCAACGGTCAGCGATGGGGACACCCTGAAAATCGGCCGACAGTCGATCCGGCTGGACGGCGTCGATGCCTTCGAGCGCAAGCAGACCTGTACCCGCGATCGGCGGCGCTGGGATTGCGGCGGTGACGCCCACGAATGGCTGAAGCGCGCCGTGGGCAATCGGGAAGTCGCCTGCACGCTGATGGAGCGCGACCGCTACCAGCGCTGGGTCGCCCACTGCGCGGTCGGTCGCGACAGCCTCAACGCCGGCATCGTCGAAGCCGGCCTCGCGCTGGCCTACCTGCAGCACTCGAAGGCCTACCAGAACGTCGAACGCCGCGCGCAGGGCCGACGGGTCGGCCTGTGGGCGCGCGGCGTCGAGTACGAGAAGCCGTGGGACTGGCGGGCGGCGCGGCGCTGAGACGCGCCCGCCCTCAGCCCAGCATCCGCACCTCGTCGATTTCCTTGGTCGCGGCGAACCGTACCTTCGGGTGGCGCTCCTCGGCCAGCTGCAGATTGACGCGCGTCGGCGCGAGGTAGACCAGCGCGCCGGAGGCGTCGCGGGCGAGGTTGAGGCCGGCCTTGGCTTCCAGTTCCTCCAGCGCCTTCGGGTCGTCGCAGCTGATCCAGCGGGTGCCCCAGATCTGTACCTGCTCGAAGCTGCAGTCGACGCTGTATTCGTCCTTCAGCCGGTAGGCCACCACATCGAACTGCAGCGTGCCGACCGCGCCGAGGATCAGGTCATTGCCGAGGATCGGCTTGAAGAACTGCGTCGCGCCTTCTTCGGACAGCTGGGTCAGGCCCTTCTGCAGCTGCTTCAGCTTCAGCGGATCGCGCAGTCGCGCACGGCGGAACAGCTCCGGCGCGAAGTTCGGGATGCCGGTGAAGCGCAGTGGCTCGCCTTCGGTGAAGGTGTCACCGATCGCGATGGTGCCGTGGTTGTGCAGACCGAGGATGTCGCCGGGCCAGGCGTCGGCGGTGATCTCGCGTTCGCTGGCCATGAAGGTCAGCGCGTTGGCGATCCGCAGTTCCTTGCCGCTGCGGGCGTGGAACAGCTTCATACCCTGCACGAAGCGACCGGAGCAGATGCGCATGAAGGCGATCCGGTCGCGGTGATTCGGGTCCATGTTGGCCTGAATCTTGAACACGAAGCCGGTGCACGGCGCCTCGGCCGGGTCGACGCTGCGCTGCACGGTCGGGCGCGGCCGCGGCGACGGCGCGTGTTCGACGAAGAAATCGAGCAGCAGCTGCACGCCGAAGTTGTTGACCGCCGAGCCGAAGAACACCGGGGTCTGCTTGCCGGCCAGATACGCCGCCTTGTCGAAACGGTGCGAGGCGCCCTCGACCAGCTCCAGTTCCTCGCGCAGCTCGGCCAGTGCGCTCCGGCCCAACACCTCGGCCAGGTCCGGGTCGTCGATCGAACTGAAGATCGTCGAGTCCTGGCGGGTGAAGTTGCGGCCCGGCTCGAACAGGTGGACCTCGCCGCTCAGCAGGTGCACCACGCCCTTCAGCCGCTTGCCCATGCCGATCGGCCAGGTCAGCGGTGCGCACTGGATGCCGAGCACCGACTCGACCTCGTCGAGCAGTTCAATCGGGTTCTTGCCCTCGCGGTCCAGCTTGTTGATGAAGGTCATGATCGGCGTGTCGCGCAGCCGGCAGACCTCCATCAGCTTGATGGTCCGCTCCTCGACGCCCTTGGCGACGTCGATGACCATCAGTGCCGAGTCCACCGCGGTCAGCACGCGATAGGTGTCTTCGCCGAAGTCGGCGTGGCCCGGGGTATCGAGCAGGTTGACGATGCTGCCCTCGTAGGGAAACTGCATCACCGAGCTGGTCACCGAGATGCCGCGCTCCTTTTCCAGCGCCATCCAGTCCGAGGTGGCGTGGCGGGCGGCCTTGCGGCCCTTCACCGAGCCGGCCAGCTGGATGGCCCCTCCGAACAGCAGCAGCTTTTCGGTCAGCGTGGTCTTGCCGGCGTCCGGGTGCGAAATGATCGCAAACGTGCGCCGGCGCTGGGTTTCGGTCGCGCTCTGCATGGTCGGGGGCTATCGCCGGAATCGGTCGCGGAGCATAGGCAGAGGCCACCCCGCCGGCATGAATCAGCGCGCAGGACGTGATCGCGCCGCTTGAGCCCGTCGCAGCGCCGTCCTAGTCTGTCGAGGTTGCGGGCATCCTGCCCGTGTGCGGAGGGACGACATGCGTATGCGGATGCTTCTCGTGCTGGTGCTGGCCCTCGGCGTCGCCGGCAGTGCGCTGGCCCAGACCGGCGGGGCGACCAAGGTCTACAAGTGGACCGACAAGGACGGCCGTGTGCATTACTCCTCGACGCCACCGCCCGAGGGCGAGGTGAAGGAGCTGAAGGTGCGGTCGGCACCGGCCACGCCGGTCGACGCCAAGCCCGAGGACGCGGACGCCAAGCCGGACCCGGAGGCCGAACGCAAGGAAGGTTTCAAGCGCAACTGCGAGACGGCACGGTCGAATCTGGCGCAGTTCCAGCAGCAGGGCCAGCTGATGACCCAGAAGCCGGACGGCACGATGACGCCGGTCAGCGACACCGAGAAGCAGGCCGGTATCGCCCAGGCGCAGAAGGACATCGCGTATTACTGCACGCCCGAAGCCGGTGGCTGAGCCGATCCTGCGCGACGCCACGCGCGCAGACATTCCGGCGCTGACCCGGCTGGCGCAGGACACTTACATTGAGACCTTCGGCCATCTGTATCGGCCGGAGGATCTCGCGGCGTTTTTCGCCGAGGTGCTGAGTGAGTCCACGATTGCCGGCGAGATGGACGATCCGCGGGTGGCTTACCGGCTTGCCGAACTGGACGGCGCGCTGATCGGCTACTGCAAGGTCGGGCCGGTCAAGGTGCCGGCCGAGCCCACCGAGCCGGCGCTGGAGCTGCGGCAGCTGTATCTGCGACACGCTGCGCAAGGTCGCGGCCTGGGCGACGCGCTGATCGGCTGGGCGCTGACCGAAGCGCGCCAACGCGGTGCGCGGCTGATGCTGCTGTCGGTCTACAGCGACAACCACCGCGCCCAGCGCTTCTACCGCCGCCACGGCTTCGTGCACGGCGGCGAGTACCGCTTCATGGTCGGCGAGCAGGCTGACCACGAGTACTGGTGGTGGCGACGGCTGGACGCCGCCTGACTGTCCTTCACATTACTGGCTGACCTCAGCGGCTTCGTGACGGTCGGCACTTTAATTTGGCGGTCCCCCTTTCTGCCGACACTCCCATGACCCTGTTGCTGTTCGTGGCTGGCCTCGTCTTGCTGATCTTCGGCGCGGATCTGCTGGTCCGCGGCGCCGGCAAGCTCGCCCTCTCGCTCGGCATTGCGCCCTTGGTGGTCGGCCTTACCGTCGTGGCCTTCGGCACCTCATCGCCGGAAATGGCCGTGTCGGTTCAGGGCGCGATGAGCGGGCAGGTCGACGTGGCGATGGGCAACGTGGTCGGCAGCAATATCTTCAACGTCCTGTTCATCCTCGGACTGTCGGCCCTGATCACGCCGCTGCTGGTGGATCAGCAGATCATCCGGCAGGAAGTGCCGATCATGATCGGCGTGTCATTGCTGCTGTTCGCCGTTGCCCATGACGGAACCATCAGCTTTGCCGAAGGCGCGCTGTTCTGCGTCCTGCTGGCGGTCTACACCGCCTTTCTCTACTGGCAGGGGATGCGCAAGCAGTCCGCTGCGCTGGAAGCCGAGTTTGCCGAGGGCATCGGCACTGCCGAGGGCGCGAAGAAGGGCTGGGACGGCCACTGGGCCGTACAGGTGCTGCTGGTCGTCGTCGGTCTGGGCCTGCTGGTGCTGGGCGCCGACTGGTTCGTGGGCGCCGCCATCAAGTTCGCCCAGGCGCTGGGCGTCAGCGAGGTGGTGATCGGCTTGACCATCGTCGCCGCCGGTACCTCGATGCCGGAAGTTGCGACCTCGGTGATGGCCTCGATCCGCGGCCAGCGCGACATCGCGGTCGGCAACGTGATCGGCAGCAACATCTTCAACGTGCTGGCCGTACTGGGCGTCTCGGCCGTGGTCGCCCCCGGCGTCGGTCTGCCGGTCGCACCCTCGCTGATTGCCTTCGACCTGCCGGTCATGGTCGCGGTCGCCGTGGCCTGCCTGCCGATCTTCTTCACCGGCAATCTGCTGGCCCGCTGGGAGGGCGGGGTGTTCTTCGCGATGTACGTCGCCTACACCACCTACGTGATCCTCTACGCCCAGCAGCACGACGCGCTCAACGAGTTCTCGCTGGTCATGACCTGGGTCGTGCTGCCCGCCGTGGCGCTGACCATCGGCGTCGTCGCCCTGCGCGAGATCCAGTCTCGCCGTCGGGCGAGCTGACCACCCGCCGAATCGGGAGCCCCCATGTTGCTGACCCTGCTGCTGTTCGTCGTCGGCCTGATCCTGGTGATCTATGGCGCCGACCTGCTGATCAACGGTGCCTCGCGCCTCGCGCTGACCTTCGGCGTGTCGCCGCTGGTGGTCGGCCTGACCGTGGTGGCTTTCGGCACCAGCGCCCCGGAACTGGCGGTCTCGGTACAGGCCGCCTGGACCGGCGAGGTCGATGTCTCCACCGGCAACGTGGTCGGCAGCAACATTGTCAACGTACTGTTCATTCTCGGCCTTGCTGCGTTGATCGCGCCGCTGATCGTCGACCGGATGCTGGTGCGGCGCGACCTGCCGGTCATGATCGGTGCGGCACTTCTGCTGTGGTTGGTGGCGCTGGATGGCCGGATCAGCTTCTGGGACGGTGCCCTGTTGTTCGTGCTGCTGCTGGGCTATGTCGCGCTGCTGTTCCGCACCGGCCGCGACTTCAGCGAGGAACTCGCCGACACGGATGCAGAAACCGGCCCTGCTGCCGGCGAGACGCCGCTCGGGCGTCGGCGGCGTGCGGTGTGGTCGCAGGCGGGGCTGGTCATCGCCGGCGTGGCGCTGATGGTGCTGGGCTCCAACTGGCTGGTGGATGGCGCGGTCGCCATCGCGGTATGGCTTGGCGTGAGCGAACTGCTGATCGGGCTGACGATCGTCGCGATCGGCACCTCACTGCCGGAGGCCGCCACCTCGATCACCGCCTCGATCCGCGGCCAGCGCGACATCGCGATCGGCAACGTGGTCGGCAGCAACATCTTCAACATCTTCTCGGTGCTGGGCTTGTCCGCGCTGGTCGCGCCGCAGGGTCTGGGTCTGGCGGTGGCCCCCGAACTGATGCGGGTCGACCTGCCGGTGATGGTCGGAATCACCCTGCTGTGCCTGCCGCTGTTCCACACCGGCAACCTGCTGGCGCGCTGGGAAGGCGCCCTGCTGTTCGGTCTGTATGTGCTCTACGTCAGCTGGCTGGTGCTCTCGACCCGCCAGAGCAGTGCGATCGACGAGTTTCTGGCCGTGCTCGGCTGGGCCGTGCTGCCGTTGCTGGCGCTGCTGGTGCTGGGCTCGCTGTATACCGACCACCGACGGCGCGCTCAGGCCGCCCTGCCCTCCGGCTGACAAGCCGCGGGCAGACCCGGGTTTGCGGGCTAGAATCGGCGCATGGACGCACCCCAACCCCCCAGCTCGCGCCGTCGGCCACAGGCGATCTACCTGCTGCCGAACCTGTTCACCACCGGCGGCCTGTTCGCCGGCTTCTACGCAATCATCGCGTCGATGGACCAGCAGTTCGTCGCGGCCTGCATCGCCGTGTTCGTCGCGGCCTTCTGCGACGGGATCGACGGCCGGATCGCCCGGCTGACCAACACCCAGAGCGCCTTCGGCGTGCAGTACGACTCGCTCTCCGACCTGATCAGCTTCGGCCTCGCGCCCAGTCTGATCATGTACAACTGGTCGCTGATCCACCTCCGTGACGTCAGCCCGATGCTCGGCAAGATCGGCTGGCTGGTGGCCTTCCTCTACGCCGCCTGCGCCGCGCTCCGCCTTGCCCGCTTCAACACCCAGATCGCGGTGGTCGACAAGCGCTGGTTCGTCGGCCTCGCCTCGCCGGCCGCTGCCGGCACCATCGTCGTTGCCGTCTGGTTCGCCGAGAGCAACGGCTACACCGGCACCGAACTGCGCGCCTTCATGCCGTGGCTGACCGCCACCATCGCGCTGCTGATGGTCAGTCGGGTGCGCTACTACAGCTTCAAGGCTTGGCCGGAGCGGATTCCGTTTTACTGGCTGGCGATCCTGCTGCTGATCGTGATCGCGCTGGTCGCGGACCCGTCCAGCACCCTGCTGTTGATCGTCGGCGTCTATCTGCTGTCCGGGCCGGTCCTGACGGTCTGGCGCAAGTTCAAGGGTGAACCGCGCGAACCGGCGCTGGCGCATCCGGACGAGGACAGCGCGCCGTGAAAGCGGGTCAGGCCGCCGCGCTGAGTCGCGACGAGCTGGGCCTGCTCGCCGATTTCAGCGAGGCGATTGCCGTTTCGCTGGACATCGAGACCACCCTGCGCGAGGCGGTGCAGCGCATTGCCGAGCACATGGGCGCCGAAGCCGCCGCCCTGTTCCTGGTCGAGGGCGATCAGGTGGTCTGTCGCGGCAGCCACGGCGCGGTGGACATTCGCGGCCTGACCTTGCCGCTCGGCCGCGGCATCGTCGGCCGGACCCTGCGCGAGAACCGGATCCAGCTGGTCCCGGACGTGCAGGCCGACCCGGACTTTGCCGGCAATCTGGTCGGCGACTTCATCGCCCGCAGCATGGTCTGCGCACCGCTGTCCACCCGCGACGGGCCGATCGGTGCGATGCAGCTCCTGAATCGCGTCGGCGGCGGCATCTTCGACGACCACGACGCGGACTTCCTGCGGCTGCTGGCCGGCCCGACCGCGCTGGCCTTGAACAACGCGCGACTGGTCGGGGAGCTGCTGGAGCAGAACCGGATCAAGCGCGAGTTCGAGCTGGCCCGGCAGATGCAGCGCGAGCTGCAACCGCCACGCTGGCACGGCTTCCCGGTGCACGGCGTCAACCTGCCGGCCCGCGAGGTGTCCGGCGATTTCTACGACTACTTCGCGCTGCCCGACGGCCGGATCGGCTTCTTCATCGGCGACGTCAGCGGCAAGGGCATGGACGCCGCGATGTTGATGGTCCGCGCCAGCGCGCTGCTGCGACTGGTCGGCCAGGACCGATTGACGCCGGCGCAATGGCTGGCACGGGTCAACCGCGAACTCTGCGGCAGCGTCGGCCGCGGGATGTTCGTCTGCGTGCTGGCCGGCTTCTACGACCCCTCGACCTCGATCATTCACTTTGCCAGTGCCGGCATTCCGCCCGCGCTGGAACGCCACGCCGACGGCCGCAGCCGGGTCCACGGCGCCGGCGGCCCACCGCTCGGCATCCTCGCCGAAGCAGGCTTCGAGGAGGCGCGCTTCCCGCTGGCCGGCGGCGCGCTCTATATCTGGACCGACGGCCTGACCGACATCCGCGGCGCCGATGGCCAGGTCATCGGCACGCCGGGTGCCCTCGCGCTGATCGAGTCGGTGCAATCGCTGAGCCCGCGGGCCCGGTTGCGCGGCCTGATCTGCCAGCTGCGGCACCAGCCGCTGCCGGACGACACCACCCTGCTGCTGATCGCCGACGATGCCTCCGCCCCGCGGCTGCTGGCAGCACTGTCGGTCCACACCGATCCCTGCAACCTGCGGCTGCTCCGGCAAACCGTTTGCGAGGTGCTGGGCCGGTTCGATTGCCCCGCCAGCCTGCGCCAGCGTCTGGTGCTGGCGCTGGACGAAGCCGCCGCCAACGTGATCCGCCATGCTTACGCCGGCGATCCCGAGGGCCGGATGAGCCTGACCGTGCATCTGGAGAGCGCGTCGCTGGTGTTCCGGCTGCGCGACTGGGCACCACGCGTGGACTGCGACAGAATCAAGCCACGCAATCTTGACGAAATGCGGCCAGGCGGCCTCGGCATCAACCTGATCGACCTGGTCATGGACGACTGGTCCTTCGGCGTGCCGGAGGATGGCTGCGGCAATTTGTGGATCGCCCGCAAGGGCTTGCAATGGGAGGACGCATGAGCGATCGGATCTTGAGCAGCAGCGAGGAACAGGGCTTTCGCGTCGTCAGCGTCGGCGGTGAGGTCGACCTGTCGTGGTCGCCACAGCTGCGCAAGGCGATCCTCGATGCCCTCGCCACGAAGAAGCCGGTGGCGGTGAACCTCGCCCAGGTCAGCTACATCGACTCTTCCGGCATTGCCGCGCTGGTCGAGGGCTTCCAGCAGGCGCGCGGCAAGAACCAGCGCTTCGCGCTGGTCGCCATCAGCAGCGCGGTCCGCGCGGTGCTGGAGCTGGCGCGGCTGGACCGGGTGTTCCCGATCTACCCGACGCTGGCCGACGCCGGCGTCTGAGGCCGATCCGGTGCGCGAGGCTGCCGTCGGCGCCATCAGCGGCATTGGCCGAACGGCCGTCCGCTTCATCGAGGAGGCCGGCTACCTCGGCGCGCTGGCGGCCGAGAGCATCTACTACCTGCTGCTGGGCTGGCGCCGCGGCCAGCCGGTGCGGGTGTCCCCGGTCTTCGAACAGATGCGACAGATCGGCGCCGACGCCGTGCCGATCGTGGCCCTGCTGTCCTTCGTGATCGGGCTGAGCCTCGCGATCAACGGCATCGCCCAGCTGGAGCGCTTCGGCGCCGAAAGCCAGATCGTGGTCGGCGTCGCCATCGGCGTCACCCGCGAGTTCGGCCCGCTGATCACCGCCATCGTCGTCGCCGGCCGCTCCGCCAGCGCGCTCGCTGCCCGTCTCGGCTCGATGGTGGTCAGCCAGGAAATCGACGCGCTGCGCGTCATTGGCGTCGAGCCGGTCCGCTACCTCGCCGCCCCGCCGCTGATCGCCGGCCTGCTGATGCTGCCGGTGCTGACCATCCTCGCCGACTTCTTCGCGATCCTCGGCGGCGGCCTGTACGCCCTCGCGCCGCTGGAAATCTCGCTGTACAGCTGGTTCCACCAGTCATTGCAGGCGCTGGAGCCTTGGGACATCCATCAGGGAATCGTCAAGAGCGTGGTCTTCGGCCTGCTGATCGTGCTGATCGGCTGCTCCGCCGGCTTCTCGGTGGTCGGCGGCGCCGAAGGCGTCGGCCGCGCCACCACCCGCGCCGTCGTCCTGTCGATCTGCGCGATTCTGGTGGCGGACATGGTGTTCTCGTTCTTCCTGAATCGCTGAAGCGACGTCGGGGCCGCGTCACCGCGACCCCGAGACCCCCACCGGCTCACTCCTCCTCGTGCCGCGGCTTGTAGGCCGCCTCCAGCTGGCGCTGGACGTGGATCGGCGCCGCCTCGTAATGGCTGAACTCCAGCGTGTAACTGCCGAGGCCGCCGGTGAGGCCGCGCAGTTCGTTGGCGAAGTCGGTGATTTCGGCGAGTGGAACCTCGGCGCGGACCACCAGTTCATCGCGGACGGCATCGGTGCCGGCGATACGGGCGCGCTTGTTGGCGAGTCGGCCGGTGATGTCGCCGATGTGATCACCGGGAACGTTCACCTCGATCTGCACGATCGGTTCGAGGATCTGCGGTGCGGCCTCGGCGATGGCGGCCAGAAAGGCCTTCTTCGCGGCGCTGATGAAGGCGACTTCCTTGCCGTCGACCGGATGGGTCTTGCCGTCGTAGACGGTGACGCGGACGTCCTGCAGCGGGTAGCCGGCGATGGCGCCGTGGTCCAGCACCTGCCGCACGCCCTTCTCGACCGCCGGGATGAACTGGCCGGGGATGGCGCCGCCGACCACCGCATCGACGAACTCGAAACCGCTGCCGCGCGGCAGCGGTTCGATCCGCAGATACACCTCGCCGAACTGGCCGGCGCCGCCGCTCTGCTTCTTGTGACGATGGTGGCCTTCGGCCGGCGCCCCGATGGTTTCGCGGTAGGCGATCTTCAGCGGCACCGTGCGGACCTCGACGCCGTAGCGCTGCCGCATCCGCTCGACCATCAGCTTCAGGTGCAAGTCGCTCAAGCCCCGCACCACCGTCTGATTGAGTTCGTGGTCGTGCTCGACGTGGAAGCAGGGATCTTCCTCGGCGAGGCGCATCAGCGCATTGGACAGCTTCTGCTCCTGGCCGCGGGTGGCGGGCTCGACGGCCAGGCCGACCATCGGCTTCGGGAAGCTGATCGGCGCGAGATGGATGTGGTCCTCGTCGTGGCTGTCGTGCAGCACCGCGTCGAAATGCAGCTCCTCGACCTTGGCGATCGCGGCGATGTCGCCGGGGAGCGCCTCGGTGATTTCGACGTGCTCACGGCCTTGCAGGCGATACAGGTGGGCAACTTTGAAGGGCTTCCTGCCGTGGTCGATCAGCAGCTGCATGTCCTTCTTGATGGTGCCCTGATAGACGCGGAACACCGCCAGCTTGCCGACGAAGGGGTCGTTGATGATCTTGAAGACGTCGGCGATCACATGGCCGGCCGGGTCGGCGGTCGCGATGATCGGCGTGGCGGCGGTCCCCACCCCCTTGATGAAAGCGGGCGGGTTGCCCTCGGTCGGGTTCGGGGCGAGCTTCTGGATGAAGGTCAGGAGTTCCGCCACACCGACCCCGGTGCGCGCCGAGGTGAAGCAGATCGGCACCAGATGGCCCTCGCGTAGGCACTGCTCGAAGGCATCGTGCAGCTCCTGCCCGGACAGGTCGGACTCGCCCTGATCCAGGTAATGCTCCATCACGCGTTCGTTGATCTCGACGACCTGGTCGATGATGGTCTGGTGCGCCTGCGCCACATCGCCGAGGTCACTCTGACCGGCCGGATTGAAGAAGCAATCGACCACACGCGCGCCGCCATCCGCCGGCAGGTTCACCGGCAGGCATTCATTGCCGAAGGCTTCGCGCAGCTCGCGGACCAGCCCGGCCAGATCGACGTCCTCGGCATCGATGCGGTTGACGATGATCATCCTTGCCAGCCCGCGGCCGCGGGCGTAGTCGAGCATGCGGCCGGTGCTGTGCTGGATGCCGGCCTGGGCGTTGACCACGACCGCGACCGTCTCCACGGCCGCCAGCGCGGTCAGCATCGGCCCGCGGAAGTCGGTCATCCCCGGCGTGTCGATCAGATTGATCCGGCAGCCGCCGGATTCCAGGGTGGCCAGCCCGCAGGCCAGCGAGTGCTGCCGCTCCTTTTCCAGCGGATCGTGGTCGGACACGGTCGTGCCGCGCTCCACCGTACCCGGCGTATTGATCGCGCCGCCGGCATGCAGCAGCGCTTCGAAGAGTGTGGTCTTGCCGCTGCCGACGTGGCCGGTCAGTGCGATGTTGCGGATCCCGTCGACGCCGATGGCCGGCTGTCGATCGGAGTTGTCGTGTTTGCCCATGTACCCTCCCGTGATGGACGTGCGCCCACCGCCATCGGCACCTGGACCTCCACCGGGATCGATGCTGCGGCCCGGCCGGCCTTCTCGCGCATCTGACGGTTTCGTGAATGACTCAACCATCGCACTCCGCGCCCCACCCTGACAAGGCGGCAACCGGTCGCGTGCTGCTGATCCACGGCGGTGGCGGCGGCGGCTGGGAGTGGGCGATCTGGCGCCGCGTGCTGGAGGCACACGGCTACACGGTGCATGCCCCCGATCTGCAGCCGGCCACGGCCGGACTGGGGGCGACCGGGCTCGCCGACTATCTGGCCCAGTTGCTCGCGCTTGACGAACCGTGGGACGCCGTCGCGGGTGCCAGCCTCGGTGGTCGGCTGGCGCTGGAGTTGGCGGCCCGTCTGGCGATCCCGCAGCTGCTGCTGATCAATCCGCTGCTCAAGGCCGAGCCGAATCCGGCCCAACCGACCGTGATCGCCTGGGCGGATCTGCCGCAGCGGGCCAGCACCCGTCGTGCGCTGCCGGATGCCGACCCGGGCGCGCTGGCCTGGGCACATGCACGCTGGCGCGACGAGAGCGCTCGGGCGATCGACGAAGCCGGTTCCTGGCCGATCCCGACGCTGCCGGTATCGACGCGGGTGCAGCTGCTGCTTTCGCGCGAGGATCGCGACGTTCCGCCGGACGCTGCCGCCGACTGGGCCGCCGGGCATCGGCACGACGTGCGCTGGACCGGGGCCAGCCACGCCGGTCCGCTGCTGGGTCGCGACGCAGCCCGGCTTGCCGAAGACTGGGGGCGCAGCCTTGGACCGCTGAAGGCAAGTCCGGGCTGAGGTCGACCAGAACCACTCGGTACCGCATTGAGACAGCGATCACGCCACTTTCCGGTACGGTTGCGGCCGGTTTCCAGCACACATCCCACCATGCAAATCCTCGTCACCGGCGCCGGCGGTTTCCTCGCCGGCGCGATCGCCCGCAGGCTGCGCGACCGCGGCGACACCGTCGTCAGCCTGTCGCGGCAACGCTATCCGGCACTCGACGCCCTCGGCATCCGGCAGGTCAGCGGCGATCTGGCCGATCCGGCCGCGGTGCTCGCCGCCGCGCAGGGCTGCGACGCCGTGATTCACGTGGCCGCCAAGGCCGGCGCCTGGGGCAGCTACGCCGAGTACTACCAGCCCAACGTGCTCGGCACCCGCAACGTGCTGGAAGCCTGCAAGCGACTCGGCATTTCGAAGCTGGTCTACACCTCCACGCCCAGCGTCGCGCACGGCGGCGGCGATCTGGAGGGTGTCGACGAATCGGTGCCCTACCCCACGCACTTCCATGCGCACTACCCGGCGACCAAGGCCGACGCCGAGCAGCGGGTGCTGGCCGCCAACTCGCCGACGCTGGCCACCGTTGCACTCCGGCCGCACCTGATCTGGGGCCCGGGCGACAACAACCTGATGCCGCGACTGATCCAGCGGGCGAAGTCCGGGCGGCTGGCGATCGTCGGCACGCCGAAGCTGATCGACACCACCTATGTCGACAACGCCGCCGAGGCGCACGTCATGGCGCTGGACGCGCTGCGTCCCGGCAGCGCCTGTGCCGGCAAGCCGTACTTCATCAGCAATGGCGAGCCGCTGAAGATGGACGACATCCTCAACAAGTTGCTCGCCTGCGCCAACCTTCCGCCGATCAAAAAGCGCGTACCGCTGCCGGTCGCGTGGGTCGCAGGCGCCCTGATGGAAGCGGTCTGGACCGTGCTGCGACTGCAGAGCGAACCCCCGATGACCCGATTCATCGCCAGCCAGTTCGCCACTGCACACTGGTACCGGATCGACGCGGCAAAGCGCGATTTCGGCTGGACGCCGAGGGTGTCGATCGCCGACGGACTGACGCGATTGAAGGCAGCGCTGGCGGCGACACCTTGAGGCGCCGGGGTTTCACAAGGGTTTGACCCACGGCTGAACGGCGCCCACAATGCGACTCGTTTTCAACCGCATGGAGTCGCCATGAAGGCGTCAGACCTGTTCGTACGAGCACTCGAAGCCGAAGGCGTCGAGTACATCTTCGGCATTCCGGGTGAGGAAAACCTCGACCTGCTGGAATCGGTGCGGACCAGCTCGATCCGGCTGATCCTGACCCGTCACGAACAGGCCGCCGGCTTCATGGCCGCCACCTACGGTCGCCTGACCGGCAAGGCCGGCGTCTGTCTGTCCACGCTCGGCCCGGGCGCGACCAATTTCGTCACCGCCGCGGCCTATGCGCAGCTCGGCGCCATGCCGATGCTGATGATCACCGGCCAGAAACCGGTCAAGTCCAGCAAGCAGGGCCATTTCCAGATCGTCGACTGCGTCGACATGATGCGGCCGCTGACCAAGTACACCCGCCAGATCGTGTCGGCGGACAACATCCCTGCGCGCATCCGCGAGGCCTTCCGGCGCGCCACCGAAGAGCGTCCGGGCGCCACGCATCTGGAGCTTCCGGAGGACATCGCCGACGAGGAAACCGACGCGATCCTGCTGAAGGCCTCGCACTCGCGCCGACCGGTGGCTGACGAAAAGGCCATCGTCTACGCGGTGGAGGCGATCAGCAACGCCAAGCGTCCGCTGCTGATGATCGGCGCCGGTGCCAATCGCAAGACCAGTTCGAAGATGCTGCGCGAGTTCGTCGACAAGCTCGGCATTCCCTTCTTCACCACGCAGATGGGCAAGGGCGTCGTCGACGAGGGCCATCCGCTGTGGCTCGGCAATGCCGCGCTGTCCGATGGCGACTTCGTCCATCGCGCGATCGAAAAGGCCGACCTGATCATCAACTGCGGCCACGACGTGGTCGAAAAGCCGCCGTTCTTCATGCGCAAGGGTCTGCGCACCGTCATCCACGTCAATTACTTCTCGGCCGAAGTCGACACCGTCTATTTCCCGCAGATCGAAGTCATCGGTGACATCGCCAATTCGATCTGGCGGATCAAGCAGCGGGTCGAAGCGCAACCGCACTGGGATTTCCGCTATTTCGACACGGTTCGCGAGCATCTGAACCAGCATCTGGCGCAAGGGGCCGACGACGACCGCTTCCCGATCTATCCGCAGCGGCTGGTTGCCGAGCTGCGTCGATACATGCCCTCGGACGGCATCCTGTGTCTGGACAACGGGATGTACAAGCTCTGGTTCGCCCGCTACTACCGCTGTCGCGAGCCGAACACGATGCTGCTCGACAACGCGCTTGCCACGATGGGCGCCGGCTTCCCGAGCGCCATGGCAGCCAAGATGGTCTTCCCGCACCGCAAGGTGGTCGCAGTCTGCGGCGATGGCGGCTTCATGATGAACTCGCAGGAGATGGAGACCGCCGTGCGGCTCAATCTCAACATCACGGTGATCGTGCTGCGCGACAACGCCTACGGCATGATCAAGTGGAAGCAGGCCGGCATGGGCTTTGCCAATTTCGGCATGGACATGGGCAATCCGGACTTCGTCAAGTACGCCGATGCCTACGGCGCTCGCGGTCATCGCCCGGCCTCCGCCGAGGAGTTCGTCCGCATGCTGCAGGACTCGCTGGAACATCCGGGTGTCGATCTGATCGACCTCGCGATCGACTACAGCGACAACCATCGGATTCTCAACAAGGAAGTCCGCGAATTGTCCAGTCAGCTCTGAGCACTGCCGAGCCGCCGCAGCCTCAGCGCTGCGGCGGTTCCAGGAACATGAACCAGGCCGCCGCGATCAGCAATCCGAAAGCGACCAGGTGATTCCAACGCAGTTCTTCCTTCAGATAGAGCACAGAAAAGATCGCAAACACGCTCAGCGTGATGATTTCCTGAATGGTTTTCAGCTGTGCCGCACTGTAATAGCCGTGCCCCAGACGATTCGCTGGCACCTGCAGGATGTATTCCGGCAGCGCAATCAGCCAGCTCACCAGAATCACGGTGCCCAGTGCCACCCCCTTGAAACGGAGGTGGCCGTACCAGGCAAAGGTCATGAAGACGTTGGAGCCGATCAGCAGCAGGATCGGAAGGATGGCGTTCTGCCAGGGCATGGTCACTGGAGCGGCCTGCAGGGATTGGTTGTTCGGACCCCGGCAAATGTCCAGCAGTGACGCCGGAACATGGGTTCACGACATCGATTGATGTCGCACAGGGCGTTTGGGGCTTTCTGTGGTCTACAGGGACGCCACGAACCGCGTCTCGTACATCAGCCGCCCGGCGTCCTCATCCTGTCCGGTATGGAACAGGAAGGCCAGATCGAGGTCGGTCTGGCGGATCAGATCGGCGGTCAGTTCGATCACCGTGTCCTGGTCAAAGATGAAGAACAGTCGGAAGGCCTCGCCCAGCGACTGTGTCCATTCCAGCGGGCGACTGACCCGCGCGCCGCCCAGCGACACGTCGTGGACTTCGGCAAGGTAGCCACCCCGCGGGGCCGCGATCAGGACGGTCGAATTCAGCTCAACCCGCGGAAAGCGCCGCTTGTCGCTCATGTGCCCAGCCCGTCGCCCCGTTCCCCGAACCTTACGACGCGCGCCCCGCGCTCGCAACGCGCAGCAGCGGCGATCGACTTGACACCAATGAATGTCGATCCTCACTTTCATTGACGTGAAGATCACAAGCCCGGGCGTATCTTCACGAAAGTCACAACGACACCGAGGCAATGGTCATGAAAGCACGCGAAGAACAGTCCGGTCTGGTCCTGCTGATCGAAGACAACCGCGGCATCTCCGAGATGGTTGGCGAGTACCTGGAGCGTCGCGGCTACTCGGTAGATTACGCGGCCGACGGCGTGACCGGCCTGCATCTGGCGGTCAGCAACAGCTATGACGTCATCGTGCTGGATCTGATGTTGCCGGGCATCGACGGTCTGGACGTGGCCCGCAAGTTGCGGCAGGACGCCAAGAAGTCCACGCCGATCCTGATGCTGACCGCGCGTGACACGCTGGACGACAAGGTCAGTGGCCTGGATGCCGGCGCCGACGACTACCTGGTCAAGCCCTTCGAAATCAAGGAACTGGAAGCCCGCGTCCGTGCCCTGATCCGTCGGGACCGCCGTCAGGTCAGCCAGGAAGTGCTGCGGGTTGCGGATCTGGTGCTCGATACCGCCACCCTGCGCGTGACGCGCGGCGGCAAGGATCTGGCGGTGTCGCCGATCGGCCTGAAGCTGCTGGCAATCCTGATGCGCGAGTCGCCGCGGGTGGTCAGCCGCCGCGACATCGAGCGGGAAGTCTGGGGCGACATGCTGCCGGACAGCGACACCCTGCGTAGCCACCTCTACAACCTGCGCAAGGTGATCGACAAGCCGTTCAAGAAGTCGTTGCTGCACACGATCCACAGCGCCGGCTATCGCCTCGCCGACCTGGAAGCCGAGATGCCGGCCGCCAAGGTGGCGAACGGCTGAGCTTCCGGACGCGACGCCGGCAAGACCGCTGTCTTCACGCCGTGGGCGCCCCCCACGGCGTTACTTTTTGCGGACCGGGCTGGCTGATGCTCAGCCTTGCAGAAAATCCACGTCATTTTCACGAATCCGCAACAATCTTCAAGAAGCCCCCGCCATGGCCAGCGATAAACCCGCAAGCCCCAGCTACGAGCGGGACATGCCCGACCACCAGCTTTCCTCACGCGGCCTTCGAGCCAAGATCGGTATCGCCTTCATCCTTCAGGCGGCGGCAATTTCCTGCGCCACGATCCTGGGCATCTATGCGGCGGCGGCCGTGCTGGAAGATGTGCTGATCAAGCGTGCCCTGCGCGAGGAAGCGGCTCACTTCCTGAAGCGCCGCGCCGACAACCCGACCCACCCGATTCCCGACACACACAACATGTCGGGCTTCCTGCTGCCCAAGGAAGAGTCCACGTCGGTCCTGCCATTCTTCCTGCAGGACCTGAGCCCCGGCTTCCACAACATCCGCCTGCCGGATCAGCGCCCGCTCGTGCTGGTGGAGGAAAGTCCGCAGGGCCGCTTGTATCTGTTGTTCGACCAGCAGCATGTCGGCCAGCTGGCGTTCTTTTTCGGCCTGCTGCCGCTGGCGATGGTGCTGCTCTTCATCTATCTCACCAGCTTCTTCGCCTACCGGCTGAGCCGCCGCGCCATCTCGCCGGTGATCTGGCTGGCCGGCGAAGTCCGGCGCTGGGATCCGAAGGCGCCGAACCTGGCCGCGCTGTCGCCGGACAATCTGCCGTCGGATCTGGAGGGCGAGAGCCAGGTGCTGGCCGATGCCCTCTACAACCTCGGCAAGCGGATCCAGTCGCACATCGAACGCGAACGCACCTTCACGCGGGATGCCAGCCACGAACTGCGCAGTCCACTGACCGTGATCCGGATCGCCACCGATGTGATCCTCGCCGAAGACGATGTCGACCCCTATATCCGCAGGAATGTGCAGCGTATCCAGCGCTCCAGCCGCGACATGGAGTCGCTGATCGAGGCCTTCCTGATCCTCGCCCGCGACGGCGATACTGGCCTGCCGGCCGAGGACTTCCTGATCAACACCGTCGTCCGCGAGGAGATGGAGCGTGCCGAGCCGCTGATCGCCGACAAGCCGGTGCGGCTGACGCTGGTCGAAGACGCGCGGCTGATGCTGCATGCCCCGGCGAAGGTCGTGGCGGTGCTGCTCGGCAACCTGATCCGCAACGCCTGCATCTACACCGATCACGGCGAGGTGCGGGTGGTGATCGGCCGTGACGCGGTGCGCATCGAGGACACCGGCTGCGGCATGAGCGAACAGGAACTGGAGCAGGTCTTCCAGCCCTTCTTCCGGGCCGGCAACAACAACCGCAGCGGCCACGGCGTCGGTCTCGCCATCGTCCGCCGACTGTCGGAGCGCTTCGCCTGGCCGGTACAGATGACCAGCCGGGTCGGCACCGGTACCACCGCCATCGTCCGCTTTCCGCAGGCGCTCGGTGAGGCGACCCCGGCCGCGCTCCCGGCCACCGGCAACGAAGCCGCACGCGGCGTCAGCCCGCAGCCGGCCTGAGCGGCAAAGCGCGGCGCACCGCACACTTCCCGCGCCCCCGCGCTCGGCCTCACAGCGACGCAAGCGTCCGCCAAGACTCCGGGACCAGACTGACTCTGCATCCATCCGCAGAGGAGCAAGTCCCATGAGATCCAGCTGGGTTTTCCTGACGGCGCTGAGCATCGCCGCCAGTGCGCACGCACAAACCGTCCCGCCCGACAGCGGCCGCCTGCTCGCCTCCAACTGCTTCCAATGCCACGGCACCAATGGTCAGGGCAGCGGCACCTTTGAACGGCTGGCCGGCGAATCCGTCGCCGAGATCTACGACGAACTGGTCGAGATGCGCCAGGAAAACGATCGCGGCGAGATCATGACCGTCCATGCCTTCGGGTACACCGATACCCAGCTGCGCGCGCTGGCCGGCTACTTCGCCCGGCAGCCGCGGTCCGGAGGTGGGTCATGATCGCCCGACGCGAACTCCTGCAGCGGCTGTCGGCGCTCGCCGCCGCCGGCGTGGTGCTGCCCCTGCTCGGCAGTCAGCCGCTGCGGGCCGCCGATGCGGCAGCCACGCCGATGCTGCCGGTCACCGGACTCAGCGGCCGCGTGGTGATCGTCGGTGGCGGCATGGCCGGGGCCACGCTGGCCAAGTTCCTGCGGCTCTGGGGCGGCAGCGGTATCCAGGTCACGCTGGTCGAGCAGGCAGCGCGCTACACCTCGAACATCCTGTCGAATCTGGTGCTGACCGACACAGTGGCGTTGGGTACGCTGCAGTTCGAGTACACCGCCCTGCGGCAGCGCTATGGCGTCACGCTGCTGACCGGAACTGCCGTCGGTGCGGACCCGGTGAGCCGTCGACTGACCGTCGACACGCCCGCAGGCCGGCAGACGATCGCCTATGACCGGCTGGTCCTCGCACCGGGCATCGACTTCGAGTATCCGGCCGGACTGGAGAGCATCGCCGCCCGCGAGGCGATCCCGCACGCCTGGAAGGCCGGACCGCAAACCAGCCTGCTGCGTGCGCAGATCCGGGCGATCCCTGCTGGCGGCAGTTTCGTGATGACCATTCCGGCCGCACCCTATCGCTGTCCGCCCGGCCCGTACGAGCGGGCTTGCGTGGTGGCAGACTGGCTCAAGCGGAACCGTCCACGCGCACGGGTGATCGTGCTGGACGCCAACCCGCAGATCATGGCGGAGCGCGCGACCTTCGAGCGGGCGTTCGGCGTCACCCATGCCGGCGTCATCCAGTACGTCCCGAACGCCGCGATCAGCGCCGTGGATGCCGGAACCCGCACAGTCCACACCACGCAGGGAAGCTTCCGCGGCCAGGCCTTGAACGTGATTCCGACCAACATCGGGCCCGGCCTGCTGCGGGCGATCGGTGTCGGCAACGCGGCGCGCGGCTTTGCCGCGGTCAACGTGCTGGATTATCAGTCGACCGCGGCAGCCGGCATCCACGTGATCGGCGACGCCAGTGCCACCACCCAGCCGAAAGCCGGGCACATCGGCAATCAGGAAGCCAAGGTCTGCGCCGACGCGATGCTGCGAGCCTTCGGCGGTCGCGCGCCGGATCCGGCACCGGTCACGAACTCGGCCTGCTACTCGCCGATCACCCTGAAGACGGCGTCCTGGCTGACTGCCGTCTATGCCTACGATCCGCAAAGCATGACGATGAAGCCGGTCACCGGCGCCACCGGCGAAGCCGAGCGCGACACGAAGGATCACTTCGAGGACATGTACACCTGGTTCCGCACGCTGATGGCCGACAGCTACGGCTGACCCTCACAGCAGCCCGGCGTCGAGCATCGCGGCCAGCGTCGCCCCCAACTCCCGTGCGTGCGCGATACCGGCCGGGAAATCGGCCTCGCGCAGGATCAGCGGCGGTTGCGCGGCCTTGAGCGGATAGCCGGCCGCGATCCGCTCGACCGCGCGGACCGCGCCGGTCCCGTCATTGCCGCAGACCACCAGCAAGGCATAGGGCTTGCCGGCGGCGCGGCCCTCGCTGGCGTAGAAGGTGCGGTCGAAAAAGTCCTTCAGCGCGCCGGACATGTAGCCGAAGTACTCGGGCGTGACGAACAGCAACGCGTCGGCGGCGAGCAGATCCTCGACGCCGGCCGCCAGCGCCGGGCGGGCGACGCACTCGACACCCTCGCCCGCGTCGGCCACGCCCTCAAGCACAGCCGCGAGCGCCTCGGCACCGCGGCCGCCCTTCTGGCTGTGATGGACGAGGAGCAGCCGCGGCACGACCGAGCGGGTTTCAGCGGACGTGTTCGGCCAGCTTCATCCAGGTCTCGACCACCGTGTCCGGGTTCAGCGACATGCTTTCGATGCCCTGATCCAGCAGCCATTCGGCCAGATCCGGGTGATCGCTGGGACCCTGACCGCAGATGCCGATGTACTTGCCGCGTCGCTTGCAGGCCTCGATCGCCAGCGACAGCAACTTCTTCACCGCCGCATCGCGCTCGTCGAACAGGTGGGCGACGATGGCGCTGTCGCGGTCCAGACCCAGCGTCAGTTGGGTCAGGTCGTTGGAGCCGATCGAGAAGCCGTCGAAGTGGTCGAGGAAGGCATCCGCCAGCAGCGCATTCGACGGGATCTCGCACATCATGATGACCTTGAGGCCATTCTCGCCACGAACCAGGCCGTGGCGTGCCATGACCTCGATGACCCGCTGGCCTTCGGCCACCGTGCGCACGAACGGGATCATTGCCCAGGCGTTGGTCAGGCCCATGTCCTCGCGGACCCTCTTCAGCGCCTGACACTCCAGCGCGAAGCAATCCTCGAAGCTCGGGTCCACGTAGCGCGAGGCGCCGCGGAAACCGATCATCGGGTTCTCCTCGGTCGGCTCGTAGGCCTGGCCGCCGAGCAGGTTGGCGTACTCGTTGCTCTTGAAGTCGCTCAGGCGAACGATGACCGGATTCGGCGCGAAGGCGGCGGTGATCGTGGCGATGCCTTCAGCGAGGCGATCGA
>Ga0075154_10000425_pt1 | contig 35684 bp, 29 predicted proteins | sample JI71714BDNA_FD_70965 | JGI IMG/M metagenome (GOLD analysis project Ga0075154, IMG submission 70965) | Wastewater effluent complex algal communities from Wisconsin, to seasonally profile nutrient transformation and Carbon sequestration -... | ecosystem: Engineered > WWTP > Effluent > Algae... | reverse complement strand
GCCCGCCTCGGGCAATCCTCCGTTGAGCAGCTTGAGCGAGGGTGGGCATGAAAAAAACCTACGATGCGCAGCAGCGTCCAAGGCTTGTGGATGAGGCCTTCCCCATCAAGGATAGCCCGCTTCGGGCAATCCTCCGTTGACCAACTTGAGCGATCCGGATCATAATAAAGCCTGACGATGCGCAGCAGCGTCCAAGGCTTGTGTATGAGGACTTCCCCATCAAGGAAAGCCCGCCTCGGGCGATCCTCTGATGAGAAAGTTGAACATGATCATGGAAAGCTCCATGGATCGTGGCAGCATCACGGACTTCAATGGACGCCTCGTCCAGACCGCCAGGTCATGGACAACGGGAGCTATATAACATTGTAAATCAGTCATTTAGATCCTCCCATTAGACCTTTGAAAGACTCCGTTCCTTCCCCCTTTCCGACCGATCCTTGCAAAAAGCTGTGAAACCCGGGTCATAGAGGCATCCATTGGCATCCGAGCCACGTCTTTCTAGCGGAACCAGATGTCACGCTCCTACAAAATAGCACTGATCCTCAAGAGCAAGAGCAGTTTGCCGGTGTACAAGGACCTGGCGAAGCTGAGCGACCGTGAATTGGACGAGCATGTGCGGACCATGATCCGTCGGATGCGCGCCAACGAGAGCTCGGTGATCGCACGCATGGTGCTTCGGCAGCCTACCTTCAGTTTGAACTGAGGCCGGGAATGCGCTCTTGATCGTTCGTAGATGCCTACAGGCAAGCCTAGGGCATTGACGCAGCCATTTTATATTTGCCCCGTCAACCTACTGTCATGAGCGATCACCATTTCGAAGGCCATTTCCCCGAAGAAGCTGAACAGAACGAGATCGGCGGTCCCGTGCTCGTTGGCATCGGCACGCTCGTGATGATCGTGCTGCTGATCTGGGCGCTCGGCTAGGTCAGGCCTTCTCCTCCTTCTTCAGGTCGCCCGCGCGGCCCAAATACTCGTCCCTACGGACGAGCATGAACCAGTTCTCGCCTAGTTCTAGATACCCGTGTTCGAAACAGAACACGTAGTTGTTACCTGCCTTGGTGCGATGGGTATTGGTGTGGTACATGAAGCTATAGCCCTTCTCCAACAACCGGTCGCGATGCACCTTGGTCTTCCCATCGGCACCGGTGTTCAGCTCCGATAATACGCGTCTGTTCCGCTTCAACGCGTTGACCACGTTGCGCACGTAATTGATGGGCGCGTTATTCGCGTGATAATGGTACAGATTGCGGCATGCATCAGAGCAGAACCGTTTATCGGTGCGGCCCAGGATCTTCTCTCCGCATTCCAGGCAGACTTTCTCCGCAGTGGCTGGCATAGCCCGAAAGTAAGCGCACTTTTCATATTCTGGAGTAGAAGAACAACGGCGCAGTGCAAGTGTTGTCCCGGAGCTATCTTGTGAGAACGTCCATGCCGAGTTTATTGTCATTCTCTCCACAGGGCATCTACTGCGAGCAGGCAGGGGTGCACATCGACCCATGGAAGGGTGTGGAGCGCGCCATCATCACTCATGCGCACAGCGACCATGCGCGCGGGGGAAGCCGGCATTACCTGGCCCACCCCACCACCAAGCACTTGATGCATGCCCGCATAGGCCAAGATCTGAACATCGAGACGCTTTGGCCAGGCCAGACGGGAACCATCAATGGGGTGAAGTTCTCGTTGCATCCTGCAGGTCACATCCCCGGCAGCATGCAGGTGCGCGTGGAGTACAAGGGCGAAGTGTGGGTGGCGACAGGTGATCATAAGCGCCAGGTGGATGGGATCAGCGAGCCGTATGAACCGATCCGGTGCCACACCTTCATCACCGAATGCACCTTCGGCTTACCGATCTACCGGTGGCAGGAACCGGCTACCGTCTTTGAGGCCATCAATGGGTGGTGGCGCACGAACGCCGCAGATGGTGTTTGTAGCGTGATCAGCGCGTACAGCCTCGGCAAGGCACAGCGGGTATTGACCGGGGTGGATCATTCCATCGGCCCGATCCTGGTACATGGGGCCGTGGCCAACATGAACACGGTTTTGGAAGGATGCGGCTTGCGGCTTCCGCGTTGGGAGCAGATCACCACCGATACACCAAAGGAGCGCTTCCGCAACGCGCTCGTGATCACGCCGGGCAGTGCCATCGGCACACCGTGGACCAACAAGATGCGGCCCTATTCCACCGCGATGGCCAGTGGGTGGATGCAGCTTCGCGGTTGGCGCCGGCGCGGGAATCTCGACACGGGTTTCGTCCTGAGCGACCATGCGGACTGGCCCGCACTGTTGCAAGCCGTGCAAGAGACCGGGGCGGAACGCATCATCGCCACACACGGGTACACCGATGTGTTCAGCCAATATCTGCGGAGCATCGGTTATGATGCGGTAGCGGAATCAACGGAGTTCGCGGGTGAAGAGGGTGCTGAACAACGCACGGACATTCCAAACAGCACGAGTAGCGTCGACCCATCGGGTCGACCCTTGCCAACCGCATCGGAAGCGCCCGAACCATGATCCGCGAAGCCCAGCTGTTCGATGAATTGGACGCTACCACCGGCACCAACGCCAAGGTGGATGCGCTCGCCCGATATTTCGTGGAAGCTGAGGATCACGACAAGCTGTGGGTGATCGCGTTGCTGAGCGGGCGTCGTCCGAAGCGGCCGGTGACCAGCACCCAGTTGCGCCAGTGGGCCACGGAGATCAGCGGTATCCCTGATTGGCTCTTCGAGGCCAGCTATCACGTAGTGGGCGACTTCGCGGAAACGGTGACGCACATCGCTACCCTGGAGGAACCGATGACGATGAGCTTGACGCAATGGGTGCGTTACGTGGAGGACCTACGAGCGTGTACGGAAGAAGAAAAGGCCGCGCGGGTAAAGGCGGCGTGGAGCGGGTTGCAGGGCATGGAACTTTTCGTGTTCAACAAGATCATCACCGGTGGCTTCCGTATCGGGGTGAGCCAGAAGATCATGGTGAAAGGCGTGAGCAAAGCGACCGGTGTGGAAGAGGATGTGCTTTCGCACCGCTTGATGGGCGACTGGGATCCGCACACCACCACCTTCGACCGGCTGATCCTGGAAGCGAACAGTACGGACAACGACTCACGCCCCTACCCCTTCTACCTAGCCTATCCCATCGAAGGACCCGAAGGCACGGCTGCGGGCGCGGTGTTGAAGGATGTGGAAGTGCTGGGCGCACCGCAGGAGTGGCAGGCGGAGCATAAGTGGGACGGGATCCGCGGGCAGCTGATCGTGCGCAACGGTGCCCATTACGTTTGGAGCCGAGGCGAAGAACTGGTCACGGACAAGTATCCTGAATTCGAGCCCTTGCGCGCGGCACTGCCGCACGGTACTGTACTCGATGGCGAGATCCTGGCGTGGAAGGATGGCACACCACTCCCCTTCGCGGACATGCAGAAACGCATCGGGCGCAAGACGGTGGGCAAGAAGATCCTGGCCGACGTGCCCGTGCTGCTGATGGCGTACGACCTGTTGGAATTCGAAGGTCGCGACATCCGTCAGCGGCCGATGAGCGAACGCCGTGGTCTGTTGGAGCGCATCGTTGCGGAGGCGTCGCACCCCAACCTGGTCCTATCGGACATCCTGCCCTTCAGCACGTGGGAAGAACTGGTGGCGCATCGCGAGGCTGCACGCACCGGTGCGGTGGAAGGCATCATGCTGAAACGGAAGAGCAGCACCTATGAAGTGGGCCGCCGCCGGGGTGATTGGTGGAAATGGAAGGTGAATCCGCTCAGCATCGATGCGGTGCTCACCTTCAGCATGCAAGGCCATGGCCGACGCGCCGACCTGTACACGGACCACACCTTCGGGCTGTGGCACAACGGCGAGCTGGTCACCTTCGCAAAAGCCTACAGCGGCCTGACTGACGAGGAGATGAAGGCCGTGGATGCCTTCGTGAAGAAGAACACGGTGGAGCGTTTCGGTCCGGTGCGCAAGGTGACGCCGCAGTTGGTGTTCGAGATCGCCTTCGAGGGCATCAGTGCAAGCACACGTCATAAGAGTGGTGTGGCCGTGCGATTCCCACGCATCGCGCGGTGGCGGCACGACAAGAAGATCGAGGAGGCGAACACGTTGGATGATCTGAAACGCATGATCCGATGATCAGAGGATCAGCTGATCAGAAGATCCGGCGTGCTCGAAAACGCGCAGGGACCCCGGTCGATGCGTGGTTCGCCGCGCAGCAATGGAAGGCGCAACCGTTCCAGCACGAGGTGTGGGCGCATATGGCTGAGGGCCGAAGCGGACTGCTGAACGCCCCCACGGGCACTGGCAAGACCTACGCGGTGTGGGGCGGTGTGGTGAACCATGCCCATCGACCAGATGGTCGATCTCGGAGCGCTACACCGGGGTTGCGGGCCATCTGGATCACACCCCTACGGGCCTTGGCCAATGAGATCGCAGACAGCGCCCAAAGGATGTGCGATGGCGTTGGACTCGCCTGGACCGTTGGAACACGCACCGGCGACACCAGCACGAAGGAGCGCGCGGCACAGAAGAAACTACTGCCGCACCTGCTGGTGACCACACCCGAAAGCCTGCATGTGATGCTGAGCCAGAAGGGAACGGCCGATCTGTTCAAGCAGTTGGATTGGTTCATCGCTGATGAGTGGCATGAATTACTGGGCAGCAAGCGCGGGGTGCAGGTGGAATTGGCCTTGAGCCGGTTGAAGGGCCTGCGTCCTAACCTCGGTATCTGGGGCATCAGCGCTACGATCGGCAACATCGAAGAGGCGATGGAGGTGCTTCAAGGAAGTGTGAGTGTTGAGGGCGGAGGGGTGAGGTGTGAGGTGGATGGCCAGAGGCCTTTGTTGGTGCGCTCCAACATCCAGAAGCCGATCGAGATGCATACCATCCTTCCGGACAAGGTGGAGCACTATCCGTGGGCGGGTCATCTGGGTTTGAAGCTCTCGAAGAAGCTGCTACCGATCATCGAAGCGAGCACGAGCACCTTGATCTTCACCAATACGCGTGGACAGGCGGAGATCTGGTACCACCACTTGCTGGATAGTGCGCCGGAGCTGGCAGGTGTGATGGCGCTGCACCACGGTTCGTTGGACCGCAACCTGCGCGAATGGGTGGAGAAAGCGCTGGACGAAGGCCGACTGAAAGCGGTGGTGTGCACGAGCAGCTTGGACTTGGGCGTGGACTTCCGTCCGGTGGAAACCGTGGTGCAGATCGGTGGGCCCAAGGGGGTGGCGCGGTTCGCGCAACGTGCAGGGCGAAGTGGTCACCGGCCGGATGCCGTACCGCGCATCTGGTTCCTACCCACGCATGCGTTGGAGTTGGTGGAGGCCGCCGCATTGCGCGAGGCGGTGAACGGCGGCATCGTGGAAGCCCGTCAGCCGATGGTGCGCAGTTTCGATGTGTTGGTGCAATACCTGGTGACCTTGGCCGTGGGCGATGGCTTCGATCCGAAGAAGGTCTACGATGAGATGCGCTCGACATTCTGCTTCAGCACGATCACACCGGAGGAGTGGAATTGGGCGCTCACCTTCATCACCACGGGTGGCAAGAGCCTGCTGGCCTACAACGAATTCCAGAAATGTATAGTGGATGAGGATGGTCTGGTACGCGTAGTGGACCGGCGGATCGCCTTGCGCCACCGCTTGAGCATCGGCACCATCGTGGGCGAGGCGGCGTTGGCGGTGAAGTTCATCAGCGGTGGGCACATAGGGACCATCGAGGAGTACTTCATCAACCAGCTGCGGCCAGGCGATGTGTTCTGGTTCGCTGGTCGATCTTTGGAGTTCGTGCGTGTGAAGGACCTAACGGCGTACGTGGTGAAGAGCAAGGCCACAAAGGGCAAGATCCCCAGCTGGCAGGGTGGACGCATGCCACTGAGCAGTTACATGTCGAAGCTTTTAAGGGAGCAATTCAGCCTCACCCCCGGCCATTCTCGCCTCTCCCCTAACCCCTCTAGAAAAGAGAAGGAAAAAATGCCTGCTTCCCCGAATCCGGAGATGACGGCCGTGCAGCCGTTGCTGGATCGCCAACGGGAGCGCAGCATCGTACCCGACGAGGGTGAACTGCTGATCGAACGGTTCGAGAGCAAGGAAGGGCACCACGTGGTGGTCTATCCCTTCGAGGGCCGATTGGTACACGAGGCCTTGGGCTCGCTCCTCGCATTCCGCATGAGCTTGCTGAAGCCGATGACCTTCAGCATCGCGATGAACGATTACGGTTTCGAGCTGCTGAGCGATGAACCCATCCCGATCGAGGAGGCCATCGACAACGACTTTCTCAGTGAGACCGACCTGCTGGAAGATCTGCAACGCAGCTTGAACGCCACCGAGATCGCCCGGCGCAAGTTCCGTGATATCGCGAGCATCGCGGGTCTGGTGTTCAAGGGCATGCCTGGCCGGCCTGTGAAGGAGCGCCACATGCGGGGCAATAGCTCGCTCTTCTTCGATGTCTTCACCGACCACGAGCCGGACCACCTCTTGCTGCGCCAAGCCTATGACGAAGCCTTCAACCTGCAACTGGAACTGCCGCGCCTGCATGCCGTGCTCCAACGGATCGCGCGGATGCGCATCGTGCTGAAGGATCCCGGCCGGTTCACGCCCTTCGCCTTCCCGATCATCGTGGACCGATTGCGCGAGAAGTTGACCAGTGAGCAGTTGGAGGACCGGATAAGGAAGATGACGGAGCGGTTGGAGAAAGGTTGAAACGTAGGTTTGTCGCGATGAACAAGGCCTTGCGACTGACCTTCCCCTTGGTCCTTATCGTTGCCCTAACGACCTGCCGTTCCGTTGTGCGCGTTAGTTCCAAGGGCAAGCGCCTGCACCATTCCGAGCAACTCATTGTCACCCGGATCAGTGAGAATGCCTACATCCACACTTCCTATCACCAGACCAACGATTTCGGGAACGTGCCATGCAACGGATTGATCGTGCGTGATGGTGCGGAGGTGGTGATCTTCGACACGCCGACGAAGGATGCTGCCTCGGAGGAACTCATCGCCTGGATCGAGCAGGAACTACACTGCCGTGTGAAGGCTGTAGTACCCACACATTTCCATGTGGACTGTCTCGGCGGGCTTGAGGCCTTCCATGCCCATGGTATCCCTTCCCATGCCCATGCCAAGACCATCGAACTGGCTGCGGCCAATAACGCTGCCGTACCGCAGCAGGCATTCACGGATTCCTTGATCTTGATGGCCGGCTCGGAACGCGTCCTAGTACGGCATTACGGCGAGGGCCACACCGTGGACAATGTCGTGGGCTATTTCGCCAAGGAGGACGTGCTATTCGGTGGGTGCCTGATCAAGGAGATCGATGCCAGCAAGGGCTACCTGGGCGATGCGAACGTGAACGCGTGGTCAGCTACTGTGGATCGGGTGAAACAAGCCTATCCGCAGGTGAAGGTTGTGGTACCGGGCCATGGGCGGCATGGCGATGGTCGGCTGTTGGACTATACGATCGGGCTGTTCAAGGCGCCTTGATCAGAGCCCAACTACTTCACCATCACTTTTACAGGGGCCGCCCCTTCCAACCGAACAGTGTAAAGCCCTGAGGCAACACCAGCAAGCGGAATAGCGACAAGACCATTGCCCATTTGCGTACGATGCACTACGCGACCTCGCACATCCATCAATTCCACAGCGCCTAAGGTGGTAGAGCGAACGTGCAACACCTCCGTGGCCGGCGATGGATAGGCCGTTACCGTAGCGGGAGTGCGGCTCTCGCCAACGGACGTATCATCCACCGGGGTGAGCAGGCGGATGCGTTGGTTGTAGCTATCGGCCACATAGATGCGTCCTGCGGGATCCACTACCATGCCTGCCGGGAAGTTGATGGCCGCAGCCGTCGCAGGTCCGCCATCACCGCTGTAGCCGGCGACACCCGTACCGGCCACGGTGCTGATGAGACCTGTAGTGGCATCGACCCTTCGGATGCGGCACTGTTCCGCGTTGGTGAAGAACAGGTTGCCGTCGGCATCGAAAGCCAGAAATTCTGGTCGGCCGATGGCCGCTTCCGTGGCTGGTATACCGTCGCCATCGAAGGCGTCCAACCCATTGCCTGCAACCGTGGTGATGATCCCCGTAGTCACATCCACCATGCGAATGCGCCGGTTGTTGAGATCAGCGATGTACACGTTCCCGTTAGGTGCCTCCTTCACACCATAGGGCGCAAAGAACTGGGCGTTGAGCGCCGGGCCTCCATCGCCCGAGAAACCAGTGGAACCCGGGTTACCGCTTCCTGCGAACGCGTGCAAGTAGCTGCTGTCGGCATCCACATAGCGAATGCACTCGTTGCCGATCAGGGCGATGAGCAGGTCACCGTCTTCAGTAAAGGTGATGCCACGTGGACCGTTCATCGCCGCTTGCGTGGCTGGCACCTCGGTGTTATTGCCCGGGCTAAGCGTTCCGGCGAAGGTTCCAATGGTAGCATCCACGCCATTGACCTTGCGTATCCGGTACGCGTCTGCTTCGGAGATGTACACATTGCCTTCCGGGTCGACCGCCACATCGTACGGTGCCGCAAGCCCTGCTTCCGCCGCGGGGCCACCGTCGCCGTTGTAGCCGAGCACTCCGGTGCCCGCCACGTGATGCACCAAGCCCGTATTGGTGTCGAACACACGCAGAACGTGGTCACCAGCCTGGGCGAAGTAGAGCATGCCATCGGCCGTGAATGCCATGCCACGTGGATACGAAAGGCCAGCCGCTAGAGCTGGACCATCATTGCCACTGCTGCCCAACTGACCCGTGCCAACCACCGTGCTGATGGTGTATTGTTGTGCGGTGACCGTGCTGAGTATCAGCAGGGAAGGGATAAGACCGGAGGCACGCAGCATGGGAACGGTTGTTTGTGCGAAGGTCCCGCCACCCAAGTAGCTACGCCTCCCATCAAGATGGTAGGGCCCTGTTCAGCGCCCCGGATAAACGCGCTTCACTGCATCACTCCGGGAGTGCACCTGCAATTTGTCGTAGATGCTGCGCACATGGGTGCGTACCGTGCCGATGGTGACGCCGAGCTTGTCCGCGATCTCCTTATACATGAGTCCACTGGCCAACCCGTCCACCACCTCGCGCTCCTTGGTCGTGAGCTGTTGTTCTTGGATGGCCTGCGCGATACCTCCCTGGAACGAGGCCACTACCGCACGCGCTATGGCCGGGCTCATGGGTGAACCACCCGCATGGATATCGTACACGGCCGTGATCAGGTCCCTGGCCGGAGCGCTCTTCACGATGTAACCGGTGGCACCTGCGCATAGGGCTTGGAAGATGTAGGCCGGGTTCTCGAATACGGTGCTCATCAGGAACTGCATGGTGGGCTTCTGCGGCTTGGCCTTCGCCACAGCATCGATGCCGCTGGTGCCGGGCATGTTGATGTCCATCACCACCACATCGGCATCCAGGTCGGCGAGGCCTTCCAGGAACCGATCGCCGCTGCTGAACGTGGCTATGACGTGGAGGCCTGCATCGTGCTTCATGCCGGCCTGGAGCAGGTCGCGGAACTCGCGGTCGTCCTCCACGATGGCCACTTTGATCCGCTTCATACCTGCAAGCTAAGTGGAAGCCAGCGTACCGATCGCCTGCACCACGGTTCCTGGACCATCAAGGACGGGGAGCACGGTCAATACTCCGCTGTGTGCGGCGATGCGTTCGCGCATGTTGGTGAGTCCGTTACCTCCGTCCACCGGGCTATGGCCAAGACCGGGTCCGTTATCGGTCACGGTCAGTTCGTAGCGATCCGCATGGATGTGGAAGCGAACAGCGACCGCAGTGGGTCTTGCATGTTTCAACGCATTGTTCAGCGCCTCCTTCACGACCATGGACAGGTCGCGTTTGAAGGCCGGGCCCAGCGTCTGCTCCTGGTCGTCGGCGTGCAGGTCCAAGAGCAATTCCACGCCGGTGCCATCCAACAGGCGATGAGCACGATCGGCCACGTGGTGCAACAGCGCACCGGCATGGTCGCTGCCGGGGTCAGCGGCCCATACCACGTCGTTCAACGCACCGCGCACCTGCCGTGCGTTGTCCGCAATGGCGCGCAAGCGATCCGCACGTTCCGCATCCGCTCCACCCTCCTGGACGAGGTCGCTCAGCAGTGCGATCTTGGAGAGCGACCCTCCCAGCTCATCGTGGATGTCGCGCGATACGTTCATCCGCACCCGTTCGGCCTCGCGCTGTTTCTCCAGGCGCATCAGCTCGTCCTGCGCGTCAGCGAGGCGCTTCGCATTGCGGCGACCCTGACGGTACAGCATGCCCAGCAGCAGCGTGGTCGACAGGCCTCCGCCGGCCATCGCCCATGCGAACCAGCGACCCTTGCGGTAGGCTTCGGCATTGGCCTGGGAGGTGGCCAGGGCCTTCTCCTGTTCGGCCTTGGCCTGTGCTGCTGCCAGTGTCCGCACTTTGGCCAGGTCCAGGTCCTTCTTCAGGTCATCCACCGCTTGATCGAACAGCGCGTTCGCACGGCCCACCTCGCCGCGCAACGCATGAGCGATGGCACGCTGACGGCCGATGAAGTAGCGCTGCCGGTGGTCCACCATCGCAGTGGCCATGGAATCAGCGCGCTCCAGCATGAACAAGGCCTCCTGCACGCGCCCCTGCTGCAAGGCCACCTGTCCCTCGATCAGGTCCAGGCGCATCCGCATGCGCATCCGTGCTCCGCCATGTGCGTGCGTCACCTGTCTCAACAGGCCCAAGTAACGGTCCACGGAATCGGGCATGTCCAGTTCCAGAAAGGCCTCCGTCATCATGCCCAGTGCCGATGCCTTGTTCACCGGCTCATCCAGCCGCTCGTACAGGCGCAAGGCCTGGCGCAAGCAGGTCATCGCACTGTCCCGTTGACCCAGGTCGAAATGCAGCCCTGCGATACCCACGTACGCGTTGGCCAGGTCCTGCCCTTCGTTCCGCTTCAAGATCCCCAGTGCCTTGTTGGACCAGTACAACGCGGTGGGCACGTCCTCCATGGCGTTGTAGCAATAGCCCATGTAGTTGTACGCCGCACCGATGTCCTCCGGCAGCTGCAATCCTTCGGCCGTGGCCAGGTAGGCCTGAATGACCTCGATGCTTTCGGGATAGCGGTTCAGGAAGAACAACTGTCCCGCGTTCATTCGCTCCGCGGTCAGGCGACGCAGCAGCCACGCCCGCTGTTGGTCACGGGGTGCGACGCGCACGCCCGCTTCGGCCAGGGCGATCGCTCGTGCGCTCAGCACCACGGCACTATCCAACGCGCCAGCGTCCTGGTAGGCCAAGGAGAGTTCGGTGGATAGTCGTACCCCAAGCATATCCGTCGACGGGTGAGCTTCCGAAGACCAGTTCTTCCAAGCGGAGCGCGCAATATGCAGTTCTGTTTGTGCTTGGACATGAACCGCTCCGACAAGGAAGAGGAGTACGAATAGCGACCTTGGCATGGTTCAAAGATCAGGGGTCCGACTGATCCTGCGGTCTGATCAGCGGGCAAGTTTGAACCGTTCTGCCCCCCTCTAAGTCAATTTACAAGAAGGGTTAGAGATTTCAGTCCTTCCTACCACTCGGCATTCGAAAAGACCGGCCTCAGGACTACCTTGCTTCGCGAACCCAAAAGTGAGCGTCCCATGCGCCACACCATCCGCAAACTGCTCATCGGTTCCGGTAAGGCGAACAGTCAGGCACGCCACAGCACCATCCAACGGCGCTGGCAGAATGTGGTGGCCATTTGGAACAACACGTACGAGGAGGACGCCGGCCTTGAGAAGTTCGTGCGCTTGGTGTTGGGGGCCTCGCAATTCCTCTTTCCGGGCATGTACCTCAAGCACCTGTTCTGGAGACAAGGACCGCTCGTGCAAGACCTGGTGATCGAGGTGTTCGTTCTGGTAAAGACAACCTTCCCGATCATGGTGCTTAGTCGTGGATGGGAGCATGAGCCTCTCGCGTACTGGCTTGCGGTGTGGTTCATGGCCGAGACCATCATGTACATACCCACCTTGATCTTCGCCTCGGATACCTTCCCCAGCCCTCGTTCGTACCGCCGTTCCAAGATCCTTATCTTCCTCAACTACCTAGAGGTGGTTTTCACCTTCGGGATGATCCATGCAGCAGGGGCCTACTTCAATCAACCGTTCGCGCACTGGACGGATGCGGTGTATGCAAGTTTCATGATCACCAGCACCATCGGTTTCGGCGAGTACTACCCCATTACGGGTCTGGGCAAACTCATGGTGTCGCTGCAGTCCCTGTTCTACCTCAGCTACATCGCCCTATTCATCAGTTTCTTCAGCCTAGGAGGTGGCAAGGGATATTTCGCTGAGGTGGGCAAGAAGTGAAGGGATACGCACCTTTACATCGGAACGCTACTCCCAACCGACCGTGAACAACCTTGCTCGCATGCTCCACTTGGCCGATGAGGTCTTCGCAATGCACGATGATCCCACGCAATTGCAGGTGGACGACGTCGTGCTTGACCGGCTACACCGCCTGCACCCGGCCACACGCGGTGAGATCATGGATGGCGACGGCCCTGTGGCTTGGATACTGTTGATCCCTACAACCACCACCTTGATGCGATCCTTCTTGGCAGGCCATCTGACTGAACAAGAATTATACGACCGCACACCCGAAGGTGCAGTTTATGACGCCATCTACTTATGCAGCGCGCTTGTACTCAAGGAGCATCGGCGCAACGGATCGGCGAAGCGTCTGGCAAAGGAGTCCATCCAAAGGATCCGCGAAGATCATCCGATACAAGCGCTCTTCGGATGGCCTTTCACGTTGGAGGGTGATGCACTAGCCAAAGTCATTGCGGATGAGGCCGGGCTACCGCTGTGGACGAGACCGCGGTGATGGAAAACTCGTACAGCGGAGGAAAGCACCCGGATCGTCGGCTTGCGTGCCAGGGGACCTAGCTTTCGGAATGACAACGCAAAAGAAGAAGCAGTTCGGCGTCTGGCTCGACAATCAGCATGCGATCGTGGTCGGCTACCCCGACTTGGAAGGGTCCTCGTTCGCGATACTCGGTCATGTGGTGCATGACAGCGTTCCGAAGAATTCCAGCGAGAACGCCGGGAACAACCATGAGATCGCCTTGACGCGTAAATTCTTCAAGGACATTGCTGCCATCATGCCCAATGTGGACGAGATGCACGTGACCGGAACTGGTCAAGTGCAGGAGCAGTTCATCCGTTTCCTAGCTGAAACCCCGCAATACAGGAATGCCGTGACCAGCGAAAGCACGTCGAACAAGATGAGCGATGAAGCGCTGATCACGTTCATCAGCTCCCACTTGGGCGCAAAGTGACCAGATCTGGACAATGGGAGCATTCCTCGGCTCGTATGGAGCAGAACCTGCTGGTCCGCCTAGTCCCCTAGTCCATTCTGAACGAGGATCCGAGACCAGTGATCGGATCGGCGCCGGAAATGGGCGATCGATCATGGCCGGATTATCTTGCCACCATGGTTCCCGTCGAGATCCTCGTCGCTGGCGAGCGGTTGCTGTTGCATCCGCACCGTGGAATCTATTGGGAGCGGATGAATTGGCTGATCGTGAGCGACCTGCACTTGGGCAAGGCGGCGCACTTCCGCAAAGCTGGTGTGGCGCTTCCGGAAGGACATGATACTGCCACCTTGGAGCGTCTGGATTCGTTGCTGCATTTCTTCACTCCGGAACGTCTTCTCATCCTCGGCGACCTCTTCCACAGCAGCCATAACAACAACTGGGAACTCTTCACGAACTGGGCCTCGTACAAACACAGCCACCTGCACCTGGTGAAGGGCAATCACGACATCCTCGCTGATCGCCGCTACGAAGAGGCGGGCCTCCACGTGTGCCATGACACCTTGGAAGAAGGTCCTTTCGTTTTCAGCCATGAGCCCACGGCACGGCCGGGGTGTTATGTCATCGGTGGCCACATCCACCCGGGAGTGGTACTGACCGGTCAAGGGCGTCAATACTTGCGTTTGCCTTGTTTCGCCTTCGGTCCTCAGGTGGGGCTGTTGCCAGCCTTCGGGACGAATACGGGCACATTCACCCTGGAGCCCGATGCCACTCACCGCATCTATGCCACCACGGACCGCGCGGTATTGGATGTGAGCGTAGCATTCGCTGGTAGGCAGACCTCGGGAAGCCGTAAGTAGCGCGGCAGAACACCGCCACCGCGCAACGAACTTCAAACATGCGAATGATCCCGCGCGTGGCAAAGTCAGCGGCGTGGGTAGCCTCTTGTCGGCAAATGATCTTCCGGCCCGAAATTTGACCTTCATTCCTGCGTTCCACCAGCACCCACCGCAAAGCGGAAGGACCCTATGCACCGATATCTCCGCTGGCTACCGGCGCTTGTGATCGTTCCCATCGCGCTCGTGGCCTTTCTGCCCAAAGAAACCGCCCCCGTGGTGGTGCCAAGCGTATTCCGCTGGCGCAATAGCTCATGGCTTGAGGGTAGTGAAGAGCGGTCATTGCAGCTCACCGGCGTGCAGCGTGTGTACATGAAATTGTTGGACATCGACTGGAATTCGGCGCATGGGGCGCACCCGGTCTCTTCGGTGCATGTGCCGTACCAATGGCGCACAGGCTATGGTTCCGAAGGCTACTGGACGCACCGCGTGGAACTGGTGCCTAGCATCTACATCACCAACAACACCTTTTTGAAGATCAGCGATACTGAAGTGGATGAGCTGGCCCGGAACCTCTTGCGGAAACTGCGGATGGAATGCCCACCGGTGATCCACGGCGTGATGTTGGACTGCGACTGGAGCGCCAAGACCAAGGCCAAATTCTTCCGGCTCGCGCGCATCATGAACGACAGTTTAGAAGTGCCTTTGACAGCGACCATCCGCCTGCACCAGTACGCACAGCCCAGTATGACCGGGGTTCCTCCCACGGACCGTGGCATGCTGATGCCTTACAACGTGGGCCGCATCACGGCTCCCGGTGGGGTGAATTCCATTTTCGACAAGGCCACGGCGGAACCTTACTTCAAGAACCGGGAACCCTATCCCCTGCCCTTGGATATCGGCTTGCCTGCTTTCTCGTGGGGCGTACAATTCCGCAAGGGCGCTTTCCTAGGCATCCTACAAGAGTCGCAGGTGAACGATGCGATGAACGCGGGACTGCTGCGCGGTGAAACACGCGGCACCTTACAGGTAGTGAACGAGAACAACGACGCGATGCCGGAATTGCACTTGGGCGATGAGATACGCGTGGAGAGCATGACACCAGCGGTGATCGCCCAGGTGATCGAGATGGCGCGTACCGCGATGAACACCGACACCCTTTCCGTGGTCTACTTCGAGGCTGGCGCTACCACCTTCCAGCGCATGACGGGGGATGAGGTGCGCAGTGGTTGGAAGGCCTTCGGCTCCATTCGCTCCGGTGGATATTTCGACCGAGAGCGCCAGGCGCATATGGAGCAAGCCGCACTTGACAGTGCAATGTGGTCCATTGCCGATACCACTGCTGCAGCACCTGTTGATAGTTCCATCCGATGAAACGCCTCCTATTGGTGTGCATAGTGGTCGCGTTGCAGGCGGGACGTTTGAACAGCTGCGGATGGGATTTCTACTCCGAGTCGTACCGGTTCTGGTTGTTGCAGCCCGAACTGGCGGATGCTCGCCCATTGCATGCCTTCTACTTCACCACCGAGATCCTTCACGGTCCGGACTACGACGAGATCACGCAATTGCCCTACGCTGCGAACCTGCGTGAATGGCGAACGGTGGTCGGCAATGATGTGCCTGAAGGTGCCATCATGAAAGTGCTCTACGGCATGGGCCTGGATGCGTTCGAGGCTCAGCACGACTCGGTTTTTCGCACGAACCCCTTCCTGGTGCGCCTCAAGGCACTGAAGAGCGGTTGGCCCGAGTACATCGCCTTCGCCAAACGCTGCGAAAAGCTGGTGAACAGCGACGATCCGTGGGGTTTCATCGCGCACGATGGCAACGGGATACGCAAGGCATGGAACGAAGGGGTGGAACAATTGAAGCGGGCAAAGCATCCACAGCTGCGTGCGCGCCTCGCCTTTCAACTGGTGCGGTTGGCCCATTACGCGCATGATCCGGAAAGGCCGGACTTGCCCGTACGTCCCATCTACGAGAAGTACCTCGCTCCCATGCGCGGGAGTTCGTGGTTGGAACCCACCGCGGCCTTCTACCTGGCCAACATGTTGCCGCAGCCCCAGCGCGACCTGGCCTTCGCTGATTGCTTCGACCGCGCCACGGACAAGCAGTTCCGCATGGTGCAGTTGTTCGACAACCAAGGCATGGAGAGCTATCGTCTTGAGGCCACTAGCGACAAGCAACGCGCCACGCTACTGGTGATGCGCGACCTGCAACACCCCGGCCGAGCGTTGGAAGATCTGGAGCGGATCGCGGGCTTCGATCCGGGGAACGAGCACCTCCCGTTGCTGCTCACGCGCGAAGTGAACAAACTGGAGGATTGGTTGCTGACCCGTGATCTGACGGACTATGGTGCTGCGATCGACCAATGGAAAGAGCCGGAGGAAGGGGTGGCGCCCGAAGATGTGCTCAAGGCCGACCTAGCGTACCTGCGTGAGGTGCAGCGATTCATCCGGCGGATCGCGCCACAGACGAAGGAAAAACAGCGGCCGCTGTTGACCTTATTGGATGGACACCTGAGCTATGTGGCCGGTGCGCACAACGAATGCCGCGCCACCTTGGCCGCTTTGGGAACGGACCCGAACGCCACACCGCTGATGCGCGCCCAGGCCCGGATGGACCGTGTCCTCTGCGGCATCATGGCCACGGAACAACTCACTGATGCCACGCGCGCCGATGTGCTCGCTTTGGTGAAGTTGGTGAATGAGTCACCCGAACTGGCTCAGGCCCGTGCGACCATCCTAGGGCAACTGCACCTGTACTTGGGCAAGAAACTGATGGCGCGAGGGCAGCTTGTGGAAGGTCTGCTCCTCCTGGCACGAACGAACCGCGAATTCGGCGACCTGCTTCCCGTGTATTGGAGCAAGAACGCGCGGCACCTCGCTTTCCAACAGGCCCAGCCGAGCGACTTCGACCGCATGATCGCCTTGTTGGAGAAGCCGGACAAGACACCGTTCGAGCGCTACCTCACCGCCACCGACGAGCGGCCTGAAGGATGGGTGAACACCGAGGAGAACTTCCACGACAACCTGCTTACCCGGGAACAGTTGCTGGACTACAAAGCCATGTGGTACTTGCGGGAGGATCGCTTAGAGGAAGCCGCTGCCACCTATCGCCAAATGGATGCCACGTACTGGAACAGTAACGAGCACGACCTTTTCAGGGCTGACGACCCCTTCGTCGTGAATATCGAAGACCCCCACAACTACCACAAGACCGATAGTGCGCGATACACGCGCCTGAGCATCGTGGAGCGCATGGTAGCCTTGAAGAAGGAAGCCAACCGCGATCCGACGAAACGTGCACTGAACCACTACCTGCTCGGGAACGCCTACTTCAGCATGACCTGGCACGGCAAGTATTGGGGGCTCTCGCGCATCGCTTGGAGCATCCATGACATGGCTGGCTGGTACGAACCGGCATACGACACTCCGGGAGACGATGACTACTACGGCTGCGCGCGTGCGAAGAAGCACTACCTCATCGCCATGAAAGCCGCCAAGGACCCGGTGCTGAAAGCCATGGCCTGCATGATGGCCGAACAATGCGAATACAACTGGGGCGAATACCAACGGTATGATGACCCCATCGGTCCTGAGCCGCCGTACTTGGACCAGTTGACCGATGTGAAAAGCCAGGAAGCGTACCGCGACATCATCGAGTGCCGGCACTATGCTGATTACGTAAGGCGATATCGGTAGGCGGACGACCTTCCCATCAGCTGATCGCACCCCGCTTTCAACACCCGATCGTGCAGGGCCAGGGCGTCGTTCGCTTGATCCTCGGAAACTACGCGCTCACCTTTGTGTCATGTTCCGGAGCCCTGTGCTTCGGACTCTGTCATGCGCCTCATCCGCATCCTTGCCCAACCAGACGACAGCACGTGCGGCCCCACGGCCTTGCATGCGGTGTACGCCTCGTTGGGCCTGAAGCTGCCGTTGGAGCAGGTGATCGAAGAGGTGCACTTCCTGGAGGATGGCGGCACCCTCGCGGTATTCCTGGGGATCCATGCGCTGAAGAACGGCTTCAACGCACGGATCCATACCTACAACCTGCGCGTCTTCGACCCCTCGTGGGATGGCCTACCGCCGGAGCAATTGAGGAAGAAGCTGCTCGCACAAACGAAGTACAAGGACAGCAAGAAGCTGCATTCCACCTGTCTCGCCTATTCCAAGTTCATCAAGGAAGGCGGCGAGGTGCGCTTCGATGATCCCTCACCTGCCCTGCTCCAGAGCTACTTCGACCGCGACCTGCCGGTGTTGACCGGTCTCAGTGCCACCTACCTCTACAAGAGCAAACGCGAGTACAGCGGCAGTATGGGTGAAAGCATCTACGACGACCTGCGCGGGAAGCCGATGGGCCATTTCGTGGTGCTCTGCGGCATGGAGAAGAAGAACGTGCTGGTGGCGGACCCTTACCAGGACAACCCGTACAGCAAGGACCTGTATTACCATGTGCCGGTCGGTCGGCTCATCAATGCGATCATGCTGGGGATCGTCACCTACGATGCCAACCTCTTGATCATCTCGAAAGACCCGCTATGAAGAAGATCATCGTCGTACGTGAACCGAAGGAATGGAACTTGGGCGTGAAGGGCTTCGAGGTCGTCAGTTCGAAGGATTACCTCACCAACCCACGGTTCGCTGCATTGCGCAATGTTCGCGTTTTCAATCTGGCGCGGAGTTACGCCTACCAGAGCCGCGGCTACTACGTGAGCTTGCTCGCTGAAGCCCGCGGTCAAAAGGTGATCCCGAGTGCGAAGACGATCCTCGACCTGAAGTCGCCGAGCATCGTGAAGGTGCTTTCGCGAGATCTGGAAGACGTGATCCAAAGCAGCCTCGCGGACAAGAACAAGCACGAGTTCATCTTCAGCATCTACTTCGGGCGCAATGTGAACCGCAAGTACGACAAGCTGGCGCACGAACTGTACAAAGTGTTCCAATCGCCTTTATTGCGCGCCCGTTTCGTGAAGTTGGAAAGCGGCAAGTGGGAATTGCGTTCCGTGAAACCCATCCCCTACAACGACATTCCAGAGGAGCACCTGTCCTATGTGAAACGCTACGCCGCGGACTACTTCGCCAAGAAGCGTTACGATGGGGCTCGTGAAGACCATCATGCTTACGATCTCGCGATCCTGATCAATCCGGAGGACAAGGCATCGCCCTCGAACAAACGCGCCACGGTGAAATTCCGCCAGATCGCTGAGCAGATGGGCTTCGATGTGGATATCCTTGGCCCGGATGATATCGATCGTGTGGCTGAATATGACGCGTTGCTGATCCGCGAGAACACGCACGTGAACGACCACACCTACCGGTTCGCGCGCAAGGCGCAGAGCGAAGGCTTGGCCGTGATCGACGCGCCGGATGCGATCCTGAAGTGCAACAACAAGGTATTCCTCGCCGAGCGCATGGAAGCGGCCGAAGTGCCCGGCCCGCGCACCTTGATCGTCCACAGCGAGAACCGCGATCAGGTGGGTAAACTCTTCGGCCTACCCGTGGTGTTGAAGTTACCCGACAGCACCTTCAGCCGTGGTGTGGTGAAAGCGAAGACACCAGAAGAACTGGAACAGCACCTCGATGAGATCCTGAAGGAAAGCGACCTCGCCATCGCGCAGGAATACATGCCCAGCGACTTCGACTGGCGCATCGGTGTGCTGGATGGAAAGCCGCTCTACGCCTGCAAATACTTCATGGCGCGCGGCCACTGGCAGATCTACAATTGGGGCAGCGATACCAAGAAGGGCCAGGAAGGCGACTTCGCGACCATGGCTGTTGCTGATGCCCCGAAATTCATCGTGGATGCTGCGGTGAAAGCCGTGCTCGCCATCGTGGGCGACAAGGGTCTGTTCGGTGTGGACGTGAAGGAATTCGAAGGCAAGCCCTATGTGATCGAAGTGAACGAATGCCCCAACATCGACCACGGTGTGGAGGACGTGGTGCTGGGTGATGATCTTTACCGCGCCATCATCGGTTCGCTGAAGGCCTGCATCGAAGAGAAGATCGGAATACCTCAATCATCAACGGAAGCCGCGCGCTGACCGTTCACGCTATGACAACGCAACCCAAGAAATACAAGCTGTTCGAGGTCACCGGCATAGAACTGGAATACATGGTCGTGGACCGCGACACGTTGAAGGTGCTGCCCATCGTGGACAAGCTCTTCGAGGATGTGACCGGCAAGATCACCAGCGACGTGGAGCGCGGTGATGTCGAGTGGAGCAACGAGCTCGTGAGCCACGTGGTGGAACTGAAAACCGCTAAGCCCACGAAGAAGATCCCCTCCTTCCGCAAGAAGTTCAGCGGCGATGTGAAGGCGATCAACGCCGTGCTCGCGAAGCGTAACGCGATGCTGTTGCCCACGGCGGCGCACCCGTTCATGGACCCGTTCACGGAAACGCAGATCTGGCCGCATGAGTACAACGAGGTGTACGCGCTGTACAACCGCATCTTCGACTGCCGTGGTCATGGCTGGAGCAACTTGCAAAGCACCCACCTCAACCTGCCCTTCGCCAACGATGAAGAATTCAGCAAGCTGCACGCCGCGATCCGCCTCCTCTTACCGATCATTCCAGCCCTGAGCGCCAGCTCACCGATCCTCGATGGCAAGGCCACAGGCTTCTTGGACTCGCGCATGGAAGCCTACTTGCACCACCAGGACAAGCTGCCGGAGCTGATGGGTTCATTGATCCCCGAAGCCGTGTTCTCGCAAGAGGACTACTACCGCGAGATCTTCAGCCCGATCGCGAAGGCCATGGCGCCGTTCGACACCGAGCATGTCATGGACCACCACTTCGCCAACTCGCGCGGGGCCATCGCCCGTTTCGACCGTGGTGCCATCGAGATCCGCGTCATCGACATTCAGGAATGCCCCAGCGCCGACCTCGCCATCGCGGAACTGATCGTGGTGGTGCTGAAAGCGCTGACGAGCGGTCGCTGGGTGAGCAGCTACCTGCAGCGTGCCTGGAGCGAACACGACCTGCTGCCGCTCTTCCTGCAAGTGATCAAGGATGCTGGTAACGCGCGCATCGCCAACCGGGACTACCTCCTCATGTTCGGCTTGATGAAGCAGGAGCAGATGAGCGCGCACAAGCTGTGGCAGCATCTCTTCGTGGAACTGTACGGTGACCTCAGCGAAGGCTGCCGGCAGCACATCGCGCATATCCTGGAACATGGCTGTCTGGCCTCGCGCATCTTGAAGCACACTGGAAAGACACCGGATCACGCTACGCTCAAGCGCGTGTATTGTGAACTGGCGAACTGCCTGGCGGAAGACCGCGCATTCGTATGAGCCTTTCCCCTGTTCAACGGGCCGTGCTCTTCGGTCGTCGAACGCATTGAACTTCGGATGAGGGCTGTCGTAACGCGAACGGAACAACCCCGCTCGCCATGGACCTACGCTACACCGTCGTCATTGGGATCGTACCGTTCGCCGTTGCAACAGCACAACCCACACCGCAGTTCCACTGGCTGTTGAACGAAACGAGCGGCACAGCGGCCACTGAAGTGTACGGGGGCACACCTGGTCTGCTACAAGGAGGACCGACCTGGGCCCCTGGCGCCGGACACCATGGAGGAGCCTGCCGGTTCGACGGAGTTGATGATCGCATCATTCTTGGTCCATGCGATATGACCACCGGCACAGGGGAGTTCAGCTTTTCGGTCTGGGTGAAGCCGGACTTCGTGACAGCGATGGATCGCACGATCATCGCCAAGACGATCGGTCCAGGTGCTCAAGACCACATCTGGTCCATGACTTTCGTGAGCGCGAGCGCGCTGCGATTCCGCCTGCGGACCGGAGCGCAGACCACGCAGCTAGCCACGCCTCCATCATCCATTTTCAGTGGCATCTGGTACCATGTGGTGGGTGCGTATGATGGGAGTGCCATGCGGATCTACTTGAACGGCGCGCTCATGGCCGAAACCCCTGCGACTGGCAGCATGGGTTTCCACCCCCAGGCGCCTGCTTCCGTGGCAGCGTTGAGCACCGGCGCGGCCCCCTTCAGCGGTTGGGTGGACGACATCCGGTTGTACGACGTGGGCCTTACCCAACCGGATGTCATCGATATCCTGCTGGAGGAAGAACTCACCACGGCTCTGCCATCGACTTTTTCGGAACCCATCGGCAATGACCGCTGGGAAGCACTGCAGGCCAACTGGGCGCGGTCGACCCTGATCGATGCGTTGGGCCGGCCCGTTGAACGCCCCTCGTTCGATCCGGTCAGTGGTGTGGATCTCTCCGGATTAGCGCCGGGCTTGTACTTGGTCTGCCTCCAGGAGCAAGACCGCCGCGCGACCTGGCCCATCATGGTCCAGTAGCGAAAAGCCCCGGAGAAGCAAGTTCTCCGGGGCCTTCCGCGAAAGATCGTCGATCAATGCAACACGGAAAAACGCCGCTCGGCCGAGCCATCGCTCCAACGCAGACGCACCACATATTGTCCATCAGCCAGCCCGGTTACATCAACCCGTACCATATCCTGAAGCACGGCACGGGGCGCTAGCACGACACGTCCAGTGAGATCGAGGATCTCCACGGCCATACCCGGCTCGTTGGCGATCCGTACTTCCACGTTCAGCTGCCCGGATGTGGGTGAAGGCCATACGCCAAGCACCCGTTCCTGATCACGTTCCGAGATGAAGTCCGGGGCCGCAGCGCTCCAGAGTTCGATGTCGTCGATGGCGGCCTCGACCAAGCTGCCACCTTCCAGGTCTTGATCCAACCGCACGCTGTCGCTTGCGATGAACTTCAAACGGATCTGGGTGGCGTCTTCGCCCAGCACATCCTTCACGCGGAAGACCTTGCGGCGCCAGTTGCGCTCACCACTTTTGGTGTCCTCCACGGAGAACCAGGTATCCCCATTATCTGGACTCGCGTACACCTGCCACCAATCGGTGTAAGGGTTCGCACCCGAAGGTGGGTTATTGGTATACCAGCGCCAGTAGCTTATGGCAGGATCCGCGTAGGAGGCAAGATCGATGTTGGGGCCCATCAGGGTCGTACTTCCATCGTCCACATCATTCTCACCCAATGGACTGTTCACATCCAGTGCATTCCCTGTGAACCAGCAATACTCACCTCCAGGTGTGTGTTGTGAACCAGGTTGACATACTGTGCTTGGTTCACCAGGTGTACCATATGATCCTATAGGAGGCCCGAACTCCCAGCCACCGGTGGTGGCATTGTCTTCGGGTTGGCCTTCAATGAACGTTCCGAGTTCATTCTGTGTATCGGCATTGGTGGTGGCGACCTCATCATAACCTACCATGATATAGAACGGCAGTCCCGGGTCGAAACGGTCCGCTGCGATCGGATTCACAGCACTTGCCTGGCCGAAAATATCCCGGAGCCCTACGAAGTAGGACACGACGGTACCGGCCGGTTGAGCAGGTATGGTGGCTAGGTAGTTGCCTGCTCCAGAAGTGGTCATCTCCACAGCGGTCCAATCCGCTGCATTGTTCACTTTATAGAACAGCGAAGCGTCTTGCAGATATAAGGTGGAGGGAAATGTTATGAATACCACGGATTGGAGATCAATGGGCTCTTCTGCTGGCGCGGAGAGCAAACCATCATGGAAAAGCTCAGCTCCACTGATCAGTGTGATGCCATGGATACCGAATGCCTCTACGATCTCTGCTCCGTGGTTCGTACCGTTCGTAATGTCGCCATCGTCATCATCGGCCTGCAAGACATCAAGGAGCACATCGCGGTAAGCAACGCCCTCGTTCCCATTGAAGGTGTTCGCTTGGAGTCCAGGGTATGCTGCTGCGAAGAGGTCCAATGTTAGTTCCATATCGAACCCTAGCAATTCGTACAGGTCCCACCAAGCCCCAGCAATGATCTCACCATCGGCATGGACTTCTCCTACGATGTCCACGGGGTACACTTTCGGAGCTTGATCATAACGTCGAACCGTTGAGTTGTCATTGTCCAGGTTTATACCTAGCCCAAGCACAGGGCTCTGTGTGAGCGTAAGGCCCCAGATATCGGCATATCCCTCGTTCATACCGCCGTTGATAAAGCTGCTGCTTAGACCGGTGTAGAACTTATCATTGATCCCATGACCATATTCATGATAAACCACATCGTTGATAGTGGCTAGTGATCTGCAGTTGTTGGCCTCCGCGTAGAAGTTGATGCTGCTGCCATCGTAGAAGGCGTTGCAATTATCAGAGGTCAGGTCAAGTCGTGTAGCCATCTGGAGGTCCATGCCAGTGAATGCAGGCAGCACGGATTTCATGTGCGCATGTATCTGGTTCACATAGATGTAAGCGGAGCGTTCGCGAATGTTGGCCGCACTGTTGAAGGAGATCTCGTTGTAGCCTTCATTGAGGGTGTTGGAGAATGTGGGCGTCACCGAGTTGGTACTCACGTTTGCCCACCGACCGCGCAGCTGGAAGAAGCCAGGAACGGGCCCGGTGATCCCCGAAGGCAAGAAGCCGCTTACGTCCGTACGTAAGAGGTTCCCATTCACGGTAACATCAAGGTCCGGCAAAGGTTGTACCTCGGGTGCTAACAATGGGCTGCCGGTGTAGGCCAAAGCGCTCACGGCCACATCCACGCCCGCATCACCTCCTTCTTCTCCATCAGTTCCATGACCACAAGTGCGCACCTCATTGGATCGGTACAGGAGGGTGCCGTCATGGGCATCCACTAAACAAGTGTACCGACCCGGGGTATCACCACGGCGAGTGTGCACGGTTACGCGGTGTACCAGGTGGACCACGTTGCGGCCAGGTTCGGGCACCGGTAAAAGGGCCAAACCATTCACGTCGGAGTGGGTGATGTTGTACAGGCCTTGGCTGGCACTGGTCACGGCTATTGCCGCATCCACGGTAGGCGTCAATGGAACGTTGAATTCCTTGACCAGATCGGTCGAGAACGAGATCACACGACCCTGTCCATCGAACTTGACCATGGCACGCGCACCCAGGACCGGAAGCCCTTCGTGCTCCTGTGCGAAATGGACATAGGTGATCTTCGCCGTCGGGGCTGTGGAGGTAAGGACAAGATCTTCCAAGGGGAGCCGGTACGCAGCGAATTCCGTGGATAGGAAAGTCATCGCACGCTCCGCCGGGCTTGTACCGCCCACCTCGATGGGGTCACCGTAGGCGCGACGCGGCAAACCGGTCTCCTCGTTGAACTCGGCGGTCCAGCGCGGGTGGTTCAGCTTGAATGCAGGCCAAGCACCCCAACCACGCAGTTCAATCTGGCGATCGCGTTCCGGTAGGCGACGCGGATCCTTGATGAAGGTGACCTCCTCGGTTCGTATTTGGGTTTGGGCGAAGGAAGACCCTGAGATCACGGCCGCCGTGAGCGGGAATAAGAAAAGAGTCTTGCGTAGGAGCATGAGTGCGTGGGGTTGGCACGAAGATCGCACCCGGAAGTTGTCCGGACAAGCACGTGCAGGAGGCCATCCAAGTTTGGGTAGCAAGCTGGCAGGATCAGGTGTCGGAGTGGATCACCAGACCATCATAAGACAGGTGCACCCGAGCCGGCAGCATGGAACTTACCATAACGTGGCTTCCAAGCAAGTGGCTGATATGCGTGAAGTAGGTCCGGCGCGGAGCCAAGTCCGCGACGATTTCCAGCGCCTCTTCCAAGTTTAGATGCGAATGGTGCGGGTCAACGCGCAATGCGTTGATCACCAAGACGTCAAGTCCTTGCAACTTCGCGCGTTCTTCGGGTGCGATGGTCTTGGCGTCGGTGATGTAGGCCATGTCATTCACCCGATAACCCAGAACGGGAAGCCGATCGTGCATGACCTCCACAGGAATGATGCGATACTCGCCGACGTGGAACGGCTCCAAACCGACCGGATGCAGGTTCAGTTCGGGAACGCCAGGGTATTTATCCTTCGCGAAGGCGTAGTGGAAGGTGCGTTCCACCGCATCCAGCGTCCGAGGCAGACCGTACAGTTCCATGGCCCGTTTCTGGGCATAATTGAACGCACGCAGTTCGTCGATCCCCGCCACATGGTCCATATGCTCATGCGTGAGCAGCACACCATCGACCCGTTGCATCCGGCTCCGCAAGGCTTGTTGACGCAGATCAGGACCCGCGTCGATCAGCAATTCATGCTCACCGAGGGTAAGCCGGACAGAGGAGCGCAAGCGGTTGTCCTTCGGATCGCCACTGGTACACACCGGGCACACGCAGGCCACCACGGGCACTCCTTGGCTTGTACCGGTACCCAAGAACTCCATGCGCAGCGCCATGCATGCAAAGATCGTCCACCGAAGGACACGCCCTTGTGATCGACCAGATCAAGGGTCCTCCCCCTTCATTCCTTCACAATATCCTGCCAGAAAGGAGGCGCCACCCAAGTTCGTCACCACTTGCAGGCCTGGATGGATGAGGCCTGAAGGGAGACATCGTCCGGATACTGCCTTTCCTAATAGGGGGGCTCAACGCCCGGCCACCGGGTGGCACGGGCGTGCATTGGCGGAGAGGGAGGGATTCGAACCCCCGTTACCCTTTCGAGTAAAGCGGTTTTCAAGACCGCCGCATTCAACCGCTCTGCCACCTCTCCAGGTGCTCTGAACGAGTTGCTCGTCCGGAACGGCCGCGCGAAAGTAGTGCCTTCGAACCGTTCGGTGTGCGGCACCGAAGCTGGGCATTGAAGGGAAGCGCACGGCATGATTCCCGGTAGTGATGGACAGTTCGTCGGCGCCGATGATGCAGGCGGCGGTCGCCATCGCCCCAGCATCGGTCATGTACACGCTGCCCAAGGCCTTAGCTTTGTGAGCATGAGAGCGTTGTGGACCATCCTTCCCCTGGCGTTGGCCGCTTGGCCCTACCGTCCTGTGAAAGCACAGTTGGATGTCGTGGTGGAACCGCGCACGTTCTATGCGCCCGACGGCTCACCCCAGGTGGAGGTGAACATGGCCGTCCTAACCGGCACTTTCGGAATCAAGTCGAATGAAAGGGGCTTCCTCCAAGGCCAGGTGGAAGTGCTCACCTTGGTGGAACAAAAGGGCGCCATCATGGCCTTCGGCAAGACCGTGGTGAACGGCCCGGAAAGTTTGGATAGTACACAGAACGACCTTGTCCACCAGGAATTCTTCGCACTGGCACCGGGATACTACGACCTCGTCATCGAAGCACGAGACCTTACGAAGAACGATACCGCCATCACACGTATCAATGCACCCTTGGCGGTAGGGAGTTTACCCTCCGGGATATCCATCAGCGACATCCTTTTCGCCGAGCGGATCGTACCTGCGGTGGATGGTGTACCCTCCAAGTATGGATACACTGCTGTGCCACTGCTGACCGATTACCTGCCACGCACCATCGGGAAGTTGAACTTCTATGCAGAAGTACACGGAACTGAACGTGCACTAGGTAAGGATAGTCTTTACTTGCTTAGTTACCAGATCGAGAGCTTCGAAAGCAAAGCGGTGTTCGGGCCTTATAAGCGTGTGATCCGCGCCAAAGCCCGCCCTGTTGAGCCCGTCATCGCCGAGTTCGATATCGCCGACCTGGCATCAGGGAACTACGTTTTAGCCATCGAGGTACGTGACAAAGCAGGTACTCTGATCAGCCGCAAGGATCAATTCTTCCAAAGGAACAACCCTATATCGTACAACTACGACCTACAGTCCATGGATCGGTTGGACCTTGAGGGGAAGTTCGCCGGAGCGTTCACGAACCGCGATTCGTTGGTGGATCATATAGCCAGCCTGCGCCCTATCGCGGATCATCTGGAGGGTAAGATCATTGAAGACCGGTACAAAGACAAGGATATGGACCTTATGAAACGGTTCTTTTACACTTTCTGGTCCAACCGCAGCGCCGACCCTGAGCGCGCGTGGCAAGCTTACCGCCAAGAGGTGATCAAGGTGAACAAACTATTCGGGTGCCGCGTCCTTAAAGGCTATGAGACCGACCGTGGGCGGGTCTATCTGAAGTATGGACCACCGAACACCATGATGGATAGGTTCAATGAGATGGGGACCCTCCCCTACACCATTTGGCATTATTACCGGGCAGGGAAATTCACGAATAGGCGCTTTGTCTTCTGGCAACCTGATCTGGCCAACAATTGTCTACCCCTCTTACACAGTGAAGTTCCAGGAGAGCTGAACAACCCCCAGTGGAACTACCTGTTGCACACCCGGACTCAACCTCCACCGGGCGTGAACGTGACCCAGCCGAACACCCTAGAAAGTGACCGGGTGATGGAGTTCTTTAACGATCCCCGCTGAGCCTTGCGCGGATGAAGCCGCATCTTTGACGCCCCTTGGTCATCGATGCGCACGGCGATCGTCATACTGAACTGGAACGGCCGACCTTGGTTGGAGCGCTTCCTGCCCACCGTTATCGCGCGCAGCACCGGGGCTGAAGTGATCGTGGCTGACAATGCCAGTACGGACGATTCGATGACCTGGTTGGGGCTGAACCATCCGTCGGTCCTGATCATTCGGATACCCACCAACTTGGGTTTCGCCGGTGGCTACAATGTTGCGCTGGAGCAGGTGCAAGCAGAACGTTTCATGCTCCTGAACTCGGATGTGGAGGTGATGCCCGATTGGCTGGACAACTTGAATAGTTACCTCGACGCTCATCCGCGGATGGCGGCCTGCCAGCCTAAAGTGCTCGCCCAACGCCAACCCGATAAATTCGAGCATGCCGGGGCCGCCGGTGGATTCATCGACCGCAATGGGTACCCTTTCTGCCGCGGCCGGATCTTCGAGATCACCGAGGAGGATCATGGCCAGTACGACGATGAACGCGAGGTGTTCTGGGCCACCGGAGCTTGCCTGCTGATCCGCGCGGAAGCTTTCCACGCTGCCGGTGGTTTCGATGCCGCACTCTTCGCGCACATGGAGGAGATCGACCTCTGCTGGCGCCTACGCAGGATGGGATGGACCATCGGTTATACCAGCAAAGCCGTGGTACACCACGTGGGCGGTGGATCACTGGACTATCGCTCCCCCCGGAAGACCTACCTGAACTTCCGGAACAGCTTGATCGTGCTGACCAAGAATCTTCATAACGGGTGGTTCTGGTGGTGGTTGTTCCGCCGCTTGGTGTTGGATGGTTTCGCCGGCATGAAATTCCTGGTGGAAGGCAATGGACAGCACTCTTGGCAGATCGTGCGTGCGCATTGGCATTTCTTCCTCCGCCTGCCGCATGTGATCAAGCAACGTCGCGCCCTCATGCGCACTGAACGACAGCCGAACCTGAGCGGCATCTACCACCGCAGCATCGCTTTCGATCGGTTCATCCTGCGCTGGCGCAAGTTCTCCCAGCTGGACCACGAGGCTTTCCGCTAGAAGCGCCGCACCAGGTGCTCTATGGCCAGCCGGTAGCCTTCGAGGCCGAATCCGGTGATCACACCAGCGCAGACCGAACCGGTGAGGGTGTTGTACCTGAACTCCTCCCGTGCATGGATGTTACTGATGTGCACTTCGACAACGGGTTTACCGAGTACCGCGATGGTATCGCGGATGGCGACACTCGTATGGGAATAGCCGCCGGGGTTGATCACAAGTCCGTCCACATCTGGTGCTCGCTTACGGAGCAACTCCACGATCTCCCCTTCCACATTGCTTTGGCAGTGCTCGATACGTGCCGTCGGAAAAGCCTCGCGCAGTTCTGCCAGGTAGTCTTCGAAGCTGCGCGCTCCGTAGATGTGCGGTTCGCGGGTACCCAGCAGATCCAGATTGGGTCCGTTGATGATGAGGATGCGCATGCGTGGAACGCGTTTCGAGGATGAGGTCCGAGGTGCGAAGTTGGTGACTTGGCGTGAACATCGAGCGGTTAGCAGATGGGCGGATCGCAGTTTCCGCTACGGCTGCACGGCATCGCACCTTCGTGGGGTGACTTGGAGTGATGCATTGACCGACCTTCGGATGCACCTGAAACTGGAGCGTTCGTTGAGCGACCGTACCGTAGAGGCGTATCTGCGGGATGTGAGCAAGTTGAAGGCCTACGCTGAAAGCCAGAAGCCACCTTTGAAGCCCACCGATGTGCGACTGGAGGATCTGCAGGCCTTCATCACCACCACGGCGAAGGCGGGTTCCAAAGCCACGAGCCAAGCCCGCTACCTGAGCGCATTGCGGGTATTCTATCGCAATTTGTTGCGCGAGAAGAGCATAGGCCATGACCCCACGGAGTTGTTGGAAAGTCCACGGCTGGCGCGGAAACTGCCCGTATTCCTCACCCTGGAGGAGATCAACGGCATGATCGCGGCCATCGACATGAGCCAGCCGCTGGCGCATCGGGACAAGGCGATGATCGAAGCCCTATACAGTTGTGGCCTGCGCGTGAGCGAGCTATGCGGTCTCCGGCGCTCGTGGCTCCATTTCGGCGAAGGGTTCATCCGCGTGGTGGGGAAAGGTGATAAAGAGCGGCTTGTTCCCATCGGCCCCATGGCCATGGAGTGCATCCGGCAGTACCTGGAACACGAACGCGTACACCTACCCCATCGCCCGAAGGCAGAGGACATCGTATTCCTGAATGCCCGCGGTGGGCAGCTCAGTCGCATGGCGGTCTTCAACCTGGTGAAGAGACTGGCGGTAGCCGCGGGTGTGCGCAAGACCATCAGTCCACACACCTTCCGGCATTCATTCGCCACACACCTGGTGGAAGGTGGTGCGGACCTACGTGCTGTGCAAGAGATGCTGGGGCATGCGAGCATCACCACCACGGAGATCTACACTCACTTGGATCGGGAATACCTGCGGAGCAACATCCTTCAGTTCCATCCACGGGCCCAAAAAGGACGGACCGGAAGCGCCGCTTAGAGCACTGCCGGTCCGGAAGGATCGTAAGCTGGAACTTAGAGCACTTGCACGCGCTTGCGCCCACCGATGTAGAGGCCTGGGGCGGGCTGACCTTGGATCGGACGGCCGAGCACATCCACGTAGGAGCGGGTGCCTTCCTCCAAGTCGCGCTCGAAATTCTCGGCGATACCCACTTGCGCCGCGCATGGAGAAGTGACAACACGCATGGCATCGATCTGCCAATCACCCGCGCCACCTTGGAAGGCTTGCATGCGCAGCACGAAGCCACGGAAATCCGAACCTGGGGTGGCATTGAGGCAGCCGAGGTCCGTGAACACGGTCTCCTCATAGGTCTGGGTCACATCCACATCGCCCAACAAGGTGGGGGCCTGCATCACATCGTTGCTGAATTGCACACGTAGACGCTGAGGACCATCCTCCGAACGGCGATGACGGATGACCACACTATCGATGTGGACATCGCCAAGCGTAGCAGTGGAAATGCCCATGTAGACGCCCGCTTGGGGTTCGATGGGCCAACCGGTGGTGAACACGGCGTTGTTGGCGGTGGTGATCGGGTGTGGACACACGTCCATTCCCACCCAAAGCACATTGGTTCCGAAGAAATTCACGGGCACATCCGCTGGCAGATTGCACGCCGAACAACCGTTATCACAATTCAGGTTGTCGATGCAGGGGATATTGAGCCAATCATAATCCAGCGTTTGTGCGGCTGAACGTTCGACTTGTAGCAGTCCGATGGCCAGGACGAGGGAGAGGATCTTGGGGGCTTGCATATGCGTTTGGAACATGCCTATAGCAGGTTCGTGGCGCTATTACGCCGGCCCGACGGGCAAGGTTTCGGATCCGTCGAAACTTAGTGGTGTTCGAGGACGATGTGGAGGTGGTCCTGCAACAACTCACCCATGGTCTTACAATTCGCCAAAGCCGGAGCGCCATGGAACTGGGCCAGTTCGGCGGCGAGTTGCTGGACATGCTCCACGGGAGCCAACTCATCGTCACGCATCACGGCCAGTAGGGAGGCGAGCTGTTCCTCGGAAAGCCTCGCTCGCTTTCGGAGCAGGGCACGCTCCTCACTACGGTATTGCTGGGCGGTCTCCAGCGAGATGGCCCGTTGCGCGAACTGTACGTATGGCAGGTTCTCCTTGAAGAACTGAGGCAGGTACATACGCGAACGACCTTCGTAACACTGTTGATCGAAATCTATGCTGCGCAGACGGTACTGCACCTGATCCAGGTCGTGGATCACGTCCACCACGAAATTGTAGGCTCGCATATCGCCCAAGAGGCGCACGAAACACCGCTCGTTGAATTTGACGAACTCCTTGCTCAACCGCACGGCATTAACATGTCCCCCATATTGTTCCGGCGCGGCAATGAAGGTGTCGCCAGGTACACCGATGATGTGCTCTTCCACCAAGGTGGCTCCTTCGCACATGTAGTTGATGCGGTTGGGCGAAAGGAGATGCTCCAATTCCAGGCCATACACCCGGCTCGCATCGGTCCGTTTGATGTAGAAGTAGTCGTGGTTATCGTTGATCTGGTTCAGGATCCTGATCCGGAACGGCTGCGAGTTGCCGTATGGGCACAGGTCGATGCTGGCCACCCGTAGATGGTCCAGGTGCCTGCCATCCGAGGTGAGGAGCTGATAGGTCTCCACGAGCTTCTCATACAGCCCTTCCGCATCGGACGGTCGGTATAAGGCCGTACTCCACAAGCTGTCCTTGCCATCGGCCCGTTTCAAGGGCATCAAACCATCGAATCGCGCCAGGTCGGAATAAGCGAGTGGCAAGGGCACATGGCGTCCGTGATGGATGAGGTGCTCTCGTAACCCGCCGCTAAGCGCATAAATGGGCTTGCGCAGGCCCATGGCATTGTAGGGCCCCGTTCCCGGAAGTTCCTCCACCATGGACCTAGCGCACCACTTCGAACCGCTGTTCGGCGAGGCGATCACCCGCTTCCGGCGTGACCCGAAGGATATAGCTACCCGCTGCGAGCTTCGACACATCGATCACTTGATCGAACGCACCCGAAACCGCGGAAGTGGTGCGTTGGGCAAGGCGCCCATCCATTCCGACCACATCCCACCACATGGTCGTACCGCCATCGAAGTGGCCGTTCACGCGCATGTCGTCGCTGGCCGGCACTGGACCCAGGTTCATGGAGAAGGGTGTGTCATTCGCCTCTTCCACGCCGATGATGGCTTCTGCCTTCGCGAAAGCGTACTGCCCCTTCTGCATGTTGTTGATCTTGATCAGGCCGTTACCGTTGGTAAGACTGCCAGCGGTGATGATCTGATCAGGGCAGATACTCCAGACATCGTTGGCCGTGGGGCGGTAGAGCAGGACCATCCCTGTCTCATCACCGTTAAGTAGTTCAAAATCGAACTGGGAGTCGTTCTCCCCTTGGTAGTACACGCGCCCCTCCAGCACGGTGCCTTCCGGCCACAGACCATCAACCACCCAGTAGTGCGTGTCACTGATGGCGGTCACACCGGCTTGTACCGGTTCCTGATCGGGTGCACACCAGATATGCTCCACGCGCACCAGTGTACTGTCCACGAGGTTGGTTCCATAGACACGGAAATCAACGTACGGCAGGAGGTTCGGTGTGACAACATCCGGCACCAAGATGACCTCGTGATCCATCCGGGCTTGGTTGAGGCGCATGCCCCGGTTCAGCACCACCATGGCCGGCTCGAATGGGACTTCCAACGTCGCGTTGTCGAACTCACCCGAGGCCATGATCGTGGTGGTGTGCTCCTCTCCTTCCAAGGATAAGAAGGTCACATCGAGCGGAACATCCTGGTGCATCACCGTGGCTCCATATAGCTTCTGTCCCAGCTCAAGATCCGCGGTCCAACTGCTTCCGTTCGGGGTCACATCCATCCCACGCACCTCGAACACGGCATAGCCCGGCGCGAAGACCCAGGCATCGAAGAAGGCATCGAGTTGCACACCGGAGTATAGTTCGAGGGCATCGCGGAACTGCTGCGGCGTGATGGTGGTATTGCCCAAATTGGCCTGAATGCCGCGCAGGGCTTGCTGAAAGAGGGCATCGCCGAGGTAGCCCCGCAGGTTATGCATCACCGATGCACCCTTTTGGTAAGTGTGTGTACCGTAGATGTACGGATCCGGGATGGGCGAGAGCACTTGGAACCCACCATCGTCCCGGTGGGCCTGGCGCAACACGAAGTAGTGGTTGTCCTTCACGGTCTTGATGAAGGGTACCCGGCCACCGATCCACTCCTCGATGAGGTGCCCACTGTATTCAGCTGGACCTTCCTTCAACCACATGTCGTTGTGCACGTATGGTGTCACATGATCGCCCCACCAATGGTGGCCTAGCTCGTGTGTGAAGAGCGCACGGTTGTCCACGATGCCCTGGCTGGTCATGAAGGTCGGGTACGCGATGTTCGTCGGTATCTCCAATGCACCATCGGTGGTGATCACGTAGCCCACCCGGTCGTACATGTGTGGTCCATACCAATGCTCACACACATCGATGGCCGCTCCGATATCGGCGAATTTTTCGACCATCGCATCCATCTGGGATGGTCGCGCGGTCAGTCGAACGGGCACCTCACCGTTGATCCCGGTATGTACGAAGTTGCTATCCGTGTAGCTGGATACCGCAACCGCACTGAGGTGGGTAGGCACCGCGTCGTTCAGCGCGAAAGAGCGCAGGATGGTGTCGCCACCGAGTTGGGTCTCGCCAAGGAAGTCACCCTGACCGTGCAAACGGTTGCCGCCCGTGCTCTTCACATGGTAGGTGTAGGTGGCGCGCTCCACGAAGCTGTCGAAACAGGGGTACCATGCCTTGCCGAAATTGGGGGGTATGGTGGAAAGCCCGATGCCCAGGTTGTACATGTAACCCGACTCGTAGTAGAAGCCTCCCCATTCGGGATCACGATGCGGCGCTCCACGGTAATGGGCGGTGACCGTATAGGTGGTGCCCATCTCCATCGTTGACGGGAATTGAACGTTCAAGAACTGACCGTCGTACGTGTACACCAAGGGGCCATCAGCACTTAACACCGAGTCCACGGTGAACTGGTACAGGTCGAACCGGACGTTCTGTTGACCCTCCATCAAGGGGGTGAAGCTGACCGTGGTGAGGGCTTTGAAATCGGCCTCCACCAAGGAGGTCAGGTCCAGGTTGATGTCGTAGTGGAGGATGTCGAAGGTGTCCGAACGGGCGATGGTCTCATCGATCTGGTCCCTGGAGGCGGCGGTGAATTGCAAAGGCCCGCGTGGTTGGCGAAAGAAATGGCAACCGTACGGATGCGGTTGTGCCTGAGCCACCAGGGCAGCAAGCACGGGGACGATGGCGGATGCACGAAGGAGCTTCATGGAAAGCATAGCGTCTTGGACCATAGGCCGAAACTAAGGAATAGGGCCGCCGGTGCGATCCACGATCGGTGGACGAACTGGGAAGCCCGTGATCAGCAGGCTTCCCAGAATGGTCGATCCACGATCAGAAGCGACCGACCTTCACGGTGAAGCCCGCGTTCAATCCGCGAAGGGCCCCTTTCCCCGTACCGGGAAGGTCGAGGTCGGTGGTGTAGCGGTAGGAAGCACCCACCCCGAAGCGGACCAGCTTGATCACGTTCACCTCCAGTTCGATGCCCGGTTCCACCACGAAGAAAGCCTGGTAGTCGTCGCCGTAGGAATAGATGTCCTCATCGGCCTGCCGGCGCATGAAGGTCTGGTACCCACAGCCACCGGCGCCCACGATGATGGGTAGGCTGACATGGATGGGGCTGAGCGGTGCGATAATCGGTTCGATGAGCAGGCCCCCATAACCCATGCGGAAGAGGCTGCCCCGCCGGAGGCTATCCCCGAAGGCGATGCGGTGGGCATCATAGGCCTTGTTGGGCACATCGGT
>Ga0075154_10000420_pt1 | contig 35902 bp, 40 predicted proteins | sample JI71714BDNA_FD_70965 | JGI IMG/M metagenome (GOLD analysis project Ga0075154, IMG submission 70965) | Wastewater effluent complex algal communities from Wisconsin, to seasonally profile nutrient transformation and Carbon sequestration -... | ecosystem: Engineered > WWTP > Effluent > Algae... | reverse complement strand
ACAGTGTCCATGCCCGCCCGAGTTTTGCGGGGATTATCGCCAAGGAACAGGCCATTTTGGCAAAGCTCCGCGGTTAGGGTCTGCGAAGAAAATAACCATATAGGAAAATATCTCTTGACATCGTAACGCCATTCTGGCACTATTTGGGATATTGGGAAAATGTGATTCGGGGCCGGGGCGGTGATTACCGCATCCGGCCCCTTCGTTTTGCGCGAAAGGAATTCGGACATGGCGTTTTCGAAAAAGGCAGGAGGAAAACCGAGGAAATTTGGGACAGCCGCACAAAAGCTGTTCCTAGCGCATCTCGCGCAAACATCGAATGTAACTGCATCGGCAAAGGTTGCCGGGGTCATGACCAAGCCGGTCTATGACCTGCGCAAGAGCTGCGCGGCGTTTTGCGATCAATGGATGAAGGCATTGTCCGAAGGCTATGCCCGGCTGGAGGCGAATTTGCTCGCGGAGGCCTTGTCACCACCCGCCAGCAATATGAAAGACAGCACCTTCAAACAGAAACAGATGAAGGCGCGGATGGGCATGGCGCTGCTTGCCGCCCACCGCGCAACTGTGCGAGGGGTGGGGGCGACGCCCGCACCGTCGCGTTCGCGCGATCCAAAGGAAGTACAGGCGCGGCTCGAAGCGCGCTTTGCCGCAATGCGCCAAAGGATGAGCGATGACGACGGAACCCCGAAGTGAAGCAGAGCGCATCGCGCAGATCGATCCGGAAGAGCGCGTCAAATGGCTGGCGAAGGTAAAGCCGGAGGATCAATGGCAACTCGAATATGACTGGAATCTGTGGGCGCGCGATGATCAGCGCCCGCCCGAAGGCGATTGGCGCACATGGTTTGTCATGGCCGGGCGCGGCTTTGGCAAAACCCGCATGGCCGCCGAATGGGTGCGCGCGCAGGCCGAGGCCGATGGGTCGCTGCGCATCGCATTGGTCGCAGCGACAATGCACGAGGCGCGCAGCGTGATGATCGAGGGCGAAAGCGGCTTGCTGGCGATTGCTCCCGATGAAAAGCGCCCGATATGGGAGCCATCGCTCAAACGGCTGATCTGGCCTACCGGTGCCATCGCCACTGTCTTTGCCGCGTCGGAACCAGAGGGGCTGCGCGGCCCCGAACATCATCTGGCCTGGGCCGACGAGGTCGCCAAATGGCATGATGGCGTGGCGGCGTGGGACAATTTGGCGATGACAATGCGGCTGGGCGAAACACCGCGCATTGTCGCCACCACCACGCCCCGGTCGGTGCTGCTGGTTCGGCGCTTGCTGGTCGAAGGCGGCGTCGAAATTACCCGCGGCGCGATGGAGGCCAACCGGTCGAACCTGCCCACCAGCTTTCGCGCCGCGATGCACGAAGTCTATGGCCACGCGCGGCTGGGTCGGCAGGAATTGCTCGGCGAATTTCTGGAAGATGCAGAGGATGCGCTGTGGACCCGCGATTTGATTGAAAGATGTAGGATTAAGGGCGCGCCAGAAATGCGCCGTATCGTCATCGGCGTCGATCCACCAGCGAGCACCGGCGGCGATGCCTGCGGAATCGTGGTGGTGGGAAAAGGCTCCGACGGCAAAGCTTATGTGCTCGCCGACCACAGCGTGAAGGGCCGCAGTCCCGAAGGCTGGGCCAGCGCCGTCTCCGCCGCCGCGCTCACCTGGGGCGCGGATCGGGTGGTGGCAGAGGCGAATAATGGCGGCGACATGGTGGTCAGCACTCTGCAGGCTGCCGATGTGACAATGCCGGTGAAAAAGGTTTCGGCGTCCAGAGGCAAGGTTGCGCGGGCGGAACCGGTTGCGATGCTTTACGAGGCGGGCAAGGCCTTCCATATCGGCGGCTTTCCCGAGCTGGAAGACGAACTGTGCGGCCTGATATCGGGCGGAGGGTATGAGGGACCGGGACGGTCACCGGACCGGGCGGATGCGCTGGTCTGGGCGATGAGCGAATTGATGCTGGGAAAGCGCGGGGCAGAGCCGCGGATTCGGCAGCTTTAGGAAATCTGGAGTCACAAATGAAAATCTTCGGCTGGAAGTCAGCCGGGCGTGCATTGGCGCGTCCGGCTAAAACGCATGTCCCGCTCGCGCGGCGCTTTGGCAGTTGGTCGCTCGGCGAATGGCCGATGGCGTATGAGGCGCAAATGCGGGATGGTTATCTCAACAATGCAATTGCGCAGCGCGCAGTGCGGCTGGTAGCGGAGGGTGTTGCTTCGGCGCCGCTTGCCGCGAGCGACGATTCAGCGGCGGCGCTGGTCGCGGCGACATCGGGCGGGCAAAGCTTGCTGGAAACATTGGCCGCGCAGTTGCTGCTCCATGGCAATGGCTATGTGCAGTTGCTGACCGCGCCCGATGGGTCGCTGTGCGAGCTTTATGCGCTGCGCCCGGAACGGGTTTCGGTTGAGGCCGACGCGCGCGGCTGGCCCGTTGCCTTCCGCTATAAGGCAGGTGAGGCCGTGACGCGGCTGGGCAGCAATGAACTGATCCATATCCGCAGCCACCATCCGCTCGATGATCAATATGGGCTGGGCTGTCTGGGTGCCGCATCGGGCGCGATTGCGATCCACAACGCCTCGGCCAAATGGAACAAGGCGCTACTCGACAATGCCGCGCGGCCCAGTGGTGCTCTGGTGCATGAAGGTGCAGAGACGCTGTCGGGTGAACAGTTTGACAGGCTGAAGGAAGAGCTGGCCGCGCAATTTTCCGGCAGCAACAATGCGGGTCGGCCGTTGCTGCTCGAAGGCGGGTTGAAATGGCAGGCACTGTCCCTGTCGCCTGCCGATATGGACTTTGCCGGACTGAAGGCCGCTGCCGCGCGCGAGATTGCCCTCGCCTTTGGTGTGCCGCCCGTGCTGCTCGGTCTGCCGGGGGATGCGACCTATGCCAACTATCGCGAGGCGAACAAGGCGCTGTGGCACCAGACCATATTGCCGCTGACGTCCAAGATTTTGCGCGCGCTTTCCCAAGGGATGCAGCTTTGGTTTGCGGGCCTGTCGCTGAGAGTAGATACCGATCAGGTGGGCGCAATCAGTGAAGATCGGGAGCGGTTATGGGCGCAAGTGAGCGCTGCGGATTTCCTGACGCCCGATGAGAAGCGTGTCGCCATTGGCTTGGAGCCTCTGACGGCTGACAAACTCTCAAACCATGACGAAAAGAACAAAACAGGTATATTAGAGCTGAAATACAATCCTTGGCACGATCCCGGCGACGGCAAATTCACGGAAGAAGGGCAGGGACGCAATTATGGTGGAGGCGGTGCTTCCGGAAGTTGGGATGGACCCGCTGCGAAAAATGGTCGAGCCGCTGGCTCTGTTGGTAGAGGTGGCAGTGGCTCCACGAAGAAACCCAAAATTCAGGCTGGAGGGGGCAATTTCGGTGGTGGCGGGGCCAGTGGTTCGTGGGACAAACCAAAGCCAGTAAAGCCGGTTCCCAAAGTACAGCGGCCCAAAAGAGAAACTGTCAAACCGCCGTCGGCAAAACCTCTTGGGCCAATATTGACCACTGCGTCCAAGCCCAAAACGCGCAAGGTTGAAGCCAACGGCTATCATTTCGAATTGGATGAGCAGAACCGCACTGTGCGGGCTCGGGGAGAATTGCGCCTGGACAATTCACAGACCCGAAAACCGACCGCGCAAACGGAAGAAGGGAAGCCAGACCGCCTGGAAAGCGACCATGGCGGACACTTCATTGGTCGGCAATTTGGCGGGCCGAAAGAAGCCATTAATCTCTTTGCACAGGATGCGAATTTCAATCGCAGCGGCTACGCCACGCTCGAACATGAATGGCGGCGCAGTTTGAAGGCCGAGAAAAAGGTCTATGTCGACATTCAGGCTTATTACAACGGTTCTTCTAAAAGACCTGACAAAATCGATGTATCCTATTATATCGATGGTAAATTAACTCAGGTACCATTTCCAAACCGTGCCAAAGGAAATTGATATGGACCAAGCAAAGATGCAGGATCATTTTGTTGCCATTGGTAGGCATATGGCAGTCAATATAGGCAAGGACCCTAACGGAGCTTTCTTATACTCGGAAGGGGGAGACAATATCTATTTGTTGGCTTTGTATCATGATGAAGGCGACAAGGTTGTCTGCCACCTCCCCTCCAAGGAGCTTTCAGATATACTGGAAGCGTTCTGGAATGATTGGCCAAGTGACAAGCTGCCCGCCGCAATCCTCTACGAAATAGTCGACGGCCAGTTCGAAGTCGAAATGCGTTATCCTGATCAACTTGATCTGACAAAAGAAGCGTGGGAACGTAGTGATCATGCAATCAATCTTCGCTATCGAGATAGACGCATCTCCTGCCCCAAGCCTGCTGATTGGCACGAACTTTCTGTCGATGATTTGACCGATTGGCAATGAACGGCTTCTATTTGGGCAACTGAAAATGCAAATCACAAATGAACGGCTTGCCGAGTTGCTCGAGCAGGCTTCCCAAAATGGTGCCCAGCGCGGGCTGGCGCATCTTGGTCTTGCCGACGAAAGCGCGGCGAAAGACATGGCCGATCTGCGCGAGCTGCTGTCTGCCTGGCGCGATGCCAAGCGGTCGGCGCGCAAGGCCGTGGTCGAGTGGCTGGTGCGCGGCGCGCTTGCGGTGCTGGTGATCGGGCTGGCGGTCAAGCTTGGGCTGGGCGGGCTGGTGATCAAATGAGAATCGCTGGCTATGCTGCCATTTTCGACCATCCCGATCGGGGCGGGGATATTGTCCGCAAAGGGGCATTCGCCCGCGCCGCAAAGGCCGGTTTGCCGCTGCTGTGGCAGCATGATCGCGCACGGCGCATCGGCTTTGTCGAACGCGTCGAGGAGGATGATCGGGGACTGCGTGTCATCGCGCAAATTGACCCCGACGCGCCGCCCGTGGCGAGCGGAGCAGGGCTGTCCTTCGGCTACCGCGTTCGCAGTGCCAACAAAGGAACATATCGCGAACTTACCGATCTCGACCTGATCGAAGTCAGCGTCGTCAACCTTCCCATGCAGCCGCTAGCGCGGGTGCTGGCTGTTGCAGATTGACGCGGCAAACAATTTGTTCAAATCTCCTAAAAAAACAGGAGACGACAGATGTATAGAAATATTGTTTTAGCCGGATTGGCAATTATCAGCATTGTCAATCAACCGGCGATGGCGGCACCAATTACTTATGGATGCGACACTCCGGCTGATCGTTTTTCGGCCATTGAGCAACAGGTGAGTCTCAGTTCATTTTCGATCAAAGGAGCGATCCAACCCAATGAATTTCGCAAAGGCAAATATTCGCCACTTGCGCAGATTTTCTTAGACAGCGCTGACCAGAAATATCGCTGGGCGATGAAAGTTATCGCGCTGGATTCGAAAGCCAAGGATGCATTTGTTTTTCTGGAAATGACTGAGAACGGAAAAGAGAGCGATCCCTTTTTGATCGGCTCAGTAAAAATTGGCGCGAAACTGTCGTTCAATATCAGTGTGACCGAAGGGAAAATAATCAAGTTCAGAATTGGCGAAATGGACGGGAATCCAGAGCTGAACCTCGGTTCCCAAGCTACGCTGAATATCATTTGTTCAACCGGTGACTTCGTCTTTTCCGATTTGGAGTGGTCCGACAAATAGATCGTAGAAGACAATCTACTTTGTGTAGGCCGTCCTTTTGGGCGGCCTTTTTTTTGGAGAAAAACATGGATTATGAAGTGAAAGCCGACCCGTTGGAGGCGGCATTTGATGCTGCGGTGGTTCCTGCCGTTGTACAGCGTCCGCAGCTGGCTGCGGGTGACGCAACCAACCCCGCGCACAAGGCCTTTGTCGATGGCTATTTGCGCAGCGGTCGCGAAGTCGAACTGAAAAGCTTTGCGGGCAACGTCGCTGCCGATGGCGGCTATGCGGTGCCCAAGGAAATCGATGAAGTTATCGACGCAACATTGAAGGCGATTTCGCCGATCCGTGCAGTGGCCAATGTCGTGCGCGTCGGTAGTGCAGGCTATCGCAAGCTGGTGACCACTAATGGCGTGTCCTCTGGCTGGGCGTCCGAAGTCGCCGCGCGGCCCAACACGGCGACCCCGGTGTTCAACGAGATCGTCCCCAGCTTTGGCGAGTTGTATGCCAATCCAGCAGCGACGCAGGCGATGTTGGATGATGCGCAGTTTGATGTCGAGGCCTGGCTGGCGAGCGAAATCGCCACCGAATTTGCCAAGGCCGAAGGGTCTGCCTTCGTCAATGGCGACGGCGTGGATAAGCCCAAGGGTTTCCTGACCTACACGACCGCCGCAACCAGCGATGCAACGCGCGCCTTTGGTTCGCTGCAATATGTGGCATCGGGTGCGGCTGGAGGTCTGCCCGCGAGCAATCCGGAAAACAAGCTACTCGATCTGGTTCATGCGCTGCGCGCGCCTTATCGACAGGGTGCGGTCTGGGTGATGAATTCATCGACGCTGGCAACGATCCGCAAGTTCAAGACAGCCGACGGAGCGTTCATCTGGACGCCGGGTCTGGTGACCGGGCAACCCGATACGCTGCTCGGCTTTCCGGTGGTGGAAAGCGAGGATATGCCGGACATTGCGGCGAACGCGACCCCGATTGCCTTCGGCAATTTCCAGGCTGGCTATCTGATCGCCGAACGCAGCGAAACCAACATCCTGCGCGATCCCTATTCGAACAAACCCTATGTCAATTTCTACGCGACCAAACGGATTGGCGGGGCGGTTTCGAATTCGGAAGCGATCAAGCTGCTGAAGATTGCGGCGTCGTAACGCCGGGCTTTTCGCAATAACCTTGTCATTCCCGCGCAAGCGGGAATCCATGGTCTGAGCACCAAGTTTAAGCCAATGGTCCAGACCATGGACCCCCGATCAAGTCGGGGGTGACACCTCTCCTGACTTTGGGAGCGATCATGACCCCCTTTACCTTCCAACGCGGCGAGACGATTGCCCTCGCGCTTGATGCCGTCAACGGTGATCCCCTTTCTGTCACCGGCATCAGCGCGGTTTTGAAGGCCGTCCCGCCCGGCCGCACCGGGGTGCCCGATGGCGCCCCGGTTGCGGCCACATTTTCTATCGCGCAGCGTGCAGCATCGGGGGAAATCCCGCCCGGCTGGACGCTCGGCATCGATGCCACTGCTTCGGCGGCGCTGACGCCGGGCGCCTATCTGGCCGATGCGCGGCTGGAGGTCGCGGGTGGCGTGATCGTGACCGAACCGGTCGCGCTTCGCATCAAATCTTCGGTGACGCCATGATGCTGTTGCAATGGCGAAAGGACAACCCGGCCCTGGAGCTCCGCTGGCGCGGGCCGGATGGCGGGTTGGCGCCCATCGCGGCTGCCAACCCGCCCAACCCTCTGCCGACACTGATCGGCCCCCCCGGTGTTGCTGGCCCTCAGGGACCTGAAGGACCGGTCGCCGAAATCATCGACGGCGGGACGTTCAACTAAAGGAACCAATATGCCCAGAATCCAACTCAAACGCGGCCTGAAAGCCAATTTGCCCACGGCATCGATGCTGGCAGGTGAGGCGCATTTTACCACTGATCGTGGCACGCTGCATATCGCAACGGGCGCGACCGCCAAACTGCCTGTGGTCCCGGCGATCGATGACCTGACGACTGTCGCGGCGGTCGATGGTGCAGCAGATTATCTGATCCTGCACGACGCCTCGGCAACCGGACAGAAGGAAGGCAAGATCAGCGTCAACGCCTTCAAGGCCGCGCTCAACATTCCCGCATCCGATCTTGATGAGAAAGTCGCGGTCGCATCGGGCGGAACCTCGGGATACATCTGGGGGACCAACGGTACCGATGGTGTGGTGCGCATGAACGCTTCGATGGCGTGGAGCAAGGATGCCGGAAACGGCTTTGTCACGCTGGCAGTCGGCGATGTCGATTGCGGGACATTCTGATCGATGCCGTCGCTTTCCCACAAACGCGGGACGCGCGCGCAGATTGACGCTGCAGCTAGCGCCAATGCGCTACGGACTGGTGAGGTGTATCTGATCACTGATGAGGCGAGGCTGACAGTCGGTACCAGCACAAATGCGCATGAACCCGCCGCCAAACAAAGCGATGCGGGTGGCGGTGGAGCCGATCCGTGGGTCTGGACAACGCTCGCGGCGGATGTGGCCAACAGCACAACGACGCTGGCAGCGGTGACCGGACTGTCTTTCACTGCTGCCGCGAACACTTCCTATCTGGTGCAGCTTTTTGGAGCCTTACAATCGGCGGCGACAACCACTGGCGCAACGCTGGCGGTTGATATTCCGTCGGGCTCGATCGTCGGGCGAACAACAATCAATTCGAGCGCAACGGCTATGCTGACGACCGAACAGATTGCCGATAACGCCACAACAGGCATCACCACCGGTGTCCGTGCGGCCAATACCAATGTCCCGGTCGAGGCCTGGTTCAGGATCGATATCGGCGCGACCGGTGGCACGATTCAGTTGCAATTCCGAAGCGAAATTGCCGGGTCCGCGGTCACTATGAAAGCCGGTCTGACGACAATGGGTTACCGGACCATTTAATCCAAGGAGACGATGATGATCAGCCGCGACGCGGTGGTTCTCGACAGCGCGATGCTGGACGAGGCTAGAGCCTATTTGCGCCTTGAAGGCGACGATGACGATGCCTCGCTAGGCGCTGTGTTGCTTGGCGCGATTGGCCATGCAGAGGCCTATCTTGGCCAAATGCTTTTGCGGCGCGGCGCGCGTGAAATTGTGCCTGCAGGGACTCGATGGCAGCGGCTATCGGCCTTTCCGGTAACGCTGGTTACGGCAGTGACGGGCATTCCGGCGGAAGGGGCGTCTTTTCTGCTGACCGCCGAAGCCTATAAGGTCGACATTGACTATCACGGCGAAGCCTGGTTGCGGGTTTCGCAGCCGGGGTCAGCCGGCAGGGTCGAGATTGCCACCGAGGCCGGAATGGCTGCAAGCTGGGACAGCTTGCCCGAGGCGATCCGGCTGGGCGTACTCCGTTTGGCCGCGCATTTGTTTGCCCATCGCGACAACCCCGACGATCCGGGACCGCCAGAAGGTGTCGCCGCCTTGCTGCGCCCATGGCGTCGGACGCGGCTGTCATGAGCGGCGAATTTGCAGGCGCGCTGCGTGAGCGCGTGACTATCGAACGGCGGATGGGCAATCGCGATACGCTGGGTGGGGCAAGCGGCCGTTATGCCTATGACGGAGCGGCTTGGGTGGCGGTGACGCCGCTGATCCCGGCGAATCTTGCCGAAGCCGACAGCCTTTCGGCGCGAATGCGCTGGCAGGTGACGATGCGCAAGCGCGAGGGGATTGACCTGAAAACCAGACTGATCTGGCGCGGACGCTTTCTGGGCGTACGCGGGATGATCAGCGACCCGCGCAATCCTGCACAAATGGTGCTGACCTGTGAGGAGGCACGCTGATGTTTGATCGGTTGAAGGCAGCGGCTGACCATATGGCCGACCGTGCACTGATGCGCGTGATTGAACGCATGGCGGCAAACACACCGCCCAATGGGTTGGAACTCGAACGCCGGTCAGACTGCCTGCTGCTCAAGGGCAGGCGACTGAAGAGGCGGATGATCGACAACCCCCTATTGAGGAATTTCTGGCGATGAGCAGAGCTGCCATTTTGTTGCAGGAGGCGGTAGTCGCCGCGATTGAAACCCATCCGGTGTTGAACACACAGCTAGAAGGTGTCTTCGATGGCCCGCCACCGCGCGCTACCTATCCCTATGTGGCGATTGGGGATGGTCTGGTCAGCGACTGGAGCACCAAAAGTGAACCCGGACGCGAAGTGCGGGTTGCCTTGACCGTATGGGATGATGGCCAGACACCGTCACGGCTGCATGATCTGATTGCGCATATCGACGATGCGGTAGCGGCGATCCCGCCAGATCTGCCAGGGTGGCATATCGCCAGTCTGGTCTTTCTTCGCTCGATGATTGCTCGCGACCCTGATGGTCCTTGGGCGGGTCTCGTCGAATATCGAGCGCGGATGCTGGCTAATACATAGACCCCGGTTTCCTAGTGCTTGTTAGATTAAATCCAGAATAGGCCATCTACCAGCCGTTCGTCCTGAGCGTGTCGAAGGACGTACCCAGCCGACGGTAGTTGTGTTGTGCTTCGACAAGCTCAGCACGAACGGAAAAAGACTAATTCGATCGAACCAACTTAGCCCATGGGATAGTCGCTCAGCCGGCGACGTCGTTTTTTGGGCGGCTCTTGCTCGCATTTGGGCAGCAGCACCGCAGGTGCACGGCCTTCGCTTTTCGGAGTTGGAATCGGTGCAGCTCGCGGCGGCTCCGGCGGCAAAATTGGCTGCACCTTATAGGCACCCATCATTATTTCCGCAGCGGCGCATTCGCCCGCAACGGCCACCTTATGCTGCGCAGCAAAGGGTGCAGCAAAAACGCTGCCTGACAGCAAAATTTCAAACAACATGGCGACCTCCTCTCCCCAGTGAGTCGTCCAGCGAAGGAGACAGTATCAATGCCCGCAGAAAAGGGAAGTGCCTTCCTGTTAAAGGTCGGAGACGGCGGCGCGCCGCTGGTTTACAGCACAGTTGCAGGGCTGCGCACCACGCAGCTGAGCATCAATGGCGACGCCGTTGTCATCACCAACAAAGGCTCTGGCGCGTGGCGCGAGTTACTGTCGGGCGCTGGCGTGCGTTCGGTATCGGTTTCAGGTGCGGGTGTGTTCACCGGCTCGGCTGCCGAAAACCGGATCAAGACCAACGCGTTGGCGGGCGTGCTCGACGATTATGAATTGAGCTTTGAAAGCGGCGAGCGATTGCGCGGAAAATTTCTGGTGCTGCGGCTGGACTATTCTGGCGATTTCAATGGCGAGCGTTCCTACACAATGGCGCTCGAAAGTTCGGGCGAGGTTGCGACGCTGTGACTGGTTCAGCAAACCCTGCGCGCGGTGAGGCGCGTGTCGCCGACACCGTTTTGCGCCCGACCTTTGCCGCACTGGTTGCTGCCGAGGACGAATTGGGTCCGCTGTTCGCGCTCGTCGAACGCGCGGCATCGGGCCAGTTGCGGCTTGTCGAAATAGCGACTCTGTTCTGGCATTGCCGCATCGATACTGACCTAGACCGCGATGCGTTTAACCAGCGGCTGGTCGAGCAAGGTCTGGCCAAGGCCACGCCTGCGCTCAAGATCATATTGGGTCAGATCCTGGCTGGCCAATGACCTTCACCGACACGGCGGCCAAACTCGCCGGTCAGTGCGCGCTGGCGCTTGGCTGGCGACCCGATGAATTCTGGCGCGCAACCCCTGCGGAACTGGCGGCGATCACGGCCGCATTGGTGCCGCACGACATACAGCCTCCCGACTCTTGCCTGCTCGACAGATTGAAGGAGCGTTTTCCCGATGCCCCCACCGGAGGTGATTAATGGATGAGGAAATTGAACGGCTGGTCGTTGCCGTCCGCGCCGACACCCAAGGCTTTGCGCGCGACGTTGCAACGATGCGCGCAGAACTCGACGGCCCGTTTCAAACCGGGCTCGATAAAGCAGGGCGAATGCTTGAGGGCAGTTTGGCGCGTGCGATCCAGACCGGTAAATTCGGTTTTGAGGATTTGCGACGGGTTGCGCTTTCGGTGTTGTCCGAAATTGCGGCTTCGGCCTTGCAGTCCGGGCTGAGTGGCCTCTTCGGTGGCGGCAACCAGCCAGCGCAAGGCGGCGGACTTTTTGCGTCGCTGGGTTCGGCCTTGGGCAGCCTGTTCGGACTACCCGGCAGAGCCACCGGCGGCCCGGTTTCTCCGGGGAAGGCTTACCGTGTCGGGGAAAATGGACCAGAGCTTTTTGTGCCCACCAGCAGCGGGCGGATTGAATCCGGCGGCGGCCGGGCAGGCGCGGCGACGGTCAATCTGACGATCCGCGTCTCCGACCATGGCCGGATGAGCGCGCCCGACGCACTAAAACGATCCTCGCGGCAGGTCGCACGCGCGATCCGTGCTTCACTTGCCCAGGCAGAGGATTGAGCCATGACTTACTGGCTGTGCGATAAGCGCAAACATCAGCAATCGGCACCAGTAATGCGGTTCGACCCGCGCTTCTGGACGCTCAACTTTCCGCGCCCAATGATGGCCTCAGTGGTGACGACGGGACCCGAATCGCTGCGGGTCGAAGCGACTTTCTACCGCAGCGATGATCTCGCCGGACTGATCTGGGAAAGCGAGGATATCTGGGATCATCCGCTGCTCGCCTATGAAACCAACCGCGATTACAGTCATTTGACGCTGACTTTCCGCTGGCGTTCGCAGGGGATCATGCCGCTCGACGCGGTCAATGGCCCGACGCTGACGATTGAAGGGCGCGACGCGGACGGGCAGCCAAAAAGCTGGTTTGTCCGGCTGTGGAACTATGCCAGCGGCACGGCAGAGGACGCGCAGATTGTGTTGCCGTTCAGCCAGATCGCAGGCGGCTTTATGTTGCCCGATGAGGCCGACCCCATCGTGCCCGACGCCATTGATCGGATGTTCATTTCGATTGTGCCTCCACAATATAGCGGCGGGCCCGGCGACTTTGCTTCGGCGGTCGAGGGCTGGGTCGAAATGTCTGAAATCCGTTGCGACGGGCAGGGGGTGATGCTCGACACCGGCAATGTCATGTTGCCCGAACACAGCCTGCAAATGGCGACGGGATATGACGACAGCTACAATCAGACCCCGGCCCGGCTTTTGCGGCAGATTGAAGCCTTGGGTTATCGCGGCACGATCAACCATTATGTTGGGATGAGCCATTATTTCCGGCTCGAACCCTTGTCGGGCGGGCATTATGTCAGCCTGACCGGCGGCGCGCTTAATGCGCCGTGCAGCGCATGGCATCTCGACTTTGCGACGCGGGCAAAGGCGATAGGCTATGACCTGATTGTCTCGCTCAGTTATGAATTGTTCGACGCGCATTGCTGGAACGACTGGAAACAGCGCGCCGAAAATGGCGACCCCGCCCTGACTGGCTGGTCACCGCCATCGGCGCTGTTGTCGCCAGCCAACATGGGTGCAATGGGTTATTTGCAGGCGGTTGGGCGCGCTTTTGCCTATATCCTCAAGCTGGCCGGATTGCCGGTCAAATTCCAGGTGGGTGAGCCGTGGTGGTGGATCATGGCCGATGGCCGCGTCTGTCTCTACGATGCGGCTGCAACGGTGGCGATTGGCGCGCTGTCGGTGTCGATTCCCGACATCAGCGGTCCAAAGACCAGCGCACAAAATGCAATGCTCGATCGGGCAGGCGAAATTCTCGCGGCCTCCACCGCTGCGCTGGTTACAGCGGTCGCCGATGAAGCCGGAGCGGTCCCGTTCACCAGCCACATATTGGTATATCTGCCAACAGTACTTGATGAGGCCGCCCCCGAAGCAAGGCGCGCGAATGTGCCTCTCGGCTGGGCTGCGCCTGCCTTCGACGTGCTGCAACTCGAAGATTATGACTGGGTGACCGCGGGGAATGCCGGGGCAACCGAACGCGGGGTTGCGGCGGCGACCGCAAGGCTTGGTTATCCCGTTTCCGAACAGCATTATTTTGCAGGCTTTGTGTTGCGCCCCGAAGACCGTGCGCAGTGGCAGTCGATTGAAGCTTCCTGTCGCCAAAGCAAAGCGCGCGGAACCGACCAAACCTTCGTCTGGGCCCTGCCGCAAGTCACCCGCGACGGCTTCACCTATTTCGAACTGGACAAAGATCAGGAGGATGATGTGCGTGCCTTTGACGATGTAACATTCCCGCTGGAAATCGGGCGCAAGGCAGCCGTAAATGCCGAATTTTCAACACAGATCATCAGCCTGCTATCGGGCCGCGAAAAGCGCAATTCAGGCTGGTCCGATGCAAAACTTAGCTATGATGTCGCGCCGGGCATATGCTCAGAAGCCGATGTTGCTGAACTGCTGGCTTTTTTTCGGGCGCGGCGCGGTCCGGCGGTGGGCTTCCGCTTTGCGGATCCGCTTGACTATAGCTCGAATGGCATGACCGGTCAGCCGACCGCCAACGATCAGATGATCGGGACCGGCGATGGCGTCCGCACCGATTTTGCTCTGGTAAAGCAATATGGTGCCGTGCCCGATTTGCAGCAGCGCCACATTACTCACCCGCGCAACGGATCTGTTCTGGTTGGCGTTGATGGCATCGCTGCAACCGGGTGGACGCTAGAGCCATCCGGGCTGGTCCGCTTCGAAAATCCGCCTGCGGCTGGAGCGGTGATAACGGCGGGATTTCTGTTCGACGTTCCGGTCCGCTTTGCCAATGACCGGCTTGAATTGAACGGTGCAACCTTTGGCGCTGGCGAAATTGACAGCGTCATCCTCGTTGAAGTCAGAGATCAGCCATGAGCGACCCTTGGCTTGCGGGGCCCGTTGTGACGGCAGTCTATGGCTGGAAACTGGAGCGCCGCGACGGTGTGACATTGGGTTTCACCTCGCATGACCGCGACATCTATTTTGAAGGCCTGCTGTTGAAAGCCAGTCCGGGCCTGCGCCCCGCAAGTATAACGCAAAGCGTTGGTCTGTCGGCGGGTGGTTTGGATATTAGCGGTGTTTTGTCGTCTTCCGCGATCCGCGAAGACGATCTGGAAATGGGCCGGTGGAACGGTGCCTCGCTGTCTATTTTCCTGTTCGACTGGACCAACCCTGCAGCTGGCAAACGACTATTGGCGTCCGGAGAATTGGGTGCGATCCGTCAAAAGGGTATCGAATTCGAGACCGAGTTGCGCGGTCCTGCTGCCCTGCTTGACCGCTCGATCGTCCCGGTGTCCTCACCAACCTGCCGTGCGGAATTTTGCGGAGCGCAGTGCAAATTGAATAGCTTGCGGTTCGAGCACCGTGTTTCGGTTAACGGTGTTGTTGCTGACACGCTCTACTTCTCTGCACCTCTGCCGGCACCATTCAACGGTTTTGCCCGTGGTACAGCGCGGCAGCTTTCCGGCACCGGCTGCGGGCTCAAGCATGACATTGTCGCGAGCGGAGCCGACTGGGTCCGCTTGGCGCTACCGGTTGCGCAACCATTGGTAGCGGGAGATCGCGTTTTGCTGCTCGAAGGGTGCGACCGTCGGCTGGCGACGTGTTCGACCCGTTTTGCCAACACCGTTAATTTCAGGGGCGAGCCGCATTTGCCCGGAAATGATCTGCTTACACGCTACCCGGGGTCGGCATGAGCGTGACTGGCCGCACGATTGCCGAACGCGCTTTGTTGCAAGTGGGCACAGCGTTCCGCAAAAATGGCCGCCTGCCAGATGTCGGACTCGATTGTGTAGGTCTGGTTGGGCACGCGTTGGCGTTGGACGATATCCCCAATGATTACAGTCTGCGTGGCAATCATATGACGCGGATTGAGGACTATTTGCGCCGAAATTTCTGTGTCGTCTCGCCGCCCAGCGATACCGTCGCACCCGGCGATATCGCAGCGGTTTGCAGTGCGCCCACGCAGGTGCATTTGATTGTCAGAACGGATCAGGGGTGGGTGCATGCCCATGCCGGTTTGCGGCGCGTTGTCATCACACCCGACCCGCTGCCTTGGCCGGTGCTGAGCATCTGGCGGTACAAAGGATAAATCCATCATGGCAACCTTGATTCTGACAACGGTTGGTTCGTTTTTTGGCGGACCGATCGGCGGCGCATTGGGAGGATATGTCGGAAGACAGATCGATTCGGCTATATTCGGCGGACCAAAACCGCGCGAGGGTGCCCGGCTAAACGAATTGACCGTCCAGACATCCAGCTATGGCACGCAAATTCCGGGAGTGCTTGGTAAAATGCGGATGGCGGGTACCGTTATCTGGGCGTCCGATCTTATCGAACAAAAGGTCAAATCAGGCGGCGGCAAAAATCGCCCTTCCACTGTCCAATATAGTTACTCGGTCAACCTCGCCGTCGCCATTTCCTCCCGCCCTGTTAAGCGGATTGGCCGGATATGGGCCGATGGCAATCTCGTTCGTGGGCAGGATGGCATTTTCAAGGTAGATACCGAATTTCGTTTTTACCCTGGAAGTGAGTTTCAGGCTGTCGATCCGTTGATCGCATCGGCAGAAAATGTTGCGAAATGCCCGGCGTTTCGTGGCCTCAGCTATGTGGTTTTTGAAGGCCTGCAACTCGCGGATTTCGGCAATCGGGTGCCGTCATTCAGCTTTGAAGTGATCGAGCGCGATGCTCCAGTCAGTGTATCGGATATTTGCAACTCGGCATCCGGCGGCTTGATTTCAGGGACGAGCGCGGAGACAGTTTCGGGATATGCCTTGCAGGGCGACTCAGCGCGCGCCTCGATTAAGCCTGTGCTCAAGCTGGCACCTGTCGCTGTTCTACCCGTGGATGACGGCATGGTTGTTCGCGACTGGGCCGCTCCAATGTCAAGCCATAGTCTGTCCGACGTTGCAGAGGCACAAGGAGACGCCAGACCCTCGTTAGATAGATCATTTCCCGGCGCGGAAGCAGAAATCCCGGCTTTTGGCCTGCGCTATTACGACGTCAGCCGTGATTTTCAGGCTGGGCTGCAAGTCAGTGCGCGTTCGGGTGTCGGCAGAAAACCGCATGCATTTGAATTTCCCGGAGCTCTTGATGCGCAAGCTGCATTGCGACTGGCGGACTGGCAGCTTCTCAATATTCCCAGACAGTCGTTTGAGACAGTAGGAATGTTTGCCATCGGGCCTGAGTCGCTTGCCGTTGGTGACAAGGCTATGCTCCCCGGCGATCAGCGGTCATGGCACATTGCAGAAGTCGAGATGTCCGGGTTGGCGCTGCGCGTTACATTAAGGTCTGCTTTTGTCGACTCTGGACCGGATGCTGCGTTGGCAGACCCTGGTCGAAATTTGGTGGGGTCGGACCTACCCATTGGCGAAACAGTGCTGGTTGCGATGGACCTCCCGGCGCTTGCTGGAAATAATGCCGAAAAGCCGATTGTAGCAATAGCGGCCGCCGGCACCGAGGCCGGCTGGCGCCGCGCCGCGATCAGCTTGATCGACGGGGATAACCGAATCGAACTCGGACAGACTGCCCCTGCTGCAATAATAGGAGAGCTTCTGGAGATTTTGCCGCCCCATCCAAACCATTTGTTGGATACCCAAAATCAACTGCGGGTGCGCCTTCTTCATGAAGCGATGGAATTGCCTGCCGGTAGCGGGCACCCTGTTTCCCCAACCGCGCCTGCCGTTTGGATAGGTGATGAGATCGTCCGCTATGGTTTTGCAGAACGCATCTCGGCGACTGATTATCGCCTGACCAACCTGCTTCGTGGTGTTTCTGGAACCGACTTTTCGCCAAATGTCCATCAGATCGGGGCTCCACTGGTTTTGCTCGACAGCGACACACTCCATTTTGTCGAAGGGCACCCCCTGATTGTCGGCCAAGACATCACTTTCGAAGCGATGGGGCTGGCCGATGTTTTGCCAGAGACCACGGAACTGCTGTTGAACGGCAATGCGCTGCGCCCGCTATCCCCCGTTCACTCGTCGTTCGACGTGAACGACGCCGGAGATGGCCTGCTTTCGTGGATAAGAAGGACGAGGCGAGACAATGGATGGCAGGATTCGGTCGATATTCCAATCGGTGAAGACGTGCTTTCATTCGAGATACTCTGCTATTCCAGTGGGTTGCTACGATCAGCCTGGACAACCGATGTCGAGCATCTTGTCATTCCTGCTGCCGAACTGACGGCGTTGGCCGGTGGCCTGTCGGGGGTGCTTGATTTTGAATTCCGTCAAATCGGCACGCACTCCAAATCCGGCCCGGCGCTATTGCAAATTTCGATTTGAAAACGATTCCGCAGATTGAAAATGAGGACAATCGCTTATGGCTGAATTGCATACCCCCCGACACGCGTTGCCTGAATTGGCAGTTGCCCAATCGCAAAAAGAAGTCACCCACAATGAGGCTATCCGGCGCATCGATTCGCTGCTGCACCCCTTGATTCAGGGGGTATTGTCGTCTCCGCCTAGTGATCTTGCCGCTGCTGATGCAGGAAAATGCTGGCTTGTCGGAACAGCTTCGACTGGCATCTGGGCTGGAAAGGCGAATAATATTGCGACTTGGACGGGTGCCAGTTGGCGATTCCATCCGCCTGTGGAGGGAATGGAAATCTGGGATATTTCGTTTCAGTACAGACGGATATTCCGCGACGATGAGTGGATGGAACCCGCGTCTATCGCCGAACCAACTGGCGGGACTATGATTGATAATGAGGCAAGAAATGCGCTCGTACAACTGCTGACAGTTTTGAAGATTCGCGGAATCCTAGCGGATTGACGGTGGAGAATTTGATCTAACTAGATTTGGATACGATCCGTAACCTGCTGTTCAATTGCAAAAGCCTGCAACATTATAAGGTTACTCGCAGAGATTCTTTCGAAAGGCGACATTTTGGCAACAGTTTCGGGGCAAAGGATGCTTGCAACCTCCGAAGAGTGACGGTAGGACAAACGCACCGAAATTTCGATCCTTAGAAAGAAAAGGGGAAAGTTGATGCGTAAGTTAGCCATTAGTTTGGCACTCGCCTCCACCGCCTTGGCGTCGCCCGCATTGGCTCGCGACGATTCATGGTATGTGGGTGTAGATGGTGGTGCCATGCTTGTTGAAGACCAGCAGTTTGACGTCGGAACGACGCCCGACGCTGTGTCGCTCGACCATGAAACCGGTTATGATTTTGGTGCGGTTGTCGGATACGACTTCGGTGGTTTCCGCCTCGAAGCCGAAACTAGCTACCGTGAAGCCGATCCCAGCAGCATGTCCAGCTCCGTCCGCATTCCTGCAGCTGCTCCTCTTTCGAGTGCGGCGCCGGGGGTTATCGGAACTTGGGACTATGTGGCTGGTGACGTGAATGCACTTAGTTTCATGCTCAACGGCATGTTCGACTTTGGCGATGACGATGGCCTGCAAGGTTTCGTTGGCGGCGGTGTTGGTGTGGCTCGCGTCGATCATCACTATTCGATCAACCGTGTTGGGCCAGGCTGGCTTGATGATTCGGACACAGGTCTCGCTTGGCAGGCACTTGCAGGCATCCGTGCTCCGCTGAGCGATAGCTGGGACGTTGGTCTGAAGTATCGTTTTTTCAACGTCAACAACGTCGATCTGGTTGATAGCTCGGGCCGTGACGTCAGCAGCCGTCTGCGTACGCACTCGCTGCTCGGCAGCTTGATCTACAACTTTGGTGGCGCTCCGGAACCGACCCCGGTCGAACCCACCCCGCCGCCGCCGCCATATGTTGCTCCGCCGCCACCCCCATATGTTCCACCTGCACCGCCGGCTCCTCCGGTCGTTCAGTGCAACACCGGACCTTACATCGTGTTCTTCGACTGGGATAAGTCGAACCTCACCGGTGAAGCCACCGGCGTTCTGGACAACGCAGCGGCACAATATGCCAATTGCGGCAATGCTCGCGTCATGCTTGCCGGCCACGCCGACAAGTCGGGTGCAGCCAGCTACAACGTCGGTCTGTCACAACGTCGTAACTCGACCGTCCGCTCTTACCTCGAAGGCAAGGGCATCTCGGGCGGTGCAATTTCGACCGAAGCATTCGGCGAATCCAAGCCGCTTGTTGATACTGCCGACGGTGTGCGCGAACCGCAGAACCGTCGTGTTGAAGTCAACTACGGACCTGGCTCGGGCAACTGAGTTCATTCAGGACAATGATAGAGAAGGGCCGGATTATCCGGCCCTTTTTTATTGCGCTGTTTTAAAGAAGTGCAATGCGCCCAGGCGCTAGAAAAACTTTCAGGCCGCTATCGCCGCCTCGGCTACACCTTCGCCGGTCGCCGCCTCGATCAATCTGGATTCGAGTGCCTTCAACCGAGCCTTGTTTTCAATTTTTCCGCCAAACAGATCGGTAATATAGAACGTATCGACAGCACGTTCGCCGTAGGTCGCGATATGGGCACTGTGCAGTGTAACCTTTGATTGAAACAGCGCGAAGGCTAGACGGTTCAACAATGCGGGACGATCAGCCGCGCTGACCTCGACCACCGTGAACCGATTCGATGCCTTGTTGTCGACCAGAACCGATGGCGCCACTTTGAAAGCATCGGACCGTCTTCGGGCGGTGGATTTCGCTTCCAGCTTTGGAACAATCGCCGACCGGTTGGCCAAAGCATCTTCGACTGCGCGTTCCAGCCGCTCAATTTGACTGGCTTCTTGAAAGGGACGTCCAAGCGGGTCTTGAACGAGGAAATTGTCCACAGCCATTCCATCGGCGCTGGTATGGACGCGGGCATCAATGATGTTCCCTCCAGCCAGATGGATTGCGCCGGCAATCCGGTAAAACAGTCCGGGATGGTCGGCAGCGAGAACCGTTACCAAAGTTGCACCACGCTCCGCATAGTAGCAGGCGTCGATCACAAGTTCGGTAGCGGGATTGTCGAGAATGAGACGGGCATTTCTCTCTAGTATATCGTCAGGCTCGGCAATCCAGTAGGCATCAGGTAAACGCTTGGCAAATTTGACAAAAGATGCAGGAGTAAGTGTTAATTTCTCAGACAGACTGGCTTGCTTGGACTCAATGCGTTCGCTGCGTCCACGTTGTTTATGACCCAACCGCAAAACTTCCTCGGTTGCCTCGAACAGATCGGAAAGCAATTGCCGTTTCCAGCTATTCCAGACCCCAGGGCCGACGGCTCTGATATCGACCACTGTCAAAACTAGCAGTAGCCGTAGACGTTCCAACGATGTTACCGATTGGGAAAAATCAAGGATCGTTTTGAAGTCCGATAGATCACGCTTGAATGCAGTAGCTGACATTAACAGATGGTGCCGCACCAGCCACGAAACCGTTTCTGTTTCCGCAGCGCTCAAGCCAAGGCGCGGACATAGTGCAAGCGCAATTTCCGCGCCCAATATGCTATGGTCTCCGCCACGACCCTTCGCAATATCATGGAGTAAAACCGCGACAAATAAGACGCGCCGGCTTAATATTTGCGCCATTATTGTTGTGGACAGCGGATGGTCTGTTTTATGGTCGCCCTTTTCAATTTCGGATAAGAGACCGATCGCCCGAATCGAATGCTCATCGACCGTATAGTGGTGATACATATCAAACTGCATTTGCGCGACGACGCGGCCGAAATCAGGAATGAATCTCCCAAAAACCGTGGATTCATTCATCCAGCGCAGCACCCGTTCCGGATCGCGCGGCGAACTCAACGTTTCCAGAAACATTCTGTTAGCGCGGTCATTCACTCGGATATTTGCATCGATCAAACGCGCATCGCGTCGCGCCGAACGCATCGCCAAGGGATGGATTTCCAGCTCAAAGCGGTCTGCCAGCTGAAAGATTTCCAAAAGACGAACCGGGTCCTCGGTGAAAAAGCTTTCATCCGGTAATGCAAGCCGTCCGCGATCGAGCTTAAAGCCGTTCAGCTTTCTTGGCCTTCGGGTCAGACTGGGCAGGAAGCGCTTACCCTTTTTACCTAATGCTTCGTCCAAATGCGCTAGAAACACACCGGTAAGATCACCAACGGTTTTCGCGTTGAGGAAGTAGAGTTGCATGAACCGCTCAACCGGTGAGCGTCCGGGGCGTGCCGCAAACTGCATTCGCTGCGCAACGTCGCGCTGCAAGTCGAATGTCAGCCGGTCCTCGGCGCGGCCGGCTATGTCGTGCATATGACAGCGGACGGTCCACAAAAATTCTTCAGCCTTTCGGAACTTCCGAAACTCATCGGCGGTCAACAGGCCAACGTCGACCAAATCCGCGACTGAACGGACTCGGTAGACATATTTTCCAATCCAGTAGAGCGTATGCAGATCGCGCAAGCCGCCCTTGCCCTCCTTTATATTCGGCTCGACCACATAGCGACTGTCGCCCATGCGCTTGTGACGGTCATCGCGTTCGGCCATTTTTCGGGCGACAAAATCCGATCCGGTTTTGCTTGCAACGTCATTCCAAAATCGCCTGGAAGCCTCGTCAAAAACTTCGCGATCACCCCAGATAAATCGACTTTCCAGCAGAGCTGTCCGGATTGTGAGATCTTCCTCTGCCATGCGGACCGTTTCGTCCAGTGACCGGCTGGACTGCCCCACTTTCAAGCCAAGGTCCCACAACAGGTATAATACAGTTTCGACGACCTGCTCGGTCCAGGCGGTGCGCTTATATGGCGTTATGAAACCGATATCGACATCGCTGAACGGTGCCATTTCTCCTCGGCCGTAGCCGCCAACCGCCAATACCGCGATCTTCTCGGACGTAGAACGATTGGCGGTGGGATAAAGCGTTTCGGTGACGAAATCATAGGCCAGCCGGATAATCTGATCGATCAGGAAGGATTGCTCCTGCGCTGAGCGATGCCCCTGCGACGGATGTTCACGCAATCTTCTAGAAATTTCGTTGCGTCCCTGTTCCAGCATCTGCTGGAGCATTCCAAGCGCAACTTGTCTGCGGTCGGCTGGCGCGCATTGGGAGACAGCGTGCTCCAGCCGCTCTGCAGCTTCCTTACGGTCAATGATGGCCCGCTGTTGTCGGATCGCGGACGAGGGGAGCGTCATTCAGAGGGCTTTCAAATTCACATGGTCGAGCGGCAGGACTCCGAACTTAATTGCCTTAAACGTGCTTACCATATTCCCGACGCAAGGTAATGCGATCAATTTTCTGCGTGCCCAATCTGGGCAAGGGTTCGTCGGCTTGCCAATAATGCACAGGCACTTTGAACGGTGCCAGTTTGCTGGCTAGAAAACTGCGTAAATTGTCGCCGGACAACGACTGGTTATCCTTGGTATGATAAACGATCGCGGGCACCTCTCCAAAGCGGTCATCGGCTACTCCGAATACCGAAAGTTCGACGATCAAATCATGTTCGTAGGCGGCTGCTTCGACTTCGGGACAACTGATATTTTCGCCGCCGCGGATGATGATGTCTTTTTTGCGGTCAACTATGAACAGATATCCGTCTTCATCAAGATAACCGATGTCACCGGTCAGGAAAAATCCGTCAGTAGTGAAAGCAGCGTTTGTGGCGTCGTCATTGGCCCAATAGCCACCGAAGTTTGCGATTGTCCGTATTCCGATTTCGCCGCGTTCTCCTTGAGGTAGCTGTTTGCCATCATCGTCGAGAATCCCGACTTCAACCATGGGCTTGGTCGCCGGACCGGTGCTAGTAGGCTTGGCCAGATAGTTTTCTGTGAAATTGCCGCAACCCACCCCGTTGGTTTCGGTCAATCCATAGCCAAGCAGCGGGAAACCCCAGCTCATTTCTTCCTTGATCCGTCGAACATGTTCGACCGGGCGCGGGGCTCCGCCGGCCGCAAAACCCGTGCAGGACGTCAGATCGTATTTGCCCTTGTTCGGATGCGTCGCGATCTCGATGCTCATCAACGGGACGCCAACAAAATAGGTTATCTTTTCCTTTTCGATCAATCTCATCGCCTCTTCGGCATCCCATTTCGGCATCATGACCAGCCTGCGCCCGATAGCGAAGCTTTGTAGCAATACCGGGACAGCGGCGGTTACATGAAAGAGCGGTACGTTGAGCAACGTGGCAGGTTGCAGGTCTGATACGCCATTAGTCGCACTCAATATCTCAAAAAAGACCATCGTCTGCCCGACATAACTCATTGTGGCCTGCGTAACCGCACGGTGGTCCGACCAAGCGCCTTTAGACTGACCGGTCGATCCGGAAGTAAATAGGATTGTCACCTTGTCCAGTGGATCGATCGGCGGCAATTCGGTTTCTGCGCTGCCGCCCTTGGCCAGTAATATTTTCAGACCGTCGAGCGGTAAAACGTCATGTTCGAAAATTAATATCTCGGCGTTGCCGACATCGGCTCCAGTTAATCTTTCTGCGCGTTGCTCGTCGGCGAGCACATAACGGCACTCCACCATCGCAATACCTTCGGCCAATTCGCCGCCTTGCCACCAGCCGTTGAGCAAAGTGGCAACCCCACCAGCCATAACGATCGCCATATAGGCGATGATCCAGTTGGCCGAGTTGCGCGCGGCAATCCCGACACGATCCCCTGTCTGCAAATTATAACCTTCGACCAGACCGCCCGCCAAAGCACGCGCTGCCGCATAACATTCGGCAAATGTCAGGCGAATTTCCCCGTCGACCAAAAATTCCTTGTCAGCATTCAATGCCGAGAAATAGCTTAAATAGTCACGCAAATTCGCGGGTGCATGTTTCAGAACAGGCAGTTGCTGCCCGAATTTTTCGACCGATACCACGGACAATGGACCGTCATTCTCCATCAATCGCTGGACCGTCGCTTCAATTGCCCTGTCTAGATCTGAAGGCATCGCGAATCTCTCCTTTGTGCTTTTTGTCTTTTCGCTTTGCCTCTATAGGAAACCGATTGGATAAGGGGAATGGGTTTGCATCTCGAAGTTTTGTCTGCAGCGATTGAGTATACGCGTTTTTCCGAACTCGGCATTGGACCGGTCGCGCTGAAGCTCGGCAGTTTTCAAATCCGCTGGTATTCGCTTGGATATCTTTTCGGTATCCTGCTGGGATACTGGTATCTTTTAAAGCTGATTGCGAAGCCCGGTGCGCCGATGTCGCGCGTTCATGCCGACGATATGATCCTCTACGCGACGCTTGGGATCATTCTTGGTGGACGACTGGGTTATGTCTTATTTTATCAACCGTCGATGCTGGCAAATCCGTTGGAAATCCTGCAATTGTGGAACGGTGGCATGTCGCTTCACGGCGGTACGATTGGCACGCTAGCTGCCATCTGGCTCTTCACGAAGCAGAGAAACCTCTCCTTTTTGAGGGTGAGCGACTATATCGCCTGTTGTATTCCGTTCGGTTTGTTCCTTGTGCGCCTTGCCAACTTTTCCAACGGTGAATTGTGGGGGCGCGAAACCGACGTAGCCTGGGCAATTATTTTTGATCAGGCCGGCTCAATGCCGCGTCATCCCAGCCAGCTTTATGAAGCCGCGCTTGAAGGATTGGGAATGGCAGCAATTATGTGGCCGCTCTTCTGGTTTACCAATGCGCGTTACAAGCCGGGTTTCCTGTTCGGGACGGCTGCCCTGATCTATGGTTTTTCAAGATTCTTTATCGAATTTTTCCGCGAGCCCGATGAACAACTGCGCCACTTGGTCGAACAGACCGGTCTTAGCATGGGGCAATGGCTTACTATTCCGATGATTTTGATCGGTATCTATCTGGTAGTGACTGCGGCAAAACGCCGTCAGCGCGTGGAGCCCATATCGGGCACAGATAGTGTCGCCTGACGCTTCGCAACTTGCGGAGCGACTGGCCCGGCAGATTCATGCCAGCGGTCCAATCAGTGTTGCCGAATATATGCGGCTGTCCAATCTCGAATATTATGCGAAGGGAACGGCATTTGGTGTGGAGGGTGACTTTATCACAGCGCCCGAAGTCAGCCAGATGTTCGGCGAGCTCATTGGCCTTTGGCTGACCGACCAATGGATGCGGATGAACAGGCCGGACAATTGTCACTATGTCGAATTGGGCCCCGGGCGTGGCGTGCTTGCAGCGGATGCATTGCGGTGCATGGCCCGATTTGAGTTTGAGCCGCGCATAACATTTGTTGAAAATAGCGAAGCTCTGCAAGAAGTGCAGACTGCGCATGTGCAAAGCGCCCAAATAATTGTAGATATTGACGAATTGCCCGATGATGGACCGTTGTTGATCGTAGCAAATGAGTTTTTTGACGCGCTTCCGGTGCAGCAAATTGTCGCGACGCATAGCGGCTGGCGTGAAAGAGTTGTCGCAACTGGCAAGGCTGGTCAATTCATGGCTATGCCGGGCACGGCGCCGATGGACAATCTGGTTCCCTCTGATTTTCGCAATGCACCGCCGTCGAGCATCTATGAAACCTCGCCAGATACCGGAACTGTCATGTACGAAATAGCGGGCAGGTTAGCGCGACAAGGCGGTGCGATGCTGGTTGTTGACTATGGATATCTACTTCCCGGGCTAGGCAGCACGCTGCAAGCGGTGAAAAACCACCAACAAGTTGATCCATTCGAAAATCCTGGAGAATGTGATTTGACGGCCCATGTAAACTTTCTCGAAATCGCTAATTTGGCGCGAATGCGTGAGTTGCGGGTCAGTGGCCCGGTGGAACAGGGGGCGTGGCTGAAAGAGCTTGGCATCGAAGCGCGTGCCAGCCAGCTTGCAGTCGCATCTCCAGAACGAGCCGACGAAATCATGGAAGCGCGCGATCGACTGGTAAATGCCGACCAGATGGGCAGCCTGTTCAAAGTGTTGGCGGTGTCTTCAACCGACTGGCCGACACCGGAAGGTTTTGTTTCGCTGCGGCCCGAATTGTAGCGTTTCGAAACGAGTTTCTCGTCAACTGCCCTGCGATTGCAACCAATCTGAAATTGCGACCGCAACCTGATTTGCGGCTTTATTCAAAGCGACGCCAGCGGGTTCCGCATTTATATCCATAGCAGCGACACGTGCTTCAAACCGGCGTTTTTCGAGTGGCTTTCCATTCTGCGTCAAAAGAGCGTCAAAAACCACGATGGCTTCATTCGAGCTGGAATCTACGCCGAATTCTACCAATGTTCCAGACAGCGCCCGACTGGCACGCACACCGATATCGCCTTCGGATAGCACCAGGTTTCCTGTCTTAGCCGAAATTGTTTCCGCTAGCAGCGATCGCATCAACCGAGCCGGCTTGTCGGACCAGAACGCATCCTTGATATAGGCGACATTGCTGATGCCCACCTGCACCGCCACGCGGTTGGTGTTGAGTTTCTGTGGTACCGAAGGTTCGATCACGATCAGTGCATCGGCAGCGTTTCCTTTGACGCTGGTTCCACTCGACACACGATGATCAGCCGACAACAACAACATATTGGCAGGTGCTTTCCCGCCAAAGCTGACGCATGACGGAAGCATTAAGATGGTCGCAAAAATCAGCGCCAAGCGGCTGGTTTGAAATGCCATGCCCGTCCTCCTTTATTTCGTCTTGCCCGGATCATAGTCCGGCAATGGTGGCGCGCCTACCAGTCCCCCCACCCCTTGCTGGTCGATCCGTTCGGTGATTGATTTCATAGATTGCGACAGCTGCCGGACATCCCGCGCCAATTGATTGAATTCGGGCAATGTCTCGGTTGTCAGCGTATTTATCGCCGGACCAGCGCTGTTCACGCTGCTTTCAAGCGCACTCAAACTCTTGTTTGCAGACGCCAGCGTCTTGCGAAGATCGGCAATCATCGGCCGTCCTTCACTGTCGAGAAGCTGGTTTGCGTTGCCCGATAGCGTTGTAAGCTGGTCGGCCGCCAATCCCGCCTTTTGCAATGTCAACCGCGATTCGCGGATTGCAGCCTGTAAATCAGGAGCTTGATTGGCAAGTGAGCCAGAGAGATTTTCAACATTGTCGAGAATTTTTTCGATCGATTGCTCATTCTTGTCGGACAATATGTTGGTCAGCCGTTCGGTCAAAGTCGAAAGGCGCTCGAGCAACAAAGGCGCATTGTTGAGCAATTCCCCAAGCGCCCCTGGCTTGGTGGGGATAACCGGCACACCCGTCGGGCAGCTGGCCTTCGGATTTTCCTTCGGGCATTTGATAGGCGGTGCGCCTTTGCCCGATCCATCGAGTTGAACTTCCGATACGCCGGTGAAACCAATCCCCGAAATTGTGGCAGTCGTGCCTTCCAATATCGGCGTCTTTTCATCAATTGAAATGCGGACGCGGACAAAATCCGGGTCGGGCCGCCAAAGTTCGATTTCCTTAATCTGGCCTACGCCTACTCCGGAAAACGCGACGCCCGATCCCTTGGCCAGGCCGCTAACCGATTGCTGGAAGAATATGTCATATTCCTTCTTGCCACCTTCGCCTGCGCGCGTCAGCCATATCACAAATGCCGCCAAAATGGCGAGCAGAAGCAAGGTCACGGCCCCAACCACAACATGGTTTGCTTTGGTCTCCATTGCGCCTCCTATGGGCCGTCCGGGGACGGCTTGTCCACGCTCATTTTTGTTATGCCACGATCATGGCCGGATTTTGCCGCTCTGCCGCGCGGCCCGCTGAAATATTCGTTGATCCACGGATGATCAATTGCCAGCAGTTCGTCGATCTTTCCTACGGCGATTACCTGACGGTCGGCCAGCACCGCGACCCGGTCGCAAATCGCGTAGAGCGAATCAAGGTCGTGGGTGATCAGAAACACAGTAAGCCCTAAAGTCTGCTTCAGATTGAGCGTTAGCGCATCGAAACGTGCGGCGCCTATCGGATCCAAACCCGCCGTCGGTTCGTCGAGGAACAATAGGTCCGGGTCCATCGCCAAGGCACGGGCTAACCCAGCACGCTTCTTCATGCCCCCCGACAGTTCCGATGGGAATTTAAAGGCGGCTTCTGGGGGAAGGCCGCTGAGGTGGATTTTATAGCGCGCGATCTCGTCGAGTGTAGCCTTGCTGAAGTCTGGATAGAATTCTTTCAGCGGGACTTGGACATTTTCTGCAACGGTCAGCGTTGAAAACAACGCACCCCCTTGAAACAGAACACCCCAACGCCGCCGAACCTCGGTTGCCTCATCCTCTTCCTTGTCGCGCATCGATTCGCCAAAAACGCGAATTTCCCCTTCTTCGGGATTTTGCAGTCCGATGATCGAACGCATCAGCACTGACTTGCCAGTCCCCGATCCGCCGACAACGCCCAAAATTTCGCCCCGCTTTACGTCAAGATCAAGACCGTCGTGGATCACCTGATCACCAAACGCGTTGCGAAGTCCACGGACCTCGATGATATTGTCCCGGTCAGGCATCAGTTCCACCCGATGCCGGTGAAAAAGACAGCAAAAAAGGCATCGAGTACGATGACGAGGAAAATGGCTTGCACCACCGCAGCGGTGGTTTTCAGGCCAACCTCTTCAGAATTGCCCTCGACTCGCATTCCCTGAAAACAGCCAGCCATTGCGATAATCGCACCAAATACCGGCGCTTTGACCAGTCCGACAAGCAGGTCTGTGAATGGTACGACTTCGCGGATGCGCTGCACAAATGTTGCCGGTGGGATGTCGAGCGCTATCCAGCACAGCAGACCTCCGCCAATCATTGCGATGATCGACGAATACATCGCGAGCAACGGCATCATCACCACCGTCGCCATGATCCGCGGAATGACCAGCGCTTCGGTCGGCACCACGCCGATCGTCCGCATGGCGTCAACCTCTTCCGTGATTTTCATCGTTCCGATTTGTGCGGCAAAGGCAGATCCGGATCGCCCCGCAACCATGATCGCGGTCATCAACACACCCAATTCGCGCAGCGTCAGTCGTCCGACAAGATTGACAGTGAACACTTCGGCACCAAATTGCCGCAGTTGAACAGCGCCTTGTTGCGCAATAACAATGCCGATCAGAAAGCTCATCAACCCGACGATTGCCAGTGCGCGCACCCCCACATGCTCAAAGTGCTGCACCACGGCATGAATGCGAAAGCGACGCGGATGCAGGATCAGATCGATAATCGCCTTCACACACTGACCCATAAAGGCAATAAATTGCACCATCGTCCCGAAAGCAGTGAGAACGGCATCGCCCAATTCACCAATCAGTTTGATGATGGGTGATATGACAGGAGGCGCAATGCTATCGTTGCTGTCAACTCCGCCTACAGCCTCGATCAGCGAACGCGCATTGGCGTTGACTCCGACTATGTCCGCGCCCATGTCGCGCGCGGTGCGGTAAACTATCCACGCACCGACGGTGTCGATATGTTCGACTGCACTCAGGTCGATGTGTCGAACTGCGTCCCCCAATGCCCGAAGCCGCTTGTCCGCATCAGCCACGCCAGCGATCGTCCATGCGCCATTTAACCGCAGGATCAGTCCGCCTTCCTCGGCGGTGTCTTGTGTAAAATCGGCTGGCTCGATCATAGGCAATGATTGGCGGATTATCGCCAATATCACAAGCGGCTAGTAACACCGGTACTCAACGCAATTTGTCGACAGCCTCTTTTGCGGATTTCAGATCGCAGCCGGTGCGTTCTCGAACGATCTTTATCGCATCAATGACCCGGCCTTCAGCGCGTAATTTCAATATCTGGGAGCGCAATTCCGGGGTTAGGCTGGGTGGCGGGGTGGGAGGCTTGTCGAGATTGGATCGATTAAGCCGTCTCCTTCGCCAACCGAGAAACAGCGCAACCATCCCCCCGATTAGCATGCCAAGTGCGAACGAGGTCCAATCATAGTCGCCATTGCCGAACATGAATCAGGACCTTTCGCGTTCGACTTCACGCCAGCCAATGTCGCGCCGACAGAATCCGGTCGGAAATTCGATGCTATCGACCGTTTCATAGGCCTTGGTCTGAGCTTCGGTCACTGTATGTCCCAATGCTGTCACGTTTAGCACGCGACCGCCATTGGCGACTAAAGAACCATCGTTTATCGCGGTCCCCGCATGGAAGATTTTGGCATCGTCCACATCGGGCAGCGTTATCCGACCGCCTTTTTCCGGTGTTCCCGGATAGCCGTTGGCCGCCATGACCACGGTCAGCGCGGTGTCGGCTTTCAATTCGACCGCAGGCGGATTCGCCAAACCATTTTCGAGCGATGCCGCGTGCAGCAAGGCTACAAGATCACCGGCAAAGCGCATCATGAGCACTTGGCATTCGGGGTCACCAAAGCGGCAATTATATTCGATCAATTTGGGACCTTCGCTGGTCAGCATCAGGCCGGCGAACAGCACGCCCTGATAGGGGCGTCCTTCGCGTGCCATGGCGGCAACCGTCGGATGGATGATCCGTCGCATCACCTCGACTTCCAGCTCCGCGCTCAGAACGCGGGCAGGGGAATAAGCGCCCATGCCACCGGTATTGGGTCCGGTATCGCCGTCGCCCACGCGCTTGTGATCCTGTGCGGAGCCGAAGGGGATGACATTTGTGCCGTCGCTAATTGCGAAAAAGCTCGCTTCCTCGCCGGACATAAATTCTTCAATCACCACTTCGGCACCGGCATCCCCGAACCCGCCGGTAAACATATATTCAACGGCTTCACGCGCATCGGTATCGGTTTCGGCAATTATCACGCCTTTGCCGGCTGCCAGACCGTCGGCTTTGATCACGACTGGCAAGCCGAAGCGAGGTAGGTCAGCGAGCGCGTCTGCCTTGCTGGTGTGGCGCGCGTAGGCGGCGGTGGGGATATTCTCCTTCGCACACAGGTCTTTGACAAACCCTTTGCTGCCCTCAAGGATCGCTGCATCGGCGTTCGGTCCGAATACGATAACGCCTTTTCCCCGAAGGCTGTCCGCTAATCCGTCAACCAGCGGTGCTTCGGGGCCGACAACGACAAAGCCGATACTGTGGTCTGCGCAAAACTCAATAACAGCCTGATGATCCGTGACATCCAGATCGACGCATTTGGCATGCTCGGTGATTCCAGGGTTGCCCGGTGCCGCATAGAGTGCTTCACACAAGGGCGATTGCGAAAGCCGCCAGGCCAGCGCATGTTCGCGTCCGCCACTACCGATCAGCAGGATATTCATTGCAGTGCCCGACTTTCCAGACGAAGAAACCTCAGCGCTGTTAGCCAAGGACGACAAGGGCGGCAATGCCCCGCCGTTCAGCGTGTCGGAAATTTCGTCTGCATTGAAACGCACTGTAGAAGATCGTTTCGGCCATGTGCGCGTGCGCGGGGAGATTTCCGGCTTCAAACGCGCAGCCTCGGGGCATCTCTATTTCAGCCTGAAAGACGCTGACGCGAAGCTCGACGGGGTAATGTGGAAGGGCAATTCTGGTCGGCTACCCTTTGCGCCGGAAGACGGGCTGGAAGTGGTGGCGACGGGGAAGCTGACCACTTACGCTGGCAGGTCCAGCTATCAGATTGTCGCCGAACGGCTGGAGTTGGCGGGCGAAGGCGCGCTGATGCTGTTGTTCGAAAAACTGAAAGCGCGGCTGGCGGGCGAAGGGCTGTTTGATCAGTCGCGCAAGCGCCCGATCCCCTATCTACCCCGCACCATCGGCATTGTGACTTCGCCCACCGGCGCGGTGATCCGTGATATGTTGCACCGGCTGGCAGATCGATTTCCCAGCCATGTCGTGTTGTGGCCGGTACTGGTGCAGGGCGACGGCGCAGCGGCGCAGGTCGCAATCGCCGTACGCGGATTTTCGGCGATGCCATCGAACCGACGGCCCGATCTGCTAATCGTGGCGCGCGGTGGTGGTTCGATTGAAGATTTGTGGGCGTTTAATGAAGAAGTCGTGGTTCGCGCCGTGGCGGAATGCACGATCCCGGTGATTTCCGCAGTGGGGCACGAAACCGACACCACACTTTGCGATTTTGCCGCTGATTTGCGCGCACCCACACCCACCGCTGCGGCCGAAATGGCGGTGCCTGTGCGACTCGATCTGATGCAGCGCTTGTCGCAGTCAGAATTCCGCATGACCGGTGCCGTGCGCCGTAAGTTGCAGCATATGGGGGAACGGTTGGAGGCGCAGCGGCGCTTGCTGCCCAAACTGACTGACCTGTTCGCCCCCAAGCAACAGCGCGCCGATGAATTGGCCGAAAGGTTGCGGCGCGCATTGCAACGGCGCGCCGATTCTGCCCGTATCGCTTTGGCAGGGCCAGCAATGCGTCTTAACCCTGCGTTATTGCAGCGACAAGTCAGCGTGCGGGCTGAACGGCTTGCGTCGCTTCGGCTGCCTTCTGCACCTTTGCTGCGCCGCGTCGAAGAAGCACGGGCATGTCTCGCATCGTTGGGTCGGTTGGCCGAAAGTTTCCACCCCGAAGCGCCGTTGAAGCGCGGATTCGCGCGGGTCACTGGCGCAGATGGAAAGACGATCCAGAGTGCAGCGGCAGCAAAAGCAGCGGGACATGTCGCGATCCGCTTCGCCGATGCCGAGGTCAGCGCCCAAGTCGACGGTACCTCCACCCCACCAAAGGCACCACGGGTGGCTCCGCGTCCGACTTCGCCAACGACTTCTCAGCAGGATTTATTCGGCAGCGAATAGCCCGCACGCCAAATCGCGCTCTCTGGCCATTGCCCGTTCAGCAAAGCTGCGGCATAAGGCGCGCCATGTTGATGATGAACCGGAACAAGGCCGCAAAGCTCCACTATCTGGCGAGCAGTTTTCGCGTGCTGGCCAATGGCGACCATGTGGTATGTGCGGTCAGCGGTGAAGCAATCCCGCTTGACGAGCTGCGCTATTGGAGCGTTGCCAAGCAGGAACCCTATGCCAGCGCCGAGATTTCAACGCGCGCATTTCTCGGGCAAAAATAACTCCATGCTTTCCCGCGTTCCGCTGACCGCCGTGCTTTCGCTTGCCGTGATGGCAAGCTGTTCGGCCAGTCCTTCTGCCAAAGCCCCCCCAAAGTCGGAGCCGAAGGTGGCCGTTGCCACACCAAAAGCTGTGCCTCCCGAACCCGCCGGAACCGAAATTCGCACCGATTTCTGGCTATCACGCGATCCGCAGCAAGGTGCCGTCGTCATCGGTCGAGCGCCCAGCAATACGAGTGCTGTCAGTTTTAATGGCTCGCCCATTCCGCTCGACCGCGAAGGTTTTTTCATCTTCGGTTTTGATCGCGATGCGGAAAACAGTGCAAGCCTGACCGCTACTTTGGCCAATGGCAAAACCGTTGAACGTTATCTTCCGGTCCAGCCCGGCCAATGGAAGATCGAACATGTGAAGGCCAATCCCACGGGTGGGGCCGGAACAACCGAAGAGTTCAAGGCACGTCGCGGTCCCGAACTTGCGCAGATCAATGCTGCCCGTGCCAAGAAAGTGCAAAGCGAAGGCTGGCGGCAGGAATTCGTTTGGCCGATTCAATATAAGTCCGTGGCGGGCGGCCGCATTTCAGGCTTTTTCGGGTCACAGCGAATCTACAACGGCCATCCTGGCAGCTATCATGGCGGCATGGATATCGCCGCACCCAGCGGCACGATTTACACCGCCCCGGCAGACGGTGTCGTGGTTCTTGCGGCAAAATCACCCTTCACGCTTGAAGGCTATTTGCTGATGATCGACCATGGCATGGGTCTCAACAGTGCTTTTCTCCACAGCTCGGCCTTGCTGGTCAGCGAAGGCGAGCGTGTGAAGCAGGGGCAGCCGCTGGGTAAGGTCGGGATGACCGGACGCGCCAGCGGACCACACCTGCATTGGGGGCTGAAATGGAACGCTGCGCGGGTTGATCCGTTGAAATTGGTGAAGCCGCTTTAGGCGTTCATTCTTTCAGCGGCTTCACCGTAAATTTCAGCGCGCCATCGCCTTCCTCGACCTTAAGTGTTGAGCCATCGGGCACTTCGCCCTTCAGGATCAGGTCTGCCAGCGGGTCTTGCAAATGGCGCTGGATCGCGCGTTTCAGCGGCCTTGCGCCATAGACCGGATCATAGCCGACGCGGCCCAGCCAAGCCTTCGCTTCGTCGCTGAGTTCGATCACGATCTTGCGGTCCTTCAGCAGTTTTTGCACCCGACCGACCTGTATTTCGACAATCGGCGCCATATGCTGCGCGGCCAGACGGTGGAACAATATGATTTCGTCGAGCCGGTTCAGGAATTCGGGTCGGAAATGCGCGCGGACGATTTCCATGACTTGCGGTTCAGCCTTTTCGACATCCTCATCATCTGCCAGCGCCGCCAGATGCTGACTGCCGAGATTCGATGTAAGGATAATCAGCGTGTTGGAGAAATCGACTACGCGGCCTTGTCCATCGGTAAGGCGGCCGTCGTCGAGCACCTGCAACAGCACGTTGAATACGTCGCTATGCGCTTTCTCAACCTCGTCAAACAGCACAACCTGATAGGGGCGACGGCGAACAGCTTCGGTCAATACCCCGCCTTCATCATAGCCGACATAACCCGGAGGCGCGCCGATCAGGCGAGAGACGCTGTGTTTCTCCATGAACTCGCTCATGTCGATCCGCACCATCGCGCTGTCATCGTCAAACAGATATTGCGCCAGCGCCTTGGTCAGCTCGGTTTTGCCAACGCCGGTGGGGCCAAGGAAAAGGAACGAGCCGAGCGGGCGGTTGGGGTCCTGCAAGCCAGCACGCGAGCGGCGCACAGCCTTTGATACCGCTACAACCGCGTCCTTCTGGCCGATCACGCGCGCGCCAAGCCACTCTTCCATCTTCAGCAACTTTTCGCGCTCGCCTGCCATCATCTTGTCCATCGGGATGCCGGTCCAGCGGCTGACCACCGAGGCAATGTCTTCGCTGGTTACTTCCTCACGCAGCATTGCATTGCCCGCAACGGCAACGGCGTCTTCCAATTGCTTTTCAAGGCCCGGAATCGTGCCATATTGCAGCTCACCCGCCTTGGCGAGGTCGCCTGCACGCTGCGCCTGTTCCAGTTCTATGCGCGCATGGTCGAGCGCTTCCTTGATCTTTGATTCGGCCGAGATTTTTTCCTTCTCGGCCATCCAGCGCGTGGTCAGTTCGGCCGACTGCTGGTCGAGATTGGCAAGCTCTTCTTCAAGCGTCGCCAGCCGGTCTTTCGACGCGGTATCAGTTTCCTTTTTCAAAGCTTCGCGTTCGATCTGCAACTGCATGATCCGGCGGTCGAGATTTTCAATCTCTTCGGGCTTGGATTCGACCTCCATCCGCAACCGCGATGCCGCTTCGTCCATCAGGTCGATCGCTTTGTCGGGCAGGAAGCGGTCAGAAATATAGCGATGCGAAAGCGTCGCTGCGCTGACCAGTGCGCCATCGGTAATCCGCACGCCGTGGTGCAGCTCATATTTTTCCTTGAGGCCGCGCAGGATCGAGATCGTATCCTCGACCGTCGGCTCGCCGACAAAGACCGGCTGGAAACGCCGTTGCAGCGCCGGGTCCTTTTCAACATGTTTCTGATATTCGTCGAGCGTGGTTGCGCCAATGCAGTGCAATTCGCCGCGTGCCAGCGCAGGCTTCAGCAGGTTTGACGCATCCATCGCGCCTTCACCTTTGCCTGCGCCGACCAGTGTGTGCATTTCGTCGATGAACAGGATGATGTCGCCTTCGGCCTGCTTGACCTCGTCAAGCACGCCTTTCAGCCGTTCTTCAAACTCGCCGCGATATTTGGCTCCCGCAATCAACGAGCCCATGTCGAGCGACATCAGTTTGCGGTCCTTCAGACTGTCAGGCACGTCACCATTGGCGATACGGATCGCCAGCCCTTCGGCAAT
>Ga0075154_10000418_pt1 | contig 36034 bp, 32 predicted proteins | sample JI71714BDNA_FD_70965 | JGI IMG/M metagenome (GOLD analysis project Ga0075154, IMG submission 70965) | Wastewater effluent complex algal communities from Wisconsin, to seasonally profile nutrient transformation and Carbon sequestration -... | ecosystem: Engineered > WWTP > Effluent > Algae... | reverse complement strand
CATCGGTCACGACACCGGCGCCGATACCAATCACCGGGATGCGCAGCGCCTGGCTGATGCGTTCAGCTAACAAGGTTGGAATGCATTCCACGACCAGCAACTGACAACCAGCCTGCTCCAGCGCGATGGCCTGCTGCAGAATATGTTCAGCGGCAGCATCGTCGCGGCCCTGCACTTTAAAACCGCCAAAGACGTGAACGGATTGTGGCGTCAGGCCGATATGACCACAGACCGGCACACCACGCTCGGTCAGCGCCTTGATCGTTGGTAATAAAAATTCACCGCCTTCCATTTTCACCATATTGGCGCCGGCCTGCATCATCGGGGTGACATTGGCAAAGGCCTGTTCCATCGTCGCATAGCTCATGAATGGCATGTCAGCGATGATGAAGGCTTGAGGGGCGCCAGCGCGCACGCAGCGGGTGTGGTAAGCGATTTGTTCGACGGTAACGGGCAGGGTATCGGGCTGGCCCTGCAGTACCATGCCAAGCGAGTCTCCGACTAATAAAGTCTCGACGCCACTGTCAGCGAACAATTTGGCAAAGCTGGCGTCATAGGCCGTCAGCATAGTGATCTTTTCGCCTTGCTGTTTCATTTTCAGCAAGGTTGCAGTGGTAATTTTTGCCATGATGCTCTCATCCGACCATTAAAAAATCCGCGCGCAAGATGGCATATCCGGCAGCAGGCTGCAAGCACCCGGCCACAGAAAAACTGGCTGCTTCAGAGCTGTGGCGCAGCCAGAACTGTCAGGCCGTTGCGCGGCACCTGTAAAGCAATCTCAGCCAGCGCGCCAAGGCCCGGGATGTGCAGCAAAGGCGCAAGCTCCAGCAAAGGGTAGACGACAAATTCACGCTGGTGCAGGCCATAGTGCGGCACTGTCAGCCGCGGTGTGGCGAGGATTTCGTCACCATACAACAGGATATCCAAGTCCAACGTGCGCGGGCCCCAACGATCATCTTTACGTTGCCGGCCTTGTTCCAGCTCAATACGCTGTAATTCGTCCAGCAAGGTTGCAGCGGCCAGTGTGGTATCCAAGGCAGCTACAGCATTCACGTAATCCGGCTGGTCCTGTGGCCCCATCGGTTTGGAGCCATAAAAGCTACTGACCGCAGCAAGCCGGCTCTGCGGTAACTGCGTTAATGCAGTCACTGCTTGTTCCAGCTGCTGCAGCGGTGCGTCGAGATTGGCACCCAGGCCCAGATAGACCCGGATCATGCCTGATCAGCCGCCGGTTTACGGCGCACCGGTTTGCGTTTACGTCTAGGCTTTCTGACTTCCTGGCCTTCTTTACCTAAATCCAGCACCAGCTCTTCGCGCTCGGCGTCATCGGCATGGACAAATTGTTGCCACCACAACGCCAGTTCTGCCAGCTGACCGCCCTCGGCCTTGGCGCGCAGTTGCATAAAATCAAAGGCGCCGCGGAATTTTGGCAATTCCATCAGCTTAAAGGCTCGCCGGCCGGCACGTTTGCCCAAGCGGCCCTGCAGCGACCACAGGTCGCGCACTACCAACGTGAACCGTTTCGGAATACCGATGGTACGGACCAGATCGTCCAGCACTTCGGTCATGGCGATATTCAGCGCGTCGATGTCGTTCAGCCCGCTTTCAATCAGCAGCGTCTGCATCCGCAGCTCGACCGGATACCACAACAAGGCGGCGTAGATAAAGGCTGGGGTTACCGGCTTATCCTGGGCCACGCGCTCATCGGTATCCTGCAGCGCATTGGCGATCAGGTTAAACACTTTGCCTTCGCTATCCTGTTTCAGCACTTTGTGCACTTGCGGCAATAACTGCTTCAGAATGCCGAGGTCACGCATGAGCACAAAATTGTCGAAAGCCTTGCCGGCCATCAGCAGTTTTAATGATTCATCAAATAAGCGAGCGGCTGGAATGTTCTTCAGTAACACCGCCAGTTCCGGAATTAAGGCTGCGGTGGCAGGTGCTAACTGCATATTCAATTTGGTGGCAAAGCGGATTGCTCGCAAAATTCGCACCGGGTCTTCACGATAGCGCGTTTCCGGGTCGCCAATCAGCTCAATTTTGCGCTGCTGGATGGCTTCAACCCCATTGGCAAAATCGTAGATGGCAAAATCCCGTACTGAGTAATACAGCGCATTGATGCTGAAATCACGGCGTTCGGCGTCTTCTTCGATGGTGCCGTAGACGTTGTCACGCAGGATCTGGCCATGGTCAGAGCGCACGCCCGCCGGAATGTTCTCTTCTTCTTCGCCACCGCTGTGGTGACCACGGAAAGTTGCAACTTCAATCACCTCGCGGCCAAACACCACGTGGGCGAGGCGGAAGCGACGGCCAATCAGCCGGCAGTTTTTAAATACGGCGCGCACTTCATCCGGCGTGGCATTCGTCACGACATCAAAATCTTTCGGGATAAGACCCAGCAGCAGATCCCGGATACAACCGCCAACCAGATAAGCTTCAAAACCGGCGTCATTTAAGCGGTACAACACTTTGAGCGCATTGGGGCTGATGTCTTTGCGCGAGATATTGTGTTGGTCCCGTGAGATCACCCGTAACGCAGGCAACACTGCGGATTGATGTTCTGGATTTAACTTAGGGCCAAGGTTACTGTGATCCCGACGTGGCCGCGGTGTATCCTGGCGATGCCGGTCCGTTCTCTGCTCCGGATATTGCTGTTCATAGCGTTCACGCGGTGGACGGCCGGGGCGGCCATTGTCATTGCGTTGATATTCCGCATTGGTGCGGCGCGGGCGACGCTCCGGTGCAGGCGCTGCAGGTTCAGGCTGAGTTTCAGTCTGCTCGACCACCGCGCTGGTGATGGCTTTGGCTTTTTTACCGGTTAGTTTGCGGCAAAAATCTAACACTCGGGAAATAATGGCTTTTCTCCTTGCAAGAACAGTGTTGTGTGGTGAGTTTTGGCGGCGCATTCCGGCAAAAGACAGACATCAATGCGGCCGGAAGCCAATCACCCGACAGGCGAAAAAAAATTGGCGTTATGATAACGCAGGCTGGTGAAAAAATGAATGAAAATACCGGTTCAGGCAGCAATCTGCTGCGGCCTATCAGTTAAAACTCTGGATCTGGATTTCGGCATGTTTGGGGACTAAGGCGTTTTGCCAGTGCGTCAGGGCAAATTGCAGTAATTCAGCCACCGGCATCTGTGCTGCATCAGCTGGCACTGGCTGTCCTAAAAACTGTAGAGCGGCGCTCAGGGTCTGAGCTGGCGCGAAACGGCGAATGTCAGTGGCATGGTTTTGTTTACTGAGTTTTTGTCCCGGCGCTGTCACGGCGAGCGGTAAATGACCATAGACCGGCACGGCGGCGCTAAAATCGCGGCACAGCGCCTGCTGGCGCGGCGTCATCTGCAACAGATCGGCACCGCGGATCACTTCGCTGATGCGCTGTTCGATGTCATCAATCACTACCACCCATTGATAGGCGAAGAGGCCATCACGGCGTTTGATAATGTAATCTTCTGTTGCCAGCGTTTCCGGGATTTGCTGATGTCCGGCGAACAGATCGATAAATTCCGTGTCCACGCCTGTACTTTGCAGTCGCCAGGCGAGCGGGCCGTCGTGTGCTGCGAGCTGGAGTGAACGGCAATGGCCATCATAGACCCCGCCTAACGCCGCCATACGGGCGCGGTTGCACTGACAGCCATAGAGTCGCTGCTGCTGTTGAAATTGTTCGAAGTAGTGCTGATACAAGTCCAGCCGCTGGCTTTGCCAGACCACGGAATCGTCCCAGTGCAGGCCAAATTGCTCCAGCGTGCGCAGGATCTCGCTGTCGGCGCCAGGTACTGTGCGGGGGGCGTCAATATCTTCGATACGGACCAGCCATTGACCGGCCTGGGATTTGGCATGCAGATAGCTGCCAAGGGCGGCAACCAGCGAGCCGAAATGCAAAGGGCCGGATGGCGATGGCGCAAACCGGCCCCTGACACAGGAGAATTCAGCGGTCATCATTAACCGCCGAGTTGTTTTTCCTTGATCTCTGCCAGCGTCTTACAATCGATACACTGGTCCGCCGTTGGACGGGCTTCCAGACGTTTGATACCGATTTCGATGCCGCAGGTATCACAGTAACCGAAGTCTTCGTCTTCGATTTTCTGTAGAGTTTTTTCAATCTTTTTCAGAAGCTTCCGTTCACGGTCGCGGGCACGCAGTTCCAGACTGAACTCTTCTTCCTGCGCAGCGCGGTCAACAGGGTCCGGGAAGTTTGCGGCTTCATCGGCCATATGATTTTTTGTACGGTCTACTTCTTCCCGCAGCTGCTGACGCCAGGCGTCGAGAATTTTGCGGAAATGTTCCAGCTGCTTCGGGTTCATGTACTCTTCGCCCGGCGCTTCCTGATAAGGCTGCACGCCAGCCATGGCCAACAGGCCGAGAGATTTGGTAGTTTTGCCTTCTGGCATGGTAGTCTCCTGTATAACAGTGCCAAGCAAAAAGATGGCGGCTATTGATAGCAGAATATCGGCACCATCGCAATCACATTAAAAAAGCCGCAGAAGTATACAGACAGACCATGGCTTCGTCATCCGGTTCTGTCGTTCCTGCGCGAAAAGCTGCAGCTTTTTCCGCCAATTCCCGGCACAAATCCGGAAATGGGGCCGCACAATAACAGAAAATCGGAGACAGTATGGAGATTTGGTGGGCTTTTTTACTATTGGGTGCCGTCGTTGGGTTTGTCGCTGGTCTGCTGGGGGTGGGCGGTGGCGCTATCATGGTGCCGGTCCTGACCACGTTGTTTGCCATGCTGAATTTTTTGCCCGGCCAAATCCTGCATATGGCTCTGGGGACTTCGATGGCGTCGATCATTCTGACCAGTATCGCCAGCGCGCGCTCGCACCAGCAACATCAGGCGGTATTATGGCCGGTCGTCCGGCTGATGAGCGCTGGTATTGTCCTTGGGACTTTCAGCGCCACTTTTATTGCTGCACGGATACCCACCTTACCACTGGCGATTTTTTTCAGTGTGTTTATGGCCTATGTCGCTGTGCAATTGCTGCTCAATGTCAAACCCAAACCAAGCCGCCAGCTGCCCGGAGCTGTTGGGATGACCGCAACCGGTTTTGGCATTGGGAGTATCTCGGCGTTGGTGGCCATTGGCGGCGGATCGCTGACGGTACCGTTTTTGACCTGGTGTAATGTGCGGGTACAGCAAGCAATCGGCACTTCTGCTGCGATTGGCCTGCCGATAGCGCTGAGCGGAAGTATCGGCTATGCGGTGGCTGGCTGGCATCAGGTGGGCTTACCGCCGTTTAGTCTGGGTTATATCTATCTGCCGGCGGTTTTGCTGATTTCTGCCGTCAGCTTTTTTACGGCACCGCTCGGGGCCCAATTGGCACACCGGTTGCCGGTAGCGACGCTAAAGAAAATATTTGCGTTGCTGCTGATTGGTCTGAGCGCGAAGATGTTACACACCTTGTTTGCCGGCTAAACCAAATGCGGCAATGACTTGATCAGCCACCTGCCTGAACACTCTGTGGGCAGGTCGTTGTTGTGCGCTGTTTTAAGCGCAAGACGCTGTGATACACTCGCGATCATTGACTTGTCTGTCCTGAATTGAAGGTCCCGCTATGTCTGAATTGTTGCAAATTCAATTAAGCAGCACTGCTGCTGATGTCCGTTTTGGTAAGAATCCCCTGTTAACGCCGACTGCCGATGGTTATCAAATTCATCAAAGTGGTGCTGAAGTCTTGCGGCAAATCCAAAAAGCCGGCCGGACTTTGGACGGTCTCGGTGTACAGACGCTGCAACTGGCCGGTGAGGGCTGGACCCTGGATAAACAGTGGGCTTTTTATCAGGGCTTTTGCAGTGCAAAAAAATTAGGCGGTGTGCACTGGACCGGTAATGAAGCCACAGTGGCGCAATTAGTTGCGCTGCAGCAATGCTTTGCCTGGGCGAAAAAACAAACCAATGCTGCACCAGAAGATTTATATCCAACCAAGCTGTGCCATGAAGCGATTGAATTTATCAGTGCGGTGGCTGGCGCCGGTAAAGTCACGCATCAGGTCATCAGTGGCGATGCTCTTTTGACGGAAGGCTGGGTTGGTGTGCACGCGGTGGGCCGCGGCAGCGACCGCGAACCGGCGATTCTGGTGCTGGATTATAATCCGTCGGTTGATCCGAAAACTCCGGTTGCTGCAGCCCTGGTTGGCAAAGGTATTACCTTTGACAGCGGCGGTTATTCGATCAAAGCCTCTGAAGGCATGCTGACGATGAAATGCGATATGGGCGGAGCGGCGACGGTGACCGCAGCGTTGGCGCTGGCGATCAGCCAGGGGCTGAACAAACGCGTGCAGCTGATTTTATGTTGTGCCGAAAACCTGATTAATGGCCGTGCATTTAAACTCGGTGACATCCTCACTTACAAAAATGGTGTGACAGTAGAAATCGTCAATACCGACGCGGAAGGGCGCTTAGTGCTGGCCGACGGCCTGCAAATTGCTGCTGCTTCAGGTGCGCCTCTTGTCATCGACGCGGCCACGTTAACCGGCGCGGCCATGATGGCGGTTGGCACTGAATACAATGCAATTTTTGGTTTGGACAAAGCTTTACAACAACGGGTGCTGGGCTATGCGAATGCGGTTGCCGAACCGGCCTGGCCCCTGCCGCTGGAGCGTTGGCATCAGCAGCAATGTCCGTCAGCTTATGCCGATACCGCCAACAGCCGGCCAGTGAAAGGTGGCGGCACCGGTGGTGCCAGTAACGCGGCAGGCTTCCTCAGCCGTTTTGTTGGCAACGACGGTGCGGGCTGGTTGCACGTGGACCTTGCTGCGGCATTTCAGGGTTCTGCGAATGGCTTCTGGGGCGCCGGTGCGACTGGCATGGGGATCCGCCTCATTGCTGAAACCCTGCTGCGTGAAACCATGGCGGGCGAAAAGGCCTGAATCTCAGTGGTAGCATGGCCGGACCATACTGCCACTTTTCTCTGAACGAGCATTCTGACACGGACCACCATGACTTCGCTGACTGCCGGCTCTGCCGCGCCTCTACCGGTCGCCGACATCCTGCCGGCACTGCTGCAGCAACTGCAACAGCAGCCGGTCGTGATCCTGACCGCACCACCTGGTGCCGGTAAATCCACTTATCTTCCGCTTTACCTGCTGCAACAAGCGGAATTCGCCGACAAAAAAATCATCATGCTGGAACCCAGGCGGCTGGCAGCGAAAAGTATTGCTGCTTATCTGGCGCAGCAGCTCGGTGAAGCGGTCGGGCAGACCGTCGGTTACCAAATCCGGCTGGAACAAAAACAGTCGGCAGCCACGCGTTTGTTGGTGGTCACGGAAGGCGTCCTGATCCGCAAAATGCTGGCAGATCCGACGCTGGAAGCCGTGGACTTGCTGATTTTTGACGAATTCCATGAGCGCAGCCTGCAAACCGATCTGGCACTGGCGCTGGCGCTGGAAGTACAACAACTCAATGAGCAGCTCAAGCTGTTGCTGATGTCCGCCACGCTCGACACCGACAAACTGAGTCAACGTTTGCAGGCACCCGTACTGCAAAGTCATGGCCGCAGTTTTCCGGTTGAAATCAGCTATCAGACGCCGAATAACGAGCCGATTGCCCTGCAATGTGGTGCCTTGGTGCTGCAGGCTCTGGCGCAGCATGCCGGTAACATCCTGGTGTTTTTGCCGGGGCAGCGTGAAATCGACCAGTGCGCCGATTATCTGCTCGGGCAGCTGAACAGTGATGCAATCAAGGTGCATGCACTGATTGGCAGCCTATCGCTGGCTGAGCAGCAGGCGGCGATTGCCGCACCGGCTGCCGGTGAGCGTAAAGTAGTGCTGGCGACCAATATTGCCGAAACCAGTTTGACCATTGACGGCATCAGTGTGGTGGTCGATTCCGGTCAGGCGCGGGCCGCGGTGTTTGAAGCCAAACTCGGTTTTAGTAAGCTCGAAACCATTGCCATCAGTCAGGCCGCAGCAACACAGCGGGCTGGTCGTGCCGGTCGTTTGATGCCGGGTGTTTGCTACCGGCTGGATACTGCTGAGAAATGGCAGCGTCGCCGCGCACAAACAGTGCCCGACATTCTGCAGGCAGATTTACTGGCGCTGCGGCTGGATATTGCCGGCTGGGGCGCTAAAGTCGCGGATTTGTTTTGGTTAGACTCGCCACCGCCGCGACAGCTGCAAGCGGCCGAACAGTGTTTGCAACTGCTTGGCGCGCTGGATGACAAGCTGCAACTGACGCCCAAAGGCAAACAGATGCTGGCATTGCCGGTCGAACCGCGCCTGGCGGCGATGTTGCTGCATGCGCGTGTCATGGAACAGCAAGGTCAAACCGGTGCTGTCTGTTTGGCCGCGACTATGGCTGCACAGCTGGACAGCACGCGGCGTTTTGCCCAAACCGAACTGAGCAGCCAGTTACGCTTACAGACCGAGATGGCGCGTCAGCAATATCAGCAGCTGTTGCAATTGATGCAGAGCCGGCACAGTCAGACATTACCGCTGGAGCTGACCGCCGAATTGTTAAGCCGGGCTTTTCCCGATCGGATCGCGTTGTCGCGCGGGCAGGGATATCTGTTGGCCAACGCTACCGGCGCGGCATTACCCCCAGATGATGCCTTACAAGGTTCAGCGGTGTTAGTCGTGGCGGATTTGCGGCTCTGGCAACAGCAGGCCGTGATCAGCGTCGCGGCCAAATGGTCGATGGACGCCTTGTTACAGAGCTGGCAAGCCGACCTGCAATGGCAGAACAGGCTTGAGTTCGATGAACAAACCGGTCGGTTTTTGGCGGAAAAACAGCTGCGCCTCGGTGCTTTGGTATTAAAACGCCAGCACAGCAGCGAGCAGCTCAGTGGTGAAGATCGGCGTCTGGCCTGGCTCGACTATCTGCAAAAGAAAGGACTGCAGCAATTGTGCTGGAGCGACGATACGCGGCAATGGCAACACCGGCTGGCGCTGGCCCGCCGCTTACAACCAGAAGCGTTATGGCCGGATTTGTCAGACGAGGCATTAACCGATTCGCTGGCTGAATGGCTTGGGCCTTATCTTGATGATATCCGCAGTCTGACGCAATTGGCCCAGCTGGATTTGTACCAAATTCTGCGGAACCAGTTAGATTATGCGCAGCAACAGCAGCTCGATGCCTTGCTGCCGGCCAGCTGGCGTTCAGTGTTGGGCACTTATGTTGCGTTGAATTTTCAGGCTGACGGGGATGTTCAGCTCGCGATCCGGCTACAGGAAATGTTTGGTCAACTGACGACTCCGACAGTCGGCCAAGGCAAAGTTGCGGTGACTATCACTTTATTATCGCCGGCGAAACGGCCGCTGCAGGTGACGCGAGATTTGGCCAGTTTCTGGCAAAATGCCTATCAGGACGTGAAAAAGGAAATGCGGGGCCGTTATCCGAAACACTATTGGCCTGACGATCCGGCCGACGCGGAACCGACCAACAAAACCAAAAAGGCGATGGCCAACCAAGCGAATAACCGATGACGACAAAACGTAAAACCACCAAAAAAGCCGGCATGAACCCGCTACTGCGCTCTGTGTTGTTGTTTTTTCTGAAAGTCAGTCTGCTATTGCTGGCCGCCATTTTTATCTATCTGATTTATCTCGACAGTAAAATCACCACGTTGTTTTCCGGCCATAAGTGGCAGGTGCCGGCGCAGCTCTATGGCCGCACGCTGGAATTGTCGCCCGGCAGTCATGTCAGTCAAACCCAGTTTCTCGATGAGCTGTCACGGCTGCAATACAGCGCAGACCCCAGGTTGAGTGGACCAGGCCAGTACGCAGTGAAGGGCAATACTGTGCATGTAGTAAGGCGCGCTTTTGAGTTTCCGGATGGCGCGGATAGCGCACGGCGTTTTAGTGTTGAATTTGCCGGTGGCTTTGTACAGCGGATCTATCAGGGCGACAACAGCCTGCAAAAGGCCCGACTGGAACCCCAACTGTTACAGCATCTGGTTGCGGCCGAACAGGAAGACCGCGAACTGATCCGGCTGACCGATGTGCCGGTGCCGCTGCGTGAGACGCTGCTGTTAGTCGAAGATCGCGAATTCTATCAGCACCATGGGGTGTCGCCGCTGTCGATTCTGCGCGCATTCTGGCAAAACATCCTGGCCGGACGGACTGTGCAGGGTGGGTCGACGCTGACCCAGCAGCTGGCGAAGAACATGTATACCAATCAGCAGCGCACTTACCTGCGCAAAGTGAATGAAGCGCTGATTGCACTGGTTTTAGATTTCCGCTACAGCAAGGACCAAATTCTCGAAGCTTATCTCAATGAGATTTTTATTGGCCAGTTCAAAGACAACCCGGTACACGGGCTTGGCCTTGGCAGCCGGCTGTACTTTGGTAAACCGCTGGCCGAACTGAAGCCGCATGAATATGCGCTGCTGATTGGCATTATCAAAGGTCCTTCGGTGTATGACCCCCGGCGGTTCGCCGACCGCGCTCTGAGCCGGCGCGACCTGATCCTGGACCTGATGGCGGAGCACGGCATCCTGAATCATGACCAGCATAACGCCGCTAAACAACAGCCGCTGGATGTGATCCCGCTTGGACAACATCTAAAAGGCCGTTTCCCGGCCTATATCGACAAGGTCCGTCAGGAATTACGTCAACTGGTGCCGGATACATCGCAGCTGCAGCAAGGGCTGAGGGTATTTACCTATCTGGACCCGATGGCGCAGCAGGCTGCAGAGCAGGCGATGTCCGCGCGATTAAGTCAGCTCAACGACAAAATCGAAGGCGCCATGCTGGTGACCGATTATCAGCGCGGCGCACTGAAAGCCATTATTGGTGGCCGCCAGATGCAATATGCAGGTTATAACCGGGCGCTGTCAGCCCGACGTCAAATCGGCAGTATTATTAAGCCTGTGGTGTTTTTAGGTGCTTTACAACAACCTGAATTGTTTCATCTTGGTTCTGTCTTGCAGGATACGCCAATGACCTTGCGTAGTGGCAGCCGGAACTGGCAACCGCAAAACTACGATAAGAAGTTTCGTGGACCGGTCCCCTTAGTGACTGCACTGAGTCAGTCGCTGAATATTCCGACCGTGCGGCTGGGTATGCAGGTCGGGCTGCCGACACTTGCTGATAATCTGCAAAAGCTGGGGCTGCAACGCGAAGTCAAGCTGCAGCCTGCGTCTTTACTCGGGGCTTTGGAACTGAGCCCATTTGAAGTGGCACAGCTTTATCAGACGTTAGCAAACAAAGGCCAATATCTGCCGTTAGCTGCGATCAGCGCCATCACGACCCGCACCGGACATGCTGTTTACCAGCGCAACACTGCGGCTGAGATGCGTGTCCGGCAGGAGCCCTTGTATTTACTCCAATATGCTTTGCAGCAGGCGACTCAGCAGGGAACTGCTGCCGTCTTATCACAGCAGTTTCCGCGGGTGCGGTTTGCTGGGAAAACCGGGACTTCCAGTGATTACCGCGATAGTTGGTTTAGTGGTTTTGATCATGAAACCGGGATTGTCATCTGGTTAGGGCGGGATGATAACAAAGCCATCGGATTGACTGGTGGTAGTGGCGCTTTACCAGTTTTTTCTGGTTATTTTAACCGGATGCCACCGAACTCATTGTTTCGTGCGGTACCTGACAACATTCGTAAACAATTTATCTCAAAATTATCAGGCCGTCCGGTGGCAGAAAATTGCGTTAATGTATTGTTATTACCTGTGATTTCAGTTGAAATGCCGCTGAGTGCTATCTGCGAATAATTGTTAATAATAAATGAGCAGCAAATGTCAGCCAAACCAGAACAACACTTAAAAGTCGGCGATTGGTGGTATCTCCCTCAGCAGGACAAGCTGGTCAGAGTCGATGAAAGCGGTGACATCATTGAAACGGCAAATCTGGACAACTTGTGTCAAAAAGCACTCAATTATTTTCTAGTTAATGCCGGGCGGCTCATCACCCGCGATGAGTTGCTCACTGACGTCTGGGGCGTCCGTGATGTGTCAGACGGCCGCATTTCCAGGGTGATCCGGGTATTACGGGTTGCGCTGGGTGACGACAGCAGAGAGCCGCGTTACATTGAAACGATCCCCAAACGGGGATTCCGTTTTATCGCTCCGGTTGCAGAAGCGATTCTGCCTGGCAATCCAGAGCATCTGCTTGAACTGCCGATGACAGTGTCTGCTTTTGGGTCTGATGTCCAACGCGTTCATCAAGAGTCAAGCCTTTGGTTACCAATGCTCGCAACAGGACTGCTGGTTGTGACCAGTCTGCTCGGTTGGCAATACTGGCAGCAAAGTGCGCTGGAGCCTGTCATTCCTTTTAGTCGTTTTGAGCCGGTGTCGAGTATGGATGGTCTCGAACTTTACCCGGATGTTTCTAGAGACGGAAAGTATCTGATTTACGGGCACTCGTTGGATTTTGATTCTGACAGTGCACTGATCATGCAAGATCTCAATACGCTCGATAAGAAGAAACTTGTCGAGAGCGTTACCGGCGGGATCCGCGGTCCGATTTGGTCTCCGGATGGGGCATCGATTGTTTATCAGCATTTGCATCGTAATAAATTATGTGAAATCAGGAAAATACAGCTGAGTCGTGATGAAAAAGACGTCTTATCAGATGAAGTCTTAGCGCATTGTGGTTTGAAGAGCATGGGAGCCAGAATGAGCTGGTCACCTGATGGGAACCATATTGTGTATCCGGATTGGCAACCGGGTACGGAAGGGATCTCGCTGATGCTGATACCATCTGAGGGCGGCCGGGCTGAGCAATTAACCATGCCTCCGCAAACCAGTCTCGGCGATTTTGCGGCGAGATTTTCGCCGGATGGATCCCGCATTGCATTCTTGAGGGATGTCGCAGGCAGTGCAGGACAGATCTGGGTACTGGATCTGGCAACGCGCGCTAGCCGATTTGTCTATCAACCGGAGGATAGCTATCCGGGCCATATTGCCTGGAGTTCGGATGGTCAGAGTATTGTTTTTCCTTCTGGCACCAATACTTTATCAACCATTGACCTCAGCACAAATCAAGTCAGCATACTGGCTTACACAGATGCCTCGCCACATGATGTGCTGGTTGCGCCGGACAACCGCATTTTTTCCAGTGTTGGCCGCTTTTGGCAAAGTAGTATCCGCAAGGTGAATAATTTGCCGGAGAACCCAGACCATATTTTGGAAACTATTGATTTTGCGACCCGAACCGAGGGGTTGATCGAACTCAATCCGCAGCCTGATGGTCCCGCTGCAGTGTTAACTAACAGATCTGGCAGTCAGCAGGTCTGGTTGTATTATCCGGATGGACGTCAAACCCAGATCAGTCGCTTTAGCAGTCAAATGTATCCAAAGGTACTGGAGTTTTCGCCAGACGGTAAAAAGCTGTTGGTACTGGTCAATGCCACGGTGTGGTTGTTGCAGGCAGACCAGGAGCCTGTCGCATTGACCTCGCCTGAGCAGTTTGCCCGGGCTCCTGGTTGGAGTGCCGATAGTCAGACCGTCTACTACAAACTGTCGCAGCACGGACGTTGGCAAGTGATGCGTCGGGATTTGCAGCAAGCAGAAGCGACATTATTTAGTGAAGAATTGGATTTTTACCTCGAGTCGCCGGATGGACGTTATGTGGTCAGAAGCTTTGTTGGAAATGAAGCGGTTGAGCTGAAAATGCAGCAGAGCGGACAGGTGATTTCACTGCAGCATTTTCCTAAATTGGATTTTCTTACCCCCCGCATCGTATTACGCAGTAAAGGGGTTTATTACTCCGCAGCAAAACCTGGCGCGCAGGTACAGATTTACCGTTTTAACTTAGCCACGGGTGAAACCGAGCAAACAGGCGTTGAACAGAAACTATCTGGCAGACGTTTTTTCGTCAGCCTAGATGAGAAGTTCATCTACCTAGACGACGGTAAAAAAGGTGATGTAGATATCGCTGAATTGATCAAGACGAAATGAAATTTATCAGAAATTTATAATAAAAATCGCCGATTTTTTTAGGTTCAGCACCTCTATGATGCGACGGTCTTATCCCAAGACATCTTGTCAAATCAGAGGTGATATGAAAACGATAAAACACATACTGATCGTCATCGGGGCAGCTTTGGCATTGAGCGTTGCCAGCCAGGGATTTGCCGCAGAATCAGCTGATAAACCCAAAGCACCGATGGCTCCGACTGAACCGCAATTGCCACCGCCGCCGCCTGAATCAACCTGTGCTGACTGGCCATACTGCCTCATTTCAATTGTGCCGGGACAGTCACACACTTAACTTTTTTTCAGCTTGATCAGAGCTTTTGTCAGTTAAAGCGCAAGCTGCAACCAGAAAAAACTAATGTATACTCCCCCGCTATGGGATGGTGGGGGTGTTGCATGCAGTTGGCGGATACCACTTTAAGTTTTGGTTGCTGGAGATATAGTCCTGGCGCAGGCACCTTGACGCGGATCCAGACACAACCTGAGCAGGCTGCTGAAACGTCTTTTGCCGAGGACGCTCACTCATTACCTATTGTCCTCGAACCCCGCCTGCACGCGTTATTGAATCATTTTTTGGCTCAGCCCGATATCATCCACGCCAAGGTAGATTTGTTAGATGCGCTGTGGGGCGACGCCGAAGGCACTGATTCGGCGCTGATGCGGGCAATTGGGATGTTGCGCAAAGTACTGCAGGATACCAGTAAGCCAGCAAGCTATATCGAAACCTTACCTAAACGCGGCTATCGTTGGGTCGCGCCGATCCGATTGGTCTCGCAACCCTCATTGGACAAAGTCCCTTTAAAAATAAAAGCCTCAGTGTTAAATCCAGCTGATGCAACCGAGCCTGGATCTGTGCTGACGACCCCGTTGCCCGAGGCTGAGCAGACGCTGCCACAGCAAAACAAACGACGGCTAAAGCTATTATCTGCCTTTTTTCTCTGTACCGTTATTGCGCTATTCGTCAGCCTGTTGCTGTTTTTCGGCAAAAGCAATTTCGTACCGGCATTCACCCACCAAGTCACCATTAGCGCAATGGCCGGTCAGGAACAAAAGCCGCTGTTAAGCCGGGACCAACAAACTCTTTACTACCAGCAACTGACCCATGATCTGCAGTGGCGCTGGATCTCGCATCATCTGAGCAGTCATCGTAAACAAGTCCAGCTGCAGCAGTTTAGTGCGCTCGGAGCAGCACAGTGGTATCGCGAAGATCTGATCTTTCAGGCTGTCATCAATCAGCGTTGCCATATTTTCAGGATGCCGGTCAGTCCGTTTCAGCAAATAGCTCAGCCTTGGCTACCGTGCCAGCAGTTCAGCACACAAGGTTTGGCAGCTGCAGGCGAAGAGCTGGTTTGGCTTGACCAGCATCTGCAGTCAGGGGCGACGCAATTATGGCGGTTGAACGGCGAAAAAGCGCAACTGCAGCAGACTTTTGCGGAAGGATTTCGCCGGCCTGTTGCAGTCGTGTTGGATCAACAACAGGTCTGGGTGTTGTTACAACAGGATGATTTCAATACCAGCTTGTTTCGCTATGATTTGACCGACGCCAGTTTACATAAAGCCGCAGACTTTCCTTATGCATTTCACTCTATGTCCGTGTGGGATGAGAAACGTTTGTTGTTATCGAGCACAGCCGGTTCATTTATTTTTGTTTCTGAGCAAGCAAACCTCATTACCTTGCAGCTGGCCAATGGATCGTTTATGCAGCAGCAACGTATTGGCGAGCGGCTGCTTGCGACCATGGTGCCCCGAGATCAAGCTGATTTGCTGCCATTGAAGCCATCCGCTGCCGGACGCAGTTCGACTTTATTGTCAGCATCACCTTGGCTCAGTAGTAATAGAACCGACCAACTATTGAGCTGGAATGATGAACAGGCTGCGCTGGTATCTGAACGATCCGGTTTGCCCCAAATCTGGTGGTTTGATGGCAACAAGGTGAGACAACTGACCAAGTTTTCTAAACGGCGGCAAATCGCTCAGCTGCTCTGGGCCGATTCAGAGCTCTATGCGGTGATCGATCAACAGCTCCATTTAGTGTCACGAAATAATGGAAGTCTGACGGCGGTCTTGTTTCAAGACAGACAGTTACGTCATTTTGCTTTTTGTCATGGCCGTTGGTTTTGGGCTGAATTCAGTCACCAGCAATGGCAATTGAAGACAATGAATCAACAGCAATTTCCGATTGAGCTGATGGCGAACATTGTCGATTTGCGCTGTGCGCCGGATCAAAGCCTGTTGCTGCAACACCAGGATGGCAGGCTTGTCAGATTTTGGCCTGAACAGGAGCGGCAACAGGAATTCCCCTGGCGTTTGAGCTGGCGGCAGGTCAGCGGAAATAGCTGGACGACCACCAATAAAGGTATGTACTGGATCGATCCGCAAGGGCTGCTGTGGCATTCCGGCTGGCAACAACCACGACGCGAACGGCTCGAACAACCAGGTTTATTGCAGGTCACGGGTCTTTACGGCCAGCCTGAGCAAGAGCAGGTATTTTTGCAATTGTCGCGCGAGCCTGAAACCGATGTGGTCTGGTTGCAACCACATCAGTTTCAGTGACAGCAATTACAGCGCAGCGAAGCTGCGGCGGGCTGCCGCGATTGTCTGAGCTAAATCTTCTTCTGAATGCGCCAGCGACAAGAAACCGGCTTCATAAGCGGAAGGAGCCAGATAAATCCCTTCCTGTAACATCAGATGGAAGAAGCGTTTAAACGCCGCAATGTTGCATTGAGTTGCTTGTTGATAGCTGGTCACCTCTGCCTGATCGGTAAAGAAGATACCAAACATGCCACCCACCTGATTGGTCGACAGGGCGACACCTGCGTCTGCAGCGGCTTGTTTCAGACCTTGCAGCAAAGTCGCAGTTTTGGCGGTCAACGCTTCATAGACACCAGGCTGGCTGATGGCATTCAGTGCGGCCAGACCTGCGGCCATCGCGATCGGATTGCCTGACAAAGTACCAGCCTGATAGACCGGGCCTAATGGCGCAATGTGTTGCATGATGGCTTTTTTCCCGCCAAAAGCACCGACCGGCATGCCACCACCGATGATTTTACCAAGGGTTGTCAGGTCTGGTTTGACGCCGTAATAGGCCTGAGCTCCGCCCAGAGCAACGCGGAAACCGGTCATGACTTCGTCAAAAATCAACACGCTGCCATACTGGTCGCATAAGTCACGCAGCCCTTGTAAAAAGCCTGGCTGCGGTGGAATGCAGTTCATATTGCCTGCCACAGGTTCGACGATGATACACGCAATATCAGCGCCATGTTCTGCAAAAAGCGCAGCTAATTGCGGCAGGTTATTGAACTCTGAAGTCAGCGTATATTTCGCAAAATCCGCCGGGACCCCCGGTGAATTTGGCACGCCCAAAGTCAAAGCGCCTGAGCCGGCTTTGACCAGTAACGAATCGGCATGGCCGTGGTAACAGCCTTCAAATTTGACGATAGTATTGCGACCGGTGTAACCGCGGGCCAGACGGATCGCGCTCATCGTCGCTTCAGTGCCGGAGCTAACCATCCGCACCATCTCCATCGATGGAACCAAGCGGCTGACCAGTTCTGCCATGTCAATTTCGGCCGGACAAGGGGCGCCAAAACTTAAGCCGTTTTCTGCGGCGTTGATCACTGCTGTACGAATCGCCGGGTGGTTATGCCCGAGCAGCATCGGCCCCCATGAGCCTACGTAATCAATGTACTGGTTACCGTCTACATCATAAATGTAGGCACCATCAGCGCGGTCAATAAATACCGGCGTGCCGCCGACGCTTTTAAAAGCCCTGACCGGAGAATTGACGCCGCCAGGGATGGTTTGTTGAGCACGTTCAAACAGTTGTTCAGATAAAGTCATAACAGGGATCCGGATCTATTATTTGTATTTTGCGCTGTACCACGGCACTTCGCATTCGTATTTGTGGATGAGATCTTCAACGCCAAGCGTCAACGCAAATAACGCCATCCTGACCAGCACGCCGTTATCCGCTTGTCGGAAAATCGCTAGGTTCGGATTCATATTCAGGTCGTTATCCAGTTCATTGGCTTCAAAACGTGAATCTCTGGGCAATGGATGCATAATCACCGTATTGGACTTGCAGTGTTTGGTGTAAATTTCCTGATTCAGCCGAAATTTGCCGCGATATTTGTTGGCTTCTTCCTGTGATGGAAAGCGTTCTTCCTGAATACGGGTCTGATACACGATGTCAGCGTCTATGTTGCCAGCCAGTTGATCCGTGATTCGCACTTTATGTCCGGCGTTTTCAATGGCCGATACGATGTCATCCGGCATTGCCAGTTCGTTTGGGGCAATGAGGGTGAACTGGATATTTTTGTAAAGACACAGCAGTTTTGATAACGAATGGACAGTACGACCGAATTTAAGATCCCCAACCATCGCGATATGCATGCCTTCAACGCTCTGTTGCGAGGCAGCCAGTTCACGTTCAATGGTAAATAAATCCAATAAGGCTTGAGTCGGATGCTCATTTGCGCCGTCACCGCCGTTTAAGACCGGCACTCGGCTGCCTTCAGCAAACTCGGCGACACTGCCTGCCTGGGGATGACGCATGGCAATGACATCGCTATAGCTGCTAATCATCCGCGCCGTGTCATACAGCGATTCACCTTTTGACAGGGCTGAAGATTGGATCCCGGTGGTTTCCCGCACCTCGCCACCAAGCAAATTAAAAGCGCAGCCAAAGCTGACACGGGTGCGGGTACTGGGTTCAAAAAACAGGTTGCCTAAAATGGCGCCATCGAGCACCCGGGTTCGTTTTTGCCGCAAGGCATAAGGTTCCATCGAACGGGCGATCCGGAAGACGTGCGAAATACTGTCACGGTCAAATTGCTTGACCGACAGGATATGTTGACCTTTGAAATTCATGCTCGGGGCCTATAGCTTGGGGTGAGATACAGATAGCGGCACAAAGCCGCAAACTGTACGACATTATAATCAAACGAGCGTCACAAACCTAGATCAGTGCAGGGATTAAAGGCCGATCTGCCTGGGGCTGGTTCCCAATCTTTGTATGGGATCCGTCACAACACCAGACAGCCGGATGCAAGAGCTAAAAAGGTTTGGCTACTGCAAGGATCACTACCGCAAACATCACGAGGACCGGTGCTTCATTAAATATGCGGTAGAACAAGGCGCTGCGGCGGTTGCGGTTGTGTTTAAAATCAGCCAGCAACTTGAAGCAGTAAGCATGATAACCATACAGCAGTGCGACCAGCAGTAACTTTGCGTGCATCCAGTGACTTGCCGAAAACCATGCGCTGCCGTAAGCCTTGATCAGCAACACACCAAATACGGCAGTCAGAACGGCAAAAGGTGTCACAAAATAAAGCAGACGGCGTTCCATCACTTTGAATTGCGCATCGACATCCGCCGACTGAGTTTGCGCATGATAGACAAAAAGCCTCGGCAGATAAAATATGCCGGCAAACCATGCCACCATAAAAGCGATATGCAAAGCTTTGTAGATCAATAACCAGGACATCAGTTTTCCTTTTTAAAGCAACAATATGCGGTGTTTGGCCGCAGATCGATTGAGTTACAACAAATTGTTCTGACGAAGCAATAATGCTTTGACTTGTTCCCAACTCACCAGCCCAAGTGGCTGTCCGGCTTGTTCGTCATCATAGACCAGCACCGCCCCCTCACGGCTATCGCCAATTTCAGCAAAGACTTCAGCCATCGTTGCCTGATGACTAACCGCGCCGACCGCGATAAAACGCAGGGCACTTTCTCCCGACATGGAAAGACTCACATCATATGCCGCCAGTTCAAACTGATGATCAACGGCATATTGCCGGCGCACCAGCACCCATTGCTGTGGCTCTGCGCTGTCAAGCGCCTGAATTACCTGGGCATCGGTCGGATTATCCAGCACCAGATAATTTTGCTGCAACATGGCCAGTACCCCCACTTTCTGCAGGACATCATCGGCAGGCGCTAATTTGTAGGGCAGTTGGAGAAAGTCGAGCTGCTGCAGGAAGATAGATTTGGTATGAAAAAACTGCACGGCCGTGACATAAGAGGCGGTGATCACCAGAATTGACGGTACAACCAGCTCCGGATTGGAGGCGAGTTCCATCACGGCAACCAGCGCAGCCAATGGTGCATGTAAAGTTGCGGCCATCATCCCTGCCATACCCATTAAGGCGTAAGTTCCGACGGCACTGTGGTCGCCGCTGAACAATGCTGGGACAAATGCCAAAATAGTGCCCATCACAATGCCAATCCCAAACACAGGTCCAATAATACCGCCGGGAATTCCTAAGCCGAGCGCAATAACCGTCAGCATAATCTTGCCAATAAAAATGGCAAACAATAGTAACAGCTCATTCGGTGCTGTGACTGCGTAGTGAATCGCACCGGTTTCTGCCCCCAGCGCTTGTGGGATCAGGCTACCGATGGCTGCGGTTAACAATGCTGCCAATAACAGCCGCAGCGCCAGATGCCAGCGTTGAAAGGTTCTCATCGTCAGCATCAGGCTTTGATTAAAAAATGTGGCGACAACGCCCATCGCGACGCCTGCAAATAGCAGGTAAGGCAAATGCCAGTGACTGAGAGTCACCATGGTCAGCGTATGTAAATCGTTGCCGGTCCCGAAGAAGGCCTGTGTCACCAGAGCCCCCACGGTAGACGCAAGCATAATAGGGACGAAAACATGGATCCGGTATTCCCGCAGAACCACCTCCATCACAAAAATAACGGCAGCTAACGGCGTATTAAAAGAAGCAGAAATGCCTGCGGCAATGCCGCAGCCGGCCAATATACGGATGCTGTTATAGGGCAGGCGCAGGTACTTGCCAAACATACTGGCCCCAAAAGCGCCCAGATGCACAGAGGGGCCTTCGCGGCCAACCGAAAAACCGGCACTGAGCGCTGCGACACCGCCAAAGAACTGATGCAGAGTGTTTTTCCACGGCATGATACCGTATTTCAATTTGATCCGATGGATCACAAAAGGAATGCCAAGCCGGTAGTGCTTCAGACCAATCAACAAACCGATGCAGGTGATCACGACGGCAGCGATAAATGGCAACGCGGCGCGGAGTTGGGGTGTCAGGCTGGTAAAATCGTCGGAGTGGGTCAGATAAAAGCTTTGGATCGCCATAATAGCGAGTCGGAACAATACGATCAGTAAGGCCGCGACTAACCCGCCGACTGCCCCCAGCACGCATAGCTGTAGTGACGTGACTGGTAAAGCCAGCCGGCGTCGCAGTGGTGGTAACCACTGTTGCACCCGTTTCATGGTAAAGTACCGGAAAAAACTGTGATAGTTCAAAGATAACATGTTGAGTCTGCTGATGAAACTTCGATTCAATCCCAATGTAGTTCAGTGGTTGCGCAAACATTGGTGGCTATTACCATTGGTTTTGCTGGTGGCGGTGTTGGCCTGGGGCCTTGGGAATTGGCTGTTGTTGCAGCAACTGGCGTTACACAGCCAACAATCGCAATTGCAGAGTCAGCAATTACGGCAAATGGAAGATGAAAAAGTAGCAGCATTACGTCAACGTGATTTTCTAAAAACCGAATTAGCGGTGGAAAAAAATACCAATTTGCTGCTGCAGCAGGATATCAAGGACCAGCAACAAAAACTGTTTGATCTGAAAAAAGAGCTGGCGGTTTACCAGAAAATTGTAGCGCCCGTTCCGGAAAGCGGCACGCTGATTATCGACAGCTTTCGCTTACAGCACGGCAGTGCGGTCGGGCGCTATCAGTTCAGTTTGTTGCTGATTGAACAAAATAAGCAAAAAAAGCAAACCCGTGCCCAACTTGAGATCAGGCTTAAGGGGCTGAGAAAGAAGAAAACCGTTGAGGTTGATTTGTTGAAATTGGCTGGATTTAACAACAAGTCTAAACGACTCCTGATCAAAAACTTCCGGGCGGTGGAAGGTGAGTTTGTATTGCCCGCAGGTTTCACCGCTGAGAAGCTCGAGGTTCGGCTGACCAGTAATTCCGGGCAGGGTGGGACGACAGTTCAGTTGAAAAAAGTAATAAGCTGGGATGGTCATAGTGAAATACTTGATTAAAACGCTCAGGTATTAGATAATTTCCCTCCATTTTTCTGTCTTCGCCAGGAGTTGTCATGTCAGAAATGCAGATACCTATCCAATTTACCGATGCTGCAGCCAACAAAGTGCTGGCGCTGGTCACAGACGAAGAAAATCCAGAGTTAAAACTGCGCGTTTATGTCACCGGCGGTGGTTGTTCCGGGTTCCAGTATGGTTTTACCTTTGATGAGAAAGTGAACGAGGGTGACCTGACCATTGAAAAACACGGTGTCACAATGGTCGTAGACCCAATGAGTCTGCAGTACCTTGCCGGTGGTGTGGTAGATTACACCGAAGGTTTGCAAGGAAGCCGGTTTACTGTCCAAAATCCAAACGCAACCACAACCTGTGGCTGTGGTTCGAGTTTCTCAATCTGATCTGATTTCCGCACCGGCCAGTTTCCTGACTGGCTGGTCTGTCCTCTCTGTTTTTGCCGCTGTTTTTTCCTACAGAACATGACATCAGTCTGCCATTTATACTAAGATGGGATCTCATCTGTAACAAAATTATTACGAATTAATGACGTAATAGTCGTGGTTAGCATGACTTTTTGCCCCACTTATCGCTTGGTTTATCGCTCGGTTTATCTGTTAAACGGGTTTTATGGTACTGATTTATAACAATAAATTTCGGAAAAGTTACTTCCTGTTTTTGCTTCGGACAAATTTTAACTGTTGTAACTATACGCTCGTCGCATCCTATGGTTTAATGAACTGATTTTTATTGCTTATTGGGACACCAATAAGGTTTGGATTTTTAATTGGCAGGAAGTGTTTACATAAAAAAAAGCGTTCAACGCTGGGAGACTATTTAGTTATGAAAGGTACCAAAAGCGTCATTTCTGACGAAAATAAAAGATTGTGCTTGTGGCTGAAACGCCAGCGCCAGGATAAAGGACATACCATGCGCAGCCTCTCTGAAGTGTTAGGCACACCACATTCTTTTATTGGGAAAGTAGAGAATCAGGAACGTCGTTTAGATGTCGTGGAATTTGTCCGGTATTGCCAGGCATTGGAAGTGGACCCAGCGGAAGGATTACGGCAGGTGATTCAGCCATAAGTGCTGCGTCGTCTGGATAAAAGCCGCAACATTGCGGCTTTTTTTACACCCATAGATCTCTGGAATCCCCGACCTACAGCATCCGACTATGCACAGACAGGCGATATTTGCCGGTATGGACATTAAATCTGCTGCCCGCGCTGTTTCAATAGATACATGATGTACCAAAGTAAACCCAGCGCTGGTATCACCATCAGCGATGTCAGTAAGAAAAATAGCGACCAGTCACCACCCAGCCAATCGACCAGGCTGCCGCCGAAGGACGCCATTGAGGTGCGGCCAAAGTTACCAACAGAAGCTAACAGAGCATACTGACTGGCAGAAAAGGCAACGCCGGTAAAAGCGGACAGAAATGAGACAAAGGCAACAATCGAAAAGGCTGTAGTGAAGTTATCCAGGATAATAGTCCAGAATAACAGTTGCTCATCAGGCCCGGTTTGCGCCAGCCAAGCAAACATCAGATTACTGGCAGCCATTGTGATACCACCAATCACTAATCCTTTGAATACACCAAAGCGGGTATTCAGCAGACTGCCGACAAGCGTGAAAAACACTGTAGCGCCCCAACCAATCAGTTTTGAATATTCGGCGATTTGCTCGTTGGAAAAGCCGACTTCACGATAGAACTGGATCGACATCCGGCCAAGGAAAGATTCACCCAACTTAAAGGTCAGGATAAACAAAATCAGCAGGACTGACACTTTCAGACCATTACGCCGGATAAATTCGGCAAATGGTTCCACGACTGTCACCTGTAACCAGAGTAAAGCCGGGTGATTTTTGCTGTTTTGGTAGCGCTCCGCAGCTTTTTGTTGCAGTAAATCGCGATTTGACACAGGTTCTCGGACGAATAAGGTCCCAAATGCCAGGATCGTCAGCAAGACAGCAAGACCAAAATAGATAGTCGCCCAGCCAAAACGGTCCGCGTAGTGAAAAGCAAGATATCCGGGTAATGAATAACCTGTCCACCAGCCTGCCACTCCCATTGCTGCCGCAGCAGGAAGTTTTGTTGGTTCTTGCCCGATAATATCAATACGGTAACCATCTATAGCAACATCCATGCTGGCAGCTGCAGCAGCAATAGCCAATGCTAATAACGATGTCCAAACTAGGCTCGATGCAGGATTCGTGAGAGCAATGCCCACGGTGAACAGCACGATGAACAACTGTAAACACAAAATCCAGCTACGGCGCTGGCCAAGCCGATGCGTGAGGTAAGGAAGTTTCACGCGGTCTAGCAGTGGCGCCCAGAGAAAGTTGATCGCGTAAACAGCCGTGACTGAGCCAAAAAAACTAATGGCAGCGCGGGACAAATTGGCATCTTTCAACCAGCCGGTCATGGCGCTGCTAATTAGGACCCAGGGATAACCAGAAGAACAACCGAGCAGAAAAATAAACCAGAGGCGGGGATCCCGATAGATTCGGAACGTGGCTAACCAGCCTTGCTCCGGGCTTGCGACTTCAGACATCCGGCATTACTCCAGCGCGGGCAGATAGAAAGACGCCACATTAACAAAGCGCATCGTTCAAAGCAAAGTAACACGGGTGCTCAGGGGCGTACGCCGACAAAATCAGCCGGAACCTGAGTTTTTCCCAGCAAATAACCCATGCACTGGTGTAATTCGCGTCTAAGCCGGCGGTCGGATTTTAATTCGGTTTCTGAACAGAATTCGAGCTGATAAATCAAATGCCAGAATACTATCTCCCGAAAAGATTGCGGAACTTTATTACTGACATGGAGTTGTGCCCACTCTTCCAGAGTGTCCCAGATAAATAAATGCATTTCCCGATACGGCAACTGGCCACGCAGATACCGCGACAGGAAAAATACCAGCTGTTTAGTTTTTTGCTCCAGAAATGCATCTAACATCACTACACCCTGCTTAACAAAGGCGGCAACAGGCCACTTAAGTTAACCCGACAACAGGTGCGGGTTGGATAACACAGTGCTGATACAGCACTGTGCTTAGGGCAAGTATAGACGGTATTATTTCGCCGGAAGTAATATTGCTCGGGCGATCACGACTGGTTTCTTTGGCACATTTTCCCAACCGAGTTTTTCATTCAGACCTGTTTCCAGCTGTCTGATTTTCTCAATGGTTTCGAATCCTTCCACCACGTTGCCAAACACAGCATAACCCCAGCTTTTCCCCGGGTTTAAACTAGTGTTTTCATTGAGATTAATGAAAAACTGATTCGAGCCTGTGTGAGGTCCATTTTCCTGATGGGCCATCGCGACACTGTATTGAATATTTTTCAAACCATTGCCTGATTCATTCGGAATTTCTTTTAGACTTTTGATTGCAACGTATTCCCTATCATAGCCGCCGCCCTGTAAGACGAATTCAGGTTCCAGCCGATGGAATACGGTGCCGTCATACATTTTTTTATCGACGTAGGTCAGAAAGTTATTCACTGTCAGCGCAGCTTTCATCCGGTCTAGCTCGATGACGATATCGCCTTCCGTAGTGACCAGTTTCACCCGAGGAAAAAGGTTATCTTTCTGAATATATTCTCCCGAAGCAAAAACAACAGTGCTGCTGATCAGGCACAGCAAGGCAAAGAAATGCTTCATCGTTTAGTTCCTCAGAAAATCCTGCCAGCTTGGGTCGCGTAACATGTTGCCAAGAACTTGTTCGGTGAGTACGCGTAATTCACGCTCTGCGACGGCCGTATCCAGTTTGAATGGGCCTGAAAAGCTACTTTTACCGCTGTAGCTTTTGTTAAATGAGCCTGATTCACGCTCGATTAACAATGTCAGTTCGACACTGTTTTTCACGACGTGTTCAACCGTTTTTAATTCTGCATTGGCTTCTAACTGGTTGATTTGCAGTGTGACAATCACTGGCTCGGCTGTGGAAATACGCGCCCCCTGTTGAGTCAGGGCGCTGCTCAGTGTTTGTTGCAACTGACCTGTCAGATCATTGGTGGTTGGATAGGATTTCACCGAATCACCATCGCGCATGATCAAGGTGCCATTAGTGGGTCTGTTGTCCTGCACATTCAGTGCAAACCCGGTGTTTGTCAGCTGATTCGACTGATTCCAGAATATCTGTGGTGCAACAATAAAAGACGGTACCGGGTTACTGCAACCGGCAACACCAACCGCGAAGACTGCGGCAAACAGGATTGAACGCATGACTATTTCCTTCTGATAGCTTCAAAGACGCTGAATTTTGCATTACTGGCTATGTGAATACAACCGCCAAACAATCGGGTCAGTTTTTCACCATAACCAAGGTGGCGGTTACAGACTATGCGTAGTCTGCCACCGACTTTCAGTACACGTCGTGCGTCAGCAAACATTTGCCAAGCGATATGATCGGTGACAGCCTGTTGCTGATGAAAAGGCGGGTTACATAAAATGTAGTCGGCGGATAAGTCAGTTTGTTGACTCAAGCTGTCGTCCGCCAGGAACTCTGATTGTGTCGCAGCAGGAAAATGGCGGCTGACGTTGTCTCTGGCCGATTGCACGGCCATAAAAGATTCGTCGCAAAATAGTACCTGCGCCAATGGTTCTGCTGCGAGGACTGCCAGGCCGATGACACCATTCCCGCAGCCTAAATCGATTAAGCGTTGTCCAGCCTGTACAGGTGGGATGTGTTGCAGAAAGAAGCGGGCACCGACATCCAATTGTTCCCTGGCAAACACATTCGCATGATTCACGATGTCGATAGTTACTGAACCTTGCTGTGATGAAATTTCAACCGGCCAAACTAGCGGGAACTGTGGTTTAGACGGGGCTGGCAGATTTTTATCACAGACTGCTGTGATCAAGCGGCATTTCTTTTCCGTTAAAGAAGCACTCACGGGGCCTATTTCTTCTGCAAAAATTTGTAATAAGTTGGCGTGAATATCTTTCGCCTTTGCAGCGGCAATAAGTTTAGTGCCATCCGGTAGCTGCTGTTTTATCTGGCGCAACTGGTAGCGCAGAAAGCTGTGATTGCCGGGTAATTTTAGCAAGATGGAAGCACATGGCGGACAAGGCTCTGTGCTGGCCAGCTGACGGACAGGGCTCAGTCCATTTTGCTGCAGGTTGTGTTGTGTCGCCAGTTGACTGATATAGGAGTCGCTCCACTGAATAGGGGAGAAGTGGTGCAAAGCGCAGGCGAGCGTGCCAAATTGGTCATTGACCAGTAACAACGGAGTGCCAGGTCCAGACAGTTGCTGCAGAGCGTACCGGATCAATAACTCGTCTGCAGCATCCCAGGCTTGCAGACTGCGGGTTTTCTGCTCCGGCGGAAAGCGATCCAGCTGCAGGTGGATTTGGTCTAGAGTAAATTGGCTGGACATAATCGGGTTCGGCAGAAATAAAGGGCAGCTATTTTGACAGAAGCGCAGGCGGGGCACAATGAACGTCAGGTCGTTACGGCAGCAGTCCCTGCAATCCAGCGATATTTTTTGCCGGACGCAGAAGTCTATCTGATTTCGGGCTTTTTGACCTCACATGAGTCGTTACAATTGCGTAGTCAACTTGCTGCACTGGACTGGCAACAGCCGCACATTCGCTTATATGGTCGTACGGTGGCAATTCCACGCCGGCAAATCTGGATGGGCGACCCGCACTGCAGCTATCGCTATTCTGGTGTGACTTTTCAACCTGAACCCTGGCAAGCCGGGTTACAGCAGCTGTGCGATCGTCTGGTCCGTCACACTGGACATCCACTGAATGCAGTATTGCTCAACCACTATCAACATGGTGAGCATCATATGGGCTGGCATAGCGATGATGAACCTGAATTGGGGCAAGACCCGGTTATTTTGTCATTGAGTCTCGGTCAAACCCGCAGGTTCGATTTAAAGCACAAGCAGCTGAATACACAGCTGTCGTTGGAGCTAAAAGATGGCGATTTGTTAGTGATGGGAGGCACCTGTCAGCGTTTTTGGCAGCATCGTGTGCCGAAGCAAACCCGGCTGGACGCAGAGCGTTTTAACCTGACCTTTCGCTACTTATTACCGTGAAGAAGCAGGAAAACCTGTTTAAGCAAGGCCGATTTTTTATCTTTTTTTGCAGCAGTCCTGCTACAGACAAGGCAAAATGCAGTGGCTAGTCTCTAGTAACTATGAATGAAGGAGCTGACAATCATGCTGATCCATACGTCTATCGAACAGAAATTGTTGCATGCCTTCCAACCAATTTTTTTGGATGTCATTAACGAAAGCCATATGCATAGCGTGGCGCCCGGAGCAGAATCCCACTTCAAAGTGGTGATTGTGACCCCCATATTTGAAGGCATGCGCTTGCTGCAACGCCACCGTGCTGTCAATGCCATTGTGGCGGAAGAGCTTGCAGAGAAAATCCATGCTCTAGCGTTGCACACTTATACTCCTTCCGAGTGGTACGAGTATTACGCAGAAAAGCCGCCGGCTTCGCCGAAGTGTTTTGGCGGTTCGAAAAAAGCTGACAAGGCGCTGGGGTAATGCTGCAGATTGTCGCATTTTCGGCAAATTTGCGCTGAACTGTCAGTTTATTTGAGCTGATCAGACCTGTTCCCGCGGTCAGTGTTTTACACTAACCGCGGTTTCTGTCATCACACAGGTTATTTTTTATGGTTATTCAACCGAAAATCCGTGGTTTTATCTGTACCAACGCGCACCCTGTAGGTTGTGCTGAACATGTCCGTGAACAAATCACATACGTCAAACAACATGGCCAGGTCGACAACGGGCCAAAAAATGTTTTAGTGATTGGTGCATCGACGGGCTACGGTTTGGCATCGCGCATCACCGCAGCTTTTGGCTCCGGTGCCAAAACGTTGGGTATCTTTTTTGAGAAGGAAGCAACGGAAGGTAAAACCGGTTCTGCCGGTTGGTATAATACCGCCGCATTCGAAGCGGCTGCTAACGCCGAAGGCTTGTGGAACAAACACCTAAACGGTGACGCCTTTACCGATGAGATGAAATCGCAGGCAATTTCACTGATCCGAGCCGAAATGGGCAAAATTGACTTAGTGGTATACAGCCTTGCTGCCCCGCGCCGCAAAGATCCGGTGACTGGTGAAATTTACAGCTCTGTTTTAAAGCCAATTGGCCAAGCTTACACGGCGAAAAATCTGAACACGAGCAAGCGCGAAATTGAAGAAGTGTCGGTTGATCCTGCGAACGACGACGAAATCTTCAATACCGTTAAAGTGATGGGTGGCGAAGACTGGGAACGTTGGTTAGATCAGCTGCATGCAGCTGGGGTTTTGGCCGAGAACGTGCAGACGGTCGCTTATACTTATATCGGTAAGGAGCTAACCTGGCCGATTTATGGCAAAGCCACTATCGGGCGTGCCAAAGAAGATCTGGATCGTGCTGCGTCGGCAATTACGTCCAAGCTGGCAGGGCAGGGCGGTCACGCTTATGTCGCATCACTAAAAGCGCTGGTAACCCAGGCAAGTTCTGCCATTCCAATTATGCCTTTGTATATTTCGTTACTGTATCGCGTGATGAAAGCTGAGGGCACTCATGAAGGCTGTATCGAACAAATCTATGGTTTGTTCCGTCACTGTTTGTATAACCTAGATCGCGTGTTAGACGATGCCGGGCGTTTAAGAATGGATGGTAAGGAACTGGCTGACCATATCCAGGCAGAAGTGACTGCGTTATGGCAACAGGTCGAGACTGCTAATATTGATGAGCTGACTGACTACAAAGGCTATCATCAGGAGTTTTTGCGTTTATTTGGTTTTGGTTATGGCCATGTTGATTACAATGCCGATGTTTCTCCGATGGTGACCTTGGCAAATTTAGCTTAAGATAGCAAAGCCGCCTGTTGGGCGGCTTTTGTTTAAACGTTGGACGAAGAGGACAGGACTGGTTTTTTAGGCAACAACGGAAAATACTGCTGAATTTCAGCGAATTTGTGCAGAATCTGCGCAATAGATTCAAAGTTGACTACACTTGCCGACAGTCACTGTCCTGGCTGCATAAAAGTGTTATTTATCATAGCTGGTCTGTGGGTTTAGTGCTAAAATCCGCCGCTGTGTACGTGTATCTGTTGAAATGTGGTTATAAATCAGCCAGATTTCGCCAGGTGCGCTGCGAGGCGAGCAGCCGTAAAAACCAGGCCCTGTTTCTTCCCGTTAAAGTAGTGCAAGTACGTATGATTAAAATCAAAAAAGGATTGGACATTCCCCTGTCGGGCAGTCCTAAACAAGTGATTCATGACGGCCCAGCTGTCAAATCGGTCGCGTTGCTAGGTGAAGAGTATGTCGGTATGCGTCCTACAATGCTGGTTGAGGTTGGGGACAAAGTAAAAAAAGGTCAGGGTCTTTTTGAAGACAAGAAAAATCCTGGCGTGAAATTTACAGCCGCCATCTCGGGAACCGTTACAGCGATTAACCGTGGTGCAAAACGTGTGTTGCAATCGATTGTGATTGAAGCAGACGGATCAACCGACGCGGTACAATTCCCGAAATTCGATGTTGCAGCGCTGAACAGCCTTGATGCTGGCGCAGTCAAGCAGCAGCTGTTGGATTCAGGCTTGTGGACAGCATTCCGCACTCGTCCATTTAGCACAATTCCGGCCATTGACAGCACGCCACGGGCGATCTTTGTCACTGCTATCGACACCAATCCATTAGCCGCAGAACCAGCCGTGGTTATCGCAACCGCAGCCGCTGATTTCCAAAATGGTCTGACAGTGCTGACTAAGCTGACCACAAACAAGGTTTATGTTTGTAAAGCGGCTGGTGCGAATGTGCCAACAGTGAGTCAGGTGCACGTAGAAGAGTTTGCTGGCCCGCATCCGGCAGGCTTAGCGGGTACTCATATACATTTCATCGAACCTGTCTCATTGAACAAAGTGGTTTGGCATATTAACTATCAGGACGTTATCGCCATTGGTAAGTTGTTTACCACTGGTGAATATTTCGCTGATCGCGTTATTTCTCTAGCCGGCCCGATGGTTAAAAACCCGAGATTACTGAAAACGGTACTTGGCGTGTCGATTTCTTCGTTAGTCGACGGTGAGCTACACGATGGTTCTAATCGTATTATCTCTGGGTCAGTGCTTTCAGGTAAAACGGCTGTCGGTGTTCATGCTTATCTCGGGCGTTTTCACAACCAAGTGTCTGTGATAGCGGAAGGATACGAGAAAGAATTTCTGGGATGGTTGGCGCCTGGTGCCAGCAAGTTCTCCGTTACACGTGCTTACTTGTCTCATCTGAGCCCCAAACGTCTGTTCAATATGACCACCACAACGAATGGTTCAGACCGTTCTATGGTTCCTATCGGTAACTATGAGCGCGTTATGCCATTGGATATTTTGCCAACTTTACTTTTACGTGATTTGTTGGTGGGTGATTCTGATGGCGCTGTAACCTTGGGTTGTTTAGAACTGGATGAAGAAGATTTAGCGCTTTGTACTTTTGTCTGCCCTGGTAAATATGACTATGGCGTGGTACTGCGAAATGCGCTGACTACCATCCAGAAGGAAGGCTAAGATGAGTTTGAAGCATTATTTAGAAAGTATTGAGCCGCATTTTGAAAAAGGCGGCAAACATGAAAAGTGGTATGCGCTCTATGAAGCCATCGCTACAGTGTTATACACGCCAGGTAAAGTAACAAAATCAGCAACTCATGTTCGCGACAGTATTGATTTGAAGCGGATCATGATTTTCGTCTGGTTGATGTTATTTCCGGCGATGTTTTTTGGGATGTTTAATATCGGCCACCAAGCTGCACTGGTGCTTTCAGAAACGGTTACCTTACCAGATACTTGGCAAGTTGCTGTATTCCAGGCGCTAGGCGGCGAACTGACAGCTGAATCGGGCTGGGGCGCAAAGATGTTATATGGCGCCTGTTGGTTCCTGCCCATTTATGCCACGGTATTCGTTGTCGGTGGTTTCTGGGAAGTATTGTTTGCTTCTGTACGTAAACACGAAATAAACGAAGGGTTCTTCGTTTCATCGATTCTGTTTGCGCTGATCCTTCCAGCGACCATCCCTTTATGGCAAGCGGCTTTAGGTATTACCTTTGGTATTGTCATTGCAAAAGAAGTATTTGGTGGGACTGGTCGTAACTTTCTGAATCCTGCATTGGCAGGTCGCGCATTCTTATTCTTTGCGTACCCGGCAGAAATATCAGGTGACAAAGTATGGACCGTAGCTGACGGTTATGCAGGTGCTACTTGGTTGTCAAAAGCTGCGAACGGCGAAGTAACTGATTGGTCTGTTAATCAGCAGTGGTGGGATGCTTTCTACGGGTTTATTCCCGGTTCGGTCGGTGAAACATCGACGCTCGCATTGATGATTGGTGGTTTAGCATTAATTTATCTGCGTATCGCTTCTTGGCGCATCGTATCTGGCGTGCTGGTCGGCACTATTGTGTTCTCCACAATGTTCAATCTGATTGGATCGGATACAAACGCAATGTTTGCAATGCCTTGGTACTGGCATGTTGTGTTGGGTGGCTTTGCTATCGGTATGTTTTTTATGGCGACAGATCCAGTGTCTGCATCATTTACCGATACTGGTAAATGGGCCTATGGGATTCTGATTGGCTTCATGGTTGTCATGATTCGTGTGGTGAACCCTGCTTATCCGGAAGGCATGATGCTGGCTATTTTGTTCGCCAACCTGTTTGCGCCTTTGTTTGACTATATGGTCGCGCAATCAAACATTAAGCGGAGGCTGGCTCGTAATGTCTAATAATGAAAGTATTGGCAAGACCTTTGGCGTGGTCATTGGTCTATGTCTGGTTTGTGCTGTCATCGTTGCAGCTGCTGCTGTGGGCCTGCGCCCAATGCAAAACGAAAACAAGTTGTTAGATTCTCAGAAAAACGTATTAGCCTCGGTTGGTTTGCTGTCTGGTACGAACGTCAAGGAACTATACAGCAAGCACATCAAAGAACGTTTGGTTAATCTTGAGACCGGTGAGTTCGTCGAAGCGGGTTCAACGCCATATGACTATCGGAAAATGATGAAAGACCCGGTTGGCAGCGTTGCGCTATCTGGTGAAGAAGACTTGGCGAACATTAAGCGTATCGCGAAAATTGCCCCGGTCTACATTGCATACAACGATGGCGTTGAGTCAGGTAAAGTTAGTGCAATTGTGTTACCTGTTCATGGTTATGGCTTATGGTCAACCATGCATGGTTTTCTCGCATTGGATACCGATGGCAATACCATTAAAGCGTTAAATTACTACGAGCACGGCGAGACACCTGGTTTAGGCGGTGAAATTCAGAACCCGAAATGGCTAGCCCAGTTTGTTGGAAAAAAATTATCCGATGCTCAGGGTGTAGCTGCAATTAAAGTATTGAAACCGGGTAATGCAAATCCTACCTCGGCACATGATGTTGATGGTTTGTCAGGTGCTACTCTGACCAGTAATGGTGTTCAGTATACATTTGATTTTTGGGCAGGTTCTAAAGGTTTTGGTCCTTTCCTGGCTAAAGTTCGTCAAGGAGCATTAAACAATGGCTAATGCAAAAGAGATGAAGTCTCTGGTTTTTGGGCCTGTATTTGCGAATAACCCAATTGCCCTGCAAGTTTTGGGTATTTGTTCTGCATTGGCCGTTACGACGAAGGTTGAAAAAGCTCTCGTCATGGGTATTGCTGTGATGTTAGTCACTGCATTCTCTAATTTCTTTATTTCTCTAATCCGTAACCACATCCCTAGTAGCGTCCGGATTATTGTCCAGATGACCATTATTGCGTCATTAGTTATTTTGGTTGACCAGGTACTCAAAGCATATGCCTACAGCCTTGCTAAAGAGCTATCAGTTTTCGTAGGTCTGATCATTACAAACTGCATAGTGATGGGACGTGCTGAAGCTTATGCGATGAAAAGTCCACCATTTATGTCATTCCTCGATGGCATTGGTAACGGTTTAGGTTACGCAGTTCTTCTGATCATCGTGGCTGTTATTCGAGAGCTTTTCGGTTCAGGGACTTTGATGGGCGTTGAAATCCTACCACTGGTCAGCGCTGGTGGATGGTATCAGCCAATGGGATTGTTACTGATGCCACCGAGTGCGTTTTTTATTATCGGACTGCTGATTTGGATGTTACGTACGTGGCTTCCTGAACAGCAAGAGAAACACTAAGGAGTTACGACATGGAACATTATCTAAGTCTGTTCGTCCGTGCCGTATTTATTGATAATTTGGCACTCGCCTTTTTCCTTGGTATGTGTACTTTCATCGCCGTTTCCAAGCAAATTAAAACAGCATTTATGCTGGGTATTGCTGTAACTGCTGTGTTGGTGTTATCGGTACCTGTAAACAATCTGGTGGTTCACTACTTGCTCGCTCCGGGCGCATTGGAATGGTTAGGTTTCCCTGAGACGGACCTGATGTTTTTGGGGTTCATCACTTACATCGGAGTTATCGCGGCTCTAGTACAAATTCTGGAAATGATTTTAGATAAGTACATTCCGGCTTTGTACAATGCGCTGGGCATTTTTCTGCCACTGATCACTGTAAACTGCGCCATTTTTGGCGGTGTAGCGTTTATGGTTGAGCGCGACTACAACTTTAGCGAAAGTGTGGTGTTTGCAGCGGGTAGCGGTGTTGGTTGGGCTTTAGCTATTACTTTAATGGCTGCGGTCAGTGAGAAACTGAAATATGCTGACATGCCTGCGGGTGTCCGTGGTTTAGGTTCGCGCTTCCTCATGGTGGGTCTGATGGGACTGGGCTTTATGTCCTTCTCTGGTGTTTCACTGTAAGCATCGGTAGTAAAAGGAAAGCTTTATGAATTATACAGAAATTTTTCTTGGCGTAGGTATGTTCACGGTGCTGATCGTAGCGCTTGTGGTCATGATATTGGCCGCCAAAGCGAAGTTGGTTGCCTCAGGCGAAATCACAATAAGCATTAATGGTGATGCCAGCAAGGCCATTAAAACTAGGGCGGGCGGCAAGCTGTTGGGAGCTCTGGCAGATCGGGGAATTTTCCTATCGTCAGCCTGTGGTGGAGGCGGTTCCTGTGGCCAGTGTCGTGTACATATTCACTCAGGTGGTGGGGATGTTCTGCCCGTTGAGTTTGGCCATCTGACCAAAGGCGAGCGCCGTGAAGGTTGTCGTCTGGCTTGTCAGGTCGCTGTTAAAACAGACATGGATATCGAAGTTGAACCAGAGATATTTGGTATCAAGAAGTGGGCTTGTTCAGTCATTTCTAATGATAACAAAGCAACGTTTATCAAAGAACTGAAGCTGCAGATCCCGGATGGTGAATCAGTCCCATTCCGTGCTGGTGGTTATATTCAGATTGAAGCTCCGGCGCATCACATTAAATATGCAGATTTTGACATCCCGGCTGAATATCGCGGTGATTGGGAACGTTTTAAATTCTTCACACTTGAGTCAAAAGTAGATGAGCCGACTATTCGTGCCTATTCCATGGCGAACTACCCGGAAGAAGAAGGCATCATCATGCTCAACGTCCGGATCGCAACGCCTCCACCAAACAATCTGACGCTGCCATGCGGTAAAATGTCTTCTTACATTTGGAGCCTGAAAGCCGGAGATAAGGTCACTATTTCCGGTCCATTCGGAGAGTTCTTCGCGAAGGATACCGATGCAGAGATGGTGTTTATTGGTGGCGGTGCTGGTATGGCTCCAATGCGCTCGCACATTTTTGACCAACTGCGTCGTTTGAAGTCCAAGCGTAAAATTAGTTTCTGGTACGGTGCTCGTTCTAAGCGCGAGATGTTTTATGTCGAAGATTTCGACATGTTGCAGGCTGAGAATGAAAACTTTAAATGGCACTGTGCATTGTCAGATCCACAGCCGGAAGACAATTGGACTGGATATACAGGGTTCATTCATAACGTAATTTTTGAAAATTACCTGAAGAACCACAAAGCACCGGAAGATTGTGAATTCTATATGTGTGGTCCACCGATGATGAATAAAGCAGTTATTAATATGCTGAAAGACTTGGGTGTCGAAGACGACAACATCCTGTTGGATGACTTTGGTGGTTAAGTCTCATTAGTTCGCAAAAAACCAACCTTAGGGTTAACACCATTCACTTAAGAATGTTTTGAGCGAACGGGGTAACGGGTTTTACTAATACGAACGGTCCTATCTTTGGGCCGTTTTCTTTTTTCAGGCAGGATGTATCGTTTTACTCGTT